>ENA-UOUZ01001140-UOUZ01001140.1-mixed-culture-metagenome-genome-assembly--contig:-NODE-1140-length-17988-cov-122.917471_pt1 | contig 17988 bp, 20 predicted proteins | sample MGYA00238154_ERZ761575 | MGnify/ENA primary metagenome ERZ761575 (study PRJEB28896, sample SAMN07631632) | mixed culture metagenome | isolation source: Freshwater growth medium | place: USA...
ACCTGCCTCGCGTCCAGCTCGTTCACTGCCTTCTCCAAGATGTCCACCTGCACCATGATATGGCCGCACACCAGCTCGGGGGAGAGTGCGGACGACGCCATTGTGATGAAGAAGTGTGCGGCAAAGTCGAGCACTCTAGTTTGGGCTTTACGTTGGTGGCGAGACGCGAGGCGCGCATACCCAAGTATTTCCCCACAGCCCTCTTCACGCTGGACGAAGGTCGACTGCCTCGACTCCCCGCTCAATACGTACTAGTGTATAATCTAGAACTTATTTCCGAATTTTTCCGCGCCATTTTTTGGGGATGTTTGAAACGTTTCAAAAAACTCCGACAATCTACTGAACACTTAATAATCGTGACGGCGCCGGTCACGCTCATAATCGTCCCCCCCCCTCCTCTCATACTCGTCGTCGTCCCTCCGGCTGCGAGGAAGGCCGCGATGATGGCCATCCCGCCGATCGTGCTCGCGCTCGCGCTCTCGATCGAGATCGCGATCTCGATCACGCTCCCTGTCACGATCGCGATCGCTGCGCTCATCACGGCGCCGCCTGTCATCATACCGGCCTTCACTGCGCTCGCGCTCATCACGGCGCTCGCGCTCATCACGGCGCTCGGACCGTTCCCCATCGTCGCGCCCCCTCCCCTCCCTTCCCTCCCTCTCCTCCCTGCGCGAGTCCGACGGCAGCATGCCGGGGGGCATCCCAGCCACCATCGGCGCCGGACTGGCCATCAGCGGCATGCCGGCCGTCGGAGGAAAGCCCGGAGGAATCATCGGCAGTCCATTCACACCCATCGGCAGTCCATTCACACCCATCGGCAGTCCATTCATACCCATCGGCAGTCCATTCATACCCATCGGCATTATCGGCATTCCATTCATACCCATCGGGAAGCCGGGGGGCATCAAGTTGGGCCTCCACATGGTCGACGCCAAGTTGGGGCCTGCATGCATGCCGCCCAGGCCCATGGCGCCCGACATGGCGCCCATGAGCCCCCCGGCCGCAGCCCCTGCAAACGCCAAGCCCGGATTGGAGAGCGCCGACGGCGGCAGCTTGCCTTGCTTCACCTTGTCCGCGATCACGTCGGGGTGGTGGGGTGGCAGGTGGCGGTACTTGCACTGCTCGCCTCGCTGCAGTCGCGAGCACATCCCGCGGTTGATGAAGTCGAAGCACATGGACGCCCCTTGCCCGGGGTCTGCAGGTAGGCTCGGCTGCGTCCGCGCAGTCATGTTCATCAGCGCTGCCGCGGCGATCGGATCGGTAGGGGCGCACATGGACGCCCCGCCCCAGCACGACGGCGGGATCGCGGGCGGGATGGCAAGCGAGCCCGCCGCCGCCGCCGCCGAGGGCGCCGTGCCGGGCGCCGCGGCGGCGCCCGCCGCGGCGCTCGCTGCCCCTAAGCCGTTGGACGCGCCGCCGGGCGCCGTGCCGGGCGCCGCCCCTAAGCCGTTGGACGCGCCTCCGGCTGCGCTGTTGCCGGCGAGCATCGCCTGCGCTTGCAGCGGCGTGAGCTTACCGTGCCTGACACGGTCGGCGATCACGTCGGGGTGCGTGGGGGGCAGGTGCCGGTACTTGCACATCTGCGCGGCCCGCAGCCGAGAGCAAGAGCCGTTGTTGATGTAGTCGAAGCAGAGCGACGCGCTTGGGCCCGGATCCGGAAGATCCATTTCCGTTTGACCTGGCAGCAGCACCTGGGCAACGCCCGCGGCGGATGCCGCGTCCGGTGGAAGGGCGCGTCCAGTGGCAGCAGCGACTGCCAGCTCGAGTGCCGTCGGCGGCAGCTTGCCCAGCCGCACGCGATCGGCCAGCACGTGCGGGTGGGTCGGAGGCAGATGCCGATAGCGGCAGGACTCGCCACGGTTCAGCCGGCCGCACTTGCCCGTGTTGGTGAATTCGAAGCATATGGGGTCGCTCGGCTTGCCCTCGGGCGCCACGAACGAGGTGATGATCTCGATGCCGCCTGCCGTCGTGGTGCCGACTCCCTTGACGGCTGCCGCCTTCTCGATGGCCGACGGCGGCATCCACAGCTCCACATCGCGATCGAATATGTAGTGCGCTGGGATGCCAGGCGGCCGCGGCGGCTGGGACGCCTCGGAGAGAGACCCCTCCTGTATGCCGCCCGAGCAGAAGCCCATCGCACTCATGGGTGATGGGTCGATGCGGCGACGTGCGAGCGAATGAAATTGTAATCAGCACGCAAGTTTCGGAGGCACCTCAGTGGCGATGTTCGGTATCATGTTTCGTGTCTGTCCTGCCAACCAAACGTCCTTTGCGTTCACGTGAACGCCTGCGACGACGATGTCGGGCTTGCTCCATACTCAGGTGTCGGCATGCGACACCGCGTGCTGCTTTTCGTGCTGACGCTGCAGCTGTCATCAACGCGGACGCTGCGACCCTCAGGTTCGTGGCATGCACTGCGGCCCTCGTCGCGTGCGACCTCCTCTTTGATGGCGGCTTCTTCGACGTCGCCGTCCATCAGGCGGGAGTCCACACCCGAGGCGAGCTGACACCGTCTCGAACATGAAATTTGCCTGATGCGGTTCACCAAGTGCTGCCGCTCTCGCTCCTCCTGTGTGCTGTCAGGTGCCTTGCGAGGAGGTCGTGGGCAATGTTCTACAAGCCCTGCAGCGCAACGACTTCCCCGAGGTGAACTCCGGTTTGCTCGCCTTCTGGTCATGGACCCACGAGCTGTACCGCGGTCGGCCCGTGAATGGGCACGGCAACTTCAGCATCTTTGCGGAGCGCGCACACAACTCGGAGCTGGGGCCGCTCATGAACTGCGAGGGCTGGACCCTCGAGCCGTTGAACGTCGTCGGCACGGGCGAGAAGTACGCCACCCAGGTCGCACGCGTGCGCCCGAGAGACGACGCGAAGGGGACACAGGGGCGGCGCTTCCTGTTCCAGCTGCGCCGCGAGCTGCGGCCGCCGTACAATGGCGCGTGGTCGGTGTGGGGCGTGATCATCTCCGAATCGGATGGCTCCATCCAAGACCTCTCCGGCGGCTTTTGATTCCGACAATATAGTGCTGGTTTCACGGCGGACGGCGCTGTTTACGAATAGGCTCACATGTTAGTGAGAAAAGTAATACCTAGAAACATGGAGGACTCAACATTTTACACTCGAGATATGCATTCGGCCCCTGCGCGCCCAGGTCCTCACGCGAGGTCGGATGCGTTGACACGGCCGCAATCTCATACCAACAGACGCTCCCAACGACTATTTGTGGAAAAGCGTCGTACTGAGCCCAAACTTGAGTGCTCGACTTAATCCCAGAATGGCGTCGACCGCCCTCTCCCCCGAGCTGGTGTGCGGCCATATGCTGGTGCAGGTGGACATCTTGGAGAAGGCAGTGAACGAGCTGGACGCGAGGCAGGTCAAGGCCGCGGCGGAACAGGACGCGAAGCATGTCAGGGCGGAGGCCACACAGAGCGCCGCGATGCAGCTCGTGCAATCCTTGCTCACCCAGATGACGGAGCTGCGCAAGGAGCTGCAGGAGGTCCGCGCACACAACCAGGCTCTCGCGGCGCGCCTCAATGCGGAGCTCGAGCTACCGAGAAGCGCGAGCGGTGCCTCGCGGCCGGCGACGCTCGAAGAGCTGATCCAGCGTCGTGATGCGCTCGCGGAGATCAAGGCGGCACACGTGGACTGCGGCATGGCCAAGTCGGCGGGCTACACGTGCGCGGAGGCGCGCGTGGTGGGCTATACGCTGTCCGAGGCGAAGGTCGCGTGGGCGACGGACGAGCTGCGCGCGGCGGGGTACATCAGCTCCAAGGGCATGACGTCGCGCGACTTTATGGACCAGTACGCCGCAGGGCGGTCCAACTTTTCGGGCCTCGACTTCACGGGCGAGGATTTCGAAGGCATGGTGCTCGACAAGGCGTGCACCTTTTTGAGGTGCATCTTCGTTGGCGCGTCATTCAGACACGCCACGCTCGTCGGCGTCAACTTTTCACACGCCGACCTTTCAGACTGCGATCTGAGCCACGCAAGCTTGCGGGACTGCACTCTGACCGGCGCTCAGCTCGCGAACAGCAATCTGACGTCCGCGAACTTTCAGGACTGCACTATGACCGGCGCTCAGCTCGCGAACGGCAATCTGACGTCCGCCAACTTTCAGAAGTGCACTATGACCGGCGCTCAGCTCGCGAACGGCAATCTGACGTCCGCGAACTTTCAGGACTGCACGCTAACTGATGCCAAGCTCCCTGCCAAGGGCCGGTGGGGGGGGGTGAAGCGCGCGAAGCTCAGCGGAAACTTCGGTACCGCGCCGATAAAGCAGCTCGGCTTCTCGTGCGCCGAGGTGAAGGCGATGGGTATGGTGCAGGGCCTCAAGGCGGCGGGCTACACGTGCGCTGAGGCGAAGCAGGCGGGCTACACGTGCGCTGAGGCGAGGCAGGGGGGGTACACGTGCGCTGAGGCGAAGCAGGGGGGCTACACGTTCGCTGAGATGAAGCAGGGGGGCTACGTCGAGGGGCTCAAGGCGGCGGGCTACACGCTCGCTGAGGTGAAGCAGGTGGGCTACACGCTCGCTGAGATGAAGCAGGGGGGCTACACGTGCGCTGAGATGAAGCAGGCCGGGTTCAATCCGAGGGAGTGCATGCAGGCCGGCTTCACCTCCCAAGAGGGCGTGGCGGCTGGTTATCCTTTTCAACATTATCATTGGTATAACGGTAAGCCCCCGCCGGGAATCGAACCCAGGTTGACCCTCGCCGCGTGCGCCCTCCGCCTCCGCGCACCCCCCTTCACTCGGCGAGGCGGGCCGCCGCCGCCGCCGTGCCGCGCGCGCGCGCGTGCGGCCCGCGCGCCTGCGTGCGGCCCGCCGGCGTGGCGAGCCCGCGCTGCCAACTCACGCCCGCTCGTGCGCGTGGCTTCCTCGCGTGGCGGCGCAGGGAGATATGACTGGAATGGGATTGAACTTCGTTGATGGCGCCACATGCCTGACTGGGACAGCCCCGCGGTGCCGCGATCCCAAGTCTCGTCCTCTATACTATGGGCGTGGGGGGTAACACCGGGCACCTACCACAGCATTTGCGACATCTGCAATACGCGAGGTGTCTGCCAAGATGGTGCAGGACGTCCACCCTCGACGGCCTTTTCGACAAGATACGCGACGGCATAGCCGACTGCCTGGTCGCGTGTGTCACTCCCGAGCTGCGTGACCTGATGTTGGGGGGCGACCGGGCAGTCGCCTTGTTACTGCCCGGACACCGCGACACCGTGCGGCAGCGAGACGCCCTACCGTGCCTGTTCACCGGGGGAACGGAACCCTCCGGGGAACCGGTTAAAAAACACGCCTAGGGATGCTGGGGGCGGAGCCGTGGAAAACGCACATGGGAAAACATTAGTGAGTAGACACATCGTGCACACAGACACACACGACACGCCGCAAAGCGAAAGTCGCTTAGACCCTATTTTATTTTGAACAGGCACGTCGGGTTACCGTAGCTCTCTACTCGCGACGCCGCCACCCTCCATCCCCGTGCAGCCCGCGAGCTGGGCGAGCGCCGCGAATTCGTCAAGGAAGAGAGATACGATCTCGTCGGGTTCGGGCACGCAGCTCGCGTCGGCGCTCACGCTGCAGCGCATCGTGTCCGCGTACCTGATGAGGGAGGCACTCAGCATGCACTCAGTGGTCATCACAGGCTGGATTGCATCGTGTCCGCGTACGTGAAGAGCCTGATGATGACGCCAGTCAAGTGCAATCCAGTGCAATCCAGTGCAATCCAGTGCAGTCAAGCGCAGTCAAGCACAATCGACGTACGTGAAGAGCGTGATGGTGACGCCAATGGACGCCCGCTGCGGCGCCCACGAGACGTAGTATTTGAGCCGTCGACCATCTAGAGCCTTCGGGCGTGGGGGCCCGCGGTTGTTCGTGACGAGGGCGGTGGCATTGTCGGCGACGATGTCGATGAGCTCATGGGCCAGAGCCGCCGGCAGCAGCGCGGTCACCGCGTTCATGCTCATGTACATGCCCCACGGCATCGCACTCTGCTTGAGCCGGCGCATCGCTCGCACCTGATGAGGGAGGCAATCAGCATGCACTCGGTGGTCATCAGGGGCGCTCCGCTTGACGCACGATGTCGACGAGCCGTTGGCGATCAAGTGCAATCAAGTGCAATCAAGTGCAATCAAGCGCAATCAAGCGCAATCAAGTGCAATCAAGTGCAATCAATTGTAATCGAGCGCAATCAAGTGCAATCAATTGTAATCGAGCGCAATTAAGTGCACTCAACGCACGATGTCGACGAGCCGTTGGCGACGGTCGGTGCGGCCGAGGGGCGTCGTCATGAACGCGACGGCAAACTTGTTCTCGAGGACGACGCGCTCCATCTCGGCGGCCGAGCGCACCTGATGAGGGGTGCAATCAGCTTGCAATCAGCATGCAATCAGTGGCCACCCATCGCAATCAGCGGTTACATACGTTGACGGGCACTCAGCATGCAATCAGTTGTTACCCATCCCTTTCAGCGGTTACGTACGTTGAAGGGCACGCCGAGCGTCAGGCGCGATCAAGTGCAATCAAGTGCAATCAAGTGCAATCATGTGCAATCATCGTACGTTGAAGGGCACGCCGAGCGTCAGGCGCGAGGTGCTCGCTTTCCGCAGCCGCCGCTTGACGTGCGCGGGAAGGGTCGGCACCGCATGGTCCGCTGTCAGCTCGGCGGTCAGACGTGCATTGTAACGGTCGAGAGCGGCGCTCGCTGCTGTCATGAGGACGTCGTTCACAGAGACGTTCACAGAGGCGTCGGCGCCGTCCTCTCGCGCGCCGAAGTGGTCTTTGATCTGCTTCACCTGATGAGAAAAGCCATCCGATGCCATCAGTGGCCATCAGTGGCCATCAGAGGTCATCCGAGGCCATCCGAGGCCATCAGTGGCCATCTGCGGCACTCAAGCGCGCGAAAACAAGCGCGCGAACAAGCCGGCAGTTTGAAGTGCCTCACCGCGGCCAGCGGCACGGGCGGAGACCATGCGATGAGCTTGGTTCCGCTGAGCTCAAACAGCCGGTGCATCGCGTTGAAGTCCTCTCCCTGATGAGGGAGGCAATCGGCATGCAATCATTGAAGTCCTCTCCCTGATGAGGGAGGCAATCAGCATGCAATCATTGAAGTCCTCTCCCTGATGAGGGAGGCAATCGGCATGCAATCATTGAAGTCCTCTCCCTGATGAGGGAGGCAATCGGCATGCAATCATTGAAGTCCTCTCCCTGATGAGGGAGGCAATCGGCATGCAATCATTGAAGTCCTCTCCCTGATGAGGGAGGCAATCGGCATGCAATCATTGAAGTCCTCTCCCTGATGAGGGAGGCAATCGGCATGCAATCATTGAAGTCCTCTCCCTGATGAGGGAGGCAATCAGCATGCAATCATTGAAGTCCTCTCCCTGATGAGGGAGGCAATCAGCATGCACTCAGCTCCGCATCGCATTCAGAGGCAATCAGAGGTCATCAGAGGCTCACCTGCAGCAGCAGCGTGAAGATCTCGTACGGGGCCAGGAGGGCGTTGCGCGCGAGCGTGAGGATCGGGCGGAGCGCGCGCCGTGCTGAGCGCTGCCACCGAGGCGTCCGTGCAGCGCTCGTGACGGCGCTTCGGGGCGTCGTGTTGGGCGAGTCAGAGGCCGGCAGCCTGTACGCGCCGTGATGAGCACTCTGCTGAGCGCCGTGTTGGTGGTGCTCGTCGTCGGTGGTTGGTCGCCACTGCTGCTGCGGTGGCGGTGGCGGTGGCGACGGAGGCTCCGGCGCGTCCGCTAGCTTCTCCACAATCTCGTCCTTGAGCTTTGGATCTGACTTTGGCTCCTCGGGCACGGCCACTGACGAAACGCTCTCCTCTGACGAAACGCTCGGCCGAAACGGCCGAAACGGCTCCTCGGGCACGGCCACTGACGAAACGCACTCCTCTGACGAAACGCTCGGACGAAACGGCCGAAACGGCGCCTCGGGCACGGCCGGGCACATCGCGTCCGAATCCTCAGGTAGCGCTGATCTGGCTCTGATGGGCTCTGATGGCCCCTGAGTGCCTCTGATTGCCTCGGACCGCTCCTCGAAATCCTCAAGCAGCGCCTCGAGTAGGACGCTGCTCATCGCGATGCCGTCGCCGACTGCATGGTGGCAACGGAAGACCAGAGCGGTGCCTCCATCGCAGTCGAGCAGCTCGACACACCAGAGGGGCCGATCGCGAGGCAACGGCTCCGAGAACCGGCGGCCGAGCCACGCTTGCAGCGCCACCTCGTCGAGCGCTGTCTTGAGCGCTGCCTCGCATGCCCCTTCGCCTACCGCCTCGCCGATGTGACGGCGCACGTCGAAGTCTGGGTCGATGGCCCATACGTAGCCTGTCGGGCTGCGCCGATCTCGTTGGAGGAGCTGCGAGAACCGACCAAGCGCGGGATGCCCGATGATCCGCTCTTGGACGAGCTCGGTCACGCGGTCGAGCTTGAGGCGAGGTGCCTCGAAGACGAGCACTGCGTTGACGATCATGGGCTGCGTCGGCGTATCACAGAGCCAGATGCGATCCTTGGGAGCCATCGGCGACACAGATTTCGAGCTCCCACACCTCCAAATGAGCTGAAGCCCGAGCCCTACGGGCAACCACGCAAGAGCGGTGGCCAAGCAGACGAGGTAGAAGGATAAGCACGTGTAAATGACCGCGAATGCAAGGACGAAAGCGACGAGCAGGGTGTGGCCTGGCGGCTCAACGTCGGCGAGCGTGAGAGGCCGAGCCTTTGCAAGCAGAGGCGTCTCGATGGCCGACATCGACACTTACTTCCACGCTCCCGCCAGCGTCGTATTCGCGTCGGCCGGGGTGGATTGCCTTCGAGCTTCGTGCGGAAAGCAGTGTGAATAGACTGTGAATGCACATTAGGCGAGAAGTATGGTAGTTGCGTCCGCGAGAACGACGGCTGCCGAGATAGGGGTGTGTCAGTGACGGCTTCGCTATAATATGTCTTCTTCTTCATTGGCCGACCCAAAGAGCACCATACAACCCCTGCTCAGTCTGAGATGCCACATCCCGAACTTGTAAGCACCAGCAGCTTGCGACCACGCTGTTGGGAGCTGTGTGGGCCTTGTGGGGAGATCACTCCACCGCCGCCACCCTTTCGAGCTCCTGCCTCGCCTTGTCGTCCGCCGCCTCGGCGCCCTTGTCGGCCTCCTTCCTCGCCTTCTCAGCCGCATCCCCAGTGGCCTCCGACCCTTTTTTGGAAGTCCCTTTCAACTTCGTCGAGAAGAGTTTCGGGATGCGCGACGTTATCCGGAGCCCCCCTCGGCTAGGCAACGGCGCCGACTCGGCAACGGCCGGCCGGGCAGGCGAGGCGAGGGGCGCCTCGCCCGCCTGCGCGGCAGCAAGCGCCGCAAGCGCCGCCTCCCGCCCCGAAGCGTATTTCTTCACCGGGCTCGCCGCCGGAGCTTCCTCGTCCCCGTGGGCCTCAGCGTCGGCAGCCGCAGAGCCCTCCATGGTCAGTTTCGTCACTTGTGAGGCGCCGCGCGTGAGTCGTCGGCCGAGGCGTCTACCGGGCGCGGGTGCCTCCTTGCCGGCCGCGGCCGTTTGAGAGCCCGCCTCCTTGGGCTCCTTGAGCGCCTTGCGTCGCGCGATCGCCTCCGTCAGCGCCTTCAGGCGCTTCGCCTTCGCCTCGGGGTCTGCGCGCCCGTCGACGCTGCCGCCTTGTTGAGCCGCCGCCTCCTCGCTCGCAAGGATCTCGTCGAGCGCCTCCGGATCGAGCGCCCCGAGCACACGCGTCGCCACTTGCTTCACCTCGTCTACCTCGTCCGGATCGGCACACATCAGCACGATCTTTTCCCCGACTCGTTGTAGCAAGGCCGGATCGAGTGTGCCCAAGTACTCGAGCGCGGCGACACGCATGCGCCAGTCGTCGTCGTCGAGCCTCTGAGCAACCGCGGCCAGCGTGCCTGGAAAGAGATCGTCCACAGCGAGATCGCTGAGCAGCCTCATGGTCACGAGCTTGTTCGGAAGGTACTCCTCCGAGTTGCGCACGATCCCGAGCAAGCTTTTGGCGTGCGGCGAGAGCGCGCTGCGGCGCTCTTTGGGCGAGTCGAGCTCAAGGACCCAGCGCAGCGCCTGCGATCGCTCACGTGGGTTGGGAGAGCCGATGTTCTCCGCCATGACACAGAGGAGCTCGTCCTCCGCAGAGGACCGTGTTAGATGTGCTCAGCGAACGACAAGTTCGATTTCACAAGAGACGAAACTGAAACCGTTGAACCGAACAAACGGTGCTACTGTCAGTGTGGAAGCACCTACTTCGTCTCTCCTTGCCGCCCGGCCGCCGCCACCACCTCGACGATCTGGTCCAGCGTCGCGCTCACCTTGATCGCCTTGCGTTCCGAGTGCGAAGCCGAAGCGGTGTGGCCGGCGGCGCGCAACGCTTCGATGAGGACAGCCAGGGGTGGCTGTCGCAGCCCGCGTGCCGCGAGGCTGCGCTGCACCTCGCCCAGGTGATAGAAGAGGAGCGCGCCGCCCATCTCGGCACGCGCCTCTTCACCCATCAGTCGCAGCAGCTGCTCCGCGTCGTCCCACCCGCGAGTAGCAGCCTCCTCCTCCATTGCATGCACGAACGCTTCGTCATGCATCGGTCCGCTCCACATGGGCCCCGCCACGTCCACCCCCGCGGCGCCGCAGTCGATGGCGGCGCATTTGGGCCGGAGCGCACCTGATGAAGGGGGCAATCAGCATGCAATCAGTCAAATGCGCCGCAGGACTGCGCTGTATTTGGGCCGGAGCACACCTGCCGCGTCGCCCAGCGCGACGCTCGGCACCTTCCACAGCTGCCCACAGGCTCGGCACCTGGCCACGTGGCTCAAGCTCTCGTACGCGTCCGCGGGCGGCCGCTTCGGCTTCGTCAATTGCAGCATCACTCGGAAGGATGAGGACGGGCGGTCAAAGTACGAAAAGATGGGACGCGCGTGCAGGTTGCGCTGCGCCGCCTCGCGCCACGCGGCACCCAGCAGCAAGCGCAGCCCCTGCTCATTGCACGACGGGTGGTACTTGGCGACGGCCGCGTACCCCGACATCACCTTGTGCGCGTTGTGGCCTGCGGTACAGCGCGAGTCCGTTGCGCATAGGTAGAGCAGCCCACCAGTGGCGACGGCCCACCACGCCTCGGCGGTATGCGGCTGGCCCGTCCCGAAAGCGTCGCAGTCTACAAAGTCGTAGCGCTCGCCACTGAGGCGTGCACGAAAGTACATGTCGATGGCATCCTCGGCCGTCAGCTGCACGACGCCCTTGGAGATGAGCGGCGCGAGGTTTGCCGAAAGCGGATGGTCACCCTTCATGAGCTCATTCGCGTGGACCAGGCCGACATTCGAGACCTCGGTGGCATAGCGCAGGCTTCGGACGCCCGACCCGGCCATCGCATCCAGCACCCGGAGCGGCGCGCCACCCTCCTGTGCGCGCTCGCGCCCCAGCACGGCGAGCGCCAGAACGCCGAGGTCGCGGATGATGCGTGAGGACGGGTTGTAGAAGAGTGACCCGACGGAGAAGGACACACCTCGCTCGGTAGTGGTCGGCGCGCCGCCCGCGGCGCTCATCGAGGGAGTGATGAGCCGCATTGCGTGTGGTGAGGAATTTGGCTCTATTTGTTGTACGTTTCCTTGACTCGCCTTTTACATTCGGAGGTGGCTCCCGTGCTTGGGGCGGAGGTGTGTGCTTTTTCACAGCTCTGCAAAAGCACATGAAAGCAAAACTCGCCGCCACATGGCCGACATGGCCGAAGGCTGCAAACGCGTCCGCGTGCGTGGGCGTGAGGGCGAGGAAGTTGTGTGGTCGCGCAAGGCAGCGCGGCGAGCAGGAAGACTCAATGATTGGCTCGACGACCTCGATCCGTCTGAGGACGACATTTTCCCCGTCGAGGAGACGGCCGCAACGGTGCTGCGCACGCTCGGGGCGATGTGCGACGACAATTGGTCAGCCTCATGCCTCGACGAGTGCTCGCTCCATGAGCTAGCTTCACTCATCGAGGGAGCCAGCAATCTTTTCGCAGAGCAGGCCCTTGAGTACGCTCAGGTTGCGTTTGCCTGTCTATTGGGCGACAATCGTGCCAACGAGCTGCGTGAGCTGCTCGGTGCAGTGGACGACTTTGAGAGCGACGAGGAGCGCGCAGCAGCGCTCGCTGAGCCGCCGTTCACGCCGGACAGTCCCACGTCGCAGCATGCCGCCGCGGGGGCGCCTGCTTTGGCCGTGAACGACGACGCCGCGGAAGCCGCGATGGCCAAGGTTGGCATGGGCACGCTGATAGAGCTCAAGGGTGTCAACCGAGCGTGGCGTGCGCTCGGACGCCGAGAGCTCTGCTCGCGGCTGTGCGGCCGCAAAGGGCACGCTGACCCTCGGCAGCTGGACGAGATCACGGAGCTCCACGTGGAGCTGCTCATCGAAGCCGGCCGGCCGTGGGAGGCAGCGAGGGCGGGACGGCTGGTACCCCACCTGGAGCAGCTCACAGGGTATGGCTTTGTGGTGGACGTGGCCGCAGTCCGAAAGGTCAATCTGGACGACGATGGCGGCGAGGAGGAAGAGGAGGAAGAGGAAGAGGAACATCGTTTGCTGTCTGCTGCGGTCCAGGCTGCTCTGAGGCACTGCTGCACGGGCGAGGGCGAGCCGCCACGTGCGTTGCTGCTCGCAGCCGTCGCCTGCGCTGGCTCCGGCAGTGTCTGTGGCATCCCGGTGGAGGCGATGCGCGCTGATACTTTGGCTGAGCTCGACCTGTATGATGCCTGGACTGGTCCTGAGGGCGCCGCGCTCATTGCTTACCTCGTGCCTGTCATGGGCGCGCTGACGGAGGTACGCTGAGCTCAGCTGTGCTCCCTCAGCCCAGATGTGCTCCCTCTTGCACTGACATCTGGAGGTCCCTCATGCATAGGTGAACTTGGATGGGTTTGCTCTCCCTGTCAAGAAGCTCAAAGGCACCGACCCCGTCGAGATGCTCGACCTCTCGGGCAAGAATCTTGGCGTTGCCTCTGCGGTTGTGATTGCCTCCTTGATCAGCGTCAATGGCACATTGACGTCCGTCAAGCTAAGGTTGAACAAGCTCGGAGAAGAGGGCTGGGGTGCCATCTTTGCCGCCATCTGCGGCAACAAGGACAGCAAGATCATGTCTATAGACGCGTATTTCGAGAACATCGGCCCTGCTGGTGTCGAGCTGATCGCAGCGGCGCTCCGCACGAGTGTCACAGGCGCGCTGACACGTGTCGACGTCCGTCTCAACAACATCGTGGGCGACGGCGCTGTGCAGCTCTCAGCCGCTGTCCTCGGCAACCTCAAGATCGAGATGTTCAACGAGATCCCGATCAAGGAGATGCGCGCCGACTCGCTCACGGAGCTGGACCTGAAGGAGAAGCACTTCGGAGTCGAGGGAGGCATGGTCGTGGCAGGACTCATACCCGTCATGGGCGCGCTGACGGTGGCCAACCTCCTGGGCAATCAGCTTGATGCGGAGTCCGCCAAGATGCTCGCTGAAGTTGCCAAGCAGAAGGGCGTTTCGCTCTGCGGTATCCAGCGTGACCAGACCACCGCTGACTTGTCCGGTCTTGCCCTCCAACCGCCCGATGCGATCCTGCTGGCGTCGGACCTGTCACAGGCCGTTGTCACAGGCGGGCTGACGAGCCTGGACCTCTCCAACAATTTACTCTGCGGAGTGACCACCTTCGGCGGCGGCACCTACACTGCAGAAGGCATCACTGCAATCGCCGAGGCCCTGCGCGTTAATGACGGGCTGACCAAAATATCACTCGCCAACAACGAGTTGGGGGAGGAGGGCACCAAGGCCATCTGTGAGGCTCTCGAACAGAACAAGATGCTCAAGGAGCTTGACATCAGCAACATCGGAGGGACAGCAGGAGTCAAGCACGTGGCCAAGATGCTTGGCGTTAATGGCGGGCTGACGAGCATCAACCTCTCCGACAACCAGCTCTGCGGCGTCTGGACTGACTACGCCGGCCAACATGGCGCCTACACTGCAGAGGGCATCACTGCAATTGCCGACGCTCTGCGCGTTAATGGCGGGCTGACGGCCCTAGATGTGTCCAACAACTGCCTCGAGGATGAGGGCGTAAGCGCAGTCTGCGAGGCCATCCAGAGCAACAAGGAGACCAAGCTCGCGTCGCTCAACTTCAGGAACAACGATATCGGGCCAGTTGGAGCAAACGCTGTGGCGGCTATGGTGGCCGTCACAGGCGCGCTGACGAGTCTCAATCTCTCGTCCAACAATCTCTGTTCGGTGACTGAGACTGGCTACATCAAGGCAAGCCAGGTCCAGGGCTCTTCCTTCAATGAGGGCGACAAAGTGGTTTATCAGGGCAAGGAAATGATCGTCTCTAAGTCCATAGATAGAGATGGCGACATCAAAATGACCCATTTGCCACTCATGTCTGGTCTCAATGCTCTTGCAAATGCCTTGCGCGTTAATGGCGCACTGACCATGTGCGACCTCAGGGACAACTACGTGGGCGAGGAAGGCAAGGCTTTGATTTGTAACGCAGCAGAAGGTAAGGCTGGCTTTAAGCTGCATCTGTGAGATGCGTGTGCGCATGCTCGATGATCTACTAGGTATTTCACCTTTCAAAGTAGAGTCGACAGTAGAGAGTAGACGGCTACGTCCGGTCCGGTCGGAGCGGGTTCAGCCCCTGCAGCCGAGTGAGCTCAGAGGGCAGCAGTTGGGAGCAGTAGAGGACATCTGAGGACATCTGGGCGTCGGGGTTCACAGATCACACACGAATTGCTACGCCACAGCTGTACTGCAACACTTCATACACTTCATAAGGGAGAAGAAGCCGGAACGCAGTACGTTGTGCGCACGCCGCCACACGCGCACGCGGTCGCGGCGGCCGGCGCGTGATCGTGATGAGCAATGTGGATTTTGATCAAACAGGCGGAGAGTGCCCAAAGACTGTATTTCGGAGCGTCGAAGTCCGAAGTACGGCGCATCTCACGTTTTCTCGACCATGGTTTCGCTCCTATTGTGGTTTTCTCACGTTTGGGGTTATTTCTCAGACCGCAGCCGCACGCACCCGACCCGAGCCTCATCCGACCGGACGCGAGACGCGTCCACGGGTGTCGAGCGGAGTGTCGTGTGTACTAGGTCGGGTGTGTCTGTACCTCGATGATCGCGCGCTATAGGACCGCTATCGAGCAGTGGTCGGTGCCTGGCAGATGGGCACCGGCGGGAAGGGATCCGCCTCGGGGTCCTCTATCCCGAGAGCCTCCTGGAAGAAGTTGAACGTCGACTTATGCGCCTGCACGGCGGCCCGGCCGTTGTAGACAGGTGTGCCCGGTTCCGTCCACCCGTGTTCGCATTTGCTGTACTTGATGGTCTCCCAGATGGCATCTGAGTTGGTGACGCCCACCTTCATCTCGGCCTCGAGCTTGGCGAGGCCCGCATCTCCCTGGAAGTCGAGCTCCGCGTGATGAGCCTGGATGCGAGATTGTATCTCGCCCTCGGAGCTCGGCGTGTCGTACGGCGAGAGGGAGCCGTGGATTGACGAAACTGCCTTGAAGGTGAGGCCTAGGCTCGCGCCCCTGGTGGGGTGGCGCGCTAGGTCGAGCACCATGCCGCCGCCGAAGCAGTCTGCAGCACCGGCGAGACGCGAAGCGGGCGGGGGTTGAGAGGCGGGGATGGAGGAGAGGGATTGGGGCACGAGGAAGTGGATGACGAGAGTCGCGTTCGAGCGTCGCCGTCGTACAGCCCATGGCCACGAGCTTGGTCGGGTCCGCGCCGGTGCCCCACTCGTGCAGGAGTTGGTTCGCGCCCGCGTTGATGAGCGAGCGCAGCTTGGGGAGGTCGGAGAGCGCCTTGTTCATCGTGGCCTTCGCGCAGTCGGTCGTGTTGCATCGCACGCCCTTTCCGTACACGTCGAGCGCAAAGACGCCGTAGCCCGAGGCCGCAAACTCCTCTGCCCGCGACTTTTCGTAGTCAATGAGCCCCATGTATTGGTGCGCGATGAGCAGGCCCGCCTTGGGAGCGACGCCCTTTGGAACGGACCAGAAGCCCTCGTAGGTCGTGTTGCCAACGACGTAGTCGACGTCGCGGCTGACAACGTCGGCCGAGCGGTCGGGGCGCACAAAGTGGCCGCCGTCCGCGCGGCCGTGGAGAGCGCGACCGTGCGAGAGGACCAGCGTCGTCAGGAGTGAGAGCATCTCGACCTTCTGAAGTCCCGCCGGCGACGCGGTGTGAACGACGTAAACTTGAGACGATGATTTTTTGCACCCCTCTCTCACTATCCCATACGATAGGGGAGTCGGAGCCTGGGGATAAGGGGCTGGGAGGGAGGGGGCTGGTGGGAGCCCCTTGCTGTTATGCTGGGGAGTTGGAGCCTGGCCCTGGGGACAAGTCTCAAATGGGGCTCTCCTGGGACCCCCCCGCCCTTACTGTTGTATTACTGGGGACAAGGGGCTCTCCTGGGACCCCCTTGCTGGGGACGCCGATCTCAGATCTCATCTGACGTGAGATCGCCGATCTCGGATTATGTGTTTATGTCGGAGGCGGAGCAAGCGGCACACCACCACCCCCACATTGCGAAATTCCATTCTCAATCCACAAATTTGGCGATTCGATTACGGCAGCCTCGTCTGCACGAGGGAGACGCCGGCGTTCGACGAGGACAGGGTGCCTTCACACCACGCCCAGCATCCCTTGCTCAGCGACGGCGCCGTACGCTCACCATGGGGGAACGCGTAACGGCACTGCTCGAGACCTCCCTCAGGCGGACCAGCCTCGCTTCCAAACCGAAGGGCACACGGCGCGGCTGGGGCGTCGGCCGCTCGCAGCCCAGCGCTCAGCACAGCGCCCTCGGCCGGTACACGTACCGGCAGTTGGAACTTGGCGCTCGCCCTCCAGAATTGGTGCAGCTGCACGCGACGCGCCACCTCCGCCGCCTTGCCCTTTCGACGGTCGGCCCCTACCCATGGAAACGGTTCGAGGCAAAAGGACACGTCGTTCGTCCTCAAGACGGCGCCCGAGGCAGCGCCCGACGACGTGCCCGTGCCCGCCACGGCGCCACGCGTGGTCCAGCCGAGCCCGGGGGGCAGCTCAAAGTCCACAAGCTCCTGGTGCAGCAGGCCGTTATCATTTGAGCTCGCTGCGAGCACGACGGTCTGATGGGCCGGCGATGGCAGAGGGGGGTAGATGAGATCAGGGCCAATCTGAGGCAATCTGAGGCAATCAGTGGCACTCAGTGACAATCAGATGGGGGGAGATGCGATCAGGGCCAATCTGAGGCAATCAGAGAGAGACTCTGAGGCACTCTGAGGCATTCCCACCTGATGGCCCAGGATGCATGCGAGGCACTCCGATGCATGCGAGGCACTCCGATGCATGCGAGGCATTCCCACCTGATGGCCCAGGATGCATGCGAGGGCCGCGATCAGACGGTCCCACCCGAGCCCATTGCCAATCCCACACACTCCCCAGATCCAAAACAGGGCATAGCGCTGCGCGCTGCTCAGTCGAGGGCGCTTGCCGACATGGTGAGTCCGGTTGGTGCCGCCGCGGCTGGCCTCGCGTGTGGCCGTTGGCTTGTACGTGGCCGGTGACGTGGCCGGTCGAGGCACGAGGGAGAGGAAGGCAGCGAGCACCTGATGAGGGATGCAATCATCAGCATCAGCATACAATCATCAGCATGCAACCACGCGCATGCAACCACGCGCATGCAACCACGCGCATGCAACCACGCGCACCTCATCCACCGCAGCCTCGCGAGCAAAGCTGGTCCAGTAATCAAGCAGCTTGTGGAATCGATGAGCGCCGCCCGTCCGCCCGCAAGGGTTGCTCGCGAGCAGTGCGGCAGCGAGGTTGGCTCCGGGATTGACGCTCGTCGACTGTGGAGAGCGCTGTGGGGAATGGCCTGCCACAGCGGCCGCGCTGAGCCCGAGGCGTGCAAAGAGAGGGTGGCGGCTGAGGATGGTAATGGCGCTCGCGTTGCGCTCGCCTGATGAGGGAGATCATCAGAGGCCATCAGAGGCCATCAGAGGCCATCAGAGGCCATCAGAGGTCATC
>ENA-UOUZ01001162-UOUZ01001162.1-mixed-culture-metagenome-genome-assembly--contig:-NODE-1162-length-17800-cov-119.074218_pt1 | contig 17800 bp, 17 predicted proteins | sample MGYA00238154_ERZ761575 | MGnify/ENA primary metagenome ERZ761575 (study PRJEB28896, sample SAMN07631632) | mixed culture metagenome | isolation source: Freshwater growth medium | place: USA...
CACCGCGTCTGATTGCCTCCCTCATCAGTCACCCATGGACTGTCCACGTGGCACTGACCGCGTCTGATTGCCTCCCTCATCAGGTGAGCGCCTCACTCCGATCGGTCATCGCCCAAAAAGAGGACCTACTCCAAGCGGCGGCGGCGCGCGAGCGGAGATTGGGCGAGATTGCGCGCAAGCTCGAGTCGCGAGCTCTCTCGAGCCACGCCCAGCTCACCCAGCTTCGGGAGGCCGAGGGGGAGCGCGCGGCCGAGTTGCAGCAGCTGCGGGGCGCCCTCAAGCGCGCCGAGGCGAAGGCAGCTGCCCTCGAGGAGGCGGTGCGTCTCAGCCCTTGATTGCGTCTGATTGCGTCTGATTGCGTCTGATTGCGAAGGCAGCTGCCCTCGAGGAGGCGGTGCGTCTCAGCCCTCTCATCGCCCTCTATGAGTGCCCTCTCATGGGCTTCTCATCGCCCACTCCTTGCCGTCACTAGTGCTCTCTGAGTGCCCGCTTGAGTGCCCTCTTGAGTGCCGCTAAGTCTCCTCTGAGACTCACTGATGACCACTGATGACCACTGATTGCCTCCCTCATCAGGTGCGCGCGAGCCACGCCGCCTTCGACGCGGCTCGCACCGAGATACTCTCGCTACGCGCGGGAATGGGCGGCGCCGTCGTGGGCACCCTGCCCCGAGGCTGGGTTGCCTCAGCACCTCCCTGGGCTGCCTCAGCTGCGCCTCCCTGGGCTGCCTCAGCACCTCCCTCAGCTGCCTCAGCACCTCCCTGGGCTGCCTCAGCTGCGCCTCCCTCAGCTGCCCCAGCGCCTCCCTCAGCTGCCTCAGCGCCTCCCTCGGCTGCCTCAGCGCCGGTCGGTGCAGGCGGCGCCAGAAGATCTGGGCGCGCCGTACCGAGCACTGGTCCCACGATCGGAGGCTCCGCCCCCGCCCCCGCCCCCGCCCCCGCCCCTGCGGCAGCCCCCGCAGCAGCCCCCGCAGCCGCCCATTTCGTACACAAGCCCGCGGAAGCCATGCCGTCGGAACGAAGCCGAGCGCCGAGCGCCGTCTCGAGCGCCCGCAGCGGCGCCGTGCCGAGCGCCGTCTCGAGCGCGGTGGATGCGATGGCGCAGATCCGTGCGTTACAGGCGGAGCTCGCGCAGGCTTCGGCCGCGGCGCAGCTCGCGCAGGCGCCGCTGCCGCTCCTGCCTGTGGCTCCTCGACGACAGGATGACGACGACGACGACGACGACGACGACGACTACGCCTCTGAGGACGGCGGTGGCGACGGCGGCGGTGGCGACGGCGGCGGTGGTGACGGCGGCCTCGGCGGCGGTGACCTCGGCGGCGGCGGCGGCGGCAGTGGTGGCGGTGGCGGCGGTGGCGGCGGTGGCGGCAGCAGAGGGGGGATGTCAGCGGTGCGTCAGCGCCAGGCGAGCGCCGCCGCCGCCGCTCTCGCCTCGCAGCACACAGCCTCCTCGGCGAGGCGCCTCACTGAGCGTGCCGCCGAACATGCCGCCGAGCGCCGTCCCGAGCATGCCGCCGAGCGTCTGGTCCGATCGGCCGAGCGCCGTCCCGAGCGAGCAGCCTGTGGCAGCATGCCCTCGGAGCCGTCCTCCCGTGTCCCCACACCCTCGAAGGCTAGCACTGCTCGCCACGCACCCTCCCACGCACCCTCTCCTTGCCAGCGCTCGGGACAGCGCTCGCCGGCCAGCGCGGCGTGGGGCGCTGTACCGAGCACGAGCGCGGCGTGGGGCGCTGTACCGAGCACGAGCGCCAGCTCCATCCCAATCTCCGCTCCGAGCTCGGCCCCAATCTCCGCTCCGAGCTCGGCCGCCGCCTCGGCCGCCGCCTCGCCCTCCTTGCTGTGCGGCTGCGCCCCCCAGTCCCCACAGGCGGTGCCCCCCTCTCTGCCCCCCTCGCTCCCCGACGCGCCGTACCGGTACGCCGCCACGCACGACGGCTTCGCCTACCTGTACCCCGAGGCGCCCGACACGGCGCCATCGCCATCGGCGCCATCGGCGCTGTTCGAGGGGGTGGAAGGGCCGGCGCGCGCTCGGGACGGCGCGAAAGGCCATGCAGGCGGCGACGAGGGGGGCGGCGACGAGGGCGGCGGCGACGAGGGGGGAGAAGCGCGGGGCGGGTGTGACGAAGCGCTGGGAGGGTTTGACGAAGCGCTGGGAGGGTTTGACGAAGCGTCGGAGGCCTTAGCTCGAAAGGTCGCGGCGGTCGCGCGCGCCTTTGAATGTCCCCTACCCGCCAGCCTACCCGCCAGCCTGACCGCCAGCGCGCGCGCGCAAGCCACCGAGCCATCGACCATGCCGCCGCCGCCGCCGCCGCCGCCGCCACACAGCTCGACCATGCCAGCTGTGAACAGCTCGACCATGCCCGCTGTGAAGGCAGTACCATTCGGCGCACCGCCGCCATCCGCTGTCGCTCAGGCACCAGTGGGCACCGCCACGCAGCCCACTATGGGCGCCGTCTCGGGCGCCTCGCAGCCGCTCCTCGCCAGGTACATTGCGCCCGCGGGCTACGGCCAGCCGCCGAGAGCGCCGTCCCGAGCGTCTCCTCCTCCTCCTCCCTCCTCCTCCGCCTACGCCGACGGCGCAGACGGCGGCGCGTCCTCGTGGGCGCCGCTCGAGCGGGCGTGCCTCGAGCCGCTGTCGGCGGGCGGCGCGGCGGCGCGCGCCGTGCTCGACGCGGCGCGGCAGGAGTCCCTCGAGCTCGCGGCGCTCGGGACGGCGCTCGACGAGCAGCAGCGGCAGTACGAGATCTCGCGCGGCCAGATCGCGGCGGTCTATCAGGTGGCGCCGTCTGCTGGCACCGCCGCCGCGAGCGCCGTCCCGAGCGCGATCGCCGCCGCCGCCGCCAACGCAGCGGCCGCGCTCACGACACGCGCGGCGCAGGCGGCCGCCCAAGCGGCAGGGGTGGGCCTGGCGGCAGCCGCGGCCCGGGCCGCCGGGTACGGCTCGGTCGAGCGCCGTCCCGAGCGCGTGCGCCGCCCGAGCCATGCCCCGAGCCCACAGCCCGCGTACCCGCCGCCCCCGGGCAGCCGACTGCCTCCCGGCACCGCTGCCTCCCGCGGCTCCCCCGACGGCCAAGGCTGGCGAGAAGAGGACTTTGAGATGATGCCCTCCTTCTCCCTCCTCGAGCCGCAAGAGCCGAGCCCCACCCACCCTGGACCCGCGGCGCGTGTGCCACCTGCCGCGGCCAGCGCCCTCCAGCGGTGTTCCAACCTCGCGGCGGAGATTCGGCGATCTCGAGGTTGAGATACGGTGCTCCAACCTCGCGGCGGAGATTCGGCGCGAGGCGCGCCAGCCAGGTGGCGCGCGGCCAAGATGAGAGAGGTGAGAGAGAGAGAACAAGCCTACTGTGACAGGCCCTGTGGCCTGTGCCTCTCCAAACAAGGCCTCGGCTGGGTACGGCTCAGCGTGCTCAATCGACGTGCTCAACTTCAAGCTGCTTTGATGCTCTACCCCATGCTCTGTCCCCCAGGCTCGCCGCCGCGTTGTTCACCCACCTCATCCCTCAAGACCTACTGCCTTACCACAAACACACATGTCACGTCGATTAGTTCGTGTAGTAGCGACGCCGCCGAGAGGCGGATGTCTTGATCACTTGATGGCAGGGACCGGCTCGCCGGGCGACGCGCGGAGGTGATTGCTGATTCTTTGTTTCCTGCCCTTGTACCTTCAAAAGCCATGTCAACTGGCTGCTAGAGAGATAACAAAACGCCCTGCTGCTCCGTGCTGGGTGCTGGTGTTCAACTCTCAGTTCAACCGCATTTCTTCATTCTTGACATTTCTCATACCGATAACCGAACCTCTGATGTTTACCGGACTCCCAAGCACCGGGAGCCGCTATCTCATGGCCCGCGCAGCCTGCTATACATGTACACATGCCGTTAATCGGCGATAGGTAGAGGAGAGGTGAGTGATCGCGATGATTACGTCAGGGCGTTCAATACGGCGCCTCGTCAAAAACTCTCGAAACGAGATTGACAAAACGCATGGAGTCCGTCTCCCTCTTGGCCGTGTTCCCGGTCGGGGTCTCGCGAGCTGAGCTCCGCAGCCTGCGAAATGCGGAGGAGGAGGTGCGTCGAGCGACAGCAAAGCTCGAGGGCCTGCGAGCGCACGTGGCGACCTCGGCTAAGCGGGCGCATAACAGGAGCCTCAACCAGCAGGATCGTCCAGTGACGGTGGCCGGCTTCTCGTGTTTACACTTCCTCACGGAGGGATGCGGGAGGACGCTATTGGCGGCGGAGGCGTGTGTAGAGGACGCGTTTGTGGGTCTTGCTCCACAGCTGAAGCATGAGAGGAGCACCGAGGAGCCCTTGCCAGAGTGGCTGGCATGGCTCATCAAGATGGTCGATGTCGTGTGCGGCAAGGTCACCTGCGGCATGGTGACGCTCGTGCCGAAGATCGAGGAGGCACGGCCACGCGTGCGCAAGAGCACCACAAAGTGCACCCAGCAGGACGTGCTGCCGTCGCTGACCGGCTGCCTCAAGGGCGATGCCGACGTCGACCTTGAGATCATGTTCAAGGGCGTGCGCCAGATGATGCTGGCACTCGAGGCTCTCGGCCCATGGACGTGCATCGCGGTGCAGCAGATGCGTGCGAACATGGCCAAGATCGAGAAGAGCACGGCGGTGGCCTCGCTCCACCCAGGCCAGCCACGCCTTCTCCTCACCATCCTCGACTACGAGATGAGAGCTCAACTTCACAAGCCGGGAGGTCTCCTGGTTGAGACGAGCGCCGCCAATGGCGCGATGTGGCTGCTTCGGTTCCTGACACTCTGGCGCGACATGTGGAGCATACCGCGCCCCGACACGTTCACGGAGGCCGTCAACATCGCGTACGAGAAATCCCTCCGACGCTATCACTCCTGGTTAGTGCAGAACACCTTCAGCGTGGCGGTCGCCGCGGTGCCCTCTTGGGACGAAGCGCGCGATGCCCTCGACGGGCTCGATGTCGCCGGCGAGGAGGGCCTGATGAATAGCATCATCGCGCTGGACCCCGTGCTGAAGCGCATGGAGAAGGCGCTCAGGGAGCGCGACATGTGGGACGAGCGACCGATATGATGGGTTAGGCAATCAGCATGCACGAGCGACCGATCTGATCTGATGAGTTAGGCAATCAGCATGCACGAGCGACCGATATGAAGGCTCCGCATGGCGCGGCAGTCTCCGCTCGTCTCCCGGCAGCAGTCACCTGATGAGGGAGGCAATCAGCAGGCACTCTGCAGAGGCCAGCTTCCCCACAGCTTCCCCCCTTCTCCCGGCAGCAGTCAGCAGGTGCTCAGCATGGCCACACGCGCATGCGTGGTGGCATGATCTAGGCCGTGGCACTGTGAATCACGTCGTATGCGTGAATAGGTCTGCCAACTAGTGGCAGCTGAGGGGCTCTCCGGTGTGCGGGGGGGGAACTCCGGCGTGCGGTGTGCGTGCGTGCCGCTCCAGTTTGCCGGCGACCGTTACGAGCTCTGTGGGTGTGCTCGGGAGGCCGACTCTGTCCGCAGCTGTGTGCGTGTGTGGTGGTGAGCGGTGGAGGCGCGCGCCCGATCCCCTGGGGGCGCGGGCCAGGGCGCGGGCGGACACCGGCGGGCCCGGGGTCGACCGCGTCGTGTCATCATTGTCGTTCACGCATCGCTTCAAGCGTAGGGTCCGGTCGAGTAAGACGGTGAGGAATTATGACCGTTTAGTGGCGCTCGGGCCCGCCGGCGCACCTCCGCGCACACCGGGTGACAACACCGGCGACCGATCGGACCGACCCCACACCGCACGCACAGTGACCCCCACAACGTACCGCCGCGCCCGCTGCACCGCGCCGCCTCGACGATCTCATTTTCCGAGTCGGACATCGACCACGTCGTCGAAGTCGCCGCAGACTTTTACTCGTTGGACGAGATGCTCGCGATCATGGAAGAAGAATCCGCGTCTTGAATCACAGCCGTGAGCTCTGCCTTGTCGACCGCCTGTTCATCCGAGAATCACGCCGCTGGTAGTGCCAGCGGAACGGCGCACATGCCTCCCCACTCGACCACCGTGTACGCTGGGCGCATTGCTGGCGATGGGACCGCGTCGACGGGGGGCGGGATCACTGCCGAGCGAGCTGTGGGCGGCGGTATGTCCACCGGACTGAAGAGCATGAAGACACGGTGCAGGAGCTGTGGCGTAGGCGAGATGGCGAGCGGAGCGTGCCGATCCAGTATGCACTTTGGCACGAATGAGATGAGGACATATGACTGCTCCACCATCTGCGGAAGCCAGTGCGTTGCCATCTCGGTCGCTTCAGTGATGTTGAGGCCCTGCGCGAGGAGGGCGTCCTGCAGCCAGCCGGTGGCCAGGGTGTCGGAGCGAACGCACACTGCATCCTCGACGTGCAGCGCGAATCCCGAGCCGAGTGTGCTCACACGAGTCGATCCTTCCCAAAACAGGAAATCATCTGCCAGAGTCGGAGCAGGCGCAGTCACGTTGGGTAGGAAGCGCTTCTCCGACCTACGCATGTGCACGCATGTTTCGAGTTCGAGCGTTTCGTGCGACGCGTACACAGGCGCGCAGTGCCATCGGCGTCCAGGTGCAGCATGTGACTGCTATGGCGTCCCTCACTCGCATCGACACGCGCCAGGTGCCACAGGACGAGCGCTGACGTGTCACTTTGGCGTGGCGCCTTGTAGGCTGGCTGCGGGTAGAGGATGACATCAGTCCATTCTCGGAGATCCAGGGAGATCCTAACGTTGATGAGTGGGGTGCAGCAATAGATGCGGATGATGGGCTTGCCGCCCACCTGTGCCACGAACACTTCAACCTGATCGCCAGACTCCATCTTTAGATCTGCCGCCGTGGACAGTTCGTTAAGGCGAGACCCTTTGAAATTGAAGCGCAAAAAGTTGCTCGGCCGAGCAGCGGAGTCGTATTGCGCTCCTGAAAAACAGCGAGACCGAGACTGCACGAATGGCTCGAAGAGGCTCTCCCGGAGGGGTTGCAAAGTGTCGACGACCACGGTGAACTTCTGCCCCATAGTCACGTGATCGACCACATGGATAATAATCTCGCCCTTCTTGGTTGGCGGGAGAGTGCGTTGCCATTTGGCCTGACTCGCCGCAGGCGTCGCCGGCTCGTTCTCGTCGATCTCCTCTTCGAGAGCCCAGGCGAGCACCTCCTTGCGTTTCTCGAGCTTGCGTGACAGGTGTGCGCGAAGGGATGGCGACTCGTCGACGAGCAGCGCCGACAGGTCACCTTCGAAGGACTGCGGGCAGAAGAGCATTGGGCATCGCATTGGGCATCGGGACCGGCCGTTGCCATAATAATGGGTTGGGTTGCCAAAAGGCGCACGCAGAACCGCCGTAATGGCCTCGCGGTCAAAGGTGTGGCCGCACGGTAGGCGGACGGGAGCCTGCATGAGGCACAGCGACAAAGGACAGCGCAAAGGCGCCAGCGAGGCGCATGCGTCGAGAAGCAGAGCTTGCGCAGCGGCCGACACTATGCGCGGCGCAATCCTCTCTGCTACGTAGTCCTGAGGAAGCAGCCTCATATCGACCAGCCGCAGCAGCCTCTGCGCCGTCTCGGCTTCGAATGCGATGCCACGGCGATCGACGTAGGAGAGGATGACCTCACACAGGCTCGTCTCCGCCACTTCACCCGGCGGCACATGGCCGACCAACATGGCAAAGCGCCTCGGCGAAAGCGCCGTCGCGGCAGGCAGCTCGCACCAGCGTTCGCAGATCTCTGCGGAGACCAATTTTAGAAGCTTGTCTGCGCTCGATGAGTTCACATGCTGAGCCGCGCGGAGGATGGTCTCGAGTAACGGGGAGCTCCATGAGCCCGTCTCATCCACTTGCGCGCAGACGCCGTCCGCCTCGAGCCACTTCTCCATCTTCTCCGGCTCCTCGGGAAGCGCATTCAGCACGGTCTCCATGATTGCGCGCGCAGGCTCGTCGCCCCGAGAGAGCGCACGGTTCACGTGGCTGACAAACGCGTGCGGAGTCATCTCGAAGCAGCCGTTCAGGCAGTCTCGAATGAGTGCTTTGAGGTCGTGACAACCAACGTAGTCACAAAGCCGCCACAGGTCAATAAGCGATGGGCACGACATGTCGAGTTCAAGTGTGAGATTGTAGCAGTACTCGAGCAGGTGGCCGAGGAGCTCTTCTGTGTGCGAAGGGAGATTTAGCATCACCGTGTTGAGCTGTGCCTCGCGCATGCCAGAACCAAGCATGAGCGAAAACAGCTCACATCGACCGACAATCGCGCGGTGCACAGACCATTGCCGCTCAGAGCCATCCACATGGAGCGTGAGATCCGGAGGGATAGGGTGGGTGCCGTCTCGGACAGTTGCATACACGTCGACCTCGTTGTGCAGCATAACCATTGCCGAACGCGCGCTCCCCTTCGACGAAGGGGCTTCGATCGATCGTGCGAGACGCCATGAGAGGCGAACCGTGAACGTTAACACGACAGACGCGACAACCGGTGCTACGGCACCGTGAATTGTGTGTGTTTGCGGTAGAAGCTAGAAAACGGTAAAAGTGACTTTACACTTTTCCTTGACTGACACACAGGAAATGGGCGTGTGAAACGGTAAAAGTTGCTTGTCGGCGAGATTCTCATAAAAAGGTAGCGACGCGACCGCGGTGACAGCGCCCGTCTGTCCTGTGTTTCGTGTGGTAGTGGCTGGTCGGTACCTTGTGTGTCGATTCAACTGACCCTTTCGCAAGGTAAATTTGGACCCTCCGGGAAAGCTACCCGACCTCCGTCCTCCCCACCCTATGTCGGTACGGTACACGTGCGACGTGTGTCGTGTGGACACGTTTGTCGTCTGTGCCGGCCGTGCATCGCGGACCGTCGCGAGTCGAACCTTAAGTCGAACCGGCACGACCCCATGCACGACCCATGGGCACGACCGGGGACCGCCGGAACGAACGCGGTAACAATAATACAATTTCAATTACCCCAAACGCACACAGGAGGTACAGGCGCTCGAAGGAGACCCTCACCGTCTCCGGAATACGGACGACACAGAGCTCATACATAAGCCCACTCGATCACAGGCGTGACACACAGCTCACATAAACTGATGAACGCGGATTATACAGAAGGCGCGCCCCCCACGTCCGACTGTTGGTGGACGGGGCCGCGTGCGTTGAGTGTGCTGCAACGCGCGTGCTCGCGTAGGCGTCGCGAAGAAGGCCGGGAGAACATACTGTGGCACGGGCGCAGCCGACGACGGAAATGCTCCTGTCACTTCTTGCGAGGGGGCGTGAGCGGCCGGTTGCTGGTGTTGCCAATAGTGGATTTGTCGGCGGGCTTGAGGATGCGGAAGGAGCACATGAGGCTCTCGTCCACGGCCATGACCGCGCCCGCGTTGTCGAACTCGCCGCAGTAGTTGGGCGCCGAGAAGATGGTCACCAGCTGCCGGTCGGCAAAGAACTCGTAGCCGTCCTCGACGACCTGGTGCGCGCGCACGATCAAGTCGTAGTCGTGCTTCTGCAAGAATTTGCTGACCACGTCGGCGCCAAAGGTGTACGACACGCCGCGGTCGTTCTCTGCCCAGCCCGAGATGTCCGCCTCCGGGTCGGACCAGAGCAGGTCGCACAGCAGCCCCGAGTCGGGCACGTCCGTCGGGCGCATGATGCGCTTGATCTGCTCGGGCGAGTTCAGGTCGGGTGACAGGCCCGCGTGTATGCAGAAGATCTTCTCATCGATCAATGCGGCAAACGGCAGCACATTGAACACGTCCTGGAACTTTTTCCACATCTTGATGTTGTATCGCCGCTTGCACTCGTCGTAGAACCCGTAGATGCGGTTAATCGAGGCGCACTCGTGGTTGCCGCGCAGCAAGAAAAAGTTCTCGGGGTACTTGATCTTGTACGCGAGCAGCATGCAGATGCACTCCAGGCCGTTCTTGCCGCGGTCGACGTAGTCGCCAAGGAAGAGGTAGTTGGCGTCTGGCGGGAAGCCGCAGTGCTCAAACAGCCGCAACAGGTCGTGGAACTGGCCGTGGATATCGCCCACGATCTGGATCGGCGCCTCGAGCTCGAGCAGCGCTGGCTGGTTCACGCAGATCGTTGTCGCCTCGTCGATCAGCCAGGTTACCTCGTCCGCCGTCAGGTTCACTGTGCTGCCCGGCTTCTCTGCGAGCGGTAGGAGCAGGCGGGCGGGCGCACACGAAAGAGGTAAAGCAGCGGCGAGGCAGCCACGCAGCAGGATACTGCAGCTGTGGCAAGGGCCGCAAGGGCGAGTGCGCACTCTCGCGTGCGGCGAGCAGCTTGGTGATGATTTCGTCAATATTGCCCGGCATCGCAGTCCTTGTCTGCCTGTGCACATCGGATGATCAGTTCCAATGATCAGTGCGAGAGCAGCATGCGGATGCGGCATGTTGAAGGGAGTGCGCAGCGACGAGTCTTGATCAGGTTGCGCCAGGTGCTCTGCATCATGCTGCAGCACAGTGCGGGCGCGTCCAGGCCAGGCCCGTGAGCGCGCGCACAGTAGGCAACCAGTCGCGGATGCTCGCACCCACCAAAAACCCGCACCGGACGCAAAAAAAGGACTTCCGCAATGGTCAGCGGCACAGTAGAACAGCGGAATGGGGCATCGTGCTCGAGAGAACATGAATTGAAGGGTGCGGGAATCGTCCTGATTTCGGCTTTAATTTCACACACCCTGCGGGGTTGAGCACGGTGTGAGGTCTCCTTGGCACGCGTTTGGACCTTTGCTTCGGCGCACAGGTAACCTTGCTTGCACGCTTCAGCCGTGTCGCTCGCTCGTCGGCCGGCGCTGTGCACTACGCTTGAGCAGGTGGTGTCGCGTGTGCCCCTGTCTTCTCACGGGTCGTTCCTCTCCCATGCGGACGTGCCTTGGCAGGGGCTGTAGGTATGCCGGGGAACATTGACGAAATCATCACCAAGCTGCTCGCCGCACGCGAGAGTACGCACCGAGGGCTCGCACCCACACGGGGACGGGGCATTTTAGCTCCCCGGCCATCAACCCTCGAGTCCCCCTCTGTTCCCCCGCTGACATCTCTGTGAGCTGCCGTCGCCTGCCCGCCTGCTCCTACCGCTCGCAGAGAAGCCGGGCAGCACAGTGAACCTGACGGCGGACGAGGTAACCTGGCTGATCGACGAGGCGACAACGATCTGCGTGAACCAGCCAGCGCTGCTCGAGCTCGAGGCGCCGATCCAGATCGTGGGCGATATCCACGGCCAGTTCCACGACCTGTTGCGGCTGTTTGAGCACTGCGGCTTCCCGCCAGACGCCAACTACCTCTTCCTTGGCGACTACGTCGACCGCGGCAAGAACGGCCTGGAGTGCATCTGCATGCTGCTCGCGTACAAGATCAAGTACCCCGAGAACTTTTTCTTGCTGCGCGGCAACCACGAGTGCGCCTCGATTAACCGCATCTACGGGTTCTACGACGAGTGCAAGCGGCGATACAACATCAAGATGTGGAAAAAGTTCCAGGACGTGTTCAATGTGCTGCCGTTTGCCGCATTGATCGATGAGAAGATCTTCTGCATACACGCGGGCCTGTCACCCGACCTGAACTCGCCCGAGCAGATCAAGCGCATCATGCGCCCGACGGACGTGCCCGACTCGGGGCTGCTGTGCGACCTGCTCTGGTCCGACCCGGAGGCGGACATCTCGGGCTGGGCAGAGAACGACCGCGGCGTGTCGTACACCTTTGGCGCCGACGTGGTCAGCAAATTCTTGCAGAAGCACGACTACGACTTGATCGTGCGCGCGCACCAGGTCGTCGAGGACGGCTACGAGTTCTTTGCCGACCGGCAGCTGGTGACCATCTTCTCGGCGCCCAACTACTGCGGCGAGTTCGACAACGCGGGCGCGGTCATGGCCGTGGACGAGAGCCTCATGTGCTCCTTCCGCATCCTCAAGCCCGCCGACAAATCTGTACGTATCGACCCCCGAAAGAGAGCCCTCCTCGAGCGCCCTTCGAGCCCCCCTCGAGCCCCCTCGGGAGCGCCCCCCCCCCTCTGCGCTCCACCCAGAGCGCCTTGGGGATTGGCTCTCGCTCCTACGCTCCCGGACCGCCCTCGGTCGTCCTCGCTCTCACGCACCCCGAGCTTGCCCCTCCCCCCTATCCCCCCCAGCAGGTCGCGATGGGGAACGCTCGGCCGCTCACGCCCCCGCGCAAGAAGTGAACTAACTTAGGGTGGGCGTGGCTCGGCGGGCCATGACTTTATGGAGCGCCCTCGAGGGATGGAGCGCCCTCGAGGGATGGGCTCGGCGGGCATTCACTTAATGGAGCTTGCTATGTACTGCTGTGCTATGGCCATGCGTTACCGGAGCTTTGTCATCGCGTGCACCTGTGTGCTCAGGGTCCCGGGGGTGCGTGTCTGGCCACGCGTCCTCCCTCCATGAGTGTGCTATCTCACTTGTTCTGTGTGCCGGATCATCTCGATCCCCTGTCGAGCGCCGTACCGAATGGGCGGAGCTCTCGGCAGTGTATACGGAGCTGACCGCCTAGTCTCCCACCCCCCATGTGCACTTCCCCTCATGCTGTGCATCTTGTGCATGCTGGTTGCTGCACGTACACGCGCCCCTGCTCGATGCTCTCTCCAGGGCGTGGCGGCTCGGCCGGGATGGTGCTGCGGCCTGCCCGCGCGCCTTCCGCTCCCGGTTCGGTTGACGCGTTCCCGTCCTACGGTCTCCGGGGGGGCGCGTATGCTCGGTGTGGCTCGCGCGCCATCTGCGGCGCGCCGTCGCTCGGCTGGGCGTGGCCGTGGGGTCGGGTGTCCATGTTCACGATTAGTGGTTACTCCTGTACGACGTACCGCGCCGCTTTCTCATCATATACATATTTAACGGAGCGGATCGAGTACGAATTTTTTAATACTGTAACAAGCCTCGCGATGAAAGTGTGCAAAGTCGGGAACTGACCAACTGAGTTATCCGCCGTTAAATCGATCAACCGCGAGCGCGACAGATTTCGCGCCTAGCCCGGGGCGGCGCGCCGGCGGGCGCTGGTAGGATGGTCGTCGAACGGATCAATAAAACCGAACTGCGAACCGCGGTGTGCGGCGAACTCGAGGGCCTGGGGGGAGCGCGGCGGAGCGGATGCCCCGCGTCTCAGAAGTCGGATCTGACGATGTGGGAAGTCCGATGCGACGAATGAAGCCGATCGAAGCTCCAAGCTGCATCGTGCAAGCTCTCACAAACCGCTGAGACATGCGCTGCCTGAAAGCGCTGTCTCCCTGCGCACGTGCGCAGCCATGCGTGATCAGGCATCAGGCATCAGCCATAGCCAGTGTCGCGACTGTGCAATGTCGTCGCATCTCTCGCCTGAAGTGAAAGTGGAACCGAACGGCGTCCAACTACACTACGCGTGGCGGCGCTGACGAAGATGTGCGCGGAGTCTCGCGTTGTGACTGGCTGACTGAGCTGCAGCTCGGACTGGGATCGTATCGACCGGCTCGTCGACGCACAGCTTCAAAGCCCGCTGTGACTCCCCGGCGCCCGGCACGGCGCCCATGCTGCCCATCTTGAAGGAAGGCCCAAGGGCAGCGTTGACTTGACTTGACTTGACTTGATTTGACTTGAAGGAAGCCCCAAGGGCAGCCTTGACGAGCTTGGCAACCTGCGCGCCCGTGCGCAAGATGACAGGCGGCCGTTTCGCATCGGTTTCGTCATTACGCGGCCGTTTCGCATCGGTTTCGTCAATGGATGGCCGTTTCGCCTCCGGCTGCGGGGCAAGGTCGCTATAGGGCGAATCGTGCGCGTCGTGGCCGTGCCGCAGGTTGATGAGGAACAGCGGCCGTCCACGGCACCAGAGCTCGTGCACGCCCAGATGCTGTGCTCGCCTCATCTCATGCCACAGCCCAAAGGCTTTGGAGAGCTCCTTGAACACAGTCGAGGAGCCATCGCGAGGGTGCTGATCGTACCACACCGTTCGGGCGCCCATGTCCTCGCCGCCCTCGCCGCCCTCGCCACCCTCGCCGCCCACCGCGCCGGTCGCGCCCACTACGGCGCCTCCGAGCAGCTCGCCGAAGTCGGCGAGAGGCGTGGCGGCGGCGATGCGTGCGCGCAGCCGCCGCTCGTAATTCGCCGAGCTCGCGAGCTCCCGCAGCTTCGGAAAGTCGGCGGCCGGCCAGCGCACGGAGGGGTCTGTGTTGTGCGCAATGCGCTCGAAGTATTGCCCATGCAGCCGCGGGTCCATGAACGTGCCGCGTATGCCGTGGTGGAAGGTGCGCGGCACCTACGAGTACGGGAGGAGGCACCACACTCGATGACACTCGATGGCAATCGATGGCAATTGCAAATTAATGGCAATTCATGGCACTCGATGACACTCGATGGCACTCGATGGCAATCAATGACACTCGATGGCAATCAATGGCAATCAATGGCACCTGCGGGATCAGGCACTCACGCCCTCGCGAGGTTTGATGGACCACTTCCGAGCGCATCCAGTGATCCCAATGCTCCCGGGGCCAGGCGGGCGCGAGCTCGCGCGTCCACAGCCGGCGCGTGAGCAGCCAGCCCAGCCCTGGGAAGTAGCCCGTGCGCAGCAACTTTGTGGGCGCCTGCGCTGCGTCAATGAGCCCACGGAATCCGTTGTCATTCCAAGCGGAGACGCACCAGAGCGACGGGTCCACGCGCAGCACCGCGTAGCCGGCGAGCATGTACTCCATCAGATCGGGAGAGAAGAGCAGGTCGTCCTCGATGACGACCACGGCCTCCTCGTCCGGCACCAGCTCGTCAAACGTGAGGCTCAGGGCGCGTTTGTACGCTGCAGCGATCCTTGAGCCGCGCCGGTTCGCATCGTCGGAGCCGTCGTCGAGAGCGGGCAGCTGCACGAGATGCAGCCCGTGTGCGCGCACGAGCGCTGCGACGCGCTCATCGTACCCATCCTGCACGATGAACACCTTGCTGCGATCGATGCCACGCACGGCGTCGAGCGACTGAAGCGTAACGTTGAGCCGATCGGGTCTTTCGTGTGCCAGCATCACCATCGGGAAGGCGGTGGTGCGCTCGGCAGCAACATCGAGGGCAGCTGCGCTAGCGACATGGACTGAGGGTAGAAGTGATAGCATTGGTGGCTCTTGACGCTTCGGCTGCTGGACGGAGACTGTGGCTCGGGGCGGTGATGGAGGAGGTGGCGGAGGTGGCGAAGACAGCAAAGGCGGCACAGGCGCGGAAGACGTTGTCTGCGCAGATGGTCGTTGCGAGTGGAGCGCGATCGAACCTGCAGGCTGCTTCGGCTCGATTAGCTGCCAGATCCGGACGCACGACAAAAGGGCGACCGCGAGGAGGACGAGCGGGACGCGGCCCGTCGGCGGCAGGGGAATTTGCTCCTCGTCCAAGGCATCCGGCCATCTATTCACAGCCGTAGTTTTAAATTCGAATCTCATACGTGCCACCGAACTGCGGGCGTACAAGGGGCTGGGGGCGTACCAGCAGCCTCAGGACTGCTCGTCGGTCGACCCCCTAGAACAAACAAGTCCTAGTTTTCGGCTGGTCACCTGTGTGCTGTGAAGACTCAGAAACACGGCCCCCCTCAGAAACACAAAAAGCGTCAAAAGCGCACACTCTCCGGAACCCAAGCACGGGAGCCGCAATCGCATGGACGGAGGTGGACCGACACAGCCTGCTATACAGGCTCCCACTTAGGGGGCCAAGACGACGGGACTCGCGCAGCGACCGAGATCCATGCCGAGATCCCACACCACACACAGTGCACAATGCACTGTCTGAGAGACAGAAAAGCGTAGAGATTTGAAAGCACTGTGCACTCAGTGCACAAAGAACAAAAAGCACCTTCATGCACTGTGCACTGAGTGCACTGACCCAACTTGGCACTGTGCACTGTGTGCGACTACACACTCAAGTAAAGTGCACGCACCCAAGTAACTTTGCGGAGAATATCCCTTAGAGTTTCGTTATGATAGATTCTAAAATGCGACAAGGCAGCGTTTTTCACTCTCTACATTCACAGTACACTTAGAATCATTCACATCGCGGTCTCTGCAACAGAGCATGCATTGTGCACCGAGGTACACACCTGAGTGCAGCAGTGCACTGTGCACTCAGTGCACAAAGAATCTAAAGCACTCTAGTGCACTGTGCACTAAGTGCACTGATATGGCAAAGCACTGGGCACTGAGGGCGCAGAGAGCCCAGTGCACTCAGTGCACAGTGATTGCACTGTGTGTGGTGTGGCCGAGATCCCCATGCACCGCACAGGCAGGGGTCAACGCGTTGACCGAGACAACCAGCATACACACACAGGGCGTCATTACTCGGCTCGCCGTAGCATGTGAGTCGAGAGGCTCAGGCTCTCTCCCTCTCTCTAAGTAAACGAGCGGTGTGTGGGCGAGTGCCAGAGGGGTCGTGTGAAACCGAACCAGTGTCGACGGCGGTGTGTGAGTGCGGCTGCGGGTGACCGAGAGATCCGCGCGTACTCCACCTAGCTCGAACGGCGTGAGGAATGGTGGTGACTGGTTGTTTTTACGACGCGCAGCCATATATCGGCGCGAACCTTTGAGGATGGTGACAATGGAAATGACGCTCCAAATCTCTCAGGCCTGTACATCCGTCCAATTCCTAAATCGGCGCTCGAGCGAAGAGTGCTGCGACAGGTAAGCTGCACCGCGCGCGACCCGCTGCTTGGTGCCATTCGGGTCCATCCTGGGGTCCAATCTCTTCAGAGCCATCGTCTGTGTCGGCGGCCGCCACGTGTCTGGGATGGGAGCACTCGCGACAGGCCGTGGCGGCAGGTTGGGGGGCGCACGGTGGAATGACGGGACGAATGGGACAGTGCTCGAGTCAGGCTGGGCGGCGCTGGTCGTGCGTCCTGCAGTCCATCCGCCTGCCACGGCGGACCGCGGAAGGGTGGTGAGTGTGGGGCGCTCTTCGTGTGGAATGGACTGTAGGGTGGCGACTGTAACGCGCTCCTCGTATGCGAGCTCCGCTTCCACAGAGGACAGGAAGTCGTCGATACGTGCCGCCCGCTGCTGCATCGCCTCTCGGTCGTGCTGCAAGTTTTGTGGGCTCTTTGCATCATCCGCCCTGGCATCTTGACGCACTGCACCTCCGCCAGTGGCCTCTCCCGATGGCCGCGGCGCCAATCGATGAGTGACTGAACTTTCCAGCACAGGGGCTCGCCGATGGCCGGGGGTGGCTTCATGCGACGGGGCACCCCGATGCACCGGTGCACTCCGATGCCCGTGGCGTGGTCCAGCGGGTCGCACTGCTGAGGCAGTGTGGGATTGCGTTGGCTGCAGCGAATGCCAGCGTGCTTGCACCTTTTGTGGTGAGGCGAGCTCGAGAATAGCCCGACGATAGTGGGTGAGCTCAAACCCGGCCTCTTCAAGCTCCGGACAAACGGGGGTCGATGGTGGAGGCCCTCTACTCGACGCCGTGCTGCGCGTCCGAGCCGGCTGCGCGTCCGATGAGACGGCGACCACGGCCGAATCCATGAAATCTTCCTTTCGCGAGACGACAGACCTCTACTGAAGTGTGAATGCTCTATCGTCTCGGGGGGGGGGAGCGGAGGGATGGCCCAAGAACACAGGAGATAGGAGAGAATACAATGTTGGGGTCGTCTCGCCGTTGGGGGGATGGATACCGTTGTACTCGTCAGCGCGGGATGCCGGTATCGGTACCGGTAAACAGTTTTCACGAGACAGGCCAGTGACAGGCCTTTGAGTTGACATGAGTGTGTTGAGTTGACTTGACTTGATTTCCTTGACTTTTCCGGCTTACCGGTATCTCGTGTTGTCCCGGCTCCCCCCGGTGTCTTTTTACCGGTATCGCGCTGCGCACGCATTTGTGCCTTCACGTTGCGGCGCCTTTGCGGTCGTTCATGTGAACATGTGTTC
>ENA-UOUZ01001172-UOUZ01001172.1-mixed-culture-metagenome-genome-assembly--contig:-NODE-1172-length-17677-cov-115.048916_pt1 | contig 17677 bp, 12 predicted proteins | sample MGYA00238154_ERZ761575 | MGnify/ENA primary metagenome ERZ761575 (study PRJEB28896, sample SAMN07631632) | mixed culture metagenome | isolation source: Freshwater growth medium | place: USA...
ATTCCATGTTTCCAAGTGTGCAGATTCCAGGATACTCCTCTGCAAATTCCAGATTACGAGTTTCCGAGTTTCCAACGCCCCTCTGTGGGTCAGTGCAAGGACCATGCTTTCCAGATTCCTAATTTATTCCTACATTCCAGATGTACAGATTCCTGGATACTCCTCCGCAAATTCCAGATTCCAAGATTCCGAGTGTGCAGATTCCAGGATACTCTCTGCAAATTCCAGATTCCGAGTTTCCGAGTTTCCGAGGCCCCCTCTTGGGTCCGGTCTGGAGGTACACCCAAATTCCAGATTCCGAGTTTCCGAGTTTCCGAGGAGCACCCCTCTTGGGTCCTCGCCCAAGGGACCCCCAAATTCCAGTTTCCGAGTTTCCGAGTTTCCGAGGCCCCCTCTTCGGTCCAAGGCAGATGGAATCCCAAATTCCAGATTCCGAGTTTCCGAGTTTCCGAGGACCCCTCTTGGGTCGCAGGACGCAGCAAGAGGGACCCACAAATTCCCTGATCAAGTTTCCGAGTGTAATACCTAGTGCTCACCAACGTTGGGAGCACAGATTCCGGAATACAGAGCGCAGTACCGCAGTTTCTATTTCCGCTCCTGTACTTTCGTGTAGCCGGCTGTATAGCTGTAATACTGTAATACTCCCTGCCGTTGTCTCTCAAACTCTCACTCAAGCAGTTGGCGAGGAACTCAGTTGGCATGTTTTATCCCGGATCGGGAGGCCCGCATCTGCTGTGCCTTTAGTAGCCTGTTGAGTGTGCTCACAACTCCTGCTTACCTGTCCTGCTCGCCTGCTCCTCATGCATCGCCTGCAATTGCGCATTGTGATTCGCCATGAGCAGCTCCTGCACCTCCGTGTCCGACCCCGATTCGATCATCGTGAGCATATCTGGGAATGATGCGCGCAACAGCTCCTTATACCTCGTGTCGTCGCGCACGGATTGCCGCCAGGCTTTGATGTCTCTTGCACTGCCATCCTCAAGGAAGATGCGGTCGGCATTTACCTGCTGCATATAATCCACGAAGGTCTCGAGATCTTCGATGGAGCAAGCCACACGAGCGTCATCGGCGAGTTCGCCGTCGCCGTTGCACATCTGTTTGCGAAACGCTACTGGATCCACTGGTGTGCCGTCCGGGTGAATGGCCAACGCCTCATCCATTGTGAAGCCCGACGAGACTGGGCCGATGAGGAGCGACAGTAGCGCAGCACGCATGCCGAAGGACGACTTCGATTGCTGTGCACACAGGGGGCTGCAATGCCCGCTGGTTGCCGCTCGGCCTAGCTGCGCTGCCGAGATGCTGGCGTCGGGGGCCCGCACACAGCAATCCCCGCAGCTTTTTTTCCGGTTTCCGCGGGGCTTCGGAGATTTCACCCCCGCGAGAATTGATTTTGGGTCGAGTCGTGGGACTAGAAAATCGTGTCCCACGACTCGACCCAACATTCTAGACAATGCGGGGTCTAGAAATTACAACCGAACCAGCCGCGGCGGGCGGGCGGCGGCGGCGGCGGCGGCGGCGGGCGGGCGGCGCGTCACGCCGCTTCTCAAGCCGAGCCTTGCAGCTCCGCAATCTGCTGCTTGAGCTTGCGGATCTCGTCAAGCCGCAGCGCCTTCTCGTCGAGCGCTGCAGCGGCCGAGGGGTCCGAGGTCGCGGATTTCAACGACGCCTCCTGCTCCACCTTGGGCGCCTCGACGAGCAACTCCACGGGCACCTCAGGCGCAGCCGCGCGAAAGTTGTTCGCCGCGAGAAGAGCGGTGGGTGGCCACTGTTTGGAGCGAACGTCGAGCGTGGCCATGCTACGCCGCGTCGTAAGCGGCGCATAGTTCCAGCGACGGAGCGCCTCCTGCTGTTCAAGCTCGTTGCCGCCGTCCCAGAGCATCGAGCACGCCGCAAGCTGGGCCTCAGGCTCCAAATCGTACTTGGCGGCCACACGCCGAATGATACCAAGTGCCTCGGGGCGCCGCTCGCGCGCCTCAAAAAGCTCGAGGGCGTAACGAATCCAAAAGGGCTGGATGTCGGAGGGGTTCTTTTCGAGGGCGGCCCCGTGGTCGGCGGCGGCCGCGCCCCACTTGCCGAGCGCGTGGTACGCGTTCCCACGCCCAAGCAGCGCTAGTCGATCATCCTTGCTCATTCGGACCGCGCGCTCCATGTTGTCGAGGGCCTCGGGCGCACGGTCCGCAGCGATGAGCGTAGCTCCGAGGTTGAGGTACGTGATCCACGCATCTTTTGCGAGGGGCGCCAGACGAAGCGCCGCCTCGTAGTCCGCGACTGCTCCAACATAGTTGCCACGTGCGACACGCACGTTGGCCCGGTTGGCGTAAGCGCCATAGTAGTTTGGAGCAAGCTCGTCGATCAGCAGTGCGAAGCGCTCCTCGGCCTTGCGGAGCAAGCTGTCGTCCACAAACTGCGTCTCGCGATCCGCACCTTTGTCGGCAAGCTCGAGTCCGGAGTCGTACACGCGGCGCGCCGCCTTGTCTTGCAGCTTCGAGTTCGCATCTGTCATCCGCTGAAGCTCAGCGCCGTTGTCGGTCATGACCCATTGCGGCGGCGACAGCAAATCGATGGCACTGCCCGGTAGACCCCGGTAGAAGGCGATTGACGCGCTCAGGATCAGGCGAGCGGCAAGCTGTTGCGTGGGGACGATGCGCATTCTTTTACAGGGCACCAGCAACTGCACCAGCGCCACCAGCCCCTTTGGGGCACGAGGCGACACCATGGGCGACACTTTCTCACGGAGAGGCTGTGAACGAACATATGGCTGTGAACGCGCTGATTTTCCGCGAGTGGCCCCTCGAAAAATTGATTTCAGTGGGGGCCACTCGCGAAAGCCGACCATGGAGGGAATGATTTGGAATGGAGAGACTTTGGACGTGGCCGGCGTGACGTTCCAGAAGCAATGTCTAGAAGCTCAGCAGCGAGTAGGCATGAGCGCCGACGTACTGTGTCTCCCCGTTTTAACTTCACGTGCACACGCACCTGAGCAGACGCACCTCGCTCCTCGCTTGCGCAACTCCTCGCGGGCACAGGTCCACCGTTCAACACCATGGGTGTGGTCGATGTGCTGTATCGTCTCAGCTCGCGCATGGCGCATGGCAACACATGCGAATGTTCGAACGGTACGTCACGCAGCTTCGATGGACTGCCCTTGCTTTTGCAGTCCATGCTTCAAGAGCGCGGTGGCGGTTGCGCGCGCGAGCACGTGCATCGACAGGCTGTCCATCGGCGCCGCCTTTTTCGGCGGCGGGGCGCTCACGCGCACCGCGTGCTCAGCCTTGCTCGACGCTAGCTCCGCCTCCTGATGCTTGAGCCCAACGAGCATCTGCACATTCTCCTGCTCGGCGAACTTGCAGCTCGCCTCCCTCGCCGCGATCTCACGCTCACGCTCTGCGAGTGCCAAGCGCTCGGCTGCAAGAGCGGCGCGCTCGGAGGCCAGCGCGGCCCGATCGGCCTCAAGCTGTTTGACCGCCTGCTGATGCGCCTCGAAGGACGCAGTCAGCCGTGGCAGCAGCAGCGAAAGCTCATTGGTCACGTGCGCTGCCTGCACGAGGTCGGCAGACATGCCTGAAACTTGCCGCGATAGGAATTCAAGTCAAGTCAAGTCAAGTCAAGTCAAGTCAAGTCAAGTATGTCAGCATTTATGACGTGTCGCCTCTAGATGGATCCCCCTCCGCCATCTCCATCGACTCCCGTCCTCCCCTGCTGGCTTCCGGAGCACATTCGATAGGCTTCCGTATGGTTGTCTGTTGTTTATGTATAGACTTGACTTGACTTGAGGAATTCACACCAGGCGCAACAGCAATCAGGACTCTCGATCACACCACCGTAAACCTGGTCGCGCGTTGAAACGTTGGATTGCAGATCATCAAAGCTACACAACTAGCAGCCTGGTGAGCGCGAAACCCCGGTCCCTGCTAAAGCTAGACCAGGCGAGCTTACATCGCGGTGGGTGGGCGGGAACACTTCTCTCTCGAATGAGAGACCGACATCATGCGCTCCATTGCGCGTCAAATCTCCCCCAGAGATGCAGAGGTGCCGGGTAGCACACAATCTGCCGACGAGATGCTATGGTGCCGAGTAGCACACAATCCTTGACACAATCTCCCTCGTCTATCTCCCGTTGGGACTAAACCGGATGCGCATCGAATAGGTTCGAGAGCCCCCTTGGGCCTCGATCCCCGAGCAGCAGAACTCCAGACATGTGTATCCCCATGGTATGCCCAATATCCCAACGGCAGGGAGACCTCTCCCCGCACGCATACCCCTTCCCCCTGGCCGGGCTGATGGCTCCGCCAAATGTCTGTCTCTTCACACGTTGGTTCACGGCCGCTTAACCGTTGGGGTCAAGCGGCATTCCGGGCCGGGCTGTTCACAAACTCGTTCACGCCTGTCAATCTCGGCAGAGGCGCCCGCTTCCCTGGGGTGACAGAAAGCTGTGCGGATGCTGCCGCTGTCCAGCGCCGACGACGCGGCTGGCCCGTCGCGCGGCGCGCGGCCGCTGATCGAGTACGCGAGCCGCATGTACAATTACAAGCACATGGACTTTGAGTATGCGCTGTGGCTCATGGCAAATTTGTGCACGTCCCCGCGCACAGCGTTCCGGACGACGCTGTATCATTCGCGCACAAAGCACCAGTGGGCGCGCGACGACCCAGCATTCATCGTCGTGCTCCTTTACCTGCTGCTCATCGCCGCCACTGCATGGTCGCTCGCCTTCGGGCGCGGCTCGCCTCTGTCGGTCATCGGGCTGTTCCTATACGTGGCGACGGTCGACTTCCTCATGCTCGGCGCAGCGCTCTCGACAGTAGGCTGGTGGCTCTCGAATACCTACTTGCATGACCGTGGTCCGGAGGCGGTCGAGTGGCTCTATGCCTTTGACGTGCACTGCAACGCCTTCCTCCCGCTCTACTTGCTGCTACACGTACTGCAGTACCTGATGCTGCCGCTGCTTCTGCGGCCAGGCATACTCGCGCTGCTGCTGTCCAACGCCCTCTACGGGGCGGCCTTCAGCGCGTACCACTACCTCACGTTTCTCGGATACTCTGAACTGCCCTTTCTCCACCACTGCGAGGTATTCGTGTACCCGATCGCGCTAATCGTGGTGGCGCTGGTGCTCTCGCTGCTCGTCAATTTGAACTGCACCGCGACCGTGGCGTACATCTACTTTGGCTAGAAAGGACCGCCCAGCTGACGTTGCGCCACGGACCGCCACGCTCTCTCTACGCACTACGGGCGGCGCACGCACACCAATTGGGAGTCGAGAGAAAGTCGAAAGTGTTCACGAGTTAGTAATGTTCCTTGGTACTGTCGTGTAGTCTGCGACATCCTTGATCCTCTGGTAACGGGTCACACGGGATTTTTCCGCACGCATATGATAGCACAGCGTCCCCGGTCATCTGTACGCGCTCGACGACCTCCACATGCGGCCATGTCCCACAACCAGCACCGGCGCGGCGACCCGGAACACCCGCGCGGGACCGCGGCGAGCCGCGCGGCTTGGTAGCCGGCGTTCGTCGGGCGTGGCGACGTCGACGATTATTTTCCCGGTTCGCAGCATTTGTATATTGTTCGCACTTCGACCGGAGGACGCAGGACGGGCGAGGGACGACGGAGGAGTCTCTTCTATGGAGAAAACAAGTAGAGGATCCGCACGATGGTCAATGCCAGGAGAAGAGGCCGCTGGGCTAAATCCACGCCGTCCCGCACGCCCAGGTAGGAGACGAGCATCTCGCTAAACTGTCGGCGGACGAGCAGTGAGACCAAGCCAACTAGAGGCCTAGACGCTCGGAAGTGTGAGTGGATGAGCCTGGCTGCCTCGGGGCGTCCCGCGATCTGACTACGATCTGACCACCGTGACCAGAGCCTCCACACCCATCAAACTGAGATCTGAAATGTGAGATCTGACCCCACTCCCCAGCATCCCAAGCCTCCAACCCATGCCTCCAACAATGCGTGCCTCCGAGCCCCCTACGAGCCCCCCCCCCCTGGGGAGGGCCTTGGGTTATAGCTTGCGGGAGGGCAAGCATGAGAGCATCAAGGTCTTATCGCTTGCGTCACTTATGAAACGTCTTCGGAGGCGCTGCGCGCCAGGGCCCCTGTGTGGCGCTAAGTGTGGCGCCGCACCGCGTCGCGGCGCGAGCAGCGTCGTCTACCGGCGCAGCGCGAGCGTCGTCTACCGGTGCAGCGCGGCGCTCCAATTGTACCGTCAACAGGTCAGTACCTAATTATATCAGGTCAGTACCTAATCTACTTATTGCTTTTTCATAACGAACTTTCCCATAAAAAGTCAATTAAAAGGACCCTTTTTCATCTTCGGCATGAAGTTTCGCACGAACAAAGCCAACGCAGCTTCCACGCGGCCTCGCACGCAGACACACGACGTTGCGCAGTCTTTCCGAGGAAGGACTCTCCGGTGCCTGCCTTGCACGCACCCAAGGTTGTTTGGGTTTGTGCGTGGTGGGCACACTCATTACCGATGCCCAAGCCGCCGAAGCTCAACCTTGGAGCTGCCAGAAGTCCAAGTCCAGTCGGTGGCACACCTTCGCATCGGAAAAGGTCCGCCCGTCATGAAGGCTCCAGCTCAGCCAGAGTACAAAACAGCTGGTGGCTAGCGGACAGCGTGAGCAGATCGATGGACTTGCGATCTGAATGCCCACCTAAGGTGCAAACCAAGGTGCGTACCAAGTGGACAAAGGCCGCCATGCCAGGCCCACGCAACCTCCATCAAAATCAGGCTATTCTCCAGCTCCTCGCTCACAAACAAAGCCCACCACCCAAATCGTCGAGGTCCCGACCCATCGATTATCCCTGGGAGACAAAGATCACCCCGCCCCCGCCACGGAAAAAGGAGACCAATGTCGACCCGAGCGAAGAGGAAGCCTTCCAGCGAATCTTCCGTGCCCTCCGACTGGAAGCCTACAGGCGCAGTGGAGAGACCAAGAAAGAAGATGACGAGAAGAACGCAAAGGCAAGGGAAGAGGCTGCAGCGAAGCAGGCGGCCGCTGCCGAGGCACAATTCCAGGCAGACGCTGCCACGATCGCAGATGCCGTGCAGCGTGCTCTAGATAAAGCGCAACTGCAGGCCATCAAGACCGCCACCGAGCTGGCGACTCTGGAGAAGGAACAACGTGTGAAGCGTGCTGCGATGGAGGACACGGCCGAAAAGCTGAAGGCGAGCAAGGACTCGACGCTCAAGCTCAAGCTCGGTCACGCCATCGCGAAGCGCAACATTTCGACGGCTGCGCTCATGCGATTGTGGGACGCCAACGGAGATGGCAATCTCACGAAGGAGGAGTTCATGCAAGCGCTCCAGCGCACATTGAAGCTCGAAGCTACTCTCAAGGAAATGTCAGCGCTCTTTGACTCCTTCGACGAGGACCGCGGCGGCAGCATTACTATAAACGAGTTGCAACCGGCCGTGGCTAGGCTCCATGAGGACTGCCGCGACGAGGCGCTGAAAGAGAAGCTGTCAAGGCTCAAGGTTGCTGTGTACGATGTGGAGCTCGCAATGTTGAAAGACTGTTTGAAGGTTGCTCAAGAGGTTGAGTCCACCACGCAGCAACTTAAGGAGCTCGAAGCGCGGCGTACGATCGTCGAGGACTTGGGCATGCTCTTGAATCAGAAGATTAATCGCTCTAAGCATACTAAGGTTGCTCAAGGTCGATTGCCTAAGGGCAGTGGCAACGCAATCACACCCGAGTCCCTGGCCGAAGCGCTCGCTGGCCAGGGCGGAATGGTGACCAAGGCAAAGTTCATTAAATATACGGTACGGCGCCACGGAGATCGAACTCTGATCCGGTCTCCTCTTCTGCAACATGCACATTCAGTGCATGGTGCATGGTGCATGGTGCATGGTGCATGGTGCATGGTGCATGGTGCATGTGCTGACGTGCCGTGCGATCCACTTCGCCTCGCAGATGGCCTTGAAATATGCTTCGGAGATCTTGATCCCTGGAAACCCCAACACCGTGCTAGCGGTTCTAGACAACGGGTTCGACACGCTGCTGAGCCGAGCAGGCCTCGATTCTCGTGCTGCAACCGCCGCTGCCACCGCCATGCGAAGCTTCTCGAGCCAGGTGGTCCTCTCGAAAGAAACGGGCTTATCGCTCAGCATGTCGTACAAGGAGGCATTCCGTCTGATAGATAAGGATGGAAACAATAAAATCTCCGCTGACGAGCTCATGGCTATCCTCATCACGGATGAAGCCAACGCCGCGAAGACCCTCTTGCAGAGTGTAATCGACATGGTCGATGAGAATGGCGATGGCGTTCTACAACTCGAAGAGTTTGAGACGATTTGGCAGCTTTTTTTGGCCACCCGCCGTGACTCGGGAGACAATGTGGGCCCCGTCATAAGCGCGATGGCTGCTGTGAATACGCTTCTTCGAGTGGGATTGGAATTCTCAGACACGGAGAAGCGGCTGACGGAGGCTTTGGAAAATTTCAAGAAGCAGGCTGAGATCTTGCAGACAACGTACGTGGAGGAAGTCACGCGCAAGCAGACGGAATTTTTGTGCGTACTGGCCAATACCAAGGAAAAGGGGAGCAGTACGAGCTCCAAAGCAAAGATCTGCCGCATTCCTCGGGACTGGTGGGACCAAATGGCGCGGTGGTGACGCCGAGCCGAATTGCCTTCACCTCCCCTCCCGCTCCGCCTGCCGCCCCGCCCCTGCCGCCACACAGACACACGCCGCGGACCAAGGGGCTTGGAGCCCCTTGCGCGCGGACCGGCGACACCGCACACGTGACTGAGGGACGTCGCGTGAGTCGTCGACACGACTTCGACGACAGCGGTGATAGACTGAACTCACTGGCCGGTCTGGCACGCGTCCGCAGCGCACAGGATCGGGTGGCGGACACTGTGTCACAGCACGAGTACCGGTATAGCCGATTTGTATAAATACGGCTATCTGGTGTAGACTGTCCGGTATTACTAGGCTATAGCTGATTCTAGACTGTCCCGTTCGCGGCGGCATCGCACATGATCCGCGGACACGACAGAGAGTTCTACCACGGATAGCCCACGAGATACGCCGCATAGGGCATAGCCGTTCGTTAGGTTTTTTAGAGATTAAGAGACCGCGCGGTCCCGCGGACTCAATCGTGAATCGACGAAAGGAATCGACCGTTCGCCGTCCAAGACGGTCCGGCCCCCCGCGGGGTATCCGCGTCGAGGTTCACGGTTGCGTTGGCTTGGTTCGGATCATGGTTACGGGATTTGGAATTTTTGGGGGATTCCCGGATCGCCGGAACAGCTTATTTGGATATCGTATACGCTGCAAACGAACTGCAAACGGGAAATTCTTTCCGGTCCGACCTCGAAGTCCCCACATGCGCGTTTATTCTGCAACCTGATTCTTCGTCTTCACCTTACCGACGATCGCCTGCGCGAAATCGACATCCTTCTGAAGCTTGGCTACATCCCGTTCGCTATGCATTGCCTCGCGTTTGCGGAGACCCACAGCATCTGAGGTGACGGCACCGCGCTGAAAGTACCAAGCGCCTTTCCGTCTCACAAACGTCGTGCGCTCGTAGGTAGTCACGGGCGCCGCGCCGCTCGACTTCGCCTGAAGTGTAAATGAGTTCTCCATGTGCACCGTCTCCTCGTTGTCTCCTGGCTCCACTTCGCCAATGCCGAGCGAAGATGCTGAGAAATCAAATTGATCGAACATGGACGTCTTCGACAACTTTTTGGCCCACTTGATCTTGTCCTTCATGTAGTCGCTGTTGCTCGTGTCCGTGGTCTCCATGATGTAGATTGGCAGCCGGTAGGCGAAGGCCGCATAGCGCGTTTGGAGCGCACGCACCGGTGTCTCTGGAAGCTTCTTACCCGTGTGATATGGGCGGCAGCAGTCGGCATAGGAAGCACCAGAACCGCACATGCAAGGCTCACCAAAATCCTTTGGGAGCCGGTGGCCGAAGCCCTTGACAACGTCCTCGAGCGTTTGGGGAGGCGGTGGCGGTGCGCCAAAGCCGGCCATGGCGAGAGGCGCTGATGTGCGCCATGGTAGTGCTGGCTGTAGTCCGCGCCGCAGTACCGACGGCTGCAGTGCGAGGTATTGCAGCAAGAGCGCCATCAGGGATCCGATACGTTAACACGACAGACGCGACAATCGGGGTTCAGGCAATGCCCGACCTACCATGGTATGTGCGCGGACGTGAATGTGTACAAATCTGGAGCGATCTCGTCTCTCGGAGATGTGACTTCAAAACATGTGTCGTCAATTTCTATTTTTTCGTGTCCTGTTAAGTTAACTTTGTTGTCGACGTGCTGTGTGCAGGGACACCGCGCGCCGCGCGCGCGCGCGCACGGCACGACGGACACCTTGAATCGAATAGGACGCATACACCATCATGCCTCTTCATCTGCCAAACATAACCTCACGCCGACTGTCAGCCGACTGCGGGCCGGTCACTGGTCTGTGACGGTCCGGCGCTGACCTGCAGCTGGCACACACGTCTCAAGAGAGCTCCAGGATGCAGCGTACGCGGGGTGCTCTACACGTCACTGGTCCACATCACAAAGAGGGATCATTCTCGCCCAGATGCGCACACGCGCGTTGCGTGTGCGAGATGAGCACATCGCGCCATCCCGCCTCAGTTTGTTTTGTTCAGCCGATTGAGCTGCAGCGCGTACGCCTTGACCCCGCCGCTGACGCTGCCAATCTCCACCGTGCTGTCGGACACTGCCGGCGGCGCGGCCGTGACGGCACCATTGCTGCAGCGGATGGTGCGTTTGGGGATGGCCGTTTCGGTCGGCTGAGTGACCGCCACCGCCATGGCTGCAAACGCGCTCTGCACGCCGGCCGGCGGTGCCGCTTCGGCATTTGCACGCGACGCGCCACCGGTCGGCGCCGCCTCTCTGGGTGAGGCGGGTGCTTCCGGCGGCGGCGGCGGCGGCGGTAGACTGCTGGTGGTCGTGGCAGGCGCAAGCGCGGGCGACGCCTTCGCAGGCGCGGGCGACGCCTTGGCAGGCGTGGGCGACGCCTTCGCAGGCACGGGCGACACCCTCGCAGGCGCAGTCTGCGGCGACAAGGGCGGCGGCGGCTCTCTTGACGCGGCTGGCAGCGGATCGGCTACCGGCGATGGCAGTGGCAGCTCCACCCATACCCCCGTCAGGTTGTCGGCTCGCTCGCCGTACCACTTCAACCCAATCGCGCGCGTCTCCTCGAGCACGGCATCGTGTCGAGCACCCATCGCCGTCGCATCCAGTTGCGGAGACGCCGTCGGGGGCAAGAGTCGATTGGCAAACTCATCGAAGCCCCACAGGTCCCAAACGCCATCGGAGCCGAGGTAGATGTGCGAATAGGGCGCGGCGGCGTCGCCGAGCGCTCGCAGCGAGATCGTGCGCAGCTCCGGCTCGGACGTGACACCATGGTGATGCGCGTAAAAGTCTCCCAGTGAGCGCGTCATGGTGATCGCCTGTTCATCGACTAGAGTCTTCTGGGCGAGCCCGGCGGGCGGCGGCATGCTGGGCAGCGCACCAAGCTCGAGGGCCTCCTCTGGGATCGCGAGCAGCGTGAACCGGTCGTTGCGCACATTCTTGGTCATGCACTCGTGCGCGTCTGCATTGGCCAGGCCGTCCGTCGAAAGGCGTGCCCCCCCGGTCGCCGTGTCCAGCTCGAAAATCTCAAATTCTTCAAAGTCGGGGCAGTCGTACACGAAGCGCACCTTGGACGTACTCGTACTCCGGAGGCGCTCGTACTCCTTGAGCGACGTGGGTGAGTGCTCCTCGAGTAACAACATCGTCGCGGGCGCCCCGTCGTCGCTTCGGCGCCCGAGCATCAGCACGCTCGAGTCCCCGACTGTCGCGATGATCGCCGCCTCGTTGCGCAGGATCAGCACGACCGAGGTGGTGGTGCCGCCGTCGACTGCATCCCACTTGGACGGCTCGCCATCCTGCTCCTCCACCCACTGCAGCAGGAACGGGCCCGCGCGCCCGTTGACCTGGCGCAACTTCGGGTCGGCTCGCAGCATCGCCACACGGATCGCGTCGTGTGCTTCTGCAAAGGCGGCACGCAGCGCGGCCTCTGGCTGGTCGACGACCCACCTGTGGTGGTGGCAGAGCATCGCCCGGATCGTCGAAGCCGCCACACGCGCCGCCAGCTGCCCGAAGCGCTTGCCGTGCCCGTCGAGGACTGCATATACGGCGAGCTCGGCTGAAGGATGCGCCACGAAATACGTGTCCTGGTTCTCCTTGCCCCTGCCGCCCTCGCCTCCCTCGTGGCTGCCCGCGGCGTGCACTGGCCTCGGGCCGGGTGGCGGGCGTGCCGCCGCGGCGCGAAGCGCCGCGAGCATCGCCTTATCTGTCATCGCCAGCCGCGTGCGCTCTAGCCGGGGCAGCGCCGCGGAGAGCAAGGGGGCCAGCACGGGCGCGGAAGCGAGCAGCGTCTTCGCCGCCGATACGGCGGCCTCCTTGGCGGCGGCGCGCTGCGCCTGCCTGTGACCGCGCTGCCATGAGAAGGTCCGCCGGATACCTCCAATCCCGGGCGAGTTCTGCCGCACCGAGGCAAGCGGCTGGCGGCTGGGCGTTGCAGCCACACTGGCAGCCGGCTCGCCGCCGCCGCCACCCACGTTGGCCGCAGCAGGCTCCTGCGCTGGGGCGGCGTCGCCGTTGAGCTTGCTCGCTCCCGTCCCCTTCTCACGCCGGAAGGAGAGGTTGCGCCGGATCGAGATTCCCTTTTTGGGCACTGCTGCTGCTGCTGCTGCTGCTGCTGCTGCTCCTGCTGGAGTCGTTGCTGCTGTGTCGGCGCTCGGGCCAGATGGCGGCGGCGCGGTGGACGGCTCGTCAGTCGGAGCGGTGCCGGAGCCTGTCACCGTCGGTGGCTTCGACCGTCGGCCAAAGGAGAAGACGCGCTTCACGGCTTGGCTCATCCAAGCGTTCGGAGATGGCTATGGCACGCGGACGGCCACAATGGAGAGGCAAGAGAGAAGATGTTTGATTGTATGACCAAGAGAGTGCTCGAAATGACGCGAAAAATTGGCAGATGTCCGATCATTACAATCCAAGCTCTGAACCCCGCTTGATTTTGCACGCGCGAAGTGTCGTCAACTCTCTCGCAAACGCCCGGATGGCTTCCCAGAGCTCGCCCACCACCGACGCTGGCCGCGCGCGGCACGCGACGTTCCGTCAGCGCGCCAACACGGCCGTGGAAAGCCCTGTGGTGACAGCCCTTGACCAGGTCAAGGCGGTGCTCGAGGAGGGCGAGCTGGTACAATCGAAGACGACGCCCAAGCTGGAGTCTAAGCTGTCAGCAGATGCAGGCGATCATGTCAACCCAGACTCGGTGCAGCAGCTTCAGGACCAGGTCGAGGAGTACATGCAGCTGCTTCACAACCGCTTCGAGCAGCAGCACGAAAAGTTCCGCCAACGGTGGTTTGACATGTCTTTCGATGACGCAGACATCGAGGAGCAGTTTGCGGACAAGACCTTCACACAACAGAAGAAGTACATGATCCGGATCCTGGGCATCCTCGTCCTCTACCTGGTGCTCGCCTTCTTCTACTACTCCGTGCGCAAGATGGCCAGCGTCACAGCGCCGACCAACAGCAGCTGCCACGAGCGTGGTGAACGGTTCTGGGCCGCAGAGGTCGGGCCGGCCGACTACTACTCGCTCAACGCGCAGGAGTCGCGCCTCACCTGGGCCCTGCTTTGCCGCGGTGGGTGCATCGTGGCCACGCTCTGCGTGATCGGCTTCCTCCAGTGCGCTCCGCGCAAGCTCACGCTCTGTGCGATGGTCGTCTTCTCGTAAGTGTGCCGCACAGGAGCACTGATTGCCTCTGATGATCACTGATGGCATCTGATGAGCTCTGATGAGCGCTGCGTGCATCCCTCATCAGGTACGTGTGCTTACTCTCCTTTTACTTTGCGCTCTGGTACGAGGAGGCGTACGACGACATCAACGACTGCCTGCAGGGCCCAGTTCCCGGCCAGCCGCTGCAGCCGCTCATGGTGATCATGATCATCTACACGAGCGCCATCCCGGGCATCCCCTTCGACATCGCGGCGTGGATGTGCTGGGGCACGCTGCTCGTGAGTCTGATCTCGCACCTGATCATGTGGCCGGGCGACGCGGCAGGTAGCCACCCCGACTACCCGGCGTACGAGGCGCACTGGCGCCAGCTTGGAGCGCAGCTGATGCGCATCGCGCTGTTCAACCTCTTCGGCACCTTTGTGGCCATCGAGCAGACACGCCAGATGCGCCTCAACTTCTGGCATCTGCGCCTGCTGCAGGAGGCCGTACAGCTGCATCGGGTGATCCGGCAGCGCTTCCATCGGTACATCGAGAACACGCTGCCCGCGCCCGTCGTCCAGGCGATCGCTAAGGGCGACACGGGCTTCGTCCGGGTCTACGAGCAGTGCACGGTGCTCCAGGCAGACATGGTCGGCTTCACGCCGCTCTCGGCCAAGTTCACAGCCGAGGTAGTGCTCGGCATCCTCTCGGACATCTTTGAGCGCTTCGACACGCTCGGGGAGCAGAATCAGGTCGACAAGGTCAAGACCATCGGCGACGCGTACATCGTGTGCACGGGCGCACTCTCGGCGCCGCGACCCGACGACGCGGAGCGCATCGTGCGCATGGGGCTGCAGATGCAGCAGGTAGTGGCCGAGATTGCCAAGGAGAAGGACATCGTCGTGGCCGTGCGCATCGGTGTGCACACGGGCAGGTGCACCGGCGGCATCATCGGCACCGTTCGTTTCCACTTCGATATGTGGGGCGCCGCGGTCCAGGGTTCCGTCAAGATGGAGGAGCAGGGCGAAAAGTTCCGCGTGCACGTGTCGGACGCGACCCACGCGCTGATCCGCGCGCGCTTCGAGACCGAGCCGCACCTGAGCGAGGACGCGCTAGGGGAGGTTGAGAGACGGCTTGGGATCCGGAGCACCTATCTCATCAAGGCCGAGATCGTGAAGCCTCCGAGATCGTCCGAGATCGTGAGGATGCACGACGCCTTGGCTCCACTGCTCGACGAGCTCGTCGTCCGGCGGCGCAAGAGCTCGTGGGGCAGCAAGGGCCGACGGTCGAGCGGCGCTAAGAAGCGTCAGCCCAAGCTGCCCATGCAAAGCGACCAGCTAGCCAGCTGGGTCTCCCGACGCAGCCTGGCGCCGGCCGTTGCCTCGGGCGCCTCCCTAGGGTCGCCCCCCCCGAGGCTTGCGAGGGCGAGCGCCTCGGTACCTGAGAGCTCGAGCTCGGAGGCGATCGACGAGAACGACGAGGACCGCGCCCCCTCGATGAACTTTTTCGTGGGTCGGGCCGCTACGCCGCCCAAGGCTGCCGCCTCCCTCGGCGTCGGCGTCGCACAGGGCGCGTCTTCCCGGAAGTCTTCCATATATGGATCGGCCAGCCCGCGGCACTCGACGACCACCCCGACCTTGGCCCGCTCCTCGCAGCGTCATCCGCCCAACCGCACGTCCGGCTGCAGCTGCGGGCGCAGCTCGCTCGCAGCCGACTTGTCGTCGCCGCCGCCGCCGCCGCCGCCGCCACCGCCGCTGCCAGCCTCTAGCCACCCGAGCGCCGTGTTAGGCTCGACCGGCTACGCCAACGGTGGCGGTGCCCATGCGCCGGGTGAGCATCCCGTCGCCTTGTTCTCGCCTGACGGTCGCGCTATACGCGTCGTGGGTGAGGACGAACTACCGCCTCCGCCTCCGGGTCCGCCACCAGCGGACAGTTCGTTCGTGTCGCCGCGCGGCCGGTCGACCACGAGCTCGTTTCGTCAAGTGGCGTCCAATTCGCACACGAGCTCGACCATCGCTGTCAAGGAGAGTGTCGCCGCCAAGATGCAGACGGCCGCCGACGCCAATTCGGCCGCGGTGCGCGTACTGTTCACGGAGTCGGTGCGTTCGTCGCTGCGCCGCGCCGCGTTCGCGATGACGCTGGTCCTCTTACTCTTCGGCTTCTACGACTGGGTCATGTGGGCCAACTCGGCAGTGATCCCCTTTTACGTGATGCGCTTCGTTGGCGCCGCCGTGGCCGCCGCGCCCACGTTCGCGCTCGCCTTTGTTGGTCACCACCTTAAGGGCACCATGCTGCCGTTCATCAATCTGCTGCTCCTGCTCGGGCCCTGGGTGTGCACGGTCTTCATGGTCTTCGCGGCACCTGAGCGCTCGCCGCAGTCGAACTACATGCTCACGATCGCGCTCTTCCAGCTGTGGAGCGGCTACACAATGCTCTCGCTCCCCACTGCAATGCTTGGCTGCCTGCAAGTCTTCTTCTCGGTCATCTACTGCGTGACTGCGTGGATCATGCTTGACTTCCCAGGCGCCAACCAGGCCTTCCGCCCCGGGTACGACCTCGACGGCCCGGACTATGAGATCGGCATGACGACGCAGGACATGTTTGACATCGTCATCTACTTCGTGTCGGCGCATGTGCTCGGTACGACGCACAACCGGCGGCGCCGGCGCGTGACGCGCACGCATGCCAAGCTGCTCGTGACCCAAGAGGACCGGATGCAAGTCATCCAGAGGGAAGTCAGTGGGTGCGCCGACCTGCTCGCCAACATCTTCCCCGCGCCAGTGCTCATGAAGCTGCAGGCGCGCGGCCAGAGCCTCTCGGAGGGCGGCAAGCGCATCTTCGCCGAGCGGTTTGACGATTGTACCTTCCTCTTCGCCAAGATCATCGGGCTCACCGAGCTGATCCAGCGGGGCGAGGCGGTGCGCCTCTCGCCTCCAATCTCGGCCCAATCTCGCCTGCAATCTCGGCCTAATCTCGCCTCCAATCTCGCCTCGCAGGGGGAGATCGAGCCCGAGCGCGTCGTCTCGGCGCTTCAGCTCGTCTTCGACCGGTACGGCCAACTCGCCGGGTCGGCGTCTGATTGCGTCCGATTGCGCCTGATGGCGTCTGATTGCCTCCTTCATCAGGTACGACCAACTCGCCGGGTCGGCGTCTGATTGCGCCCGATGGCGCCTGATGGCGCCTGATGGCGCCTGATGGCGCCTGATGGCCTCTGATGGCGTCCGATTGCCTCCTTCATCAGGTACGACCAACTCGCCGATACGTTCAAAGTGCAAAAGATCCGCAAGACGGTCAATGAGTACTACATGGTCGGCGCGGGTCTGCCCGATCCCGAGGTGCTCGTGGGCGCTCGGGAGCGCGCGCTCGCCATCACGGCGCTCGCGTTCTCAATGGTGCATGTGATGGACGTGATCAACTCGGAGCAGCTCATGATCGACCTGGGCGTGGTGCTCCAGTGCCAGGTGGGCATCAACAGCGGAAGTGCCATCGCGGGCATCATCGGCCACAAGCGCTTCCAATACGACCTCTGCGGCGACGCGGTCAACACCGCCGCCCGCATGTGCTCCTACTCGGCGCCGGGCTGCATCAATGTGTCACCCGCCACGCTCGCGCTCGTCCACGGGACGTACGAGGCGCGCTACCGCGGAGAGCAGCCAGTCAAGGGGAAGGGCAACATGCCCCTCTACTTCCTCACCGGACGCGCCTCGGACGCGATGACGAAACTCATCGAGGGGCCGCCGCCGCAACCGCCGCCGCAGCAACCGCCGCCGCCGCAACCGCCGCCGCCGCAACCGCCGCCGCCGCAACCGCCGCAACCGCCGCCGCCGCCGTTCTCGCCGCCGCCGCCAGCGGCGCCCGACACCCCCTCGGCGCCCGCCACCCCCTCGGCGATCGAGATCGGAAGAGCACACGTCTGAACTCCAGTCACTGGATCACATCTCGTATGC
>ENA-UOUZ01001187-UOUZ01001187.1-mixed-culture-metagenome-genome-assembly--contig:-NODE-1187-length-17574-cov-102.821051_pt1 | contig 17574 bp, 10 predicted proteins | sample MGYA00238154_ERZ761575 | MGnify/ENA primary metagenome ERZ761575 (study PRJEB28896, sample SAMN07631632) | mixed culture metagenome | isolation source: Freshwater growth medium | place: USA...
TCGGCACATTTCTTGTCGGCGTCGCGCATGGATAAAACTTGGCGTTTCGTCCCTCTTGAAGCAAGGCCCTGGCCGGCCCCGATCCGTTTATCCGCCGCCGAAGTGCGACTTCTGCAGTAAGCGCAGCAAGCCGTGTGGACCGCCATGTCCGAGGTGGCCGCGCGCGGGTTGCGCCGCTTTCTCGGCACAGCCGGCGGGCCCGTCAGCCTCTCACTCCTCAGCCGCACCGTTAGGGGCCGTGCTGACGTTGACGCGCGTCCGCAAGCAGCGCGATCTGGACAAAGAGCTGCCAGAGGCACCCCATCTGTGCAACCGAGCGACGGGGTCGCGGTGGCGCCCGGCCGCCATGTCGGAGTTGGAGGGGGAGGCGGCCGTGCCTTTGCCCAGGAAGAGGAAGCGCGAAGCGGCGGTGGCGCTTGTCCAGCTGAGCTCATCGGAGCGGTTGGGCGGGCATGTGTGTGGGGAATTTGAAGAGCGGTGAGTAAACCATGTGTTGCTTTCTCTCAAGACGTCGAAACACACCAATGCCGATGCTGGTCAAAAACATCGTTTTTATATGACGAAGCTCGAGATCGTAACGCGGACGCAACGCAAAAAGCTAAAAGGCGCGACGGAGGTGAGGACGGGCCTCGGACGCGGGTGCTGTCGACGAACGAGCGTACGCATAGCGTAGTAGGTGAAGCATCTCGACGAGACACAGAGTCTTTACACAATCACGAATCAGATTTGCGTGATGCCCAGGGTTAGAGAAAAAAAGCGAAGCCGAAGGTAGGGGCCACTCATCACTGCGCCATCGCGAGAGGCGCAGCTTCCGCAGCCAGAGTCACACAGTCCTCAAGTCCTCTCGATCTCGCCCCGTACCAGGTTTCGCCCAGCGCCCACTTAAGCGCCCAACCTCGCCTTCTTTCGCATCCCCATCCGCACGGCCGCCGCTTCCGCGGCGTCACTGCTCGCCGTCCGTCAAGTCCCACTTGAGTTTCACCGGCGGTGACGCGGATTGTGCGCCCTGGAAAGAGATCCCTCGCGTCTCCAGCGCAAGGCCCGTATCGTGCGTCTCCGGCGCAAGGCCCGTAGCGTGCCTCTTGTTGCGCCGCGCCTGGTGACACGTCGCCAGTCCCACGACGAGGAGCAGCGCAACGAGCGCCGCCGAGATCCCGACGCTGAGCCCTACGGACGGGCTAGCATCTCCGACGAAGGGGGAGCGCGGCGGCCTCGTGGGCGGCGGCAAGGGCGGCGTTGAAGGCGGCGAGGGCGGCGGCGAGGGCGGCTGCGGACTGCAAATGAAGGCGCGCGGCCCGTCGCAATTCGCATTATTCCACACGTAGGCTGTCAACCGCCAGTAGAGCTCGACGCAGCCGTTGGGATCCTCTGGGCGGCCGGGCGCCCAGTTCGACCAGTTCGAGCTCAGCGGCGTGCCGTCCACCCATACAAACGAGTTGCTCCCACTGGGCCGATGCATGCCAATCCAATACATGGCGCCCAGTGGTCCCTGGGTTCGAGTCACGTTTAGGTGCTCCACGAGCACCGCGTGCGCCTCCGCGGACGCGACGATGGCGAGCTGCTGCCCGCGCCCTTGGCAGTGCGCGTACGCATGTGACCACGTCATCGGGCCCGGGTCAGGCGAGACCATGCTTGTTGAGAGCACGAAAGTGTCAGGAAGTGGCAAGGCCGGCGGCGGTGAAGGCGGCAGCGGCGAGAGCGGCGGCAGCGGCGGTGAGAGTGGCGAGCACGCGTGCGAGTATTGGAACTCGCAGCCCGTGTCATACCAGCGCCACACGCCCGCCTCTCGGAAGAGCACGACGCAGTCCTCGTTGCCGATGTCGCCCGGCTGCCCCGTGCCCCAATCGGTGAAGCCGACGGCAGAGCCGTCGCGCCATCGCCACTGGCCCTCATTCATCGAGTCTGATGCGCCAATCCACACAAAAAAGCCAGCGCTCGACGTGAGAGCCGCACTCAATGCCGCCTGATCATCCGCATTGCGCACGAGTGCGAGCTGATGGCCAATGGCCTCGCAGGCGGCCGCCGCCTCGGACCAGGTGCGGGTGCCGCTGAACACCTGATACGCGAGCGTTGGCGGCCTGGCAGGCGGAGGTGGCGCCTGGAAGCCAATGAAGCCGCTCATCGGCGCAACGTGGCTATCGGCGCAAAGTGGCTACGAGCGCTCTCTGGACCCGACTCTGGCGGTGTCCGTACATGGACTTTGCCTCGCGCACTTGCGTACAGTAGCACACTTGGCAAACGAGCCATTTCGACTCGTGTGAACCCTTTTTCCTCACGAAAAGCCAGGCCGTCGCATGTCGAGTTCCTCGGGGACTCTCCGGGCGGCGCCTCGGGAAAATCATTTTATCGAAAACTTACATGCAGCACGTGGGAACTGTCTAGAGAGTCGCCGTCGGAGCGCGGCACGTCGTGCATCGACAACATGCCTTCAACGACTGAGGCAAAAATGGAGCTTGATGTCGGGAAGGAGACGACGAAGGAGACGACGAAGAAGGGCAACGGCTGCAGCATTACGGTCGCCGTCGCCGCCGCGATTGCAGCCATTGTTGTGGTACGCGCCAGAGCGGAAAATACACACACACATTTCCACGATTCTAACAATGCCTACCACCGTGCGTCCCTCGCAGATCGCGATCGCCTTGGGGGTGGGCTTAGGCTTGGGCCTGAAGGACGCGTCCTTGTCGCCGGCCCCTGCCGTCATCGTCCAAGCGAGTTTCACAGCAGCCGGTGACGTCTCGGATTACACCCCTTCAGTGCAGACGGCGCTGCTGTCGGCCCTTGCCGCGGCAGCCGGCTTCAGTTCGACTCCTGCCGGCGCAAGAATGACGATCGTCTCGCAGAGCGTGCTGATCACGGCCAGCTTCCCGGTCATGAACCCGGTCATGCGCAACAACGCCCGGGCGGCCCTCGCAGCCAACGTCGGCTCGCAGGCGACGCTGCAAGCGTTCCTCACGGCGGAGATGGGCGCGGCGGCACCGACAGTCCAGTCGGCGATCGAGGTGACCATCGCGGGCACCTTTGGCGTGGCTGAGTCCTCGCCGCCTCCGCCGCCGCCTCCGCCGCCCGCCCCGCCAGCCAACACGGGCCCCTTCGAGGCAAGCGTGTGCCAGCGCCTGCCGATCGCGGGCCGCTGGATGGACAACTTCGGCACGTCGTTCGTAATCAACGGCACCATGTGGCTCCAGCTCGCATCGTGGGGCTCCTCGATGTACAGGGTGACGCAGTTCACCTCGACCTACGCGATCATGCAGAACCCGGCGAACGACGCGTACAACCCGAGCCTGTGGACCAAGGCTGAGTTTCACAACCTCCCGGGCGGTTCGGTCGGCATGTGCATGACCGTGTACAACGCCGCCACCGAGGCGGCCGCGCTCGCCGCCAACACGGCCACCGTTTACAATACGTCCAACCCGACGTCGGGCTGCAACGGCTTCGGCCACACGGTGATGACCCGGTACACCAATCCGCTCGCGGGCTCGTGGACGAGCAACTGGGGCACCGCGTTCACCATCTCGGACAATGTGTGGCACGAGTCGTCGTCGTGGGGCTCCTCGACGTACACGATCCTGGGCTACACGCCCACGTACCTTATCGTGCAGAACCCGTCGACCGACGCGTACAACCCGAGCCTGTGGTCCAAGATCGAGTTCCACAACCGGGTCGCGAGCGTGGGCTTCCGTTACTGCACGACGGTGTACGATGCGGCGACGTGGGCCGCCGCGTACTCCACGGCGACCACCACGATCTACAACACGTCTAACGCGGCCGCCGGCTGCAACGGCTTCGGCCACACGATCGTGACGGCCCGCCCGCCGCCACCGCCACCGCCCGTCGCAAATATGCACCCATTCAGCGATGCTTGCTCGAGCGATCGGCTGCCGATCGCGGGCCGCTGGATGGACAACTTCGGCACGTCGTTCGTGATCAACGGCACCATGTGGCTCCAGCTCGCATCGTGGGGCTCCTCGATGTACAGGGTGACGCAGTTCACCTCGACCTACGCGATCATGCAGAACCCGGCGAACGACGCGTACAACCCGAGCCTGTGGACCAAGGCTGAGTTTCACAACCTCCCGGGCGGTTCGGTCGGCATGTGCATGACCGTGTACAACGCCGCCACCGAGGCGGCCGCGCTCGCCGCCAACACGGCCACCGTTTACAATACGTCCAACCCGACGTCGGGCTGCAACGGCTTCGGCCACACGGTGATGACCCGGTACACCAATCCGCTCGCGGGCTCGTGGACGAGCAACTGGGGCACCGCGTTCACCATCTCGGACAATGTGTGGCACGAGTCGTCGTCGTGGGGCTCCTCGACGTACACGATCCTGGGCTACACGCCCACGTACCTTATCGTGCAGAACCCGTCGACCGACGCGTACAACCCGAGCCTGTGGTCCAAGATCGAGTTCCACAACCGGGTCGCGAGCGTGGGCTTCCGTTACTGCACGACGGTGTACGATGCGGCGACGTGGGCCGCCGCGTACTCCACGGCGACCACCACGATCTACAACACGTCTAACGCGGCCGCCGGCTGCAACGGCTTCGGCCACACGATCGCGACGGCCAACGTCGAAGGGCGCTAAGCCAACTCAAGCAAGAGCTGCTCCCGTCAAACGGGGCAGGGATGAGCGGCGGCACCGAGGGATGCGTGCCATATGGATAACAAGTGACCACATGGCGCTGGTGAGGGCGTATTGGTATATGTGCGAACACTGCGGAATCTGCTCCCGTCAGACGGAACAGGGAGCAGCTGCGGAAACTGCTCCCGTCAAACGGGGCAGGGATGAGCGGCGGCACCAACCCACGAAGGGACGCGTGCCATGGCTTTGGCAAATGGATTGTTTGATTAAGGGAGTATTGGTATATGTGCGAATTCTGCTGAACAACGGGAGGCCATTCCCATTCGATTTCACATTATATCCTTTATATTGTGGCCAGCGCCTGTCCGCGGCCAAGTGGCAATTCCCTTCCGCTCTGAGAGTTTTGCGACTCTTCCTCGTTGTGTCTCCACGGGACCGGTGGTGGTGCGTCTTGCCGCGTAGGCAATTAAACTTGAACTTGAACTTGAGATTGTTGAGCTCCCAAACAAGAAACTTACGGTAAGTCAAAAGAAGTTTGGCCAAGAGAATGGGGTGGGTCCTTGCTCACGAGCCTACTTGGAGCCCCGATGCCCAGCCTCTCATTTGAGAAGGCGACAGGAATTTCGACCAAACTCGACACCAAGCTCGAGCGTATTAAGCGTGCGTTCGATCTCTTTGATACCGACGGCAACGGCAGCTTGTCGAATGAAGAGCTCAGGGCAGTGCTAACACGGCCTGGGGGCGGCAGCCCGTTGACTGAGGAGGATGTGGCGGCGCTTATCGCGGAGTTCGATGTCAACGGCGATGGCGAGCTCCAGATAGACGAATTTGCGGTCTTTTGGGGGCCGATGATCGAGGAGGAGGAGGAGGCGGCCTCCTTTATCAAAACTGCAGCAGCGGGATCACAACCGAGGAAGGGCAACCATGAGAAGGGCCCGCGCAAGGCCAAGAGCCCAGCAAAGAGCCCCTCCAAGTCACCGGCCAAGTCGGCTAAGGCCAAAGGTGCTAAAGTGGCGGGCGCCTCGGTCAACCCATCCAGCGACGCCAGCGACGCCTTCACCCCAATCGAGGATGATGTGGAGCTGCTTCTGCAGCCGGCATCGGAGCTCGAGGCGCTTGTGGAGGAGGAGGCGAAAGTGCTGGCTGATCTGGAGGCGCGGATCACAGCTGGTACGCTGGATTCCTTTGAGCGCCGTCTGGGCGCTGCTCTACTCGAGGAGGAAGTTGCCAAGAAGGCTCTCATGGGAAGCAAAAGTGCGCTGCTTGATCTTGTGCGCTCGTGGGATCGCACGGGTGATGGGAAGGTCAACAAGGTGGAGCTGCGTCAGGCGGTGCGCGGCGCGCTCAAGGTCAGCGCGACCAATGTCGAGATCGATGAGCTCTTTGAGGCCTTCGACGCCGACAACTCAGGCAAGCTCGACTACGACGAGCTCGGCGTTTGCTTGCGCGCGCTACAGGACTCCGCCGCTGCCGCGCGCAACGAGCTCGCTGGGCTGGCCAGCCTAGCCGACGAGGCACGCGCACGGCTCGAACCGCTTCGCCAGGCCGCGGAGGTCATGAGCCGTATCGAGGCCGAGCAGGCGAAGCAGGCGAAGCAGGCGGCGGATATGGTGAAGAAAGAGATCAAAATGCCTCTCAAGGTGCGAATGTGATTGCCTCCCTCATCATTGCCCTCGGATTGCATGGAATTGCCTCCCTCATCGAGCGCGTGTGAGTGCCACCCTCATCAGATACGAGTGGGCCAACACCTCAAGAAGAATAAGATCCCGTTGATGCGAGCGGTCAAGGACTTCCCTTCGCAGTCGCCCGAAGGCTACGCTAACCGCGAGGCGTTTTTTGAGGGCATCCGCGCGTACAACTTGCCGCCGCCAGCCGTGGAGGATGCCGAGCTGGGCAAATGGTTTGAGGAGGCACTGGCTGAGTGCATTGCCGCCGCCGTCTCGCGTCCTGGTGGGGGCCTGAAGTTGCAGCCGGTGCTCAGTGAGGCCTTGTCTGAGGCGACAAATAGCCCGGAGGCGCGAAAGGTAGAGAACACGCGCAAGTATCTGGGCGAGCTCAGGCGCACTGCGCTAGCTCAGCAGAAAGCCATCAAAGAGACTCAAGAAGAGCAGAGGCAGCAGCGGCGCGAGCGTGAGGCGGCGATGCGTGCGGCGACCGAGGCGAAGCAACAGGCGGAGGAGGAGGCACGCCAGGCCAAAATGCGCTCGTTCAAGCGGCGCAAGAACGTCAAAGACGAGGAGAAGAAAGAGTTTATGCAGCGTGTCGCGAGCAAGCGCGCGGTGCGCGGTAATCTCGCCGACCCCTTCTCGCGCACCCCATTCCTCGACGCGCTCAAGGAGAAAAAAGGCGAAGCTGAGGAGGCGGAGGCGATCTGGTGACGACGGTCAAAGGGGGTTGCGACTGCTCGCCCCATGCGTTCACGGAGATGGTGTGCTAGTTACATTGCAATTGAGGGCCGTCAACTGAGGGTCGTCGACTGAGGGTCGTCGACTGAGGGTCGTCGATATCACGTGCAGTTGAGAGTCGTCGGTGCGGTGCTTGGTGCATTGCCGCGCACCCCACTAGTACTAGTGTGATACTCTTCGACTCGATCGTGTTCTTGCGGATGTTGCATTTCGTTTCGCCTGTTACAGTCACGGTCGAGAACAGTCGAGTACCGTACAAAATGCGCCGCCGACTATGTCGCGCGGCCTCTCGCTCACCTATGGTCGCTTATGTGGGAATCCTCGTAGCTACTACGAGTACAGCTGAACCTATGCGCTCATGCATACACCTAATACTAGTACACTGATGAGCCGATCATTAGGCTTCTAGGGTCGCCTTAAAGAAGCCCGGGGGTGGGAGCCTATTTGGCGTGACATAATCCAAGCCGGGGGGTGCGCGGAGCAGCGCCTTGCCATCTGCCTGCACGCTCGTGACCCACCCTTCCTTCATGCCCTTGGTGATCCATCCCTTGGAAATGAATCGGATCTTCGCTCGCATGTGCAAGCCCCCGGATTCGCCTGGGCGTTGCTCGAGCACGTCGATGTGCGTATTCGCCGGCACGTCACATATCTTCTCGCTGTCCAGCTCGAACTCCTCGCGCAAGACCAGGGCGCTGTCGCCAGAGTGCCAAAAGTCGAGGCCTGGTACATTCGCGGAAAGGTAAGTTCCACGGTACCTCGGGCTCAGGACGCTTAAGTCGTGGATCTGTTCTTCCTCATCCGGCGGAATGTAGCGGTACTCGAGGAACAGCCGGTGCTTCGGATCGAGGCGGGGGTACCCTGCTGCTGTGAGTTCTTCGTAGGTGGCCCTCAAGAAGATGACCAGGTCCTTCCAATGATATCCTCCTCGCTGCATCTCTCGCAACGTAAACTTGGCCTCCTGAAGCTGCCGTGAGGTGAACTCCGCCTCTCGTAGCTGCCCGGCGTTGAAGTTCACCTCCTTGAGCTCCGTTGCATTGTAGTCAGCCTCCTTGAGCTCAGTCGCCGTGTACTTACCGTCAACAATATCTTCGAGCGAGAAACCGACCTTCCTCAGGATCTTGGCGGGGTAGCCAGCCTGCCGCAGCTGCTTCGTGGTCCGTCCGTCAACGGCTCGCATGGCGTGTTCAGGCACGCCTCCTGCGCTGAGCTCCTCCAAGCTGAAGCCCTGATCCTTCATGTCCTTCACCGTGTAGATGCCGCGAAGGTCCGCCACGACGTAGCCATACTCCTTGAGCTCGGCAGCCTCGTACTTGCCTTGGTCCTTGAGCTTCTGCACCGACCTGCCGTCGACGGCCTCCACCGCGCGCCTCGTGAAGCCGGCCGATTCAAGCTCATCATCGGGAAAGCCAAGCTCCTTGAGCTCTTTGACCAGGCTGCCCGCGTCCTTCAGCGCTTTTGCGCCGTAGCCATAGGCTTTGAGCTCCTTGGCACTGAATCCGAGCGCGCGCAGCTGGATGGCGTCGAAACCGGCTTCGCACAGAGCACCGACGCCAAAGCCACACGCGATTAATTCTTTCGCCGAGTAGCCTCCGATGTAAAGCTCCTTTGCGGTGTAGCCGACCTCACTCAACTCCTTGGCCGTGAGGCCCGCTTCACGCAGCTCCGCCACAGGGGCGCCGATTGCGCGCAGGGCGGATGCGTGGAACCCACCGGTGACGAGGTCTTGGATGGTGTAGCCGACCTTTGCCAACTCGGCAGCTCCGTAGCCGCAACCACGGAGCTCACCAGCACTGTAACCTCCATCCTTCAGCTCGCGAGTGGTCCATGAGCCGTCTTTGAACTCGGCAATCGTGAAATAGATCTTGCCCCTCTTGAGCTCTTGTCCAGTGATCCCACCAGCCTTCATCTCCTTGGCTGTGTAACCGCCTTCATCTTTGCTCACGGCGCCCGTGCGAAGGTCTATCCTGCCGCGCGAGCCGGTCGCAAGCTCGGAGGCCGTATAGCCCTGTTGCCGCAGCCGTTGAGCAGTATAGCCAGCCTCCTTAAGGTTTGCAATGGGCGTGCCTGCCGCCTTCAGCTGAACGAGTGACGTTCCCGCCTCCTTGAGCTCTTGAGCGGTGTATCCAGCTTGCATCAGCTCATCACCACTGTAACCAGCCCCTTGCAGCTCGTTCAGGTCGTAGCCATCCTCGCGCAGCACAAGAGCCGTGAAGCCTGCCTTCCTCAACTCTCCTGCACTGTACCCAGCCCCGTGCATTTGTGTCACGGTGTACCCTGCGCTGGTTGCCTCATTGGCGTCGTAGCCAGCGTCTCTGATTCGAGTCGCATCATAGCCAGCCGACTTCATCTCGTGCACCGTGTAGCCCGCCTCACGCATCATCTGAACCTGGAAGCATTGAGCTTGGGCCTTGCGCAGGTCGGCCGCCGTGAACTTTGCTACGCGCAGCTCGGCAATCGGGAAGCCCGCCTCGCCGAGCTCCAAGGCTTTGTACTTCCCTGCCTTCAACTCTACGAGCGTGAAGCTCTTTGCGTCCCTCATCTGCTGTGCCGTGTATCCGCCATCCTTGAGCTCTTTGACGGTGTATCCGAGCAACTTCATCTCAGGCACGGGGATCTCCGCCTCCCACATCTCTTTGGCACTGTAACCGAGGTCCTTGAGTTGGGACGCTTTGAAGCCCACCGCCTTGAGCTCCTTGGCTTTGAAGCCACCGTCCTTGAGTTCCTGCGCAGAAAACGCAATATCGAGCAGCTCTTGAGCACCAAAGCCAATGTTGTGGAGTACCTCCGCGCCGACGACCACCTTGAAATGCGCACGCCGCGTCATGCCCTTGGAAATCAACTGGGCGACGGAGTTCTGCCAGGCTGTGCGCTTCTGCGGAGGTTTCTGCTTCGGGTTCCTAGAGTCTTCGAAGATCTTAGTTACAGCGTTGTACGACATCTCGAGCTCGCTCTCCCCTGGCTCCGGATTCCGATTCTTGCAGAGCAGCTCAAACATCATGAATATCTCTTTGCGCTGGGGACCGCCCTTGGTCAGGAATGGCGAGGACTGCAGCGTCTTGAGTGCAGTCGAGGGTCCACTGCGCAGAGACAGTACAGGGACCTCCCATCTACTCTTGGGACAGATGATAAGTTTTTCGAGAGCCTCGAGTGCCTTGGGGTCACCGTTCATGACGGTGAGGATCGTCGTAATAGCGTTGCGCTCCTCGCGCTGCACCGGTGGCATCCACTCGAATCCGGCTAGCGACAGGTCGAGGTACTCGAGGCTGTCGTTCTTGCCCAATGCGTCCACGAGAGAGACGACCTCTTTATCAGAGATCTTGTACTGGCACTTCCACTTGAGAAGCGAGCCACTCTTGATGGCATCGAGAGGCAGCCCGTAGCCCACATTCCAGAGCTGCACTCCCTTCTCTGCTACGCCGATGCCCGCCTCGCGCGCCTCCTGGATCAGCTCATACCATGTCTTGAGCATCGTCAAGGTCGAGATGAAGATCGACTTGGGAAGCGTCGAGGTGAACGAGCCACCTTGGACTGCCATCAGATTGTACTCCACTTGGCTCGCAGTGCCGTTGCGCACCTTTGAAGTTACCATCACTAGAATAACCGCTTGCATGATGCACTGGGGGAGCGCTTCGATGAGAACCTCTGCGATGGAGCGAGTTGCCGCGTACGCGGGTATGAACTGACGTAGGCTTTCTGGCATGGGCGCGGTCGGGAGCAGCCCAAAAGGCCCGAGAAACATGAGAGAGTCGAGGAAGAGCATCCCGAATGGCATCCCACCGAACAGGATCGACCGATAGAAAAACGAGTCCTCGCCGTAAGTTTCGCGCAGATAGGGGAGAACCCGAATCCAGACCACGACGAACTGGCCCACAAGGAGGCAGGCGGAGACGAACGCGAAGGCCATGGCGCCGGCATTGTAGAAGAGGATCGTCACCTGAATATCGGTGAGCAGGTCCATGCAGTAAAGGTAAACTGCGATGCAGCCGGCGATGCCATTCTTGATCACCCCGACAAACATCTTGACGTAGACTGTGCAGCCTGCCTCGCGTTTTTTCTTTGCCTCTGCCTCTGCCTCTAACCTAGCCATCTCCTCCAAATCTACCGCCTCCGCCTTCGCCGACTCCAGCGCGGAGAGAAAGTTGTTGTACGTCTCGATCTGCTTCTCGATCCTCGTACGCTTCTGCTCCATCTCCGCCTGCACTTCAGGTTCCATACCTCGTGCTCGCAAGCGCATCACCATGTTATGCTCCTCAAGATCCTCTCCCGCCTGTCTCAGCAAGAGTCGCACCTCGTCAGGATCGCCTGCCACTTTGGACAAGAATCCACCGCCAAAGGAATCGTCTTCGAGAGGGCTGTAGCCCTTCTTCGCCGCCTGCGCTGCCGCGAGCTTCTGTTTCTCCCTCCACTTCTCAATATCGGCCTGGAAGAGGAAGAATGTGGCAAAGATCCCGAAGAGGACGAAGTCGACCACAACAAAACCGAGGCAATTATTCTTGGCAAATTCGACACTTGCGTGTCCGAACTTTGCTGCCCAGATTGTCGGGTCGAGGTTGACATTGTCGAATTTGTCCGCTAGCCACTTCATTGCAGTAATGAACGGATACAGAGCGAATCCAATCAAGACGTCAAGGTCGAACGCTTCCGACAGGGCGAGCAGTACGGTAAAGGCAACCGTGAATGCGAGCGAGATCCATGCCTGTTTGTCTTCGTCAGACATGCCTTCATCAACTTGCTGAACACCTTTTTTGCTCCTCCTCCGTGCGATAGCTGCAGCGCGCCGCGCTTTCTCATCTTCAGCGGCTGCCTCTTCCCTCGCCGCCATGTACGCCAGGAAGCTGCCTGCTTTCTCGTCTGGGGGCTTATTGGCTTTGAATCTGGGAAGGTAGGCCTTTGCGGCGACCTTTTTCTCCAAGGCGGCAATGCGCGGCTTCGCCTTCGTAGAAAAGAAGGCACGGATGGCTGTCACGAGCTTCCTGAACTCGTCGAGCTTGAGCGTGCCCGACTTATCAGCATCAAACGTCTGCAACACTTTCTTGGCCTCAGCCGAGTTTTCCACCGACAGACCCAGCTCGGCCAGCGCGGACATGAGCTCCTTGTAGTCCATGATCTGCGAGTGATCTTTATCAAACTGGCGGAAGATCTTTTCTATGTCGTCGGCGGGTGGAGGCAAGGCCGCCAAAGCCGCCGCCCGTTCGGCCGCCTCCCGTTCGGCGACTGCCGCCTGTTTTGCCTGGTACTGTCGCAGCTCAAGGACGAGCTTCTTGAACTCGTCAAGCCCGAGGGCACCTGACCCGTCCGTGTCGTACCCCTGCATCACCTTAATTGCCATAGCTGGGGCCACTTCTATGCCTACTTCGCGGAGCGCTTCTAGCGTCTCCTTGGCGTCGATGACGCCGCTGCCATCCTTATCGTATCTTGCAAAGATTCTCTCCATGACATCCAACTGGAAATTCGATTCGGGAGCTTTAGGATCCTCCTCCTCCTCCTCTGGCGCTGAAGCCTCGGCGGATGCCGTTGCCATGGCCACTCCGTTGCTGGACCCGGTACGTAGTTGAGCTCAACGCGAGCTTCGGAGCTCGACGCCACGAGGTGAATGAACTGCGTGCAACTGGATCGGGAGTCGAATCGTCAGCGATGAGCTAGGAGAGAAGAGACGTTTCATGCTCCTGGATCGCAGCGGACAGCGTGAATGCAAGCCCGCCACCGTGCATGCTAGCCGCGTCAACCGCTGGCCACCAAATGTTGATCCGCGTGTGTGCACAAGAGCAGCTGATGCGGGTCGCTGGCGATTGACAGTGAAGGTAGCAGCGGCTGTGTGCGTGACCACGGTAAGGCGCTCACCCTCGTGAGAGCAGTCGGCGTCCGAACTCAAGTGCGTTGATCGCCAAAGTGGCGCTTGACACAGCGCTCCGTGAAACCGTTCATCTGGGCGCACAAGTGGACGCATGGCCGGGATAGGGACCCGGTCGCAAAACGCTCGGTTTAAGGCTCTAAGCTGTGGGTTCTTTGTAAGCTGGCCACCGCTGCCCGGCTGCCGTCTTTCTCGTATTCTATCGTATTCAACCGTAACGTTAAAAGACACCATAACGATGACCGGTTCAATACGGTTATCAACCATCCCTTAAAAATCAGTTTCACACACACGTTCACACCTCCGGTAAGCTCGTGCGAGCGCGATGGGACGCCCACCCTAGACAGTCCGCTCTCCACATGGGTGCTCTCTTTTCCCTCTTCAAGATAGATTTCGGCTTCACCATTGACGAACGCGATATCCTACCGCCTTGCCGAGCTCCGGCCACATTGTCGCAACTGGCTCGTCCATCTGCACTGTCCGCGTTGCCGTCCTCTCAAGGCCCACTGGACCTCGATCACGTGGCTGCGCTCATACAATCCGTCCCCGATGAGTCTGTCATCGTGCTTGTTGGCGCGGGTGCATCTGTATCGGCCGGCATACCCGACTTCCGCACGCCGGGCACGGGCCTATACGATAACCTTCAGGCTTACAATCTGCCATACCCAGAGGCCGTCTTTGACATCGGCTTCTTCCGGCACACGCCCGAACCCTTTTACAAGCTGTGCAGGGAGATGTGGCCGGGCCAGTACGAGCCGACGCCCGCGCATCGCTTCCTCCAGAAGCTTCACGAGCACCGGAAGCTCAAGCGCTGCTTCACGCAGAACATTGACAGCCTCGAGGCGGCGGCCGGCCTACCCAAAGAGATGGTGGTCGCCGCGCACGGCAACTTTGACGAAGCGCATGTGGTCGGCACGGGCGCGCGCGTTGACGTCACCGAGCTCAAGCGCGCCATTTTCGAGGGCGACGTGAGCCTACGCGCGTTGTGCCAGGTATGATCTCCCGTGATTGCCCTTGATTGCCCGTGATTGCCCGTGATTGCCCTTGATTGCCCTTGATTGCCCGTGATTGCCCGTGATGACCCTGACGATCCCTACGCGCACTGTGCCAGAGGGAGGGCGGCCTGGTCAAGCCTGCCATTACCTTTTTTGGCGAGGAGCTGCCCGCTCGCTTTGGCGAGTGCGTGTGCACCGACTTCGCCCACTGCCGTCTGCTCCTGATCTTCGGGACGAGCCTGCAGGTATGTCTGAGTGCGCCTGAGTGCGGCCGAGTGCATGCTGATTGCTCCTGATCTTCGGGACGAGCCTGCAGGTACAGCCGTTCGCGTCGCTCGTGCGCCGCCCCCCAGAAGGCACGCCGCGATTCCTCATCAACCGCCAAAAGGTGGGCCTGAACCTTGGGCTTGACTTTGACTCGGCGGACACGACCGACGGGTGCTTTATTGGAGACTGCGACGCGGGTGCGCAGCGGCTGGCGACGCTACTCGGCTGGGGGGACCTCGGAGGCACATCTCGTACGATCTCAGGCGATCTCGGACGCATCTCGTGCGATCTCGGAGGCCCAGCTTCCGCCTCACAAATTGCCGCGGCCCGCACAGCGCCCGCCGCAGCGCCCGCCGCAGCGCCCGCCGCAGCGCCCGACGCAGCGCCCGACGCAGCGCCTGACGCAGCGCCTGCCACCAACGAGCTCGCTGAGCGCCTCGGTGCAATGAGCCTAAGCGTGGCCGCCGTCGCTACCCACAAGGAAGAAGGAAGGTTGAAGGTTGCGTTGAGTTCAACTGTCGCTACGAGCGCCTCGAGTTCAGCAGCGGTGAGGGCGGCGTTGTGAGGATGGTGGCGCAAACCGCACGCGCACAGGTGTAGGAATTTTGCAGTCGAGCGTGTTCACCACCGACGCGGCGGTCCGGTGTCCTTGGTATCGAACATAAACGATAAACCACCTTGACTGTGAAGTGGTCCAGATTCATCCCGCTGAAGAGTCACCTTTCAAGCTCTGAAGAGAGGCCAACGTCCCTTTCTTGATTGTTCTCGTCTTTGAGTGCTTGCATGTGAATTTCGTCGAATTCTATTCTGCATTGCATGCAGCAAAGACGATAAACGATTGGTCAGCAAATGGCTCGTGTCTCCAACGAGTGCTCACCAGTCGGGCTCGCTATCGTAGCGCCACCGAAGTCCGGAAGCACCTTTATCGCTGCGCTGATCAAAGCCTTGGCCTTCGAGGCAGCCACATGCCGCATAGCATCCACGCAGTTCCGATGCTCGACAACTGTGATGGTCGGGTGCCCCACTGATGGTGCGCGCTGCCATCGCCACGGTCGCAACGGCAAAAGTGACCTGCGAATGCTGTGCACATGGGGTTCGCAACCGGACAACAATCGCTCCTTTGCGCTGCCGGCTGGCTGTTGCGCAGTTGTGCGCCCGTCGGCTACGAGTGACTTGCTCGACGCGCCAGCTGGTGATGGCAGCATGCCGATCGAACAGTTTCCCCACAAGCGCAACTGTCAAGCCCACTCAGTCGATCACTGGCTGGCAGAGCAGCCACGCGCCTGGGCATGGGGGTCGCCTCGCGCGCATCTGCTCGAGCAGCACGGCTATATCGTCGGCCCCATTCGATCGTTGCCGCCAGCCCCCGAGCAACCCTCCCAAGCCTTGGCGGCGCTCTCCTCGCTCGGCTGGTCTTCCCCGTCCTTACCAGGCTCACTACTGCCCCGTCTGAGAACGGTCGTCGTATTGCACGTGCGCCATCCACTCGAGACGCTCGTCTCGCACTACTACTGCGTCTCCTCCGCTCGTACGTGTCCGCGGCGCCACGCCCTGCGCGCCGCCGCCACCGACCGGGCCACCGACAAGAATCGCACGACAGGCAGGGGCGGATCGGCACCTCTCGACTCTCCTCCCCACGACCCCGGCCCTCACTCCGGCCCTGGCTCGGCCCTCGACGACTTGGCAAAACCTCAACTCGACGCCTTTTTGCTTGGTGAGCTCAACGGCCACACACACACGAGCACCAACCGTCTCCTCGGGCGCCTCGAGAGGCTCGCCAGCTGGCTGGAGACGGCGAGGGCGTTGCATGCGCGAGGGCTGCTCGAGTTTCGGGACTTGGGCCGGTTAGAGGCGCCGCCGAAGGACCTCGTCGACACAGAGCTTCATCACTGGACGCACGAAGTACGGCCCGCCTCGAAGTGTGAAGAGCGCGAGGATCGTACGGATGTTCGGGGCGCGCGCAGCCCAGATCATGTGCAGCGACCACTCGTGGTGCTCTCGCGTTACGAGGCGATGACCGCCGACTTCGATGTGTGGTTCAAGGCCCTGCTCGACACGCTGCCGGACGGCATGGTGGCGCGTGCAGCCTCGCGCACCCAGATCCATCGGGCGATGCTCGCGCTCTTCCGAAAAGACTTTGTGGCCGACGGTCGCCACCGCCACTCTCTTGTGCCCGGTTCCAACCTGGCGCGGCTCCTTCCGGCGTCCCTGCACCGCCTGCAAGGCCACGCGCGCCTCGTCTCGTTGGTGGATCGACTTGGGTACGACTTCCAGATGACTGTCAAAGTCTGAGTCAAAGTGAAAGTCTGACAAGATTGACCCTGTGACCGCTGAAAGCCAAGAGGGAATGGGGATTTTCGCTGCCCAAAATGTTCCATCCTCGACCAACATGACGCCCTACGGTAGTACGAAACTGCACCGGAATTGTGTTTTACCGGTTCATGTCGTGGACCACGCTGGACGAGCTGCCACGAGCGGCGCCGAAGCTTGTAACATCCGCCTCTGCGCCCGTGCTCAAGCACAGCTTTAGCGACGCTTCCCGGGCCGCCCGTGTGGCAGCATGGGACGAGCGAGCCGTTCTGGGACCAATCAGCACGTTTGACTCAAAAGGCGGCAAAGCGATGCGGTATTGTAAAGGCGTGGCGCAGCGACCAAAGCCGCCGAGTGCCATATGCCCCGTTTCTTGCTACCAAAGCTTTGAGCAGGCCAGCACCCTCGCAAAGTCTGGCGGTCGTTTCAGCGAGTCGGTGCGATTCGCAAAGGTTGTGCCCGCCGTTTGCCCTGTCGCCTCCTACCAGTCGCAGATTACGACCCTCAGCGCTGCCGGTGGTGGGCGCATCAGCGACGCGCCACGCCCGTGCGTCGAGCCTTCGAAATCTCAGTGGGCCCGCGGACCTCAGGTGCCGAAGCCAGACCCGCGGCCGTGGAGGATTCCGGTGCCGGCCTGGCGAGAAGGCTTGAAGAGCTTCAACAGATCGATCGATCCGCCATCGCCGCCGGCCCATCGATCAGCGCCTCCGCCGCCCCGCCACCAAGCTCCTAAACCCGCTGTGGCAGTCACGGCGGCGGGGACTTCGCAGCAGGAGCTACCACAGCCGCCATCGCCGCCAGAGCAGCTACAGCGGCAACAGCAGCAAGCCATGGCGGTGGCGGCGGCCGATGCGGTGGCCGCAAGGGCGGTGGCGGCGGCCGAGGTAGTGCTGGCGGCCCATGCGGTAGCCGAGGAGGCGGCCGCAAGGGCGGCGACCGCGGCCGAGGCGGCGGCGGCAAGCCCAGAGGATGAGATGTTGCGCGCGTTTGCCGCTGCAGCGGCGGCCCAGGCGGCGGCCGCGGCCGAGGCGGCGGCCGACAAGGAGGAGCAGCGGCGGCAGCGGCAGCAGGAGCAGCAGCAGCCACCGCCGCCCCAGCCACCGCCGCCCGAGCAGCAGCAGCAGCAGCAGCAGCAGCAGCAGCAGCAGCAGCAGCAGCAGCAG
>ENA-UOUZ01001192-UOUZ01001192.1-mixed-culture-metagenome-genome-assembly--contig:-NODE-1192-length-17487-cov-87.318093_pt1 | contig 17487 bp, 9 predicted proteins | sample MGYA00238154_ERZ761575 | MGnify/ENA primary metagenome ERZ761575 (study PRJEB28896, sample SAMN07631632) | mixed culture metagenome | isolation source: Freshwater growth medium | place: USA...
GTCGGCAGCCGAGAGCTCAGCCAGTACTGGCCAATGGCGCCGGAGCCGGCCGGCTACCTGTGGGGTTCTACCGGCACCGAATTGTCGCCTCCCCCAATGGCCCTTAAAACTGATCCCGATGCACGCACTCCCGTGTTACGCCTCTCCGGGGCTACAAGTACAGGTAGCGGGTGTGCGTCTAGCCGAGAGTGGCGCAGAGAGGGCCCTCTCTAACGGAACAGGAATCATGCTTCCGACAAGCGGCGCAGGCTTGCTTGCGTTCAAGGCGCGTACGGATGCGCCCGAGTTCAGGTGGGGAGGGTGTGGCGTGGCGCTTGACGATCCGCAAGAGCGACTCGATGAGCTTCATGACTTTGATGATATGATGGACGAAGTATCAGCGGACGAACTTGCAGCCTATGAGGCTGCAGGTGCTGCGTCTGCTTCCATACGATTGGCAACAACAACGGATGCCGAGCTTCAGCCCTGGCACACTGCCATGCATGAGATACTTGCAGCAACAGCTGCTCATCCAGAGTTGCCGGTGGATATCGCACCAAGGCTGCTGCTCGGAGATGCCTTGGCGGCTGAGGATGCCACCCACTTGTGTTCACTTGGAGTCACGCATGTCCTGAATTGCAGCAACATGGATTTTGGAATGCGAGAAGAGTACAGCGCGGCCGGCATTTCCTATTTGCAGCTCGATGCACGAGATGAGATAGGATACTGCATGCGGCCACGTGAGCGGGATCGCCCTCGAAATAGAGACGCCCTGAGCCCCTGAAACGTGTGGCGTGCTGCTCCAGAAGTTGAGCCTGTGCCGTGCCTGTTGCACAGATTTGGAGGCAGCCTCGGACTTCTTTCAGCAAGCCTGCAAAACACGCGCGGGGAAGTGCATGTGCCACTGTTCCGCTGGCATCAACCGCTCGGGCTTTGTCGCAGTCGCCCTACTGTTGCTGCACGAGCGTCGTGATGTCCTTGATGCTGTCCGCCAAGTGAAACAAGCCCGGGGAAACTGTCTTCTCAACGCGAGCTTTCAAGTCCAGCTGCTAGAGCTCGCGCGAGAGAAGGGGTTGCTGGGGGCGCGTCCAGACCAGTGCCAGTGCCTCCGCCAGTTGCTCTTGTGCTTCAGTGGCCGCCTCGAGTTTTGCAATTCGTAGAAAGCCGTAGAGACACTAAAGTCTAAGAACCCGTGCCGCCGGACTGCCGTACGGACGGCCTAAGCCGTGCCGAGGCGAAACTTGGAAGAGAAGTGGATACGTGTGTAGGCTGTAGCTGAAGCTGTAGGGGTTAGGGCAAGTGCCAAGTCGCAGGAGGCTTACTGTAACAGTTTTGAGTTTAAACTGAAGTGAGGCTGAGGGCTCGGCCCCCGCGGGGCGTATCCGGTATATCGGTATTCCGTTCCGCGTTCGAGAACGAAGAGATATGACGGAGTATGCGCTATGCGGAGGGTGTCGGATTAACCCGGTATGAAAACTGGCTGAAACGAGCCATACGAGATACGAGCGGTACAGTGACGCGGCCATCGCCATGACGGTGATCGTAAAACCGGCCTTCTCTATTTTCCGTTATTCGGGGCGCCGGCCTGGCGAACTGGACCTTGCGGATAGTTCGCCCCGTTTGCCGTTGTAAGTGTCAGCCACATTTCGAACGTTGTGGGAAGTTGTATTGCCATGCCAAGTTGCAACACTTTTGAGATCTCTTGTCCTGCAGGCCTCGTCACAGCTCACACTGCCTCTAACTATGCATCTGACTGCGGAGAGACAGGGTCTGGCGCTGCTGTTGCAGCGCCTGACTCGTCAGATGTTATTACTGTTAGAGCGGGTGCTGGAGCTGGCGCTCCTGCAGCTCGTGCAGCGCTAATTGATTTAGTGGCCGCCAGAAGCTTGGCCGCTCCCGCAAGGCCGCGCAGCTTGGGTGGCTCCGGAGTGGTGACGTTCACGGTTTTCACAACCTTCGGCTCCAGCTGAATGGGCTTGCTTGGCAGCTGCACAGTTTTCGGGCTTTTGGACCTCTCGGAATCAACGTCAGCACCTGGTTTTGTGTTGCGCAAGATTTTGCTGAGCTCCTTGAAATCGAGCTCGCCACCACCATCTACATCCCACTCAGAGAAGAGGTCGTCGATGCTCTCCGCGGGCACTTCGAGACCGAGAGATACCATTGCCTTATGAAACTCTTTTCGCGTTACCGTGCCGTCACCATTGTCGTCCCAGCTTCGGAAGAGATCCAACACCTTGGAGGCGTTCTTCATAAGCGCACCTTTGATCTGTGCGGCGATTGGTGGAGCATCTGGCCCCTCGTCCAGATCGAAATCACCTAGCGGACCTTTGGGCTTCCTTCGAACGACAGGGGCCTTCTTCGGAGTTGGCGGCGGTGGCTTCGTAAGCTCCGTGATCCTGTCAGTGAGCTTCCTTTCGCGCTCCTCTAGATCTTTGAGCTTCTTCTCAGCAATAGCCACCTCCTTTAGCCTAAGGTTGAGCTCTTTTTCTAGGGTCTTGGCGAGATCCTTCTTCTCCTTGAGCATTGCTTTTAACTCCACAATAGTCTTCTCGAGCTCGCTCATATGGTTGTGTAACACCTCCATCTCTTTACGATGCTTGCGTTGCTCCTCGATGACGGCGGCGGATACGGCCACGCTCGAAAGGCCAGCCTCGACTTGAGCACGCTCCATCTTCGAGCGCAACTCGTTCATCTCCGTCGTGTACTCGGCCTTTTGGGCCTGCTGGTGGTGATGGGCCATGTCCTTGGCTTGAATGGCCTGCTCGGTCTCGCGCTTGAACGATTCCAGCTCCGCTTGAAAGGTCTTTCGCTGCTCAACCAACAGACTCTCGAGCAGCTCCAGGTTCTCTTTGCGCTGACGGATGGCATCTTCTTCCGCCTGTTTGAGGGACTGCTTGGCCGAGGCGGCCTCGGCCTGCTTGATCGTGTACGCTTCCGTGAGCTGATTGAACCTGGCGTGTATCGTCTCTGCGTCGGCGATGAGCAGTCGCTTTGAGGCCATCTCGTCGCTGAGCCCCTTGAACTGCTCCCTGAGAGCGCGAAGCTCGTCGTCCTTGGCCGCAAGGACCATGTCGGTCTTCCCCATTTCGAAGCGCATTTCTCGGACCTCGCTCTGCATGGCTTCCAGTTGCTGCGCGGACTTGTCCTTGAGGCGTGTCACTGCACTTGCGCGTTTGTCCTCTTCCAATATGTAGATCCAGTAGTGGAAAGCTCTGCTGAGTTCCGGAGTACGTAGGCGATGTGCAGCGATGTTCATCTGATGCCTGCGATAGACCCTATCCGTCCAGTAAGCGTGCCACGTCGCCCAGCCACGGCCAAGATCGCGAAAAATGATGCGCCGGGTGATCTGGTTCTGCACCGCCTTGACGCGCTCGAGGCGCTCTTGCTCAAGGTCCTCAGCAGATTTGGCCTTTGCCTCTGCCACCCCGCCCTTGAGCCGTTTGACCTCGGCCACGAGCTCCTTGTTCTGATCCTGCGCTATTTGCAGCTTAGTGGCACTCTCTGCCCTGATGCGCTCGAGCTCCTGTTGCAGCGACTCGCTCTGGGCCACGAGCGATAAGCTCTTCTTTTGGTTCTTGATTTTGGTTCGCCAATAGGCATACTCGAACCATGCATCGAAGCCTATGACGAGGCCAGGCGAATGTAGGTGGTTGGCACATTTGCGTAGCTGCGCCATTGCGTAGACTCTTGCCTCCCACGTCTCGACCCACGCGTTCCAAGCGTTGATAATTCCCTGGTTCATCAACCTCCGAGCCCAGCGCTTCTGCATTTCTTCGGCACGTTGTTGTTTCATCATTTCCTCCTTGAGCTTTTGCTTCTCATCCTCGGTGCCAGAGAGCTCCACGCGCAGGCGCTCGAGGGCGTGCAGCTTCGCCTCCTCCGCCTGCTTCAGCTTGCGTTCATACTCAGCGCGCAGGCTCTCGAGCTGCTTCGAGAGGGCACCCTGCGTCGCCAGCATATTGTTCTCGCGCTGCTGCTGGGCCATCCATTTCGCTTGCTCGTGCGCGGCCACCACGTACTCGTGCCAGATCTCGAAGCCCTCGGCCAGCTCGGGCGAACGGAGATGATTACCAGCGATGCGCAGCTGCGTCATCATCCAATTCTTCGCGGCACATACGCCAGACCACGTCGAAAATGCCAATGCGACGCCTTGATGCATGAGGCGCCGAGAAAATTTGGAATGGAGCTGGTTAATGCGCTCTTCCTTGCCAATTGCAAGCTCCAGTCGTCGCTTCTCCTCGGTTGAGCCAACCAGCTCCACGCGCTGGCGCTCGAGCGCAATGAGCATCTTTTCCTCCGCATCCTTGAGGCGTTTCTCGTAGTCAGCTCGTAGCTGCTCCAGCTCGGTACCAAGCTGTTCGGACTCCTCGAGTAGGCCCTGCTCGCGCCTCTGTTGCGCAATCCACGCTGCTGCATCATGCTTCGCCTCGACGAAAGAGCTCCATGCATACCATGCTTCGGCAAGCTCAGGCGCTTTGAAGTGGTTGGCGGCGTGGCGGAGCAGGGTGAAGCAGTACCGCCTCGCATCCCAGAACTCTTTCCATGATGACCATGCCGCCGCCATTCCCTGCTGCTTGAGACGCTTCGCGAATTGCCTGCACAAGATCTCTATTTGATTCTCGAAGGCGTTCTCCATCTTCTTCCGCTCCTTTTCGTATTGAATGTCCAGCCACATGTGCAGCCAGACATACCAAGCGCGAGCAAGCTCGGGCTTCCAAAAGTGCGCAGCAGATTCCTTGAGCTTGCGGAGCGCCCAAACGCGGGCTTCATACGCTTCCTGCCACGCAGTCCACCCGCGGCTCAGATTGCGATTTTGCAAGCGCCGTGCGCTCTGCCGGCGCAGCAGCTCGACACGCTCTGCCCTTGCCCGTTCCTCCACCTTGGCGGCAAGCTCCCCCTCGAAGCTTTGCATCTCCTTTTCCTTGTTCTCAGCTTGATCTGCGAATTGCTTCTTGAGAACGTTGACATTTCGATCGCTCTCGTCGCGTAGCGCTGCGAGCTCGCGCATGAGCTGAGCAACTTCTTGCTCGTGCTTAGCGCGCACTTCTTCGAGGGCTGCCTTGCCCTCGAAGGCAAGGGTTTCCGCTGCTCTCGTAGCCTCTTCGGCATTGATTTCGGCTTGCTGTGCTGCAGCCTCCGCCTTGCGCCATTTTTGCATCAGCTCCTCGTACTTGTTATCGACAGGCGCGGGCTCTGGTACTGGTGCGGGGGTCGTCGGCTCCTCCTGCTTTGGAGTTCCCCACGCAGGAGGTGGCAGGAACAAGCCGGGCGGCATCGGAGACCAGCTCTGCGGCGTGAGACGCGGCCGGACCAGCGCGGCGGACTTGCTGCGGCGGACGGGCGACTGGTACGGCAGCCCGGGCGTCATCGGGGCGCGAGGGCCCATGGGTGATGCTCCGTTGCGCTTGGGCGCCGGCCGCCATGCCAGGCGCTGGTTTAGGATGCGAGAGCGAATATCGGCGAGCTCCGAGGCCACCAGGTTCAGATGGTGCATGCGCTTCTGATCGAGCGGTCGTGTCAGGATGATCTCGCCAAGGCATTCGCAGATGAGATCGCCTTCCTTAGCGATGAAGGCTTTGATATCGTCGCCGAGCTGCGAATTCGTATGTTGCATACTTTCATAGAGCCTCCTGACGGATGCATGTTCGGCTGCAAGTTTCTCGTGCTCATCATGAGCATACTCACGCGCATCATCGAGCCTCAACCGCCGCTGGCTGGTGGCGACTTCCTCGCTGACTCGCTGCATAGCTTCTTGCTCCAGTGCCTCGATTTGCTTGAAGAGCTCATCCTTCATCAATTGATCACGATCGGCGTCGAAGCGTACGAGCTGGCCATTGCCAAGGCTCCTGTCAGGTGTCATTGGTGGAGCAGGCGCCGGACGTGGCGGACCGGAATAGGCCATGCCCTCCTCCTTGGTCCTCTGAGAGACTTGCGGGGCGGCAGCGGCGATGCGAAACGTCGGCTTCACAAGCTTCACAAGATCGCTGTGCAGACATACAGTACGATACACGCACACTTATGTCTTTCGATCAGTCAAGCAAGCAGGCAAGGAAGCAACAGAGTAACCTCGCAAACCCACTCTCTCTTAATCGGGCTGACACCGAGAGCACTCGATAGCGCTTGTTTGTATAGTTTGAGTGCTTCAGCTAGAGCTCGTGCATTGACGCTCGTGTTGTCTGTTGAGAGGCTGGTTGACTGCCTGGCAGCGCGTGTTTCCGGAGCATGTTCCGGAGTACTTATCATGAAGCTTGTGCTTTTGTACGTGACCTTGGTCAGTCGAGTCTGTCAGTCATTTAAGCAAGTTTTAAGTCGCGCCCCCCCCGCCGGCGCCGCGCCGCTCTTTCCAATTCCATGGCTCTTTCTTAGCTCTCGTCCGGATTCCGCGCTCGCACCGACGCACTCCTCAGTCACTCCTCCGGCTCCGCGTGTGCGTCTCCGAAACATCGTTCATCGATATTAGGTTCCGGCTTCCGCTCACTTCCGCCTTCCGCCCGCTGCGGCCCGCGTTGCCGCGTACTAGTACAGTCCGGACACCGCACACCTAGTACAGTCCAGACTGTATCTCTAGTCCGAACGACCCAAGTGTATTCAGTCCGTCATCTCGCACCCCCCGCGGCCGGTCTGTCTTTTCCCCGGTAGAGTCATGCGGTTCACTGTCTTGTATGACAAGCCCCCCCGCGTGGCTACATACAGCCGAGCTGTATCCATGGTGCATGCGAGTTCAGGTGTTGTGCGATGGTACTGTGTTGGTATGGTGCATGCGAGTTCAGGCGTTGTGCGAAGATACTGTGTTGTATTAGTGTGGGAGAAGTCGCCAAATTGGAGGACTGTGGAGGTCGCGATGTGTCCTGTGTGACGCCCGAGCTTCTTTCCTTCAATGATAGTTGTACGAGCCGGCGGATGAAGGGCCGTCGCCAGGGTCCGGCGCGATCGCAACTCGACTGCGGTGTCCCTCTGCCTTGCCAAGTTCGAAGCCAGGGCTCGGTCCGACCGCCACCTGCCTGCCCTTGAACGTTGTGCCCCGCCGCCGGCACTGGACGTAGTAGCAGACCAAGATGAACACCCCACCGACCGAGCAGCCGACGATGATGCCGAGGCGCACGCTCGCGAGGTCGCCATCTCCGCGCAAGAGCGCCTCGAGATTGGGCGCCGGTGGCGACCAGAGTGGTTCGCTCGCGAGCGAGTCGATCGACTCCACGATGATCGTGATGCCCTGCACTCGGCTCCTCAGAATCTCCGTCAGGGCCGCCGGCGTTCTCGAGGCATTCTGCAGGCGTGCGAGCACGGTGGGCGCCGCGCCGGCGGGAGATTCGATCTCGACCACCACCACAACGGAGCCGGCCTCGATGGTGACGAGGACTTGTTCGGGTAGCACGCCCGCGACCTCGGCAAACGTCATCTTGAGCTCCGTGCGCACGGCCGGCGTGTAGTCAGACACGTCACCCGAGAGGGTCAGCGTGAGCACCGTGCGCGTGTCCATGCGTGGCGGTGATGGTGATGGTGGGGGCGGCGGTGAAGCAGTACGAGGAGGTGCTGCTGTGGAATTACGAGGAGGTGCCGCTGTGCAGTTGAGCATACCTGGCGAGAGCAAGAGTGCGCAATCCGCATGCCATGAGGAAGGCAACCAGCATGCAATGAGGGAGGCAGTCCGCATTTCTTGAGGGAGGCAATCCGCATACCTCGCAAGAGCAGTTCGGAACGTGCTTCACCGTCGGGCACCCTGCGTGGGATGCCAAGCAGGAGGCGCACGGCCGCAAGCAAGGTGCTATTCAGCTCCGTCCCCGCGACGATCGGCAGACTCAATGCCTCGCTGAGTAGGGGTGCACCGGCCGCGCTGAACATGCAGTACGCGGGGAGTGGCGGGAACGGCGACGCAGGTGGCTCAGAAGCGTCGAGAAAGTCCCCGTTGCACGTGCATGCATCGGGAGAGGGCGATGGCGAGGCGTCGGGCGAGGGCGACGGTGATGCATCGGGAGAGGGCGATGGCGATGCGTCGGGAGAGGGCGATGCCGACGGGTCCGAGGGAGGCTCGGGCGGCGGCGGAGACGGCGACGGTGGTGGCGGCGGCCGCGGACGCGAATTGGGCGGGGGCGGTGATGGCGATGGTGGGGGCGGTGACGGAGGTGGCGAGGGTGGCGGCGGAGACGGCGAAGGCGGTGGTGGCGAGGGCGGCGGCGGAGACGGCGAAGGCGGTGGTGGCGAGGGTGGCGGCGGAGACGGCGAAGGCGGTGGTGGCGAGGGTGGCGGCGGAGACGGCGATGGCGGCGGTGGCGAGGGTGGGGGCGGAGACGGCGAAGGCGGCGGTGGCGAGGGTGGCGGCGGAGACGGCGATGGCGGTGGTGGCGAGGGTGGGGGCGGAGACGGCGAGGGCGGTGGTGGCGAGGGTGGTGGAGATGGCGGCGGCGAGGGCGGTGACGAGGGCGGCGGAGACGGGGGCGGCGAGGGCGGCGGTGATGGTGGTGGAGATGGTGGAGGTGAGGGAGGAGGGAACGGTGGCGGCAAAGGCGGAGGCGAAGGGGGTGGCGAGGGTGGAGGCGCGGGTGGAGGCGACGGCGGCGGAGACGGCGGCGGCGAGGGCGGTGGCGAGGGCGGCGGCGACGGCGGTGGCGACGACGTAGATGATGGAGGTTGTGACGGCGGTGGCGAGGGCGGAGGCGATGGTGGAGGAGAGGGTGGCGGCGAAGGCGGAGGCGAAGGCGGCGGCGAAGGGGGCGGAGATGGTGGCGGGGAAGGCAGTGGTGAGGGCGGTGGCGATGGTGGCGGAGACGGCGGCGGCGATGGGGGCGGCGGAGAAGGGGGTGGTAAGGGCGGAGGCGGTGACGGAGGTGGCGAGGGTTGCGGCGGAGACGGCGAGGGCGGTGTTGGCGAGGGTGAGCGCGGCGGCGGCGGCGAGGGCGAGGGCGGTGGTGGCGAGGGTGAGCGCGGCGGCGGCGGCGAGGGCGAGGGCGGTGGTGGCGAGGGTGAGCGCGGCGGCGGCGGGGGAGAAGAAGATGGCGGCGTTGAGGGTGGGGGCAGTGAAGGTACCGGTGGCGTGTCGGGGGGGTATGCGTCGGGGGACGGCGAGGGGGATGCATCGGGCGACGGGGATGGGCACGTGCATGCATCGGGCGATGGGGACGGAGATGAGTCGGGCGAGGGCGAGGGCGATGCGGTAGGCGAGGGCGAGGGCGAAGCCTCGGGTGAGGGTGAGGGCGATGCGTCGGGAGATGGGGATGGAGATGCGTCGGGCGAGGGCGAGGGCGATGCGTCGGGAGATGGGGATGGAGAAGCGTCGGGCGACGGCGATGCCGACGGGTCCGAGAGAGGCGAGGGCGGCGGCGGAGACGGCGATGGCGGTGGTGGCGAGGGGGGCGGCGGAGACAGAGATGGCGGTGGTGGCGAGGGTGAGCGCGGTCCGCCTGTGGTCTGAAGGCGCCGAAGGCCTGAGGATGAGGGCGGCGGCGGTCTTCGTGAGGGCGGCGGTCTTCGTGAGGGCGGCGGCGGAGACGGCGAGGGCGGTGTTGGCGAGGGTGAGCGCGGCGGCGGCGGCGGCGAGGGCGAGGGCGGTGGTGGCGAGGGTGCCAACACAACGTCTACGGTGCTGATGGTGGCAGCAGCCTCCGTATACGCGACGCACAGAAGCACCGCGGTTAAACTCGACTTCATGTTCGGAAACAGTCCCTGGGACTCAGGCGCAGTTGCTGCCGCCCATCGGCCGACACAGCGTGTGGGAAAGAGAATGGTGTCTTGCGTCAGGCGGCACAGGGGGGCGGTTGGGGCCCTTGGGGCCCGGTACGAAAATCGTACGCCCGGCGGCCTTGGGGCCCCGTACGAAAATCGTACGTCCGGCGCCGCCAGCCCGCCACCGCCGCCGCAGCGCCGCATGCCCCCTCGCCGCGTAAAAAAATTGGATCGATACGGTACTGCGTACTGTACGCGGGGCGCGAGCGCGCAGCCGCGCACCGCCAAAGTAACCGTTACGGTTCCGGTGCGTGGAAAGGAGGAAAGTCTATCGGTACCGGTACAGTACCGGTACCGGCTCCCCAGGTGTCTTTTTATCGGTACTAGTTGCAAAACGGGGAAGAACCGTTCTCCTGAGCTGTAACAGTTCAGGGTACGAATGCCGCCGCCAAAGAAGAGGCGCGACATGTCCCCGGAGGCCATCGCGGCGCGTAAGGCCGCCACCAAAGAGTTTGCCCTCGCGATGCGCCAGGCCGTCATGGAGTTCGATTCGCTGGATTCAAATCGTGACAAGCAACTCGACTTCCGGGAGTTTTCAAGGATGATCCGTGAGCGAGAGATGGGAGTGCACTCTGAAGAAGCTCTCATGGAGCGTTTCAAAGAGATTGATATCGATGGAGGCGGCACGCTCGACAAATTTGAGTTCATAGTTGCGGCACTCAAGGATGCGTTCACGCGCTCAGCGGCGGACGTCGAGGAATTATTCTTAGAGTGGGATGAAGATGGCGGCGGGTTTGTGGACAAGGCGGAATTCAGAAAAGTGATTCGGCACTACGGTTTCGAGGCTGACGATGATCTCATCGACCGTGTCTTCGATGCATTCGACATCGATTTGGGCGGAGAGCTCGACTTGCGGGACCTCCGGGTACGCCTCGAATTCGAGTCGATGAGGCGCAACCGTCCACTCCAAAGGCTAAGGGCCATTTACGATCGGCAGGAGAGCAAGAATGCGTTTGTCAAGATTGACCTCAGTCATCTTCAGAAAATTGACTTCAATTGGGGCATCCCGGAGCAGCAGAAAGCGCGATGCGATCGCATCCGCGAAAGCCTGCGTTTGCAGTCGGCGCGAGTTATGGACCTCTTTAGATCCTGGGACGTCAATGGCGATGGAGAGGTCTCCAAACAGGAATTCCGCGACGCAATCTACGCGATTGAAATTGACCCTTCGACCTGGTTGAATAGGAAGGGTGACATGGATGAGAAACAGATGCTCGCCGACATTGACTTTGTCTTCGAGTCTATGAAGCATGGAAGCAAGAAGAGCGCAGTCAACACGATAGCATACCACGACCTCCGCAAAACCATCCAAGGACTCAAACCTCCGCAAGTGGTTGAACTGAAAAAAGAGAATTTGGTCAAGCGGGAAAAGATGGAGTCGCTCTCGGCTGAACAGCGCTCAGCGAGTGTGATAAAAAACATCAAGCTTTCGCCAGACCACGACTTTATCTCGCAGCTCGCTGATGGCCTTGCTGCCAACTGGTCGACGCTCACTGCGCTCTTCAATAGATGGGATATTGATGGCAGCGGGCGCATGAGCCTACAGGAGCTCCGACAATCAATGGCCGAGCTTGGTCTCGCGAATCCCAAGGTAGTCGACTCCTTTTTTAATCTCATGGACGTTGACCATTCGGGGGATATATCCCTCGAAGAGTTCACCCGCGTGGTGCGTGGGTCCATGCGCGATGCGGCCTGCGACAGGCTGGGCAACCTGAGGCAAGTAGCCACGACGCCGCGCAGCTCACTTCTGCCACGTCTCGCTGTAGATGCGAGTGGCAACATGAAGCTTCGTTCTCCTAGGAACATGGTCGGCGGCACACCTGCACGGCAGCGCACGATACTCATGCCTCCACCGGTGCGAGCAATAGTCATTCCAGAGCACGTACCAACAATGCTGCCACCACGCTCGACAGAGAGCGGGCCAAGCTTGCCAGTGAGAGTCCCATACGTACGCCCCAAGACTGTGCGGGCACCGCCGCTGCATCATCCCGGGACTCAATCTACAATCACATTGAGAAGTGGTGAAAGTGACGAGAAGTGACGACGGCGGACACGGGAAAGAAGTAGGACAGTGGGACGCGGATGGGAGGCCTGCGGATGAGAGGAGTCTGCTAGTACATCTCGAGTACTTTACTGATAAACCATACGATAAACGTTTATCGTGACGCGTTCGAGGTTCGTATCCTGTTGGGCTGTTGCTATGTTCCGCCAGCGCCTGCGTCGTGCGTGCTGTGCGATTCACTTTCCTGTTAAAGTATGAAGTATCCCCTGAAGTATCCTGATGAATCACGAACCGGTAACCGGTACAATCGCTATACCGTTAACTGCATGACTGGGTCGGGTTGGTTGTGAGCGTTCGAGATCTCTGCGTCCCGGCTCCCCCCGGTGTCTTTTTACGGTTCAAAGACACCGGGGGGGACGGGGGAGCCGGGACACACAAGGGACACGGGACAGAAGGGCGCACACGGGCACACGGATCACACAGACGAACCTCACAACCATCTATCCATCCATCCAAACCCACCAACACACAACCCGCACGACCCGCAGACAGCGCGACGACCGAAACCGCGGCCGACTCAAAATTTTCCGGCACCGGTAAGTGGGCGAGTTCAAAGGACCTCCGTTTCACTCTCCACCGTGTCCAGTCGCTAACCCGGCCTGCACACGCGCGCTGCGCTGGAACTCGACGCTTTCTTCGTCGAGCCCACACACGATCGGTCCGGTTCCGGTTAGGCATGAACAGCCCTCTCAGCCCTTGTCTACGCAGAATCCCACCTGATTGGCATGGGCTTGTCAACGACTTTATGGAGGTCGAATGGTCACACTACTTTTGGCAAAGCCCATACGGCTACCCTGCACTCTACGGCTACGCTCCATCCAATGCAGCTCGGCCTTTGCCTTCGAAAAAGTGGAAAGAGTGCCCCACCTGCGGTTATCGATGGCCAGACGTTCATGGAAAGGACGAGTGTCCGAAGTGCTTGAACAGGCTGTCAGACAAGGCGGCCTTACGAATTGCTGGTGGCTGGAGGCGCGAACCTGGTGAGACCTCCACCTTCAAGCAAAGGCCGAACTCGGCGATGGAGTCCGAGTACGGCACCTGCAGCTATGGAGGACTGCATTCGTGGCGCTTCGGGCGATGCCGCAAGTGTGGCCTCGCGGAGGGCGAAGAGCTCTCAAACTATTATGCTGCTCAGCGTCGAGGCTACTTTGCCCATCCCGCGTGGGCAGAGGTGGACTTGACTTCCGCCTCGAACTACCGTACGGCCCCGAAACCTGCTCCCAGGCTATGGCCCTCTGCGAAACTCGCGACGGATCAGAAAGCTACACCGGAACACGCAGCAGACTCCGAGGAGGCTTCCTCTGAAATCGCTCTGCCCGCCGCCGCTGGAATTTCTGCTGACGGCTCGCCGACCCTTTCTGGTTCGCCCGCCCATTCGGGCGACGCGTCCACCGCTCGCCTCGCACCGTCTCCCGATACGACCTGGGCAGGGGGCACTCCAGCCAGCGGGCATCAGGTGGATTCACCGACGGCTTTTCGGCCGCCAACTGCCGCGTGGACGGCGCCGGCGATGTATCGTCAGCAGAAGCAGCCACACTTTAGCCGCAGAGCCCAACCGTCAGAAGCGTCACTCGCAACTAAGCTGCACCGCATCTCCGAATTCCTTGGCCTTGAGACGGGACTTCCAGCACTTTTAGCTGTTCAGCAGGCAAACGAGCTCATGGGTATTGCTCCGGTTGGAACCTTGCCAGCACAAGTCGATACGCTTCTTGCTTCGTGCCTGGGCAACTCGGGCGGCCCGTGACCGCAGTCGAGAAACTGAACACAGGGCAGCCAGCCGGTGATTACCGAGTGGGTGCGAAAGCCGTACGATGCTTTACGTCAAGCGCTCGTGTCGGTCCTAACCGAACCAATGCAGAATCAGCATACACAACGCTGCGCACGGGCAGCCACGGATCCACGGTGTATCAGCCGATCACGGATCAGGGGCGGACGGGCCGAGAGAACTCGAGTCTCGACTCCACTCGACTCCCATGCGCTGAAGCTGTTCGACTCGACTCGAGAGGGGATTTTCCTTCCCCTCTCGGTTACGTACCAGTGACGCTAAGCGCTCTGTCCGCGTGGAGAGGTGGACGTGTTCGTGAAACGGACGGTGCGGAACGCCTGGTTATAACAGTTAATGTTAATTGCATTGATGCTCACCTGTCAACCGAACAGCTCTCAGCTGCGACCAAGCGTGTGCGCTTCTAGCTGCCCATATCGGTTACCCACGTAACCGGCTAATAAACCGAACCTAGTACCTACCGCGTACCGGGATATTTGTAACATATCGACCGATGGAAATTTGTCGAGTAGTAAGAAATCAGTCCTCCGCCCCCAGCATGGCCCCCAGCTGCCGTCCACACTTTCACGTACATAACGGTAAATGAATGTGCATAACGCTCCAGGGCAAGGGAAGAGAGGGGCGGCCGCGGCCTTCAAGGCGGAAGGCGCTCGCTCTGATCATGTGCGAGAGGCAGAGGGCGGGCCTGCAAAGCCCGAAGCCAATGACTATAGGTTCCTACATCAACTGAATTGGCCCGGCCTTCGCACCTCTATCCTCTTTGAAGCACCCGCTGTGGACTCATATGACAGAAACCTGTTCTCTCAAAGCATCGTGAGCGGCTTGGCCGCCGGGCGCAGCCCATCGGGGCGCGATATCTGCGCGGTGAGGAGGCGCTCGAGTTCCTTAAACGGAAACCCATCCGACGAGCCGCTCGCGCCCGGGGCAGTGCTCTTGAGCAGCAAGCGCATCGCCCAGTCGAGCAACTCATGGAAGAAGACAGCGTGCCCGTATTCGTACTCCATCCGCTCAAACTCGGCGCGCGCCTGCTCGGCCGAAAGCGCCGGCGCACCCCAGCGTCGCACGAATGTGGCCACGCGTATCAGCTCATCCTCCTCGACGAAGTGAGCCTCGGCGTCGGGTGGGTGGAAGCGCAGATAGAGCTCGAGGTAGCAGTGGATGAGGAGGCACAGCCGCCAAAAGCCGACGCCAGGCTCGACGTAATCGCCGGCGGCGCCCGAGACGAGCACTGTCCCGTACGCGCCCTGGATCCCAAATGTAGAGAGGCGCGGCTCCCTTCCCCAGCTGGTCTCCAATTGCTCCTTGGCGGCCTCAAAGATGCGGCTCGTCGTGGGCCGTGTGACGAAACGCGCGGGACAGCCGAGCGCCGCACGCACCCAGCGGTCAAGGTCAGCAGCAGAGATGCGACCTGTGCTCGAGGGCGCGTCGCACGCTTTCCACAGTCGCGCCCGCGCCTGCTTGCCGTCCTCATCATGCCACATGCATGCTAGCCCGAGGGTCGCGAGCGTCATGTGGTCGAAGGCCTCCAGGGGATGCGACGTCGCGGCGGCGCCGATGCGACCAAGCACGCCTGCGCCGCCCGCCTGGACCCCAGCTGTGCGGCAACGCGCCGGATACATCGCAGGCCGATACATCGCAGGCTGTTGCATGGCGGTCTGAAGCATTGTAGGCTCGGTCGAGAAGAAGCGAGCGCGCGCCGTCTGCTCAAAGGGCTCACTCACGCCAGCCGACGCCAGCCGACGGCTCAGCCGCTCATGCTCGGCCATGTTGCCCATCATTTTGGCCCTCATGGCCCTCGCGGCGAGCTTCGTCAAGTCGACGTCGCCGGGCTGGGCCAGGCTACTTGAGCAGCCGGTGAAGCTGCGCCGCGGCGTAGTAGGCACCGACGGTTTACGAGTGCTGAGCGTTGGGCGTGGCGTCACTGCCGCACTGGGTGGCGCAAAGGCGGCGGGCGGGTGTGGAGGCGGGTATGGCTCGAAGAATGGTGCGGGGGACGCAAAGCTGACCGAAGGGCGTCCACAGCCTTCGACGGCTTGGCCGTACACGCCGTACGGCCAAGCTGCGGAGGATACCTGTGCTTCGTCACTACGGCGCCAACCCGCGGGGTGCATGCAAGTCGAGGGGGTGTCGCTCGGAGCTTTGTGGAACTCGACAGGAGAGTCGGCCTGCGTCCCTTGATCGACGCCGGTCGCCACCTGCGTGGCTTGGTCGACCGAGGCACCGTGTCGGGCTCTTTCTGCCCACGGTAGAGTGAGCTCGCTCGAAGCCACCGCCATGTAGGCACTCGCAGCAGCTGAGGCAGAAGTTGAGACGGCTGGCTCAGACGGGGAGCTGGCCGTGTCGAACAGCGTGGGCACCATGGGCGCCGTCGTGGGCGCTTTGGGCACGTCGGCCGACGCTGTGCTCTTCGGAGGTGAGAACGCGGCGACGAATCTCGTTGCCATCGAGGTGGACGATGCCAAGCTCCAGCGCGACGCTGGAGGCTCCGGCTCGTCAAGCGGAGGAGGCGGAAGTGGAGGCGGAAGTGGAGGCGGAGGGTGCGGCGGAGGCGACAGTGAGGTGGTGGCTGCCTCGAGCGCCGCTTCGACGTTGGCAAGTCTCTGGCGCAGGGCGTTTGCCTCGGCCTCTGCAAGCGGCTGCGACTGCGGCGGTTGCTGCTGCTGCTGCTGCGGCGGCGGCAGCGGTGGCGGCGGCGGCGGCGGCAGCGGGGGCGGCGGCGGAGGAGGAAGTTGTGGGGGAGCAACTGCCGCAGCCGCAGCCACGCTTGCAAACTGCTGATAGCTGGCGGCGGCGGCGGCAACCGCGACGGCAGTGGACTCGGCGGCGGCGGCGGCGCGAGAGGCGGACTCAGCGGCTGCCTCAGCTGCCTTGGCTGCCGCCGTCACAGCTGAAGTGGCGGCCGTTTCGGAAGCATACGCCGCAGCGACAGGAGGCAGCACCGGCGGTGGAGCCGACGCCGGCGGAGGCAGCGGCGTGGACGAGTCCATCCCGGTCACCGAAGTGAACGTGCTCCAGCATGACCTGCCGGGCGACTTGGAGAAACTGGTCGAGCGACGCGCTGTGCCGGGCGGACTGTGACTCGAGCGCGCCTGCGGCGAAGGGATCGCGAGGAGCGCTGTGTTAAGCGCTGCAGCTGCGGCGGTAGCTCGTCCAGAGGCAGCTGGTCGCTCAGAGAGGGGCATGGGCCTCGAGTGAGCCGCCTCGTGGAAATTGGGTAGGAGACTCTTGACACTGTCGGCGAGCAAGCGCACAGCGCTGCCGCCTGCTTCGTCCCCTCCATCACCGGCGCCGCTGCCGCCGCCGCCAAGGCCGCCGTTTTCAAGACTATCGTCCCTGCTGCCGAGGAGATTGTAGCTGCGTCGGTCACGACAGGCTCGCCAGAGAGCCATGAAAGCTGCGAGAGCGATGGCCGACAGAAGGGCTCCAGACACGAGCACGGGCGTCGGTGGCAAGGCACTAACGAGCCAGGATGGAGGCGGTGACGGCGGCGACGGCGGGGGCGGGGGCGGGGGCGGCGACGGGGCCGGTGGGGGCGGCGACGGGGGCGGGTGCGGTAAGGGAGGCGGTGGCGGCAGGGGCGGCGGCGGCGGCGAGGGCGGCGGCGGCGGTGGCGGCGAGGGCGGCGGCGGGAAGGGCGAGGGCGGCGGAGATGGCTCCGGAGGCATTGGAGAGGGGGGCGGCGGGGGAGGGGGTCGGGGCTCGGGCGAAGGGGGAGGTGGGTCGGGCGGTGGTGGCGGCGGTGGGGGTGGAGGCCAGGGTGGGGGTGGTGTTGGCGGCGGCGGCGAAGGGAGTGGAGGCTTTGGCGGTGGTGGCGAGGGTGGAGGTGGGGGACAGGGCGGGGGCGGTGTTGGCGGCGGCGGCGGCGTGGGCGGTGGCGGCCAAGGTGGTGGAGGGGGGGGCGGTGAAGGTGGTGGCGGCATAGGAGGTGGTGGCGACGGCGATGGCG
>ENA-UOUZ01001197-UOUZ01001197.1-mixed-culture-metagenome-genome-assembly--contig:-NODE-1197-length-17445-cov-122.212593_pt1 | contig 17445 bp, 8 predicted proteins | sample MGYA00238154_ERZ761575 | MGnify/ENA primary metagenome ERZ761575 (study PRJEB28896, sample SAMN07631632) | mixed culture metagenome | isolation source: Freshwater growth medium | place: USA...
GAGGAAGGGGTGCAAATCCAGATATTAATCCCTCCCCTACCCCCTTGGGTAAAACTCACCCGCCGTAACAGACTTAGTAGCCGTGAGCGTGCGCCAGATGAGAATCTGCTCCAAAATGCGCGCCCGCGAGTGCGCTGCTCGCACTAAACATGACGCTGCTTCTGCGTTTCAACATAACGCGCACGACCTCCGGACAACCAAGCACGAGGGCCTCTATGGACGGAGGTGTGGCCGTGCCGCCTGCAGTGTTTCTTACCCCCTGACAGTGACTCGCTCCCCGGCTGTGCGTCGCACCGCGCGCACTCAAACGATGATTCTGAGGCGCATGCCGTTCAGTCTCATAGGCTTGGCATCTTTTCCAAGGCTGAGCGTCTTACTTCTTAGGCTCGAAGAGGCTGCGCGCCTGCTCGATCAGCGGCTTGACGACGCGTGGCGCCGCAAATGGAGGCGATTTTGAGGGCTCCGCTGCGGGCGTGCTCGGCGGGAAAGGGCGGGAAACGCCGATAGGCGTGGCTCCGCCTCGCGCCGCCGCGTCGGCGTCGTGGTGGAGCGTCGGCGCCGCAGCCCCCTCACGCGCCGCCTCGGGCGCTGCCTCGGGCGTTGTCTCGGGCGCTCCCTCGCGCGCTGCCTCGGGCGCCCCCTCGGGCGTTGTCTCGGGCTCCTCGTCGGAGTCGCCCCATTTGGATCGTGCGCGGCTTTGGATGGGCGGCATAGCCGGAGCGGCAGCGCGCTCGGGCGGCTCGAACGGCGGCGGCGGCGGCGGGGGCGGGGGCGGCTGCGGCGGCGGCGGCGTAGCCAGGGCAGCTTGGCTGGTGAACTTCTTGCCGGTCGTCGAGCCCGCCTTCTCGACCTCCAGAGCGGCCGCGGCGGTGCCTTCGCTCATCACGGCGCTCGGCGGCGGCTCGACACCGTCGATCGGGCCGGGCATCGGCGACTCGGGCCGTTCGCTCAAGTAGCGCATGCAGGCCGGCCAGAGCGCAGGCGGCACACGCGCCGCCAGCCCATACTCGAGGGAGACCATCGGCAGCTCCGATGGGTCATCGGCGAGCACTGCGGGCGCGAGCGGCGGCGGCGTGCCGACGGCGGCCTGGGTGGTTCCAGCGGCCTGGGTGGTTCCAGCGGCCTGGGTGGTTCCAGCGGCCTGGGAGGCTCCAGCGGCCTGGGTGGCTCCAGCGGCCTGGGAGGCTCCAGCCTGGTTCGTCGTCCCGACGGCGAGCGACTGCGTCTTGAGGAAGGTGACCAGGTGCTCAGGCGAGAGGCTCGACGAGAGGATGCGTAGATTCACAGGCTCGTGCAGCACCGCACAGAGCAGGGTGGGCAACAGGACTTGGCGGCAGCGCGGCTCGCAAAAGTAACGGAAGGGCAGCTCGACCAGCCGGTGGAGCATCGTGGGGTGGGCACCCCAACGCCAGCGCAGAGCCTCCGCATTCCGCGGAGAGTGCAGGCAGAAGAGGCCAAGGAGCAGCAGGACCTCATGCAGCAGCAGCCGCAGCTCAGCGGTCACGGCGGCGTCGTCGGCCGCAGGCGAGCTGGACGGCCGCGCGGCGAGCGGCGAGGCGCGTCCGCTCGCGGGACTCGCGAGGCCCACGCCGGTGCCCGCGCCGCCCGGCTCCGTGCGCACTTGAGCCTTCTCGACGGCCCCGAAAAGGGAGAGGGTGAGGTGCGCCAGCTGGAACGTGTGCAGTCGCAACTCTTCGGCGCCCAGTGCGCGCCGCAGGAAGCAGTCGTCGCCGCCCCCGCCGCCGCCGCCGCCGCCGCCGCCGCCGCCGCCGCCGGCCCAACAGCCCAGCGAGCCCACGTGCACGAGAAGCTGGATGGCGGTGCGACACACCTTGAGGACCGCCGGGGTGAGGCCCGAGGCGATGCCCGAGGCCGAAAGCTCTGCGGTTGGCTGCGGCTGCGAGCCGGCGGGCTGCGTCGACTCGAAGAGAATGTTCTTGACCATCTCCGGCACGCCGCTCAGCCCAGACTCTTCGAGGTACTCACGGAGCGGTGTGGCGCACGCCGCGCTGCCATCGGCATGGAGCGGCAGCAGCAGCGCGTGCAGCAGCGCAAAGTACTGGATGAGCAGCGGCTGGTGGCGCGCGGCGCCCGAGAGGGTCATCGCACACGCACCGCAGTAGTCGCGCAGCATGTGCAGCCCGCCCGAGAACAGCACCACCACGACGAGGTCCGCGCGCAGCTTGCGGTGCGCCTCGGCCACGGGCGGCGTCGCGATGACGAGGCGCAGCACCTTGAGCAGCGGCAGCAGCAGCGCATCGGGCGGCGCGGAGACCGCGATGGGTGACGACAGACGCCCATCGAGCGCCTCTTGTCGGGAGTCCAAGTCGACCGCCGCCGGCAGCAGCCCAAAAGCGAGCTTCTCAACCGTGGCCGTTAAGAGCAGGTACGCGCGGTTCTGCGGCAGGGCGCACGCCGCGAGCAGCGCACGCGTGGCCGCCGTCTTGGTCGAGGCGCGCACCGCCGGCGGCGTCGTCGAGGCGGTTGAGAATGGTGCGGCCGTGCCTGCCGCGTCGGCGACACCGGCCATCGCGAGAGTGACAAGAGATTCGAGTCCGCCCTGCGTGCGCACGGTGTGAAGGTCTCGTTCACGCCCTGTCTCGAGGAGCCTGCACAGCTCCCACGCGCACGTCTCCGCGCCGTCGCAGTTGGGCTGCGAGGCGAGCGTGGCGAGCTCGCCGAGCAGCTTGAGCGTTCGCTTGGAGCCTTGCGCCGAGCCGGGGCCGCCCCAGAGCTGCTCCAGCTGCTCGATGTGAAGGCTGCTGGCTGTGGCCGCCATGCGCTGGCGCACCTTTTTGGCGCGGGCGCGCAGCTTGCGCAGCCTCACGCGCTCCGCCTCGCGCACCTCGGCCTGCGCCGCCTCCACCTGCGCGCGCAGCGGGGAGCGGAGCAGGTCGTGGACGCGGGAGCTGATCTCGAGCTGATCTCGAGGTGTGGTCGTCGAGAGGGCCGCGAGGTGGCTGGCCCAGGTGGAACCGCCGCCCGACGTGGCCAAGTTCGACGCCTCGTCGCCTTCATCCTTGGCGGCGAGCGCGGCGAGCGTGGGGGGCACGGCGACCACTGCCCCGTCCGTCGCGGCAAACTCGTCGACCTCTTCACAATCGGCCTCGGCGCCTTCGTCGCCTTCGTCATCCGTCGTCCTTGACGTCCTTGACCTTCGCGCCACCGCCGAGGCTGAGGACGGCGTTGGCTCCGCCGCCTCAGCCTCGGCCTCGGCCTCCTCGTCCTCGAGAAGCTCTCCGCCGCCGCCGCCCGTGCCTCCACCGCCACCGCCGCCGCCGCCGCCACCGCCGCCGCCACCGCCGCCGCCGCCGCCGCCCTCGTCGCCCGAGACGGAGTAGTAGCCCGACTCCGAGGCGCCGCCTATCGAACCGCCCGTCGAGTCTGCCCTCGAGTGACCGCCGCGCTTCCGCCCATTGCGCTTGCCGCCGCCGCCCTTGTTGCGCCTGCCGCCGCCGCCCACCCAGCCGCCGCCGCCGCCGCCGCCGCCCACGACGGCGCCCTCGAGGGCGGCGAGGATGGACGGGTCGATCAGCTCCGACTCCGACTTGGACGAGCGCCTCTCCGCCGTCGAGACGCCATCCGTCGTTGAGTTGGCCTCCTCGGCCAGCGTGGCGCGCCGCGCCTCGCGAGTCTGCTGCGCCTGCACCGTGCGCTCAGAAGCCACGTGAGCTTGCGACATGAGCATCCGAATGTGCAGCAGACGGCGCTCGTTGGCCTCGGTAATCTTGCGCTCGAGCGCGCGACGCTTCTCCGCCTGCTCCGCGAGAGCCGAACGCGCTGTGGTGAGCACTCGCATGCAGGGCGAATTCTCAGTGGCAATCAACGCGACTGCTCCTCGAGCTCAAGCCTGCTCGTGCGCGCTGTGGTGAGCACTTGCATGCAAGGCGGGGCATCAGTGGCAATCAACGCGCCTGCTCCTCGAGCTCAGCCTGCTCGCGCCGCGAGATGACGTCGAGCCGCTTCTGGCTCTTCTGCGCGGCACGGTCGGCGACCGACTGCGTGAACTCCGTCCAGCGATGGTAGGCCTCGTCCACCTTGGAAGTGTGCACCTCGGTGCGCGCGTCATCCATGCGCTTGCGCTCGAGCAGCCGCTCATTGGCGGCCTTCTCGCGCTCCGCGTTGGCCGCGGCCTGCTTGCCCAGATGCAGCTTGCGCCGCTCCTCCGCCTCGTTCATCTTCAGGGCGAGCTGCGCCTTTCGCTCCTCAGCCTCCTCCACCGCTGGGTCAGTGCTGTGGGACTTGATGAACGCCACCTCGTCCACCTTGCGTGACTCGAGACGCGCCTTGGAGGCCACCTTGCCGATGTGTGCCTCCCGGTTCGCCTCAGCCTTCTTATTGCGCTCCTCGATGGTGGCAGCCTTTGCGGACTTCATCTCCTCCTGCCGCTTGCGCACCTGCGGAGCGGGCGCCGTGTTGAGCACTTGCATGCGAGGCAGGGTTGGGGCTCGCGGACTTCCTCCTCAACATGCTTCATCAGAGGTCATCAGAGGTCATCAGAGGTCATCAGCGGACTCCCTCCTCAATACGCTTGCGCACCTGCGCCTCGTGCTCCCGACGCTGCTGCAGCCGCTGCGCCTCCTCGGCAGCCTTGCTCGCGCGCAACGCCTCGGCGTTCTTCTCGCGCTGCAGCTGGAGCTCATGCAGCTCCTCCGCCGTGCGTCGGTCGGGCGAGAGCAGCTTCTCTCGCTTCTCCTGCCGGCCAGTCGAGTCGGCAGACGAGCCCAGCGTCCCCACGCTGCTCCGGCGACGGCTCGGCGACGGCACGTCGTCAGAGGCGTGGAGCTGCGGGTCAAAACTCGACGCGGCCACGGCGCCACCGGCGCCACCGGCGCCACCGGCGCCGCCGGCGCCGCCGGCGCCGCCGGCACCCTCGGCCTCCTTGCCTCGCACGACGGCAGCAAAGGATCGTCGCGTCGACCATGCGGTCGCGGGCACGTCGAGCACGCACGAACCACCCGACTTTTCGATCGCCGAGCCTGCGGACGAAGAGGCAAGCTCGGCGGTGGCGGACGCAATCTCCTCAGCAGAGATCGCAATCTCCTCAGCCGAGGCCTCCTGCACGCACGCCGCAGGCGCAGCCGAGGCCGCTGCCTCCGCCACCGTGCCCGCCTGCGCCTCACTCTTCTCCTTGGGCGGCGACACGGACAGGAAAGAGGGGGGCGGCGGGCGCTTCTTCTTCTTCTTGAGGAGACGCTCATCAGAGCCGACGCCCTCGTCGACGATCGTGACGCTCAGCCCTGGCTTGCGCACGCTGACGCCGGCGTTGCTCTCCTCCACGCAGTCCGCCCACGAAGTCCACGCAGGCAACGGCGCGTCGGAGTCGCATGCAAGTGCTCGTGTTGTGACGTCGGAGTCGCATGCAAGTGCTCGTGTTGTGACGTCGGAGTCGCTTGCAAGTGCTCGTGTTGTGACGTCGGAGTCGCGTGCCATCGGCGGCGGCGGCGAGACGCCCAGCTCGGCGCCCACGCCGCCACTTTCTTCGGCCGTCTCCACCGCCAAGGACGGCGAAGAGGCCGCGGCTGCGGCTGCGGCTGCGGCTGCGGCTGCGGCTGCGGCTGCGGCTGCGGCGGCGGCGGCGGCGGCGGCGGCGGCGGGCAGGTCCCGTCTGGCGACCCTTGGGCTGCCGTCAGGTGGGGGCTGCTCGTCGCCATCGTCCCACAGACGGCGACGGCGCGAGCGGCGATTCTTCTGCCTCGGCTGCTCCCATCCATCCTCGCCATCCTCCTCCCCTGCCTCCTCGTCGCGTTCGCCAGCGCCAGCAGAGGCGCCGGCGGGCATGATGCCCTTTCGCACCGCCGCGTCGGCACCCGCGCCGACCGATGGTGGCAACGCAAAGGGCACGGCGAACCGGCGTGCGGCGGCCGTTGCGTCCGCCGCGCTCGCCGCGCCGTCGACCGTGCCCGGCGCAGCGCTCTCCTTGGCGCGCCGAGCCTCTGCCGCCTTCATCACGCCCGCCATGGCGGCCGTTGGTGCGCTCGCCGCGCCGCCCTCGCCGTGCGCTCCGCCCTGGCGACGCTGCGCGTTGGCAGCGGAGGCCATGCGCCCGAGTGTGACCAGGAAGCGGCGTGCGGCCGGCTCGCGCCCCTCCGCCTCCGCACGCTCCAGGTAGAGCGCCTCGTGGGCCTTGCGCGGAAGCATCGGCGGCCCCGCGACCTCAAAGTAGCGCGATGCCTCCTGCAGCTCCTCGAGCTCGAGCGCCTCTAGCGCCGCGAGCATGCGCGAGTTCGATTCGGGCGAGTTGAGCTGTGTGAGTGGCGACGCGCTCGGCGACACGCTCGACGACGTGTTCGGCGCACCGAGCGAGACGGAGAGCGGCGTGCCGTCGCCGGAGCGTCGCCCGCCGATGTTCGTCGCCGCGGAGGACTGCGCGCGCAGCCGATCGGTGAGCACTGAAAAGTCCTCCTGACACATGGAGAGTGCGTCCACCACTTCGCCGCCAATGTCGGCGCGCTCGTGCTTCTCGCAGAAGACGTAGAGCTCGCGCAGCGAGGAGAACATGGTGGAGAGGAGGTCCTTGCAGCGCTCGGGGATGTTCTCGTCGTCGGGGATTCCCGCCCGCAGGCTCGCTATAGTCGATTCTGAGGTGGGCGCCACCTGAGCGGGGGCGCTGCTGGGCACTGGTGTCGTGGTCGCCATTCGTTGGATAGTCCGACTGAGCCAGGCGGAACTGTGCGCTGGATACGGTTGTGTCGGCGGCGGCAAGGATGGAGCGCGCGATGTTTGCGGGCGGTGATGAGAGTCGCAATCAAACGGAGCAAGGAAGAGTGGAAAACAAGCACGCGTGGAAAACAATGGGGAGGACAGCCATGTAGTACATGTATTCGAGAACTGAGCGACTGAGGACAAAACCTTAAATCTTGGTGCATACCACACTTTACTATGTAGTATGAACCAAGCGATTCATATTTGGCAAGCACCATCCATAGACGAGCTTCACGGCGAGAGAGAGGACTGAGAATAGCCCAGGCGTCAGGGTCAGCGCCCCACCCCCCACGGCGCCTTAACCCGCGCCCCCGCCGCGCGCGTGCCGCTATATAGCCTATAGCACAGTTTTCACACAGCCCGGTAGCGCGTGCTGCGCGTGTGCGAACTGCGATCGGCGGCCACGCACGCTCGACCCCCTGGGGCCCCGTGTCCGGTGGGCCCCGTATCAAACCTTTGCGAGCGCCGACGGCGCTGTCAGTTCGTTCTCATTAAAATGACACATGAGCGTCATGAGGGCGGGAGGCGCCACTTAGGCGCCACAGGGCGACAGGGCATCGGCCGCCCCTATCCCATAAGTCTACGACATGATTCACCCTTCGCATCCCGCCCTCAGGAGTCGGCGTTCTCAAACGCGACGAAAGCGAGCCGTTCGCACGCAGCATCCAGCTTGGGCAGGATGGTGCCATCGAGGGCCGCCGCCCACGACTCTTCCCGCACTGGCCCGTGCAGCTTGATGTGAAAGCCCTGCAGCGCGTTCACGCGCCCAGTGCGCGTCAAGCCGAGAGAGAGGTCGTGACGGTAGACGTAGCAGCCGCGTGGCGTGTAGAGTGCCAGTAGCAGTTCGTCGAGGCTGGCGTGAGCGCGCTGATCAGCCGTGTCGCCCGGAGCGTCGCCCTCGCCGTCGACGCTACCGCCATCGCCGACGCCACCGCCTTTGGCGCGCGGTGCGGCCGCGGGCAGGCGGATGCCCGAGAAGAGGAAGCGCCAGCGGCAGTGGCTCGCCTCCCAATTCATTTGGGCACTGCGGACCGTCACCCGTTGGCCGTCTCGCCGCCACGAGCACTCCTTCTCCCAATGCCGCCCCAGGAACTGCCCCTGGTTCGAGTCTTCGTCCTCCAGCTCGATGCTCGCGTGAGCGCGGCGCACGCGCGGCGACTCGAGCCGCCTCCTCGCGCCCTCGGCAAACGTCGCCTTGGGGTGAAGCTGACGATCGACCGTCTTGACGAGCTTGGCAAGGGCTGCGCGCCGTGGTCCTGGTCCCAACTCCGCCATCGGCGCTCGAGCGAAGGCGGCGAGCACGGGACTCTCGATGCCGCGATTGAGCGCAAAAGCGGCACTCATCCGCCCGTCCACATACGGAACGCTCTCGAGCAGCATGCACCCGCCCTGCTGCAGCTTCGGCCGGATCCACAGCTCATGAGCCGCACGCCAGCCACGCACGCCGACCTTGCCGTACATCATGATGCGCTTGCCCTGGACGCGCTCGAGGCGGCCGGCATGGCCCACACCCGTCCGTCGATCGTGGCGCCATATCTCGATGCCGTCGGGCGTCACGACCGCTAGCTGCAGCTCATGGTGCGGCGAGTCCTCCACCTCCGAGGCCAGCCGCACGTTGCTAAAGCTCAAAACCCAGCGCCCGGTGTAGTTGCCCTGCATTTGCCAAGCAAGCTGGGAGGAGCGAACGGCGACCTTCACATCGTCTCGTTGCCAATCATAGCCTTCGCGCGCCTCGTCGTCGAACCTTGCGCCCGGGTGCGCGAGGCCATCCGCCTCGCGCAGAAGCGAGCAGCACAGTGCGTGCTTGGCTGGCCCCGACAGCGCGGCAATGCGCCGGCCGAGCAATTCGACCGACTCAGGGTCGGTGTAGACGCGGCTGGTGATTGAATGTGACGGAGATTGCCAAAGGTGCGCAAAGGCGGAGCCGGTGAGAGAGAGTGGCCGCATTGATCGTGGAGTACCGGTATAGGAGTAAAGTGCGGCAAAACGTGTGAAGACATGAGATGCTGTGAATATACATCCTTTGGGTCCTCGTGCTAAAGTGCCGTGCGTAATATGACAGTTCAGACTACGCCGTACTCGCTACGCCAACAGTTTAAGGGGTTTAGGGCGTGCGCAGCAGCCTCATTTTGACAGCGCGGCAGACAGAGACACTTTACAGATTGTATCACAAGTCACTAAGGACGACGCGAACCAAACGCGAACCATACCCAACAGAATAGACGGGTACCACGGCATTCACAAGTCATTGCCCGACCATTATGCATAACGTATAAACAAGACTGTCAGAGTTCTGAGACAGGAGCCTGCACTCATCGCGCCGAAGTGCGAAGACCCCATGCCACCGGCAAGGTTCGAGTCGCTTGAGTAGACGGTTGTAAACCGTACCGTAGTTAAAATCGGTCGAGTTGACCCTGGGCGGGTTGAGAAGCGTGCTCGGTATAGCAATACTGCTTCGCCTTCGGTTTGATCAGGTGCAATACCGCTACGGCTTGATCAGGAAAGAGTGCTGCTCCGGCACAAACAGATTGTGCAGGCCCGTATTCACCTCAATCGGTGCGGGCAGGCGCGCCAGCTCCCTCAGGTTCCTCGCGTCGAGGACGAGCAGCCAGCTCCGCTCCTGCGCGATCTCATTCGCAGGTATGAGCAGAACGCCTTCGTCCTCGGCGGCGCGATCGCCCGGGTGAGGCACCATCTGCGGCTCGCTCGCGCTGTAGCCATGGAGTGCCCACGTCACGACCTCACCGCTCGCCGTGTCCACCTTGACGACATCATTCGGCGTGAGGGCGTCGTCGCTCTCCGCATTCAACTCCCTCTGCGGGAATCGCAGCCCCCACACGTAGCGGTGCGGCCGCTGCAAGACCTTTGGGCTACAGTGTGCGAACTCATGCACCTCGGAGCTCAGCATCATCCGCGTCGCTCGCTGTGCATGCGGCGAGATGACGAAGCGGCACAAGCCCCGTGAGGTCACAGACGCGCCCCCGTCAAAGTCGTCGCCGTTGGCCCAAGTCACATCAGCGACGATCGTCCCATCTTCGGCGTCGTACACGTTGATCGAATGGAAGATGTGCGCCGCTTCGCGAGCGCCCTCCACCATGCACGTTGCGGCGTGCGTGAGGTGGCCATCCAAATGCTTCTGGAGCACCTCGAAGCTGAGCGGCGCGTCGCGCTCGAATGGAAAGCCCGCGAAGAACCCGTGTGGGAAGACGTTCAGAGATTGGTCGTATGCCATGCGCTTGGACGAAACAATCAGGACGACGTACGACTTCGTTTCGAGCATCGAGTGCATATACGGCACACGTTGGAGTAGCGGCACACTCGCCCGCTGCAAATAGCCAAAGGCGGCGAGTGGCTGCTCGTAGATCTTATCTAGCGGCAGCGCGTGGCGCTCCTTGGCCCTGTAGACGACGTAGCCACTCTCGAAGCTTGGGATACAGCCATATCTTGTTTGGCTAGCCATGCGCAGATAGACGCCGGCATGGAGGTCGCTTCGGGTCGTTGGCTCCTCGAAATTGTGCGAGGCGAGGAAGACGAGGCCGGAATCTGACCGGATATTTTCAGAGCCCGGCACCATCTGTCGCAACGGTGGCATCGTCTCCAGCTGGTCGCCGAGCACAACAAGCTGAGACGTAGGGTTCTCGGGGCTCGCGGACGCGAGGCCGTCACTCATGCGCAGAAAGTTGACGTTGTGGTTCTCATACGCGCCCACATCTGACTGGCTGTTGCTCTTGCCTACAAAGACCCAGTTGCGCACGGAGCCCTCCGAGTCGACGTAGGCTTGGTGGTGCCGTGTCTCAAGGAAGCGATTGGAGAAGCTGAACTCTGAGCTCGGGGAGTTGAGGTGCCAGGCAGCGACGTGTGCCAGCCCATCAAGAAGGTTTGTGCCTTTCACAAAAGCACCACCGCACTGCCGAAAGAGAGTGCCAACCACATATTCCGGCACAGCACCCTGTGGGATGATGGGCTCCCGAGCGTGCTCCTTTCGCACGTCGCGGTAGCCAAAGGCTGTCGCGGCTTGCGCGGGCTTGACGGCTCGGCTTGCGCTGTTGCCCATGGGAGAAGTTATGTGGGGAGCTCTCGCTCGAGCACGTCCTGGTCGCGGTGGACGGTTTGGTCGTGATCTGCAACAGTCTGCTCAAAGGCTGCAACTCGCGGCACACCAGATGAAAAAGGAAATCTCGAATTTTCTCTAATTTGGAAACGGAAAATTAATGCCGGAAACTTGGGAGTAGATTCCCATGCGGGCTCGGCTTCCGACGCAAGGCGGGCTCGAGCACGCCTGACTGACATGCTCAATTCAATCCAACGAGCGAGAGCAATTGCGGGGTTTTGCACACGAGTAATTGGCCCGGCGTTACTGGCGGGGCTGGGGGGCTCCATTTGGTTTACCATTTGGTGTCGGGGGGGGGGGAATCGGTTGGGGCTGGTCAAGCCTGGTCCAAGTGTCGAACAGCGAACAGGCGATCAGTTGCGGAGCACGCGCAGCACAAGGCCGACCGGGACTTGAATCCGGAGTTAAATCCGGAGCCCTCGGCGAACCCAGCTTGCATGCCGTGTAGAGGGCCCAGCGTGTTGACATGGTTCCTCATCTCGGACGGGGCGAAGGATGAAAGAGGTTCTAAGTCGTCATACACTGGACACACACTCTTCGCTCCGCGGCGGAAACTCCGCGGCGCGGACTTACCGGGACGGCGCTTGGCGTAACCTAACGCGCACAATGCGACCGGGACCGGTTTACCGACTCGCAGGGACCTCTGCATGGACCTCTGCTCGGACATCGTGTAGGCCGGGGAGATCGGTGGTCCCGCACACGAACCCCACACACCCCCGTATCTGAGGTTCGTACACTGGCATGTATCGCTTATGAGTTATGAGTTCAGAGTTGTGTGCGCCGCTCAAGCGGAAGCGGACTGTCAACCGAACTTGTATGAGATGTGTACCGAACGGCGAACATGACGGCGAACGCCAGCCCGGAGTTCCCGATGCTGTGAATAATACCTCCCGCGAATGGCGAATCCAAATGGTCGTCCACAAATACGTTCAGTTACGCGGCCGTGATTAAATAACGCGTGAAAGACTTTAAGTGATGTGTTATAATAATCAGTTCAGATGCGTCCCACCGCCAAGGCTTCGGTCGGGCCAGACGAGCCAGCGATTGGGGCCAAACTGAGGGTTGGGTGAGCCCATCTTGAAGGTCTTCGAGTGACCGCTTCCATCCCGCACTGTGCAGCGATTTGAACACTCTCGAAAACCCGGCGTCCCGGGCAGGCTGAACTTGGGCCTGCCTTTTTCGTCAAAGGTGCAGTCGATCTTAAAGGTATCAGGCTCGATCGAGAGCTCTATGTCAGGCCCGGCGATGATGGGTCGCTCGCCGAGTACAAGTGCTCCCGGAGGATAGATGACGTAGCCCACGCCGCCCAGGATGGCCGGCCACAGCGAATTGTTGCGCTCATGCACACTCAATCCTGTGGGACGTTGTCCCGGGAGCATTGCGTGCCTGCTATGAGGTGGGCCCGCGCCAAAGGAGTTGTCATTCTGAGTGTACGATCCGACATAATAGATGGTCGCATTCGCTGGCAGACGCACGCTGTTCAGATGGCCCCAAAGGTCGGGATGCAGACGCGCGTCGTCCTCGAGGACGAGGGCCGAGGGCAACTTCCGATCCATCATGTCGATGTAGGCTGCCTTATGCTTCATCGCGAGCGAGATGGTCCCGTTTGCGATGGGCTTGCGTGTGGGATTCCAAAAGTTATCGGCGACGCAAGGATGTATGCACAGCCGCTGCTGATCCGTCAACACGGCCTCGTACTGCTCCTTCGTGCAGCAGAGCACCCACGTGACGTCGGCTGCACACATACGTTTCAATTGGGCCTCGATAGAGACTCGACGTCTCGTCAGGTGCGCCGCGTGCAGGACGTACACAGCGGGCTGCGGCGGCACGGGCCCCGAGCAATTCGGCCCCTGTGCGTAGTTGTGGCGCTCCATGCACTCGGGCTTGAGGACGTGTGCGCGCATCACCCTCCCAAAGCAATTGTTGAGCCCACGAGTACTCAACTTTGAGTGCGCCTCCTCTTCGGCCGCAGAAGCTTCGCGCGCAGACCTGCCATGCGCCGAACCTTCCCGCGCAGGGAGGTGCTCGGGAGTGCTCTCATTGAACGCCCGTTCCTGCTCCGCAAGGTACTTCGCCTTGTGCTTGTAGCACGGAAAGTGGCCTCGATACTGCCATGGCATCACCTTTTGGGGGAACTTGAGACCCATGAAGGAGACAGCCTCGCCGTGGTTGAGCGTGCCTGCCCAAGGCGATCCCCATAATTGGTAGAGTGGATCGCGCTCGACCGTGGGCTCTTTCCAGTGCGGCCACGAAGTGAACGGGTTCATCAGCGGGATGGCGAGGGCGCGCTCGCCGCATCGCTTCTGAGAGATACGAACATGAGTGCCGTTGACGTCGACCACGTCGTAGAAATTCGTATTAAGTGCCGCTATCACGCCGTCGCAGCCCAACACACTGCCTAACTTCCACCCGTACGGGTCTGGATGCTGCAGGCAAATAGCTCGCCACACACCCGTGGAGAAGGTCTCAAAGAGTTTCAAATCCCGATGGCGCTGTGGGTTTGGTTCACCATTGGGCAAGAGCATTCTGACGTGATTGTCATGTGGTGCAACGAAAGCTGCCTTAACGCGCTCATCCATGATGCGCAGCGCTTCCGGGGTGAACGCATCGCCTTCGTATCCCTGGATATCGACGTCCATGACATCCACGTCGCCCGAAATGGATGAGAGCACGTCCGCCATGTTACCTGAGCATGCATTCGTCGTCTTGTTGGCTGTTGCTCCACCGCCGTAGAATGAACAGGCACCCGGCGGCGAGCGCGCCTGCTTGCGCTGGCATTCGCCGTATTCGGGCCCGCTCCTCACTGCACCAAGGAACGCACGCTGAGCTGAGAGACGCTCGGTGGGGATGTCGAAACCGTTCATGCCTACAATCATCTGCAAGCAGTCATCAACCGTGCTGGTCCCATCGACCACGTGGACTTGCACCCGATCGAGCAGGGGCCTGTTGAAACGCCTGAGGGCCATGAGGTGCGTGCCTGTCCAATAGCCAAAACCTGCTCCCACTTCGAGCTGGTTGTACTTTGTGGCGGATTCGCATGCAAGGAAAGCGGTCAGAATGTGGAACCGGTACTCACAGGTCTCCTCGTTCTGCTCCGGCCATGATGTTTGCCACCGAATGCTCCTTTGGTCGCCAACCGTCAGGGCATCGGCATTAGCGGCCGTGCTCGTGGTGAGCATCGCAAGCGGCAGCATGATGAGATGGCAAGCACGCCTGTTGCGCGAATCATGCGCGGTGCGTGCGCGCGAGGCGTGCCGATTCTTGGAAGGTCGAAGATGTGGGAAGTCTGCTGCTGCTGTGAAACACACACGCGCACAACCTCCGGACCCCCAAGCACGAGGGCCTCTATCGCTATGGACGGAGGTGTGGCCGACACAACCTGCTATTACACAGGCCGTTAATCGGCGGCATGGGGGGAGGCGCAGCCTCCCCCTCTAGAGTAAACCGATAGTACCGATCTGCTGCTGTTGTTCAACACAACGCGCGGACACCCTCCGGACCCCCAAGCACAAGGGCCACTGTCACTATGGACGGAGGTGTGACCGATACAGCCCGTGCGAACACACTCGTATTAACACAGGCCGTTAATCGGCGAAGCTTGGGGGAAGAGAGAGCGCCGGTCTAGCATCTGCGCCAGACGGAAGTCGATGCGAAAGGATGCGGAATTTTGTTATCCGTTAAAACGCGCAGTGAGTCTTTCACACGTCTCTGTGTTCACGGCCGCTTCGCGCTTTTGCTGCATGGCCTCGGCGGCGCGGGGTTGCCGAAGGAGCCCCGCGCGGAAGGCTCTTGCCTCCTTCCTAGTCTTCCTTCTTTAACGTTTCGCACCAATTCTGTGCTGCCATGATCCTTCTCCGCACGATTGCGCTCCTCGCCGCAACGCATGATATCGATACATTCGGCGCTCGTGATTCTGACCCATCGGCTACGATGGTCAATGCCGCGGCCTTGACAGCAGCACTGGCGGCGGCCCAGAGTGGTGACACTGTTCTTGCAAAGGCCGGCAAGATCTACTATATGAACCATGTAACCGCCTCCCAGCTGCGTGGCGTGATCATTCACATTGAGGGCACCGTGCTCGTCGATGATAACATCACCGCGTGGGTGAATGACACAACAAGACAAAACTGGTTTGAGATGGTCGATTCTGTCAACGTAACCATCGGCGGCGGCGGCACAGTGGATGGACAGGGCATGCCGTGGTGGGACGCGTCCATCACGGGATCGATCAAGGGCGTCGGCGAGAACCGTCCCCACCTATTGCAGCTCACCAATAGCACAGAGCTGATCATCGAGAACCTCACACTGCTCAACTCTCCGCGCTTCCACATCCACTTCTCGCAGTGCGCGCGTGTGGTCGTGCGGCACGTGACGATTCGCGTGGACCGCTTCGCGCAGCGCTCGCTCAAGGCCAAGGCGCACACCAAGCGCCTCGCGGCAGTCGGCCCGCACGTGGCGCCTCTCGCCGAGACAATCGCCCACAGGTGCTTGCACCTGATTGCACCTGAATGCGCCTGAGCTCGCCTGAGTGCGCCTGGGTGCGCCTGATTGCACCTCTCGCCGAGACGATCGCACGCAGGCTGTACGGCATCGAACCGCGAGCTGACGGGACGCTCGCGCCTCGTGAAGACTGGCGGGATTGGCTTCTCGACGAGATCGTGAAGCTGCTGCCGGCGTGGGCGCTGCAGCCCGAGGACCTCAATACCGACGGCATTGATCCGAACGGGGAAGACTACCACGTGCACGACTGCACGGTCGATAATGACGACGACTCCATCGCAGTCAAGCCGTCTTCAGGCAAAGATCGCTTCGAGTGCTCGCAGGACATGCTCTTCGAACGACTTACGCTGACGGGCTTTGGCGCGTCGGTCGGCTCAGTTCCGCCCTCCGCAGACGTCAACTGCGTGCGCAACCTCACGTTCCGTAACCTCTCCATGCCCGGCACTGGCAAGGGGATCTACATTAAGAGCAATCCGAGCTGTGGAGCCGGCGTCGACCGGTTTGGAAGGACGGTGCAGAAGACGTCCGTGCTCGAGGACATCACCTTTGAGGACGTGAACATCAGCAGGCCCTTTTGGTGGGCGGTCTGGATTGGGCCTCAGCAGCAACATGAGCCCGGATCGGCACTTGGCGACAAATGCGCCCTCGCCTACCCGTTGCGCGACACGTGCCCCACGCAGGGATGCTCGACGTTCTCGAACATCACGCTGCGCCGGGTGACCATTGAAGAGCCTTTGCTCTCACCCGGCGTCATCCTGGGCAACGTGAGCAACCCCATGCGCGGCCTCACCCTTGAGGACGTAAACGTCAAATTTGGCCCCAATCCGAAGAGCGGGGCGTGGCCATGGGGGCGCACGTACCTCTGCCAGGCGGCGGCGCTCACGAGCCTGGGCGGCACCTCGCCGGCGCCCGTGTGCTCGGGCTCGTGACGCTGCGCGTGGCTAGATGGGAGTGGATCAGTGGAAGACCCCCTAGGAGATTGATCCATCGTAGAAGGTCTGGTTCTTAAGGTAATGTGCATGTACGGAATGAAACGCAAACAAAAATCAAAAAACGCAACGCCGGCGCACGGACTTCTATAAGGGCAGACAAGTTCAAGTACGAACGTAAGAGCGACTGTACGAACGTGATACGTGTGTGGAACACGCCTGACGGCAGTGCATACGTGGCGATGGGGGGGGCAGGCATACAAAGCGTGGCGGTGGCACGATGGTTCTAAGTAAGGTATTGTTGAACCCCAGAACGAGCGTGGTTCGGCGTGGAAGGCACTCCGAATCTCCGATACGTACTGCTGCTGCCTTCGCTCGGACTACCGCCGCCACCTCCGCCGCCAAAGTCCGCCGGCATCTCGGCTGCCCCGGCCACGCCCGCGACGGCGCTCGCCGAGGTGCGGGGAGACGGTGCGTCTGCGTGTATTTTGCGCTTCTCTTCTTGTCGCAGTGCCGAGCCTCTACGGACTACGCGTCTATGCCTGATGAGTATATCGTCATCCATCCACACCATCCGTCCGAAATCCATCCTCAAAGAAACTCGTGATGTGAAAAATCTCATCCCGAATGATTGTCAAAAAATCAAAGTTTCACAAAATTAATGAAGGTCCATATCTACTTTCCAAAAACGGAAGACGTGTTACAGGACGTTTGTTTGCGATTTTTGTCCCCCTGTGTCGTGCACACGGTTGCAGACTGGAAGAATACTTCGGCTCCGCTTGGCTCCACATCCCCTCGACGTAATGGGCGCCGGCGGCTCCGCTGCTCGACAGCGACGGGATTCTGTCGTAGAGTTCCGAGATAGTGCCATCAAGCGCCCGTCGTTCAATCGATCGAAAGCCCAGGACGCAGATGCTCAACGCCATATTCGAGCTGGAGTAAAGCACGTTTTCAATACTGCCGAAGCAGATGACAAGTTGAACGCCGCCTTCTACCGAGTCGACAAGGACAAAAGCGGCTCCATCGATGTGCACGAGCTGCACTCGGCACTCGGGACTCTCGGTATTCAGCCCGATTCCTTCCAACATACCCTGCAAGTGATGCGCAAATTCAACAAGGATAAATCCGGTGGCCTGGAACTCAAAGAGTTCCGCTTGCTCGCGAGCTGGATGAAGGAGGAGAGGATTGCAGCCGAGGGTA
>ENA-UOUZ01001200-UOUZ01001200.1-mixed-culture-metagenome-genome-assembly--contig:-NODE-1200-length-17434-cov-90.374130_pt1 | contig 17434 bp, 12 predicted proteins | sample MGYA00238154_ERZ761575 | MGnify/ENA primary metagenome ERZ761575 (study PRJEB28896, sample SAMN07631632) | mixed culture metagenome | isolation source: Freshwater growth medium | place: USA...
AAACGACGAAACGACAAACGGGGGTGGGGAAGCCGGCGGTAGCACTCTAAACATTGGGATTTTGGAGCTCCACAATTTGGGGATTTTGGTTTGGTGCACAACTTTATCCAATTGAGCCTTTTAGAGTCTCCCGTGCATTGATGATTCGCTCATGTCTTGACGCGTCCGGCGTTCGGGCATGTTCGGGGTGTGCACGCCCATGACGGCGCAGGCTGTGGAACCTCACCCGCCCATCAAGGCAAAACACCCGCCCCCGGTCAAAGTGTTCGACGGAGGCTCTCTGCTCTGACTGACTGACCACTTGAAGATGATGCACAGGGAGCCCCTCGGCTCGTCCAGCATGCAGCGGCGCAACACGATGGATCTCGGCATGGTGCGGCCCGAGTATGACGAGGATGGGCAGCCGGTGCGACCATCTCCCAAGTCATCTCCCAAGCCGTCTCCAGCACCGTCGCCAAGCCGCCGCTCGTCGCTTGAGCTCGGAATGCGCGCGTCGAGGCACGACGAAGCCGGCCAGCCAGTGCGTGCATCTCCCGTGGCTCGCATCGCTCGATCACCGTTCCCCATTTTCGATGAGGCTCCCGAGCCGGCCATCGCTTGCTCACCTGCTCGGGCCGTCACGGCGCCCGAGCCTGCGCAGCAGTTGCGCTCGCCCAAGCTGGGCCTCGGCCTTCGGAGCCCAATCCTCAGCGGTGGCCCGCGCCGTGTGGCAGTGCCTGCTGCTCTCGCGACCGTCCCTGTCGTCGCTGCTGCGAGCACCGCGCCCACCGCCGCCGCCGCCGCCACCACAGCCGCTGCCGCCGCCGCCGCCGCCGCCGCCGCCGTCGCCACCACAGCCGCTACCGCCGCCGCCGTCGCCACCACAGCCGCCGCCGCCGCCGCCGTCGCCTCGCCGCCTGCTGCGGCTTCCACTGCGGCGCCCACGCCGCCGTCGAGTGCTGCAGCTGGCCCACCGGCGAGGTCTTCTCCGAGTGCCGCGATGGTGTTCTCGCCGCGTTTCGGCACAGTGAGCAATGTGAGCGGCCCACAGCGAGTCCCGTTTGCGTTTGCGAAGACCTTCGACGTGCCGTCGGACGGGGAGGACGAGGACGAGGACGGCGTCGACGACGAGCTGCTCGAACTCCACCGGCGCGCATCCGAGGAGGGCCTGAGCGGTACGGACCAAGCCGAACCATCGCCGTCCGCCGACGCACAGCTGAAGCAGACGCAGCGGCAGCGGCAGCAGCAGCAGCAGCAGCAGCAGCAGCCGCTCCTGACCGGCTTTGAGAGCGACTTTGACTTCGAGGACGAATCGGAGTGGGAAGGGGAGGCAAGCGGCCGCGACCCGGCCGCGCTCGCTTTTGGTGGGCTGCGGCTCGGTCAGCCCCGTCGCCGGCCCACGAGCGCCGCCGCACAGCGCCGCCGCCGCGCCCATCTCGGCGCTGTGTTTGGGGAGGGAGGTGCGAGCATGATCGACTTCGATAAGGCGCCACCGCCATCTGGAGGTTCTGTGGTGCGTCTGGCGGCGGTGCGAGCGAGCCGCAAGCAGAGGCACGAGCTGTGCGCGGACAAGGGCAAGGTTCTCACGCCCGTGCGCCGCTCCGCGCGCACGCCGCAACAGGCCGTGGCGCCCACGGCGGCGCTTCTGAGCGAGACCGGCTACGTGTACGCACCGAACGTGCAGCTGCAGCCAGCTTTTGACGCGGGCGACGTCGTGTTGGTGACCGAGAAGACTCAGGCGCAGGCGCTGCCAAGGGTCACGCGGCACAAGGCAGAGGAGGCCGTTCCAAATATGGAGGCCAGCGCGCCCGTAGCGCCTGTGCAGCCGCCGCCTTTGCCCGCGCCGCCAGTGGCGGCCGCGGCTGAGGACGCCGTTCGAATGCTCGAAGAAGCGGCCGAGATGGCACTCGAGAGCGCGGCCCAGGCGGTGCGAATGTCCGAGGCCTCCATTAACATGGAGGTGGAGCTCACCGCAGCCTCGCTGCCGGAGCCCGAGCCCATTCCCAATATGGCAATCCCGCCGCCGTCGCAGCGGGCTCCTCAGCAGAAGCGCTCGCACACAGATGCCGCCGCCGCTCCGTCCGAGTCCATCCGGCGCTCGACCCGCGCGCGCAGCAACGCTTGAGCTGGTGCCCACTACAACGCTCGAGGCCGTGCCCAATACAGCGCTCGAGACCGTGCCTTCTGTAGTGGCTGCAGCAGCATCGCCTGTAGCAGTGGCGGAGCAGTGGCAGCAACTGTGCCCTCGCGATCACCTGCCGCACCGGCGGGTGGCTCCGAGAGTCGCGAGAGTGGTCGATTGACAACAGGCTGGGACCTATGTGACCTATGTCTGGCAGTGGTAGGCAGGAGGAGTTCTGGTGTTGTGACCTTGCTCCTTGGTGTGTGCAAACGCGAACCGTGGTGCTGTGCGCGCGGTGTGTGAGAGTGAGTCGACGTGTGTCACGTGTCGCGTCCGGACTGCTGTTCCTGTCACTGTGTACTCTTCCGGCGCCGTGACTGTGGTCTGTGTGCTCTGACTCTTGCGCGGTGTGCATCCGGTGCATGGACGGACGTGTGAGTGTACGGTAGTCTCGTCGTGCGTGAGCGTGTGCGTCACAAGTCGCTGTACGCGCGTGATGTGGTGTACGTCGTGTTGCGGTGTGCGGTGTAGTCATCGCCTGTGTGCGCCTAGTGACTGTTTCGAGTTGCGAAAACGCCGTCTTGAACACTCAGGGGTACAGAGTCTACAGAACTGCATTGAGTTGATTTCATGGTTGATGTCTTGATGCTGGCCTTCTTCCTAGGCTTCGTCCGTGCCTCCGCAGATGACTCGCATCCGCCGCCAATGCCGCGTTCGCCATCGTATGACGACCTCGCATACGCACCCGTCGGACACCCATCACTCACGCTCAACTACGACTACCTTTCCTCGCTGCGGAGAGGCCTCGAGAAGGCCGGTGCATACCGAGCGGCCGACGCCGTCCCTGCTCCTCCCCGTCCTCAACCTACGGGAGGGAGACGGCCGCCGCTGCTACTCAAGCCGCAGACGACGGGCGACTCGGCGACTTGGACGACGAAGAAAGACGTCAGCACCTATTGCTCGGGGTCAGAGTACAAGGGAGACCTCGGACCTAAGGCATCGGATGATGCGTGCCTGACGGCGGCTAAGGCTGATGGCGGCATCGACTATGCAGTGTGGCGCGGCGACGGCGACGGGCACTGCTACACCTGCGACCTATCGGATCGCGGCGATCCGAGTACGTGGAAGATGGACAGCCAGCCGGGCGCCGTCAGCTTCGTCGCCGATCATGTGACGCCGCCGCTGCCGCCGCCTCCTCCCTCGGGGCCCGCGCCGTGCTCCAAGTTCACGCTGGCGAGTGGGCTGATCGTTGGCCTCCGCTGCGGATCTGGCGCCATTCAATTCCTGAGCCACATCCACGAGGGCAACTTTTCGTATGTGCCCCCCCTTATGAACGTGTACCCCCAGCGCGAGCACCGCGACCAGCCGGGCGCCCACCACATTGGCGACCTGACGCTGCGCCTACAGCCGGCCTCTCGCGCATCCGACCCCTCCGACGTCTCCTTCGTCTCGTCGGCGCTCGGTGGCGTGAGCACACCGGTGACTGTCCTCAGCCCTTCATCTCCATTGTGGCCCAAGCATGGCGCCAACCGTGTGCTGCAGGCGGCGGACGTTACGCCGACGCTGCTCGCCCCCGGGCAGCTCGACGTGCGCCATCCGTTGCGTGGCAATCTGAGCGTCGTGCGCTCGTGGGAGGAGGCCGCCGACGAGCCCGGTGGCCTTGTCATGCGCATCACACTCTCCGTGCCCTTGAATGCCACCGGCGGCGGGGTCGCCATCCAGGGCTTCGGGCTCAGCCTCGTGTCCGACAATACGTTTGGTGGCCTCGATACCTCGCAGGTCGCGTCGATGCTCTCGTTCATGGATCCGCACGTCGGGCGCGATCACTCGTGGCACACGCACACACGAGCTGACGGCTCTGCGTCGCTGCTGATCACGCCGTACGTCGACGCCGAGAAGGGCTCCGGTCACTCGTCAGGCTGCCCTATGGAGGCCTACCGGCCGATCTTGGAGGACGCTGCGTGGACGCAGGCGGGCACGTACGAGTGGAGTGTGCACACCGGCGCGTGGGCGAAGGAGTGGGCGATGAATACCCAGGCGCCTCTGAAGAGCTTCCAGGGAGATCCGGCAGTCTGGCCGGATCCGAAGTCGGTGTGGCCCTCGTGGTATCGCACCGAGACTGTCAATTTACCCGACCCGTCCTCTTCGCGCCAGTGGCACGCGCCCACGTCCCTCATTCTCGCCCCTGGGCAATCCAAGACCTATGCGCTGCGCTTCACCCTCACGTCCTCCGGCCCCGCGAGCCGTGACGCCGCCTTGCTCGCCGCAGGTCGCGTCGTCTTTCACGGCGTGCCCGGCTACGTGCTCAGCCGGGAGATGACGGGAGCTCGACTGGTCCTCGAACTTCCCACAGGCCTCTCGCTCTCGTCCGTCAACAGCTCGGCTCCGCATCTGCTCAGCACCTTCACCCCTAGGCGACCCAACGCGAGCGACCCTTCCGTCCTCTCCATTCCTCTCATCGTCCCCGGATCGACCTCCTCCTCACGTCGTGCTCGTCTGACCCTCGTCTTCTCCGATGGCTCAGTAGGCACCGTGCACTACCTGATCACACCAGCTCCGAGCCTGCGCGAGCACGTGGGCGGGTACGGCAGCTTCATGAGCACCACGGCATGGCTCCCCGCCAACGACACATCCGACCCGTTTGGAAGGGGCGCCTCTCCCGTCGTGTGGGACCGGGAGGACAAAGTGCACGTCATGGAGGATGCGCGCCCGTTTGCGGTGGGGCTCTCGGACGACGCGGGCGGCGGCAACGCCCTCGGCCTCGCCACCGCCAACATGTACGCGCCCAACTCGTACCAGCTCGCCCGCATCGACGAGTACATCCATTCGACGCTCCTCGGCAAGAAAGACCCCTCGACCCACCCAAACCTGGCGAACCGCACCTTCTCTCTACAGGACCCGACGTCGCTACGCATCCGCATGACGGTCTTCTACTTCTTCTACACGCCCGACTATACCACAGCGCTTCAGCACGACTTCCGCGGAGCGCCACAGTACTACAAGGAGCTCGGCAAGTGCACCATCGCCCCCTCGTGGTGCGCCTTCAATGCGGTCTCGAACGAGACGAAACCCGACTGGCATCCAGCCGACTACCGCCAGTACAACTTTCCGCACCAGATCGCCTCGTACTACTCCCTCTATCTCGCCGCTCGGGAGCTCGACCGCCTGCCGAGCACGACCCTCACCCAGCCGTACTCATGGTACCTCGAGATGGCGGCCAAGACCCTCCTCTCCCTTGGCTGCTGCTCGGTCGAACCGAGCACGTCCAGGAAGCAATGCGTGTGCTATCCGACCGTGGGGCTGATGGACGGGACGGTGTTCCGAGAGGTGCTGATTGCGCTCAAGGAGGAAGCCACGGCGGCGGCCGATGAGGCCGTGCGGGAGCCATCGACGAGCTCGCCAGACTGGTCGGGGTATGTCTCCCTGGTCGACTACATGATGCGGCTCCGCGTCTTTGGCGGAGAGGGCGCCGGCTCCAACGTGCCCTGGGTGAACCAGAACGCTCCGTACGGCAGCGAGTTCAATTGGGATACGACGGGTCAGGAGGAGGTGGGCGTGTGGGGTGCCTACTACAATGCGAGCAATGCGAGCCTCGGCGAGCTCTCGCTGCGTGCTGTCAATTCTATCCTGGCCTACATGCCCTCGACCCCCAATTTTGCATACCACGGCTCCGCGGCCGGATGGGGCGACTTTTCGAATAACGGCAAGTGGATGATTGAAGGCGGGTGGGAGCGCGAGGGCGGCCATTACCGCGCGGGCCTCAACTCGATTCCTCTCATTGAGCGCTACCGCTCGCACCCGGATGAGCTCTACCTCCTCGAGGTCGCGATGGGGGGGATCACCGGGGTGCTCGGCAACATTGACGCGACTGGCGCGCCTTCGATGGCCTTCCATCTGTACCCGTTCGTCCTCGCGTATGACCCTCGCTCCGGCGACCACGGCCTAGGCTTCTTTGGCCACGCGCTCAACGTTGGGGCCTACGTCGTGCGCCACCCTCGACTCGGGACGCTCTGCTATCTCTGCGACCTCGCCATGTCCACCGCCGGCCCCGCCGCCATCGAGGTCGACGAGGCGTACACTGTAACTCTGCACGACTCGTTCCGCCGTCGCGTCTATCTCGCGGAGATTGGGCTGTGGCTCGTGCTGCGCACCGGCCAGCAGATCGAGAGCGTCGCCGTCTCCTCGGCTAGCCTCAATGAAGGGCAGCTTGTGCTCACTCTGGTGCCGACGCCCGAGGGCTGGCTTTCGTCGACGATTCGGATCCAGCTTGACACGCCCGCCCTCGCGACTGGACGGCGGACGGCGAGTGGGTTTGCTGTGCGGGGGGGCAAGCTGGTGCGTGGCGCATGGGAGTTGCCCATGCCGACGAGCGAGGGCGCGCCAACGAGCGTTCCCGTGACCATTTCGTGGAAGGAAGCGGGAGAGCGACTGGACATCGTGGAGAGCGGGTGAGTGGGCGCATACCATAATCCGAGCTCCTACGTCCTTGTACGCACCGTACTGTGTGGGCGCTTGATCGGGCCTTCCACCCTGTAGGGAACCTCGACGAAGGGCCTCAGAAGGGCCCCGGCGCGCGCTTAGTGGGCCCCGGTGTAGGGTCCCTATGGGCTAAGGGCAATGCGACAGCCGACGTCGGGGAGGGCCGCCGCGCGCGCGCGCCAGCAGGCTTCCGGTCGTCGATCGCCTATGTTCCTTGACGCTCGAGCGAGCCCGCTTCCCCGGTCCGGCCCCGCTTGTCGACACGTCGATCTTTCCCGTCCCGGTTCCAAATGGCGGAGAGCGCGTCGCGATTCTACCCGGACCCCGCACCGCTCGGGCGGTACTCAGGCGGCCGGCGCGCCGCCGGGCCTGCCCCGCCGGCCCGCGGGGGCCTGGGGCCCGGCCGCGGTCGCGCGTCGACCGGACACAGAACGTCGATATAATGGATAAACCGGTATGCGGTAACCGCGCGAATCCAATTCGATCGTTCGGTATATACTATATATTGAACGATTCGAGAATCGTGTCGATGAAGTCAGAAGTGTCAGACGTCTACAAAACAAAAATGGGATCCTCTACGGTACACGCTGAGGAATCACGCTACAGGCGGCACCCAGAGTGCCTGCCCCTCGGCACTCGAACAGCGAACATGGAACAACACAAACATGCTGAACGGAGCGAGTCCGAGCTGCCGCCGGGAGCACTGGCACTCGCTCCTCGACCTCCTATCTGAGATCAGCACACCCTCATCTCGGCATGACAGCACAGTCGCTCACGCATGCAGGCACATCGGTCAGCGGGGGCGGCCGAGGCGAGCAGCATCTCTCTCAAGCCTCGCCGCCGCCCCCATTGGGATCCCACAAGCCCGATGCCACGCACCGACGCATATATTCACTCGCCTCGGCGGGCGGCAGCGCCGCGAGCGCCGCATGGAGCGCCTGCACGTCGAGCGCGTCGAAGGCCCTCTGCATCGACTCGGGGAGCGTCGCGAGCACCTCATCCGGGTCGAGAGAGGCCGGAGGGAATCCGAGGGTCGGGATTTGGTCGGGAGACTGCTTCGCCGCGTCGAAGGCTGATGATGCCCTCATTGCCCCCTCGCTCGAGGAGCCGCCTGCGCCGGAGCTCTCCGCCACGCCCAAGCCGTCGACTTCCGTCGGCAGCCCCGCCGCGGCGAGCCGCTTTCGCAGCACCTCGTTCTCCGCCTGCAAGCGCTGCTCGGCCTTTCGCGAGGCAGACACGGCCTTTGCCTCGTCGCTCTTAAACCGCTCGGCCGCATCGAGCTTCTCGAGGAGGCGCTGGGTGGCCGTGTGCGCCTTTTCGAGCTCGGCCTGCATCGCGCCGCGCGCCTGCTGCTCCTGCCGCAGCTGCGCGGTCAGCGCCTCCACTCTCTCGCTCAGCGTACTCGACTCAGCGGCGTTGCTGCTGCTGCTGCCTTTGGCAGCGCTCCCCTTGCCCATCGGCTTGGCGGCCGCAGGTGCCTTCTTGGCGGCCGCGGGGGAGGGTTTGCCGTCGCCCTCGGCGGCGGCACCCTTGGCGCCCTTGCTCAGATCGGACTTGGGGCCGCCCCCACCCGCCCGGTACGGCCCGCGCTCGAAGAGCTCGCTGCTCGCTACACCCTCGCTGCTCGCCGCTGCCGAGCGATCTTCATCCTTGGCTGAGGGCGAGGAGGCGTTGCTGCGCGGCCCGTCGCTCTCGCCCGTCGGTGAGGGCTCCTGCTCGGACGCGCCGCCCCCGCCGCCGCCGCCGCCACCGCCGTTCGGATCCCACAAGCCGGATGCGACGCACTTCCTCATGCACTCCTCCGCCTCGGCCGGCGGCATCGCGGCGAGGGCGGCGTCGAGCGCCATGATGTCGCGCGCCTCGAAGGCGACCTGCATCGAGAGGGGCAGCGTCGAAAACACCTCCGCTGGGTCGAGCTGTTCGCGGTTCGACGACGACGTCGTGTCCGCCGTCCTCTGCGACGGCGAGGCCGAGCCGCTGGCGTCCAGGTAATATCCGAGGCCGTGCGGCCCGTTCTTGAAGGCCATCCCTGGCTTCGCGCCATCGAACTTGGTGGCAGCGATGAACGTTCCAGGCGCTGGCGCCTTGGGCGGCGCCTTCTTGCCTGCTGCGCTGCCCACCCCTTTGGCCGGCGCCGCCGCCGCCGCCGCTGCCGCCTTGCTCTCCTTTGTTGGAGTGCTGGCACGCGCCTTTCCGGGCTTGGCGGCGGCAGGCGAGCCCGCTGCCTTGGCGGGGCTCGCGTCGCGAGATGATGAACCTTTCTTGGCCGGAGTTCCCACCGCGGCCTTTGTGGCGACTGCGCTCATATTGAATGTGGCAAAACCAAAGGCGCCTCGCCGCGTTGGATGGCGAAGGCGAGCAGTTTTCTGTGGGGAAAATACATATTTATGCCGATAAAAACCATCATACATCCACGAGGTAGCGGGAGGATCAGCCGTGCGGTACTTTGACTTCCTAAAGTGGAAGGAGGAAATACTTCCTCGTATCTTCTAGGAATTCCCCATGCACGTGCATGCTGTCCTGTCCACGGTTCACGCCTTCTTGGTGGGCCCTTCAGCGGTTCGGCTCCACGCGCCACAAGCGCCTCACGCGCGTCATGCGCCGGTCGTCGCCCGCACTCTCAACTTCGTGGCCACGCTCGAGGTGAAGACCTCTCCTTTTGCTGCCTCCTCGCCATCAGTTGGAGAGTGGTTTGCCAGTGAGGAGGCGCTCACGATCCTCATGTCGCAGGCTGAAAGCGCGCGCCGGCTTACGGTGGACGAAAAGCAGCAGCGCTGGCTGGTGACAACACCGTGCGTGTCTGGGCTTCCAACTCGCCTGATGCCATCCTCTCAATTCCTGACCCCGTCCTCTTTTCTTCTCAGGATCCAGTTTCCCGGCATGGTCGCACGTTCCGAGACGATCATGGATATCGCCGTGGACGCTTCAGCACCGCGGCTGTCCATCACCAGCGGCGAGTCGAAGACCGTTTGCGAGGGCGGGCCGCCTTGGGCGCAGGGCTTGCTGTCGCGGATCAACGATATTGCCAAGACGACAAGCTCGAACCGCGTCGAGCTGCGCAACGCGCCCGCTGCCTCAGACGGCACTAGTCAAAAGGAGTGTGTCTCCACGGTAGACCTCGCCGTGTCCCTCGAGATCCCCGGATTATTGCTCCCACCGTTCATACCCGCTGGACCGTTTGAAAAGGCAGGGAGTGAGTCCATCCAAAAGCTGCTTGACAAGGACATGGCTTCCGTGCTCGCACAGTTCAGGGAAGGGTACCTAGCGTTTGCGGCGCGCTCCAAGAGTCCTGCCTAGAGCTGGGATGGGCGCGAGGCGAGAGAGAGAGCGAGCGAGAGAGAGAGCCGTACTCAGACGGCGAGTGTGCTCTCCGTCAGCCGCGCCGCGCGCGCCGCCCGGCGCCGCGCATGAACTAGCTGTACTGGACCTATACTGGACCGATCTCCGCTCAGGGTACCGTATATATATTAACACTCAAACGACACCGCCGCTGACACTGCACATCACTCACACAGACCGAAAAACGACCGAACGAAAACCGAATAACGTTAACCGGTAGTCCGGTACGCCCGCGCCGCACGGCCGTCGCCGCCACCGCGCTGACCCGGCGCGGCGCAACAGTGCGGAACACGCACACATGAGAGTTGATACACTCAGTTCGCGGCGCGCACCAACGTCGATCGTCGTTCCGGCATGCATCCAAGCCACTGAAGTCACAAGTCTGAACCGAACAGGGTCACAGCAACAGGGAGCGCAAATGAAGAGTCGGGACGAGGTTAAGTCGAGGTCGGTGGTGGTGACCGGAACCCAGACTTGCGAGAAAATGTGCTTGCAATACGAGAACAGGCTGCCCAACGAAGACTAGTCGCCATAATCATCGAAATCCGGGTTTTCGTTGGGGAGCCTGTTCTCGTAAAAGCCCGCATCAAAGATGACCTTCCTGACGTCCTCGGGTAGGTGCCTCCAGCAGCAATCTATGTCATCCTCGTCAACTATCCGGTAGCCGCTGTTACCAGTCTTCTTAAGGTCAGCACCATGCGTCAGGAGCAGTTGCACGACGCCGGGATTCCCTACCATAAAGGCTTTCTTAAGCGCTGTCATCCCGGTGACTTCGCTCACCCGGTTGACGTCGCATCCTGCCTCGAGCAGGTACTCTAAGCAGGTGATGATGTTCTCATTCCCATCCTCGGCGTATTCTGCAGTGTCGACCACGCAGTCACTCTCATTTGCATCTTTGACGATGTCCACCAGGTCGCTGGCTGCCAAATATTTCAGCTCAGTCACATCTCCTTGAATCACCGCAACGTCGTACAAGTACTGCTGAACGAACGAGCTCTGGATCAGCTTTTGAACATCATCCTCCTTGCCCGAAACCAAGCGCATGATGTTCGTCTTGTCCTCTTGCCTGCTGGCCTGCGCTCCACGGAGAATGATTCCGAAGCCATGTTTCGCAACTTCACCAGGGAACCAGGCGGGCCTCTGGACTCCCTCCATCGGCGGATGGTCCGTCACTTCTTTCCGTCCTCTCGCTCCGTTGCGCCCCACTCGTGCAGCTCGCTGCCCGCCATTCGCTCGTCGGCGCCTGCGCTGCAGTAGATCTGTGGGCGGAATAGGCGGAAGTGCAAGCCCAGCTCCGCCTTCTTCTTCGTACAGCAGAGCCGCACAGCGCTCATTAAACATCTGGCCCGACATTTCGCACTCCCCCTTCGGCACGATGGTGACGAAATCGAAGAGCTGTGGCTTTGGCTTGTTCTTACCGTGTGTCAATGTGACATAGTACTCAAATATGCACCAGATGCGGTAGAAGGGCGTCGCAAGCTTCTCATTCAAGATCGCGAGCGTGCCCACACAGTCGGGGCTCAAAATCGCCTTTGCAAATGGAGTTGAGGTCAATTCGGGGTCCGCCAGTTCACCCAGGTCATGCTGGTTGTTTGCAAAGGTGCAGATCCAATAGTACTCACGATCGGGAGAGACGCCGCGCTGCTTCGCATGCAGCCGAAGCATGCGAATGGTGTCTACCAGCGGCGTGCCCCACCAGTGCGAGACGAACCAGCGCGGGGGTTGCGGTCCGACTGCCACCATTTCAACGAATGAGCACCCTTTGGGCTTCATTTCCGTAGGTTTTGTCGCCGGGATGACTACATACTTTGCCACGTCATATAGATTGATCTCATTTGCGGAGAGCAGTTCGCCCGTGTTGCTCACCCAGTGCACGCATCGCCGCTCAATATGCTTCCACAGCAACTCGAGCTGTGTGATCGAGACACCTCGCTCTTCGGTCTTCTCAATGGTGCAGCCTCCCACTTGAAGGTCGTCAAATCCCGACGGCCACCCCTCGACGCCGCCTCCTCCGTCGCCGCCTCCGCCGCCGTCGCCGCCTCCGCCGCCGTCGCCGTCGCCGCCGCCGCCGCCGTCACCGTCGCCGTCGCCGTCGCCGTCTCCGCCGCCGCCGCCGTCTCCGCCGCCGCCGCCGTCGCCGTCGCCGCCGCCGTCAAATCCCGACGGCCACCCTTCGACGCCGCCTCCTCCGTCGCCGCCTCCGCCGTCGCCGCCGTCGCCGCCGTCGTCGTCGCCGCCGCCGCCGCCGCCGTCGCCGTCGCCGTCGCCGCCGCCGCCGTCGCCGTCGCCTCCGCCGCCGTCGCCGTCGCCGTCGCCGCCGCCGTTGCCGCCGCCCCCGTCGCCGCCGCCTCCATCGCCGCCCCCGCTTCCGCCGCCCCTTCGCCACAACAGTCGGGATTTGACGACCGTGGTGGTGGCGAAGGCGGCCGCCGGGAGCTCCGACGAAGCACCGCCACCCATCCTCAAGAACAGTCCATCTGCAAGCCAGAAGCCTCGTGGAGGACAACCGGGAACTGGTACAGTACCCGGTATGAATACAAGAGAATCCCCTCCCTTTACAATTCCGGGTACCCTTCCTGGGGGGATTCCTGGGGCCGATGATGGGAGCCGAAACCGACAGAAACGAACTTTGAGAAAGGGTCAGTTGAATCGACACACAAGGTACCGACCAGCCACGACCACGCGAAACACTGCCACGCGAAACGAACTTTGAGAAATGGTCCGCTCAAACGCACCGGCGTCACTGGGTCACTGCAGGTTGCACACACTTCGACACTGCCGATTAATTCGGACGTAAATGCGTTCTGCACCCAGACCCACAGGATCCGTGTTGCACGGGAATGATTTCGTCATTATTTTCTGCATCGGCACGCAATTGAATCATGGCCCGTGCCACACGGACACACACACGTGCACGCACCGCACTGCTCACTGACACCGACTGAGGACTGCGCCTCGTCCCTCGCGGTCCGACTCTCTGTGCCGAGCCAACGTGCCTCCGAACGCCGTGCCCCCGCGTTCTCAGACTGCCGTCTGCCCGCTCTCCAGTCACCACGCCTTCCCATCGCGTCCCCAGACGCGGCACTGGCCTACATCACCATGGAGTCGATGGTGTTGAGTGCGCCTCCCGCTTCTGTGTTCTTGGGCTTGCGCACGAGGGTACGGCCGCCGGGCACCAGGCGCCACAGCTGCTGCTTGCCGTCATCGAAGACGAGGAGCGATTCCCGCCCACTCCGCTTCTCGACGAGCCCGTGCAGGCACGCGCGGACCTTGGAGAGCATCGCGTCATCCAGGTTCTCGATGAGACGTGTGAACTGCGCGAGCGTCAGTTCGACGGTGCCGCCGGGCGTCCGCGCAGTGCGTCGGCGGTCGGTGAGTACATGCTGATCAAAGACGCGACCGAGCTCAGCGCGACCGAGCTCGGCGAGCGACGCGATCTCGAGGAACTCGTGCCGCGAGATCGAGCCGCCCTCGTCCGCATCGATGATGTGGAAGAGGTTCACGAGCTTATCCTTCTCCTCATTCGTCCATGCTCGCTCATCGACCCGTTTCTTAAAGTTGCTCTGCTTGACGTGTTGAGCGACGGCGAGCTCGATCTCGGCGCGCTCTCCATCCCGGAGCGCCGCGAACTCACGCCGCAAGAGCGCCTTCCACGCCGCCCCGATCGTGCCACCCATGCCCGTGTGCACTTCCCACAGCCCGATAGCCATCTTGATGCGGTGTTGTTGTGCCGGTAGAAGCTCACCCCCCGCGACGCCCAGCGGCTTGGGCGGCGGCGCCTCCGACACCGTCTGGAGGAAGCCCGCCCCCCCTGCGGTGGGCCCCTCACCGCGCGCCGAGCGCAGCCGCATTCCACCCATGCTCGCGCGAAGTTTCTTGGTGGGCGAGAAGGGCGATGGCTCCATTGTTGGGATGGTGGCCGGAGCGACCGCATGGCCAAAGCCGACCGCGGGCGACGGCAGCAAGTCGGCGAGGGTCGCGGGCTGGGTACGCGCGCTGGACCCGCGCCGCGCGTCGGGCGAAGGCGGGATGAGCAGCTCGGCGCCGCTCCACCCCGGCCGTGCGGCGTCTGAGCTCGAGCCAGCGCCAGCGTCCCACGACGGGATACCAAAGGCGCTCGACTCGCCGGAGAAGCCGCCCGAGGCGCGCTTCCGCTTCCCTGGACTCGGCGCCGGCGCAAGTGGTGGCAGGCGTCTCGCGCCATCCTCGCCCAAGGGTGACTTGCCAAGGCTGGACCGGCGGGGCAGAGCACGAGCCAGTGGCTCGCCGCCACTGCCGCTCGCCGCAGAGCCGCTCAACAATGCCGGCGAGCCTCCGGTCGGCATGACTGGAATGTCGTCCATCGACTTGGCGCGGCGGCTTGGTCGGCGGCCACCGCTGCTGCTCGCTTCATCGAGAAACGTGACCGCCAGCGGCGCGACCTGCGGAGCCGCATCTAACGATTGCCTGCGGCTGATCCTGATCCCGCGCGGGCCGCTGCCCCCGACAGAGGGCACTTGGGGAGGAGTTGGCGGGCGCGACTTGGAGAGCGGCGCGAGCTGCACTGCAGGTGAGCCAGAGCCGGGGCGCGATGCGGGTACGGATTGGCTCATGGCGTCGAGGGGAGCCTTCCGAGCGGTGCGCTCGTGAGTTGCTTGACAATTCCGTTACGAGTCTGACGAGCAAACATCTCGTTTTCCCTCAGCCGGCCGCGGACGCAGAACGTGCTCCCTCAGCCTACACTTAGGCCACGTGTTTCAGGGGCCAGGTTACGAGTCAAGTCAAGTACGCATGTCCTTTCACGACGTTACCGGTAGAAGTCAGTTGAGGTCGTTACATCTCAGGTTGTCAAAACCCAGTTCCTAAGGGGTTCTCCACGCGGTACCCCCTTATTCACACTGCAGCACCGGTTGTCGCGTCTGTCGTGTTAACGTTCACACTGACACCCGCTGGCCGGGCACGCGACGCACTCGCACACAAGTCGCACGCGCACTGCACACGCGCACCTACTACCCACGAAATGGGGAAGCCCAGGGACAAGCGCGACATTTACTACCGCAAGGCCAAGGAGGAGGGCTGGCGTGCACGTTCGGCCTTCAAGCTGCTGCAACTCGACGAGCAGTTCGACCTCTTTTCGGGCGTGCGCCGCGCGGTCGACCTGTGCGCAGCGCCAGGCAGCTGGAGTCAAGTACTGAGCCGTAGGCTGCTTCGCGGGGCGCCGGCTGCCGATCGTGCAGACGTGCGCATCGTTGCGGTCGATTTGCAGGAGATGGCGCCCATTGAGGGCGTTCATCTCATCGCCGGCGACATCACCTCGCAGGCTACGGTAGACGAGGTGCTCGCCCAGTTCCGCGAGGGTGATGCCGAGCGGTTTGCAGACCTGGTCGTGTGTGACGGCGCGCCGGACGTGAGCGGCATGCACGACCTGGATGAGTACATCCAAGCTCAGCTGCTCCTCTCCGCCCTCTCGATCACCACACAGCTGCTGCGCACGGGCGGTACCTTTGTGGCCAAAATCTTCCGTAGCCGCAACACGTCACTGCTGTACGCTCAGGTGCGGCACATGCGGACGAGATCGCGCGCAGGGCCTGGGCACGCACGCTCGCCGCACATACCGCCCCTCTGGCCGCCGTATGGGTGAAGAACGAGTCGCTACTACCACTATCTGTACCTTCACAGCGGAAACGCTTGGATTGATGAGAGACACTCCCAAACTGACATACGGCTCTAACGGCCCTAACGGCCTGGCCCATCTGCGCAACCTGCTGATCCATGCGCCCTTGAGCCTTGTGCCACACCACTCCGCATCTCACCCATGCCGCCCTCGCTCGCACACCTTGCTGCTCCCCTCGTCTCCATATTCACACCCTGCCTGCTCCCCTCGTCTCCATATCATTCGCGTCGCTCGCAGCTCCGCATCTTCTTCCCCGACGTCTACATTGCCAAGCCCAGCTCGTCGCGCACGTCGTCCGTCGAAGCTTTCGTCGTCGCGCGGGGCTTTGTGCTGCCCGAGGGCTTCGAGCGCGGTCACCTACAGCGCATCACCACGGACAACTACAGCAGCGCACTCATGGCGGCCAGCGAGTGCGGCGGCGGCGGTGGGGGCGGCGCCTTGTGCGCTAGCGTGGATGGTCGGGACGGCGGATGCTGCGACCCGCCGGCGGCGGCGGCGGCAGCTACCACCGAGAGCGCCGAGTTGAGCGCCGAGAGCGCCGAGTTGAGCGCCGAGTTGGCGAGGCTGATCTTGCCCTTTGTGGCGTGCGGCGACCTGAGCGGGTACGACGCCGACATCACTTGTATGCTCGAGGCCGCCGGCGAGCCGCCAGATGGGATGCGCGAGCCCGCGCAGACGCCGATGCCGCCCACGACGGCGCCTCTCCTTGTGTACAGAGCGTACCTCGAGGCGCAGCGGGCGACCACGGCTACGACTGATCTTGCGCCAGATATCAGCTGACACGCGTTCGATCGTAGCTCGTAGGATTAGTTCTGCGTTATTTTCACGCAACCGATAACGATACTAACCGCTCCTCAAAACGCTTCCGTTGCTGGTTGCTCTCCGAACGAAACCGGCCGGAACACGAACCCGCCCGGTCCGATTTGATTGCATGTGCTCATGCCGCAGAGTTCTCAGTCCTCTGTGGAACAGTGTGTCGATGCTCACACGCTCCTACCACGTGCTCCTGTTGGAGCGCGAGCTGTGCTCAGTCGAAGAGGTCGTTGTCCTCGCTGTCCTCGTCGTCCACGACGATCCGCTTCGATTTGGCCTTCTTTGCCGGCGGCGGATCCCCAGCTGGCGGCACCCGCGCCTTGCCAGCCGCCTTGCTGCTTGGGATAGCGCCCGACACAGCGCCCGACACAGCGCCCGTCACAGCGCCCGACACAGCGCCCGCCGCCTTGCTGCTTGGTGCCTTGGGCGCCGCCTTGAGCGCCGCCTTGGGCGCCCTCGGAGCCCTCGAGCCGCTCGCCTCTCCCTCCCCTGCCGCGGCCTCGTTGGCGGCCTCTTTCTCCGCCTTGCGCGCCTGCTCCTTCTCCTTGCGCGCGCGCCGCTCGTGCTCCTTGCGCGCGTGCGCCTCCTGCCAACGTGCGAGGTGCGCTCCGACGGCGCCCGTCACGGCGCCCGTCACGGCGCCCGTCGGCCTCTCACCCTCCGCTTGGGAGCCACTGATGGCCTCCCTCATTGCAGGCTGAGAGCCCACAGGCTGAGAGCCCAAGCCAGCAGCCAGCGCGGTGGCGCCAGCGGCCAGCGCGGCGGCGCCGCCGGCTGCGGCTTGAGAGGCCAGACGGGCGTCGTGACGGGCGTCGCTCGCGCCCCCAGCTCGGGGGAGGCCGTGCGCCGCATGCGCCGGCGGCGGGCGCGGCGGCGGCTGCGCAAAGTTTGCGCCGTTGGTGTCGCGGCGGGCGGTTGGCTTATTGAGCAGCTCCATGTGGCACGTGTGCTCAAGCAGCTCGGCGGGAATGCCCTTGAGGAAGCGGGAGGCGCTGCTCGGCACCTGATGGGGGAGGCAATCAGCGCTCATCAGGGGCAATCAGCTCGGC
>ENA-UOUZ01001209-UOUZ01001209.1-mixed-culture-metagenome-genome-assembly--contig:-NODE-1209-length-17334-cov-113.509173_pt1 | contig 17334 bp, 10 predicted proteins | sample MGYA00238154_ERZ761575 | MGnify/ENA primary metagenome ERZ761575 (study PRJEB28896, sample SAMN07631632) | mixed culture metagenome | isolation source: Freshwater growth medium | place: USA...
GTGTAGCTGTGATGAATCGCAATTCTACGTTTCAACGCGCGACCAGGTTTACGCGGCGCTCCGGCGTAAAGCCGAATCACAGATGGACCTTCTCGGCGTAACTACACAATTCTTCGTAGGCGACGAAACTCTGATGTGCGCAAGTGGCGGAGGTTCACGGAGGTTCAAGTTGTCAAATCTCCGAGAACACAAATTCGGAAGAAAACACGCAATTCGAACGAAGGCATCCAGAGTTTTGTCCCTAAGCTGCGACCGATCACTTTGGACCGCAGCGACTTCACCAGAAGGGTACTAATTCGTCGTCGGGTTCGGCTACGCGCATACAAAGCAAGCCTCGGCTTTGATTCTGAAAGGTACTGATCAGCTCATCCAGGTGAAGGCCTTTCTTTGTGTACCGGGTCGAGGCGTCATCCTCGTATGCACCGGCAGCTTTGAAAATGGACGAGGTGATCAGCATTCAGGCGATAACTGGCCAGCCGTCCAAGGTGGGCGCTGCGCCAGCAGCCACGAGTAGCGGCACGCCAGCAGCCATCGGCAATACGGTGGCGATTGAGGCCAAAGTGCCGACGGTGGGAGCAGACTTGCAAGGCGATTCCTCCACAACACGCTTGTGCAAGACTTGCAATCTGTGCGCGAAGAACCGTCGCATGTGCAGGATGCTGCCTACAGGCACGTGCGTACAATGTTCCGCGAGCGGCGTCGAATGCAAGCAGCGACTGGAGAAGAAGCGCGGCCGGCGGCGTGTCACGGCAGATAACGTCGCGCAGCTCGTGCAGCGCCCCAAGCGCTCGCGAGAGCGGGCGCAGAGCGCGAATGCCATTGGCGTGGAGCAGGCCACTGACGTCCGTGACTGGACAGCCCTGGGTTCCATCCCCTACCTTGACGAGCACTACGCAAACTGTACCGCCTCGTCAAGCGGCTCAGTTTCGGCTGCCGGCGGCGCCAGCGGCGCCAGCGGCGCCATGAGTAGTCAGGGCGGCAGTCAAGGAGGCAGTGCGCTCACCCAGGAAAGGGAGTATTCCTATAACGAGTCTGTCATCCAAGAGGCGTACATGGCAGGGATCCAGGCTGCGACACGCGCTCCGCAGATATTCTACGGCTCATACCACCTGCCATACTGCCATCCGGCCGTACTACCGGCCCTGCCATATCAGGAAGTGCGACGTATGGCCCAGCTGCTCGGCGCTGGCGGCATGCCCGCCATGTACGCCGCGTCCCTGCAGCAGGCCACTGCCCCTCAGCTCGGCTACGGAAATGCGACTCCCGCTGTCCCATACGCCGCCCTTATGATCAACACAGCGCTCGGCGCCGCCACTGCCGCCCTCCCGCCCCTTTCCCCCGCCGCCGCCGGAGCTGCGGCGCCCACGGTGGGCACAAGTCTCGCAGGGATGCAAGGCGTCACGCGAGGTGAGTTACGCCCGACTTTCGAGGTAGTCCCGGGTGATGTTCACCAGGGAGCTACGGGCCCGGTGCTCGATATGCCGCTATTCGCCCCTCTGCCGCCTCTGCAGCTACAGTCTGTATTCGCGCCTCTGCCGCCTCTGCGGCCTCTGCCGCCTCTGCCGCCTCTGCCGCCTCTGCCGCCTCTGCCGGGCGCGCCTCTGCCGCTTCTGCCGCCTTTGCCGCTTCTGCTGGGCGCGCCTCTGCCGCCTCTGCGCGGACCGGGGACCATTGGCGCCTCGCTCGTTATCAGCACGCCATCTTCAGAACTTCAGAGCGAGATTGAGAATTACATGTAGTACTGCGCAGAACAAGTCGAGGAGGGACAATTGTACATTTATCGTATTGCTAACGGCCGTACGTCATAGGGTATTGGGTGCGTGTGTCTGTGCGGTGAGGCCTCCGAGCGGGCCATCTATCTGGAATCCGTGCGCGGCCGGGGAGGCCATGCCGCCGCGGGAGGCGCGCGTCGTCGTGGGTCGTGTCGGAGTCGGTGTGACCGGGTTGGTCAATGTTTCGTTATATTTCGTGAGATTATGCGATGGTCTCGCGGGGTCTAGACATCCCATTGCATATACATGCGAATGGACGTTTTGGCGCTACGTCAAGTCGACTAGCATGCAGTAAGTGAGTGTCTGGATGGGCTTCCTAGACTGCACGTACGCAAGAAAGCTGCCGGCGAGATTGCGCACCCATGGGACCATGCTCTTGCCAGGTGCCGTTCTCGAGCTGCTTCCCGTTGATCGCAAGTCTGTTTGTGGGCTGTCGTTGACGCTGTCCTCATTTGAACCATGCCCCAGGCGACCGCACTGAAGCTGGGGCAATGGCCTGGTGTGGGCGCGAGATGCATGCAAATGCGCACTCATGATGTCGCGGTGGTGGTAGACGTACGTGGTCTTGTGCGCTTTCTCGGGCGAGGCGAACGTGCGACCGGCGTTGATGCCGTTGAAGACATTGCCATGTTCTGCGCCAACCCAGCTCACACCGCCAAATTCCGTGCTGTTGTGCAGTTGGTATCCGAGCCAGATGTCCTCGAGCACACACCAGGGGCGATGGAGTGTCTTCACCATGCGCGCAACGTCCGCCCGCACAACCCTGGACTGGGCCAGCCTCGACGCGAGGTGGGCGCTCATGCTAATGAGCCAACCTGAAACGAATGGGAACGGGCCGACGCAGTCCTCCCAGCCGGGTTGCCCGAGCTTGCCTTCACAGGCATTCAGCTCGAAAGAGCTGCCCACGTACGGTATGAATGTCTTTGGATTCCAGGCACTCCACCCGAGCCATCCGTGCAGGACGGAGGTATCCTTGGGCGGCAGACCCTCGGCCTGCATGTGGGCCAGCTGATGCAAGAAAGATGCGGGCACAATGTACGCGTCGTCATCGGCCTTGCAAATCCAACTTGCACTCGGGAAGAGCCGGGGGGCACGGCGAAGCCAGCCATGCAGAGCCAGGACCCTGCCATGCAGTTCGTCCTGCGCAATGGCGACTAAGCCTGTGCGCAGGAGTAGCAAATCCTGGTTTGTATTCTGTTCCTCACGAATCTCGCGCCGCTGGCGGTCATTCAGCGCTGGTGGAAGCCTGACGACGAATCGCACTTGCAGCGCATGCCCAACAGATGGGTGTCGCTGCCATGTGCGACGGCTGGCGTCTCGTCGCTCAACGTTGCCAGGCGCACTCACCACGCCGATGGCAACCACAACGGATGAATAATTCCTCCGAAGCCCTCCACGGTTAAGAGCCTCCATGGTCCATGGAAAAAGCCTTCAAGTTTCAAGTTCGACACCGGTAACAACACCTCCAAGTTCTCGTGAATGGAGAAACCCTCCTCCAAGTTCTCGTGATTGAAGGCGACGGTCATCTGATGCGCCATGAGAAAAGATAACTTCTTACAACCGATGAACTAACCGAAGCATGCAAACGAGAGAGGAAAACGAGAACCTAAGAGGCCTGACTCCACCATGCCGTCCCTTGCGGTGACCAAGGCCACGGCGATCACCAAGAACCTGCGCGATCTCGCCGCGCGCGTGCGCGCGGCCGAAGACTTGACGAGCACCGTCGAGGACAGCTTGGCTCAGCTCGACCTTGCGCAGGAGATGATCAAGGAGGACATGAACACGGTGTGGCGCGTGAGCATGCACGGGGCGCTTGGCGAGCTCCTCTCATCGATCGTCGACCTCGCGGCCGCCGATCCGTCGTGTCTGCACGCCGCCGACCCGCGGGAGGATGTACTCTACAACACGGCGGACGCGCTCACCGCTATCGTGGAGGACAAGGATGCTGACCGCCGTGAGGCACTCGCCAAGGTGTGCCTCACTCCTCTGGCCAAGCTGTCGATGAACGCGGCGGTGCACGACGCCGAGGCGTCCGAGATGGGCATCGCGCTCCTCGTTCAGCTCTTCAAGGGAAGCGAGCCCTCGCGCAAGGCGCTCAAGCAGATCTTCTTCCAGGGCGAGCTCGCGGCGCCGCGCAAGATGCTGAAGGATACGCCGGCGCTTCTCGCGAGCGCCAAGACGCACGCCACGCAGCTCCATCTCGTCAGCCTCCTCCACCACCTCGGCAGTGGCGCGAGTGCATTCCGCACGCCGCTGTGGGACGCCTACTCGCACGGCGCTCCACCGCCCAAGCTGAGCGACCACAAGCTCTTCCTCGCGCGTTCCATGCAGATGCTCGCGAGCTTCAACTCGGCCTACCGCACAGGCATCGTGTCCGTCGAGCTCGAGGAGGCTGAGCTGCTGCCTGACCGGCCCGTTGAGGCACGCCGCCCCGGGCACGTCGCGTACGCGCACTTCCAGCCCGCACTGCTGCGCATCGACTTCCACAAGGACGGTGACATCGTCGACGGCAGCAGCTTCCGGTACAGTTCACTCTCGTCCGCGCGCCTCACGCGCCTCAAGCAGCCCACGTGCGGTGGAGGCAAAGGCGACACCGCTAGCGGTGCCAGAAGCAGCCCATCGATGTACGAGCTCGTCTTCACGACGCTCGTTGACGGCGTCGCGCGTGGTTCGCTCCGCCTGACGCTCAACGAGGCGCACCTCAAGACATTGAAAGAGCAAGGAGCGATCACGCGCCTGCCTGGCTTGGCGGCAGACGTGGCCAAGCGCGCCGCGCCCGTGGCGGCGGCGGCGGTACCGTCCAAGCGCCAGAAATCGCCACCTCCGGAGAACAAGGATGGCAGCGTTGCACGCGGCAGTGGCAAGCCGGCCGGCGGCGGCCGCAGCGAGGCGGGCGGCGGAGGCAAGGCGGTGATAGGCGCCACGAGCGCCGCACTCAAGCAGCAGATGCTCGATGCCGAAGAGGCGCGCAGTGCTGCCTTTGTTGCCGCAATAGCGCAGCACCAGAAGCGCAACTCGGCTCAGCCGCTGGCCGAGGAAGCGGAGGCGATGAATGACGAAGAGATGGACGAGGACCGCAGTGACTTCAAGGGCGGAGAGAAGGGCGAAGAGGGCAGCAAGGTCGAGGACGACGACGAGGACGGCGACGACGAGGACGGCGACGAGGAGGACGGCGACGACGAGGACGGCGACGACGAGTACGTGCCGACAGCAGAGGAGGCCAAGGAGGCCAAGGAGACGGCCAAGGCGGCGACCAAGCGGGCCGCCGCCGCGGCGCTGAAGCAGAAGAAGCAGAAGCTGCGGAGTGTCAAGGCCACCAAGGCGGCCGGCGCGCCCAAGCCGCCGGCCGCCGCACCTCTTGCGAAGGGCAAGGGTCCCAAGACGGCACATGACATCTTCGTGGAGGCAATGCGGCCGGCGCTCTCTCTCGAGCGGCCCAAGTGCTCGCGCTCCGAGCTGCGTACGCTGCTGCTGCAGCAGTGGAAGCAGATGGACGCCGCGGAGCGCGCCCCGTGGCTCGCCAAGGTGCCTGTCAAGGACAAGGATGCCAACGACGCTGCCGCCGCCGCCAAGGCGGCTAGCAAGAAGGCGAGGATGCTCGAGACGGCGCAGGTCGTGGGTGAGGCCGATGCGGACGTCGAAACCGTCGACGAAACCGTCGACGAAACCGTCGAGGCGGCCGAGGCGGAGGGTGGCGTGAATGACGGCGAGAGCGAGGTGGCAGCGGAGCTGATGGACCTCAACGCTGAGGACGAGGGAGCGGATGTGATGGCACAGGCGGCGGCAACAGAGGACGAGGAAGCCGATGAGGCATGGGACGGAGGCGGCGTGACAGAGGATGGCGAGGAGAAGGAGGACGAGGCGGACGACATGCTGCTCAATGGCGTGGAGGGCGAGGAGGACGAGGAGGGCGTGAAGGGCGAGGACGGCGAGGAGAATGAGGCCGAGGCTGAAGAGGCCGACGACGGTCTCGACCTGAAGGCAGCCATCCGCCGCCTCTCCTTCTCTGCCGCTGACCGGAGCGCACTCAAGGGACGAGGCGCCTCCGGCGGCAGCGGCCCTCAGCCTTCACGTACGTCGACGGCCATGCTGCCTCCAGCATTGGCACCGCCGATGCAGCCTGCTGGCCGCACCGCTCGCTTCGCTGAGCGCCAGCCGCTGGGCTTTCTCCGCAGCAACAGCACGACGGCGGCAGCCCATGGAGGCAGCAAGGGCGGCGTCGGCGGCAAGGGCTACGCCGTGGCCCCAGGGCCCGCATTCTTTACCGAGCACGGCGACGCCATCTTCATCAAGATCGGGCAGAAGATGCAAGAGCTGCAGACGGCCATGCACGCGGCGCGCGCGCTGCGCGTCTCGCAGCTCGGAATGGCATCGCAGCTCCAGGTCGAGGAGCTCGAGACTGAAGCCGAGCTCGACCTCGCGCGCAAGGCAGCCGAGCTCGAGGCGTCGCAGGCTAAGCCGGCCGCAACACGCACCTATTCGGCACTCGTCAAGAGTGTGGCGCGGCTTGAGGAGCGCGCGCTCAAGCTGCAAGAGGACCGGGCCAACTTCAAAACCGAAGCGCGCCGCGCCCTCGAGGCGCTTGAGGCGACGCGCGTGGCGTCGCACGCGGCGCTCAAGGCGGAAGTGACCAGCATCTTTCGCGCCTTCGAGGCTGAGATGGAGGACGTCAACGCCAAGATGATGAAGAATCTCAAGAAGATGGAGCAAAGAATCGCGGGGTTCGCGCGCCCTATGGACGCGACCGGCCCGCTTGGCCGCTCCGTGGATGAGTACGACGATTGAAAACGCCCTCAGACACGCCCAAGACCAACGAAAAGACAGATGCGCAGGCAAAGCCCGCGAGTGACGCACACGCAGCGCGTGCGCATGGCGTGAGAGACCAGTGAATCGCACACGAGCGTGAGGGGAGCGGCAGGCACGGGCGAACACTTGAGCGTACGTGATCACGTGCCGGATCGGTCGATAGCGGCCACCGCATCTGCGGCCGAGGGCGAGCGAGGAGACGAGGGTGAGGGAGACCTGACCATGGCTGGCACGAACCGCAAGATAGGGCTTGGGCGGTTTGTCTTGCTGTCATGTTCGGCTTCGGTGGAGGGAAATGTCGAGCCGGGCTGTGAAGAATCTCAACAGCCTAGTGGGGACTGCGGCGTGGTGAAGTGAAAAAGCCGGGGTTCTCTGCGAGGCGTTGTCGTAAGCTACGCTGCTCGTGGCTCCACGCCCGGCCGGAGCCGCGAGTCGGCCTGAAAAAACTTCGTGACACTGTGAACGTTCACGCCGCCAGGTTTTCGCTCTCGCGCGCGCGCCCAAAACAGGTTGAGGGGCTTCCTGTCAGGCAACACGACGCGTGCGCAAGCGTCGCATCGTCGTCCGAAGATGGCTTCGACGCTCGCGCGGCTCGTCGAGTTTCGTGAGAAGCTCACGTCGCTGTCGCCGGCCTCGGGCTCGGCGATGCCATTCCGCGTGGTGCACTCTTCGGGCGGCGCGGCCGGCATCAAGTCGGTCACAAGTGAGGGCATGGGGTATGGGCTGCTCATCGCTGGCGTCGCGGTCGCCACGCAGCCGGAGGCGTCTGCCAGCTGGCGCGCCGCGCTCACCCTTGGCGAGGAGCTCTTCGCCGGCTGGCGCCGTATGTGCGAGATGTCCAAGGGCGGTTGCCAGGAGGACCCACACCTTTGGTGCGGCGGCCTCCTGAAGCGCGACGGCGTGAATTCGAAGGGCTTCACGGCGTGCCTGCCGTCGTGGCTCTTCGATGTCGGGGTCCGCACACAGGCTGCGACCGGCTCGGCCACCGACGGCGACGAGGACGCATTGCTTGGGCTTGTGCTGCTGACGGAGGCGACGAACGCGCAGCTGTGGGCACAGCACGAGCAGACGCTTAGCTGGACGTACGAGTCGCTGCGCGCGTTTCTCACCCACGGTGTCTCTTCGAACACTGACAGCGCCGGGCGGCGCGTCCCCAAGCTTGGCTCGTGCTGGGGGGGCTTTGATTGCAACAACCCGTCGTACGCAGCGCCCGGCCACTACCGTGCCTTTCGCGCCTTCATGGTGCGCCATGGGTCGGCGCTCGGGATTCCCCCGGAGGAGACCCTCGCGACGACGCGGGGCTGGGACGCGCTCATCGCGGGCTCGTACGCGCTGCTCGACGACGCGCAGTGCGAGAGCAGCGGTCTCGTTCCGAACTGGTGGCAGCCCGCAGGCCCCGAGCGCTGAGGACCTCTGATTGACTCTGATGGCCGCTCATTACGATTGAGTGCGTCCCTCATCAGGTGGCAGCCCGCAGGCCCCGAGCGACCCCGAGGCCTCCCTGGGTGCAACGCTTCTGGAACGGCGGCAGACGAATTTGGTGCCGAGGCGGCGCGCGCAACGTGGCGTGTGGTGCTCGACGCCCTATGGTCGTCAAGCCCCGATGCGAGCCGCTTTGCCGCCCGCGTGACACGCCAGCTCACCGCGCGCTTTGACCAGAGCGCACCGGGCCACACGGGCTTTCAGAATCTGGAGATCGACCCGAGCTGCACGGCGGTGACGAGCGTGCACTCGGACTGGTACTGGAACGCTTTCATCTTCGGGCCGCTCTCCACGGCGCTCGTGCTCCCGCTGCCCGCCGGCGCCGGCGCCACGCCCGTCGAGCATCGCGAGCAGCAGCAGCACGAGCGTCGACAGCAGCAGGCGCTTGATACGCTCGCGGAGCGTGCCGCTTCAATGGCGATCTCGTCGTACTTTTCGGGAGCGTGGATCACGATCACGACGCTGACGCTCAACGGCGACCTCGCGCGCGCGTGTGCGCGCCTCTTTGCGGGCGACCGCGGCGCGTGCCCCGCCGAGCGACGCCTGATGCCGACCGGCTGGGCCAAGCGCAAGGACACCAATCCTTTCAAGCGAGCCAGTGCCAGACGGATGCTCAATGAGACAGCGGTGTACCAAGGAAGGTAAAAGGAGCCACCGTTTTCGGTCCATGGTGGTACCGGTACGTGTGCGTGGAGTGGTTGTTGAGTTCATGAGTTACACAGGCCGGCTGCGTGTTGTGTTAACGTTCACAGCTCCCAAACTGGTCGGTACCTTGTGTGTCGATTCAACTGACCCTTTCGCAAACTGCATCATCTTCCTACTAGACCCCAGCGCAAATGTCGCAACCTATCATTCCTCACGTCTGCGATCACTTTCTTCAGGGGCGCTGCCGCAACGGCGTCAACTGCCGATACAGCCACATCGTGCAGGCTGGGCCGCCGCACCCTGCCGACCCGCGCCGCCCACTGCCGCCTCCGCCGACCATGGCGCCGTTCAATATGGGTCCGATGGGCATCGCACTGCCACCAGTGGTCGGCCCACTGCCACTGCCTCCACTGCCGCCCGGACCGCCGCCAGCGTCAGCACGGGTGCAGCCGTTGCCGCCGCCAACTGCGATGCCGACTCAGCTCGATGCGCGGCCGCCGTGTATGTTCTTTGCCAAAGGAAACTGCCGCGATGGCGACAAATGCCGGTTCAGCCATGTTCTTGTGGCGCCGCCGCCGCCGAATGTCGGCCGTCAACCGTCCTCGGGCGAATCGCCACCGCCGCCACCACCAGGGTCGTCGCTTCTGCAGCCGCCTTCTGTGCCGCCGCCGGCAGTTGCGCCCGCTGCCGCTCCGCCAGCTGACTCTCGCCCGCTGTGCACCTTTTTCGCCAAGGGCAACTGCCGCGACGGGGCCGGCTGCCGCTTCAGGCACACCATCGGGCCGACAAGTGCTGTGCGCGCCGCGCCGCCGCCGACCGTAGTCACCCTGTCGCCGGACCTACCGGTAGTGTCCATCGACGTCGAGTGCGTAGCGACTGGAGTGCAGCACCATGACCGTTCCGTGGCGCAGATCTCTCTTATCGACTCGAGTTGCATGCCCCGTCTCAACCTGTACGTGCGGCCGGAGCGGCCGGTCGCGTCGTACCTGACGCCCCTCACCGGCGTCACAGCTGAGCTCCTCGCGGCGCAAGGTGTGCCACTGAGCCTGGCGATGGCGACGCTGCGCGCGGCGCTTCCGAGGAATGCGGTGCTCGTCGGCCAAAACATCGCCAAGGACGTCGAGTGGCTCGGGCTTGTTGAGGGCGTCGACTTTGGGCAGATGGTCGACCTCGCCGCCCTCCTGCGCTGCTGGAATCCCAATTTTGGCTCGTACACGTATGCGGCGCAGGACCACTACGCGAGCGTGTGGCTGGGGGTCCAACGCACCGAAGCCGACGCGCACGATGCCGTCGCCGATGCGGTCATCTCGATGCGCCTCTTCCACGCATACACGGCCATCCAGCACGACGCCACCGCGGTGGCTGCCATGGCCGAGCGCGTGCTCGCGACGACGCCCAAGCCCTCCTTTGCAAAGCTCCACCCCGAGTTTGAGGGGTGCTGCATGGGCAACCGGCAGACGTGCAAGTGCGGCGCTCCGTTTTTCTCGTGAGAGCCGAGCGCTGCCAGGGGCGGAGGTGGCACCCGCGAGCGCCGTGGTGGGGGCGCCTTCGAGCGCCGTGACGGGCGCATCATCGAGCGCCGTGGCGACGTACCCACGAGCGCCGTAGAGGGCGTGCACTCGGGGGAGGTGCGGAGTTTCGCGTTCACGGCAAAAGGACAGTAAAGTTCCCGAGTTCATGGCGGAGTGAGCGCGGGAACCGCGACGAAACTGACTGAAAGTTGTAAGTTCACGATCGTCGCCGACCAGCGTTGCGTCCCTAGCAAGCCAACGGCAAATTCCTTCTCCACATCGTCGCGGAATGGCTGACGACCTCTCGGCTTGGCTCTCGGATATCGCGACCAAGGACCAGTACCTGCGCTCGGCCGGAGCCGCGGTGGCCGTCGACTCGTCGGTGCTGCCACCCGTGCGTGGCGAGAAGGCTTTTCCTCCCGCCAAGAAGCCTCAGGCAGCACCTACCAAGGCTGCTGCGCCTCCGCCCAAGCCGGCGGCGCCTCCACCCAAGCCCAAGGACGAGGCAGCCATCTGGGACGCGGATGAGCTCACTCCTGTACCGGGCGCCCCGTCGGCTCCTCCGGTGGCGCCGTCCAATGCTGCCGCTCCTGCCACCGCTCCCAGCAACAAGTACACTGCCAACAAGAGTGACACAAAGCCGCGACACATGCACGTTGAGTCAGGACGCGAGTACTTCAACAGGTGGGACGCGTTCGATGTCGAAGGCGAGGTCGCCAAGCTCGAGGAAACCCCCGCCAAAGACGCGCAGGACGAGGCCGACATGCCCGCCGCCGACGGCCTGCCACCCGACCTGACGGCGGCAATGCTGGCCAAGATGCCAGCGGTCGAGGTGGAGCGGCGTGCGGTCAACGAGAAGAACAAGGGCAACGAGGCGTACAAGGCCAACGAGTACCGCACCGCCATCTCGCACTACACCTACTCGCTGCGCCTGCAGCAAAACAACGCTGTCGTGTACGCGAATCGCGGCATGTGCTACCTGAAGCTGAAGAACTACCGGCAGTGCCTCGCCGACTGCACGGCGGCGATCCAGATCGACGACAGCTACACGAAGGCGTACTTGCGCCGCGGCATCGCGCACCGGCGCCTCTCACAGTCGTCTCAGGCCCTCAAGGACCTCGACATCGTGCTGCACCGCGAGCCACACAATTCGGAGGCGACGGAGCACCGGCGATGCGCACTCATCGAGTTGGAGAAGGCGGAGCGCGAGCGCAAGGAGGCGGAGGAGAAGGCGCCCAAGACGATCGCGGGTCGTTCCGCCTCGGGCAAGAAGTCCTCCGTCGTCATCGAGGAGGTCGACGGCGACGAGGACGATGAGGAGGAGGTACCGATCAAAAAGGCGAGCTCCAAGTCAGCTCCCAAGGTCGCAGAGGATCCGGCGGCAGCGGCGGTGCGTCGGCTTCAGGAAGAGGAGCGGGCCAAGGATGCGCGCGAGCGCGCGCGTGCCGAGCAGGCGGAGCGCATCGGGCGCGAGCGCACCGGTCCCGCCGTGGACCCTCAGGCGAAGGAGGAGAGCGATGCACTCCTTGAGTCCCTTCAGATGATGAACATGGGCAGTGCGTTCTCGCAGGAGTTGAAGCCGAAGGCGCCCGAGAAGAAGCCGGAGGTGCCGCCCAAGCAGCCCGACAAGAAGGAGGCGCCGCCCGCCAAGCCGATGCGCCGCCTTGCGATCGAGGAGGACGAAGATGAGGACGAGGACGAGGAGGAGGTGCCGATCAAGCGCATGCCGAACGTCATCGACGGATTCGACCCGGCCAAAGCGTTTGGTGGCGCCAAGCCCGGTTGGGTCTTCAAGATGGGTGGGCACGGCCTTGGCTACTATCGGGAGGCCGCAGCCGCTCCGGCTGCCGCTGCCCCGGCCGCCGCCGCCGCACCCGCCGCCGCACCCGCCGCCGCACCCGCGCCGGCTCCGACGATGAAGAAGCTCGCGATTATCGAGGACGATGACGAGGAGGAGGCGGCAAAGGCTCCGGCCCCGGCTGCCGCCAAGGGTGGCATGCGAAAGATGGCCATCGTCGAGGACGACGATGAGGAGGAGGAGGCGGCAAAGGCTCCGGCGCCGGCTGCCGCCAAGGGCGGCATGCGAAAGATGGCCATCGTCGAGGACGACGATGAGGAGGAGGAGGCGGCAAAGGCTCCGGCGCCGGCTGCCGCCAAGGGCGGCATGCGAAAGATGGCCATCGTCGAGGACGACGATGAGGAGGAGGAGGCGGTAAAGGCGCCGGCGCCGGCTGCCGCCAAGGGCGGCATGCGTAAGATGGCCATCGTCGAGGACGACGATGAGGAGGCGCCGGAAGCGTCCAAGCCCGCCGCGCCCACCGGCGGCATGCGAAAGATGGCCATCGTCGAGGACGACGATGAGGAGGCGCCGGAAGCGTCCAAGCCCGCCGCGCCCACCGGCGGCATGCGAAAGATGGCCATCGTCGAGGACGATGAGGAGGAGGAGGCGGAGGCGGAGGAGGTGGAGGTGCCCCTGAGTGAGGAGGCGGCGGCGGCGCTCTCCCGTGCGGATGCTCTACGTGAGGAGGGCAACACGCTGTTCAAGAGCGGCCAGTACGATCAGGCCATCGAGCTTTACTCACAGGCTCTTGGCACCATCGAGGGTGAGTCGACGGCGGAGGTGGAGCTTGCGGCCAAGTGCCTCAACAACCGGGCGGCATGCGCGTGCCAGCTACAGCGCTACCGCGCCGCAGTGGACGACTGCACGAAGGTGCTCGCGCGTGCCCCGCGTGAGGCTAAGGCTCTGATGCGGCGCGGCTTTGCATACGAGTCGCTGGAGAAGTATGACGAGGCGCTCGCCGACATGCGGCTCGTGCAGAGCATCGAGGCATCGGCACAGGCGAGCGCCGCATGCATTCGTCTCGAACGGTTCGCGCGCCAGAAGGCGGCGCTCTCGGCGGCTGATGCCGCTGCGGCCGAGAAGAACCCGGCGGCCAAGGCCAAGGCGGCGGCCGACAAGGCGGCGGTCGAGGTTAAGGCGGTGGCCGACAAGGCGGCGGCCGAGGCTAAGGCGGTGGCCGAGGCTAAGGCGGCGGCCGAGGCTAAGGCGGCGGTCGAGGCCAAGGCGGCGGCCGACAAGGCGGCAGCTGCACAGAAGAAGGCCCCTGCTGCGGCCGCCGCCTCGGCACCCACGCCCCCTCCGCCCGCGGTTGACGCGGAGGCCGCGGCCAAGGCGCTCGCAGCCAAGGAACGCGGTACCGCAGCCCTCAAAAAGGGCGAGTTTCGGGCGGCCGCCGAGGCGTACCGAGATGCTTCGAAGTTCGCGCCGTCAGATCACACGCACTATTCGAACCTCGCCCTGGCGCTGCTCAAGTATGGCCAGCCGCAGCATGCGGCGACCGCCGCGCGCCGGTGCATCGAGCTGGAGCCCAAATTCCTCAAGGGCCACTTCCGACTCGGCCAGGCGCTGCGGGCGAGCGGCGAGGCGCCAGCGGCGGTGGAGGCGCTGCAGGAGGCGCTGCGTCTTGCGCAGGCCGAAGGCGCCAAGGAGGCTTCCGAGGTAGCCAAAGAGCTGAGCGCATGCAAAGAGGAGGCGGCCAAGGCGGCAGCACCCAAGCCAACAGGGGCCAAGCCCACGGCGGCGGGCGGTGGGCCACATGGCATCTCGATCGTGCCCAACGCGGCCGATGATGATGTCGAGGAGATCTCGACCTCGCCGACGCGCGGCAAGCCGGGCACGATGAAGGTCATCAAGCCCGCGACTCTGAGCAGCTCGGCAGAGATCGAGCGTAAGGCAGCCGAAGTGGCAAAGCGCGCGGCCGAGATCGCCAAAGGTGCGCCCGGCAAGGGCAGCAGCCTCGCCGGCGCCAAGGCGAGCCTGTCTGCCTTCGAGCGCGAGTTCCAAGGGCTGTGGAAGCAGGGCAAGGGCGCCGCGAGCACACCCGCGAGCGTGCTGTGCGACCTGCTCAGCCAGCTGCCCGCGACGGCTGCCGAGATGAGCCGCTTCATTGGCGAAGGGCTGAGCGAGGACTTACTCAGCGGGCTGGTGCTCGCGACAGCGCAGGCTGCCGAGCCGCCCGTGACGGCGGCTGCGCGCCTGTGCGCGCTCACGGCAGTGCGACGCTTCGACATGTGCTGGATGTTTGTGGGCAAGCAGGAGAAGGCGGCAGCGACGGCCGTGCTTGCCTCGGCCAGCGGAGGTGAGCTCGCCGACGAGGTGGCGGCTGCCGCCAAGAGATATGGCGTGCAGCTCGCGTGAGCGAGATACGGCGCGTAGGCTAGGGAGGGCGCGTCCTCCTTGCAAGGGCGTGCAAGGGCGTAACAGCTGGATGTGACGCATGCTCGTCCGTGGAGGACTGGAGGTGGAGAACGATGGTCGATGCCAGGTCGCAGATGGTGCGGTGGCTGGCGGCTTTAGGAGCGACGGTGAGACAGACATTCGCCCTCAGGCGTTTCGGCCCGGTGACTTTGGTCGGTCGTTTTTAAAACAAGCTTGCATGTCCGTTGAGAACTGCGCGAACGAGAAGTTGCGAAAGGTAGCTTTCGCCTTTCCTCCTCAGCGCGCCCCCCGCGGCGGCCCTCCTTCCGGCGCGACACTTTCTGCGGGCACTGGGGCGGGTGCGAAGTGGAGTTCATCATCATGCGGCCGGACGACGTGCCGCATCCGGCGCGGTGCCGACGGAGCTCACGCGCCGCGGCTGAATGTGAAGGCCGCCGACATTTCGACGGAGCCTGCGCGGCCGTGCTGGCCGTCCTCGCCGGGCAGGCTCGCCGCGTAGTCGGGCAGGACGACGTCGCGGAAGAAGTCGTGGATCGCGGCCTTGCCGCCCGCGGCAACGACCGCCGGGACGAGCGTAAGCGGCAAGAGAACGAGGAGCGGGCCGCCCAAGTGCTCGGTAACACACTTGTCGAAGAAGCGCGCAGCCTCGGCCGCGCGTGGCGCGACGAGCATCATCATGGGCATGTGCTCGTAGGCGGTGCACGCGCACACCTGCGCGGGGAGGACGGCGTGGCCGCCGAGCGCGTCCTCGCGCAGCGTTGTGAGCATCGAGCAGAGCACCTCGATGGTCGACTGGCCGTCGGGGTGCGGGTTGTAGTGGTCGGCCGTGGACACGTTGAGCACGAGGATCTCGCTGCCCTGCGCCGCGGCGTGGCCCACCGAGTACATGAAGCAGAGCTCGTTGTTCGGGTCCAGGACGCAATTCACGCGGACCGTGCCGCAGGGCGGGGCGTCATTGTTGACCATTTTCGTGAGTGTTGCGCGGGAATGCGGGCGGGAGCGGCGCGAAGACGGCGCGAATGTAGAGTTGACTTACCAGTTACTCGCATGCAAAGGGACACACGCTTTGAAACTGCCTTCCCATTTTATGTTCGCTCGCGGTGAATGGCGACCTCGTCCTCGTCGACCGTCAAGGCGTACCCCTACCCGCCCAAGATCTGCTGCCTCGGCGCCGGCTACGTCGGTGGCCCAACCATGGCCGTGATGGCCAAGATGTGCCCCGACATCAAGGTGACCGTGACAGACCTCAATGAGCGACGAATCGCCGCATGGAATTCAAGCTCTCTGCCCATCTATGAGCCGGGCCTGCAGGAAGTCGTGGAGGAAGCCCGTGGTCGCAATCTCTTCTTCTCGACCGACATTGATGCCGCCATCCAAGAGTGCACCATTATCTTCGTCTCCGTCGCCACGCCGACCAAGACCTCGGGCATCGGCGCTGGCGAGGCAGCCGACCTCACGTACTGGGAGCTCGCCGCGCGTCGTATCGCGGCCGTGTGCAACGCGAGCTCCAATATGTCGCCCAAGATCATCGTCGAGAAGTCGACCGTGCCCGTCAGGACCGCGGACGCCATGGCGGCGGTGATGGCGGCGAGTTGCAAGGGCACCGACTTCCAGGTGCTCTCGAACCCCGAGTTCCTCGCCGAGGGGACGGCGATCGATGACTTGTTCAAGCCGGACCGCGTGCTCGTTGGCGGGCCAGTGACGCCGCAGGGCCACGCTGCCGTCCAGTACCTCGCTGACGTCTACCGCCGATGGGTGCCGACGGAGCAGGTGCTCACGACCAACCTGTGGTCCGCGGAGCTCACGAAGCTGACGGCGAATGCGTTCCTAGCGCAGCGCATCTCGTCGATCAACTCGATCTCGGCGCTGTGCGAGGCGACCGGCGCCAATGTCTCCGAGGTCGCGTACGCCATCGGCGTCGACACCCGCATCGGACCCAAGTTCCTCAAGGCGTCGGTCGGCTTCGGTGGCTCGTGCTTCCAGAAGGACATCCTCAACCTCGTGTACCTGTGCCGCCAGTTCGGCCTGCCCGAGGTGGCCGAATACTGGCATCAGGTGATCGCGATGAACGACTGGCAGAAGAAGCGCTTCGCCACCAATATCGTCTCGTCCATGTTCAACACCATCTCGGGCAAGAAGATCGCCATCCTCGGATTTGCCTTCAAGAAGGACACAGGCGACACGCGTGAGACGCCCGCCATTGACGTGTGCAAGATGCTCTTCGCCGAGAAGGCCAACCTCGCGATCTACGACCCCAAGGTCGCGCGCGAGCAGATCTACTCGGACCTGGGCAAGGAGGTCATCGACAAGATCGAGATCGAGACAGATCCGTACATTGCATGCTCGGGCGCGCACGCCATCTGCATCCTTACCGAGTGGGACGAGTTTAAGGCGCTCGACTACAAGCGCATCTACAAGTCGATGCAGAAGCCCGCCTTCATCTTTGACGGCCGCAACATCATAGATATCTCCGAGTGCCAAGCCATCGGCTTCACCGTCTGGTCGGTTGGTCACGCGCTCGCCCTCGCCAAGTGAGTCAGTGAGTCGAGCGAGTGAGTCAGTGAGTCGTCGGACGAGAGAGGCCAGCCGCCGGGATTAACCGGGAGGTCCGGGAGACTGAGGGAGACGGCGAGCATCGGCTTTATGCAGTGCCGTAACACAGGTATGGTATGCCGTACGGTAACATACGGGTTACTTACCGGTAGGGTTAGCGACGAGACTGACGGCGGGTGCCGATCTCGGTTCTCGCTTAAAATGTCTGATTCCCCTCACTGTAGTGACGCACCGGAACTCCGGAAGTCGCGTGAGTCGCGTTACAGTGGTTGTCAAAAGTCCTGACCCCCCGGGTGGGGTGGGGTGGGGTGGGGTCGGCCGAAGTGGCCGATCGCGCTCTGCGCCT
>ENA-UOUZ01001210-UOUZ01001210.1-mixed-culture-metagenome-genome-assembly--contig:-NODE-1210-length-17327-cov-99.287344_pt1 | contig 17327 bp, 8 predicted proteins | sample MGYA00238154_ERZ761575 | MGnify/ENA primary metagenome ERZ761575 (study PRJEB28896, sample SAMN07631632) | mixed culture metagenome | isolation source: Freshwater growth medium | place: USA...
GGACCCCTACCCCCCCCTCCCCCCACCCGCTCAATGTCAAAAATTTCGACTGTAGGTTTCTGTGCAGATCCTTTTACAGAATCCTAATGCAATTGCGCTTGTTTTCGACGAAAAAGTGGAACTCGACGCGTGCTGTGCGTGGTTTGTGAAGAGGGTGATTACTTCGAGAGAACTTGGGAACCAAGACACCTCTCAAGGTATGCATCTTTTTTCCGTGCCGAGGTTGCCGCTTTTCGCGGCTCCACGGGGGGGTATTGCGCGCCTGCGTTGCCGGCCGTTGGTGCTGCTGGCCCCGCGCAGCTCGCGAGCAGCAGCGGGTACCGCGTGCTTTCATTTGATCACACTGAAGGATGCTTGCAGCTGGAAGAGTATGCGGGATGCCGCAAGTTCCACACTGACGGCGTCGATCGACTCGCGTGGTGCCGTGGCAGGCTACCTCGGGGTGTTCCGAACTAGCAATCTCCATGGCGCAGAAGCGTATCAACAAAGAGCTGCAGGACCTGGGCAAGGACCCGCCCGCCAACTGCTCCGCCGGCCCCGTGGGGGATGACCTCTTTCACTGGCAAGCAACGATCATGGGCCCGCCGGACTCACCCTACCAGGGAGGAGTCTTCTTCCTGAACATCCACTTTCCACCCGACTACCCTTTCAAGCCGCCGAAGGTGCAGTTCACGACGAAGATCTACCATCCAAACGTGAACTCGAACGGCAGCATTTGCTTGGACATCCTGAATGCGCAGTGGTCGCCTGCGCTCACGACGTCCAAGGTGATCCTCAGCATCTGCTCCCTGCTGACGGATCCGAATCCGGACGACCCGCTCGTGCCCGAGATTGCGCGCACGTACAAGGAGGATAGGCCCAAGTACGAAGCAACTGCCCGTGAGTGGACGCAGAAGTACGCCACCTGAGGAGGACGACGAGGGGCAGCTCGTGGCACCTGCGAGTGGGGGCTAACCCCGCCCACACGTGCGCAGGGCTTCGCTGCTTCCCTTGTACGACGCACGCACACGATGATCCCGCGCGAGACAAGCTCACCAACACCATCACTAGACGTCAGCTCTCTCGTTGCCAGTGCTCATGGTGTTCCGCGCCGTAGGGGCTTTGGAAAGGGCCTTAGCAGCTTGGCCAAGGGTGTACACGTTCAAGCGCGTGTTCGTGTGTGGCCTACCATTGTCCAGCGTTTTTGCCCAGGACGGCGCGCGATGTGGGAAAATGGAAAACCGGGTGTGGGGCCGCTTCGCTCGCGGCTCAGAAGCCAAAGCCGCGCGCTTTTCTGGAAGCTCGACTTCTCCCGCGATCCTCACCCGCATCCATGGCGCAGAAGCGTATCAACAAAGAGCTGCAGGACCTGGGCAAGGACCCGCCCGCCAACTGCTCCGCCGGCCCCGTGGGGGATGACCTCTTTCACTGGCAAGCAACGATCATGGGCCCGCCGGACTCACCCTACCAGGGAGGAGTCTTCTTCCTGAACATCCACTTTCCACCCGACTACCCTTTCAAGCCGCCGAAGGTGCAGTTCACGACGAAGATCTACCATCCAAACGTGAACTCGAACGGCAGCATTTGCTTGGACATCCTGAATGCGCAGTGGTCGCCTGCGCTCACGACGTCCAAGGTGATCCTCAGCATCTGCTCCCTGCTGACGGATCCGAATCCGGACGACCCGCTCGTGCCCGAGATTGCGCGCACGTACAAGGAGGATAGGCCCAAGTACGATGCAACTGCCCGTGAGTGGACGCAGAAGTACGCCACCTGAGGACGACGACGGGGAGGGGCAGCTCGTGGCACCTGCGAGCGGGGGCTCAGAGCCTCGTCGGGGCGTACCAGTTCTCTTGGCGAGCGAGTAAGAGCGCTGTTGCGTACGACACCTGCCACGCGTGTCTCAAGTATTCAGTTGTGTGTCGTCGAGGGTTGTCCCCGCGCCGCATAGCTTAGTAGCCTGTGGAGGGGCGGCGTCCGGCGTCTCGATCGGTTATAGCAACGCCGGCGTTCACACCGTCGCCCCCCGTGCCCGAGCGGAGAGAGAAGCCGCACGGCAAGTACTTAAACACCGCGTCACACACACCACGTACACGTGTAACCGGTGAAGCGTGTCAGAATGTATACAGCTTTCGACACAGCAGGCCTTTCGCATAGGGATAGGCGACTCAAAGGGACTCTTAAGGGACTCGCGACTGACGCGACCCAGCTTGCGCTTCTTCCACGGAGGTAGGGCCATGGAGTTGTCGTACACAAGCCACGACATGACACATGTGACCACATGTGACGCCCTCACGTGACTGCATCCTCGATTGATGGTCATGTCGGCAGTTGTCGTTCATAGAAGGCGCCAGTGCCATCTGGAGTGCTCTGCGCGTTGCTGCTCGCTCCATCAGCATTAAGGTTCTCGCGCTGCTTCGCCACCTGGTGCGCTACAAGGGTGGCGTATGTGCCTCCTTGGGCCAGCAAAGCAGTGTGCGTCCCCGACTCGGCTACGCGCCCACCGTCGACCACGACAATCTGGTGCGAGTTGATGACGGTGGAGAGGCGATGGGCGACGAGGATGACCGTATGCGAACCCGTCCAGATGAGGCCGTCGAGTGCCTTCTGTACCTGCGCCTCTGACTCAGCGTCGAGCGCACTGGTGGCCTCGTCGAGCAGCAGCAACCGCGGCTGGCGCAGCAGGCAGCGCGCGATGGCAATACGCTGCTTCTGCCCCCCGCTCAGGCGCTGGCCACGCTCGCCTACGCGCGTCGACAGGCCGTCCTCGAACTCGGAGATGAACTTGTACGCCTGCGCCGCCTTGGCGGCAGCAACAATCTGCTCGTTGGTCACCTCGCCCTCGATGCCATACGCTATGTTCTCGCCAATTGACCTGCCACAACGAGTTGGGCGTGCACACACGGAATGTGTGACAACACAGGCTCTCGAGAGGGATTCAGGGGGGCAGGGGCTCCTCCGAAGGCGTACGAATTGAAGAGCATGGTCTCCTGCGAGACGACACCCACATGCTTGTGAACCGAGGCGATGTTGAGCTCCTTGAGGTCTTTCCCGCCGAGTGTGATTCGGCCCGAGCGTGGGTCGTAGAAGCGCAGCATGAGATGCACCACAGTCGACTTGCCACCGCCCGAGCGGCCGACGAGCGCGCACACGCGCCCCTCCTCGACGACGAAAGACATGCCCTGAAGCACTTTTTGCTCCGGGCGCATTTGGTAGTGGAAGTGCACGTCCTCGAAAGCAATGGACCACTTGGTCACGGCTAGGTCAACATGTGCGCCGCCATCCGGGTCAATGTCGGGGGTAAGATCATAGAGAGAGAGCACCCGCTCCGCTGCGCCAGCCGCACGCGTGAATGAGTTCACCATGTCGTTGAGCGCCTGGATGGCCGTGTTGATCATATTCCAGCTGCCGACAAGGAGATTGAAGGTGATCGAACGGTCAGACCAGCAGAGGAGGAGAGTCGCGCAAGCCTCGAGGGGAGAGGAGGTCGCGGCCGCCTGCTTACTAAAGTTGGTACGTGATCAGCTGTCCCACACTGATGGCACCCGCGGGATGCATTGCAATCGAGCCACCGTACCACAGGATGAGCACGCCGGCGAGGAGGTCAAGGTAGTCGTTCAAGGCAGCCGCGACGCCGCCGGCGATGGCGTCTTTGATGCCCGCCCGAAGCGCCTTGTTCAGCACCCTGCGGTTCCGCTCCGCCTCTTGTGCTTCTGACGAGACGGCCCGCACCATGCGGACGTTACTGATCGCCTCGCCCGCGCGGGACATGGCGTCGGAGAGGCTTCGCACAGGCGAGAGTGGATCCAAGGTCTCGGTCAGCGTGCGGCGCGGGCAGCTGTGCATCGGCCACAGCTGCTTGTGGCATAGGGCAGGCATGGGAGTGTGAATGGGGGTGTGATGGCGACGCGCACTGCTGATAGATTTGCTTGTTTATCCCGCGTGACCACTCAGCATAGACGCCGGTGATGTGCATCATGGGTAAAATGGTGGTGAAGGCCAGCATGGAGAGGCGCCAGCTTGTCAAGAAGCACATGGTCACACCGCCGACGAGGATCATGAGGTTGGATAAGACCGTGGACAGCGTCGTGTAGATGGGTTGCACCATTGTCGAGATATCCTCCGACAGCCGGTTCTGCAAGTCGCCTGTGCGCATGCCATCGAAGAAGGCGATGTCCTGGCGCATCATCGTGTTGAACAAGCGCGTGCGAACCCATATGCCAATCCGCCGAGCGACGATCTGGAAGGAGAGAGCTCGCAGCGCCTGCAGGCAGCCCATGCCTATCGAGAGCCCAATGAAATAGAGCATCAGCGTGTAGAAGCCAGCCTGCTCGTGATGGCAGTCGGGCGAGCTAGGGTCGTCCGTGCACACGTGATGAGCCTCAATGATCCGATCGAAGATTTGACCTTGAAAGTGCGGCACGACGAGCGAAGCGATCGACTGCCCCATCAGGCATGCCAGGGCAAAGAGGAAGAGGAGCAAGTGCGGCCGGATCAGACGCACCCCACGCATCAGGTACTCAAACCGCCCAACATCAAGCACGTCGCGTACGCCCTTGTCGCCCCTCATGATGCCCTCGGAAGTGCACTTGTCTTTTTTGTTGAAGCATGCGGGGCAGGAGTCGAAATCGCACACGTCGCAACGGTACATATTCTGGCTCGAGTTGTGGCACATGTCGCACACGTGCCCGTCCACTTTGGTGAAGAAGAGCCGATGCTGGTGGAACTCAGGTACGAGGAACCCCTCCTCGGCGCAGAGGACATTGACGAGGCGGTTGGCGACGAAAGCCTCAGCATTGATGAGCAGGACGCACATGAAGAACAGCGCCCCCTGAAGTGTCATGACGGCGTGCGCAGCCTCGCCCCCATCATCCCAGTGTCCGGTAAATTTGATCACTTTAATGCCCAGGTAGATTTGCGTGGACGAAGAGACGAGAAACAAGCAGCCCACAACAACGTTTTTCTTGACGGCGGCGATCTTACGGCGCTCATAGCTCTCGAGGTGCTCCGTCTTCGCTGCAGAGCTGAGTGCGTGCAGTTGGCCCTCGCCTGCATTGATGAGGAGCGGCTGGCACGGTTGGCAACGCGTGCTGCTGTTTGAATTTTCGACGAGGAGGTCGTCCAACTTGGGTCTGCCCACGGTGACCGCAACCCACATGAGCAGCAAGGTGCACGCCACACGGATCACAAGAAGCACCAACGTGTCGAGGGTATCGTAAGAGAAATCTAAGAGCTGCGTCGTAAAGTCATCAAAACGCCAACTTATGTCATAGTCAGTCTCCCACCAAAGGCTCACGTTTGGTGGGGCGATCAGCCCAGGTGCCACTCGGAGCAATACGTTGACGCCGATATCGATCAGGACCAGCAGTAAAAAGAGGCTGATCCCAAGCCGAGAAACAGCTGCACGCCCGCGATTCGCAAGGCACGAGTCGATGGCACCCGTGCAGTCGCGAGCACCCATTTTCGGAAAGACACGTGCACCGCACACTCTCGGTGCGGGACGCCGCCGTCGTGTGAGCAAAAAGGCACGCGCGCGAGCGCGCTCGTCTTCGCAAGCTTGACAGTCAAGTCAAGTCAAGTCAAAAGATGTCAAGTCAGCGCTGTGGGGAGGTGGGGCGCAGCAGCCGCCCATTTCCCATTGGTTGCCCACCCGCCCGCACTCGGACTCTCGGAGCCGCTGCAATTGAGCCGCTGCTGAACAGAGAGAGTGACAGTCGGAGGACCCTGGACTAAGAGCTACCGGCAAACGGGTGTGCCGTGCCGCGTTCGTGCCCCGTGTGTTGGCTATAGTGTAGGGGGGGGACCGACACGTGCGTCGCCCCCCTCCTCTGGTCACACCGTGGAGACGGCGCGAGGATGCCACGATCCCTCTAGAGGTGTAATGTGAGAAAATGTGAGGAGTTAGTGAGGAGAGCACGTGACTCGTGAGTGCTGACGATGATGTTGACACGACATGCTGTCGTGTCGGCGTTCTCTCGCGGTGTGAACGCCCGGCGGGGGCGGGGGGGCGGGGCGCATTGTGTTAGCATTGTGCCGGTGTGATGCACCCACACTTGCCAAGTTCGAGTCTAAGACTGCCAGTCTATCTGTTCACTTCACACCTTCTAGAGAGACACCATGGAGACCGCACGTCGACGGCCACTCCTCAGCCACGTCCTTCACCACTCCTGGGCTGAGCGGCCGCGTGACGAGCTTTCCGTTGCTGTTGACCGACACGCGATCGCCAGGTACTTGGAAACCGTGGAAGCAGGCGCTCCCCCCGCGCGAATCAGATTTGAAGCGGAACTTCGTCGGCGCGTCAGCGAGGTGGCGGAACTTCGTCTTGTTCTTCATCAATTCGAGGCGAAGCTGGCGGGGCATCCCCGCACTTGTACCATCACCAGCGCCGCTCGGTTGGAGTCGATGTTTGTGCTTCAGCGTGCTTGCAGCAACGGCGCGCTCCACCGAATGCGTGTGCGCACCCGCCGAGACTGCTCGACGCGCGTGCGGCTGCCAATGATCCTCCTCGGGCCGAAGACTCACACGATGATCCTCGTCGGACAATCGTCGTCGCCGATCGTGGGAGCGCGAGCCGCCGCCGTAGATCTCCTGGTGGTGTTCGAGGCAAGCCCTGTGCCGCGCGGGGTAGCGCTCCTGGAATAGCATCTTCTCGTTGGGGCCTACCGCGCAGTGGGCGAGCATGGTCCTCTCATCGGCCTCAATGTTGAACGAGCGGTACTGGCCGGAGCTCGCCAGTGCGTACTGTATGCGTGCGAGCACCTGGTCGATCGAGCACTCCGGACGAAAGTCCCGAGCGAGCCCGAAGCCCTTGAGCAGCATAGGCAGCGTGGCCGTCCGCACGAGGTAGCCGCTCACGAGGAGGTTGGGGCTCTTGACGATCGCGTCAGCAGAGTGGCGGCCCATGGACCACGCGGGCCACAGCATCGAGCCGCTCACACGCTTGATGGCCATCCCATTGGGCGAGACGTAATCTGGCTCGCCCCATGCCCGGACCACAGCTAGGTTGACGAAGTCGACGGAATCCAGTTTCGAGAAGATGCTCTTCTGGACAAAGTTCGAAAAGCCCGGCAGGAGTACGACGTCGTCTGCTAGCACCATCAGCCACGAGCAACTCCGCTCCTTCGACCCTCGTCGGCGTGGCGCGGCATTGCCAACCTGGACCTCGAGATGCAAGCGGCCGCTAGCGAAACGGTGTAGCAGGTTGAGGTGCGCCAGGCTGCTGCCAATGGTTCCGAACCAGCGCTTCGACACGCCGGTTATGTTGTTCAAATAGGTGGCTGGCACAACGCAGCTCCGAGTGGCATCACCAACCACTTGCTCAATTGTGTCTGCACTGAGCACAACGCCTGGTGACACAGTTACACGATCGGTGATCCCTTCGCGAGCGAGCTGTGCAATTACCGCGCTGCGTTGCGCGTGCGAGCTCGGCATCGACACGATGGTCGTGCACACGTCATCCCATGCGAATGGGGTCGGCATATTGTTTGTTGCGTTTGTGGCGCCGACGTTTTTCTGTGTTGAATAGTAAAGTGTGTTTCTCTGTGAAGTGAGGAGAGGGTCAGCCAACTGCCGCCGTGCCCGTGGCAACTCACAGGTGCAGCAGCATCGTCGTGGGCTTCTCAAGGTAACCAATCCATGCATTCGAGAAGCGAGCCATTGTGGCGCCGTCTATGACGCGGTGGTCGGCCGTCCAGCTCACTTGCATGATCGAGACTTTCACAAGACTGCCCTTCTCGTCGTAGCGCGGCGATGGGCGCGTCTTGCCGAGGCCTACGATAGCGACCTCGGGCAGGTTGATGACCGGGCCCGTGTACGTGCCTCCGAGGTTGCCAATGTTCGAGATCGAGAAGGTGCCGTCCTTGAGGTCCGCCATGCCCAGCTTGCCAGTTGACGCGTCGGTTTGGAGCCGTTCGAGCTCCGATGCGATCTCGAGGAGCGACTTGGACTGCACATTCTTGACGTTGGGCACGAGGAGACCGGTAGGCGTGTCCATGGCGAGGCCGATGTTGTGCGAGCCCTTGAAGACGAGCTCTGTGCCGTCGGCCGAAATGGACGAGTTCAGGAGGGGGAACTCTGCGAGGGCGAGTGAAGTCGCCTTGATGAGCATCGGCATCAGCGTGAACTTGGACACTCCATATTTGGCAGCCAGCTCCTTGAGCTCGAGGCGCGCCGTCATGAGCGCGTCCATCTGGACTTCGTCGCAGTACGAGAAGGTGGGCACCGCGAGCGCCGCCGTCATCTGCTTGAACATCGCCTTGCGGATGCCACGGATAGGTTCGACACGATCCGCAACGACCCCCGACATGGCGCGTGGCGGCGGCTCCAGAGGCGGCGACGCGGACTTGGCGGCGGACCTGGCGGCGGGCGCGGTGGCGGGTATGGCGGCGGGTTGAGTGGCTGCTGGAGGAGCAGGTGTGGCGGATGTGGCGGCCGCGACCACACGGGGCGGCAGCGCAGCGCCCCTCGCCACGTAAATCAGGACGTCCTCCTTGGTCACATGGCCATTTCTTCCAGTTCCCGTCACCATCGCGAGGTCGACGCCGTGCTGCTTCGCAATGCCGCGCGCCGCGGGCGCCGCGAGCACCTTCGTCTTGCCACCCGCTGTGGCCGCCGCTGCTGGCCTGGCGGCGGCTGTCGCCGATGCGGGTGCCGCAGCAGCCGGAGCAGCGACAGCAGAGACAGCAGCTGGAGCCTTTGCCGCACCCTCGGGCACGTAGTGCAGCAGCGGCGTGCCCGTCTTGGCGATCTCGCCGGCCGCGTACGCAAGCGACGCGATGCTGCCGACAAAGGGGCTTGTGATCTCCACGGTCGCCTTGTCGCTCTGCACCTCACACAGCTTGTCAAACTGCTCCACCGTGTCGCCCGCCTTGACAAACCATTGCATCACCTCGACCTCGGCGATCCCCTCGCCAATGTCCGAGAGCAGAAACGGGTTGGTCGGCAAGGAGCCTGCTCGTGCGGCGACCGCCTTGGCGGCGGGCGGCGCCGGAGCGGGGACGGTCTTGTCGGCGGGAGGCACCGAAGCGGCGACAGCGTTTGCCTCACCCTCGGGCACGTAGTGCAGCAGCGGCTTGCCCGTCTTGGCGATCTCGCCGGCCGCGTACGCAAGCGACGCGATGCTGCCGACAAAGGGGCTTGTGATCTCCACGGTCGCCTTGTCGCTCTGCACCTCACACAGCTTGTCAAACTGCTCCACCGTGTCGCCCGCCTTGACAAACCATTGCATCACCTCGACCTCGGCGATCCCCTCGCCAATGTCCGAGAGCAAAAATGGCTTGGACGACATGCAACATCGCTGCACCGCAAAGAGCGCGGGGCGGTGCAGCGCAGGCAGCCGCTTCGCCACCAGAAGGCGCAGCATGACGACCGTGGACGCCTGCGCGCTTCGGGTCGGGCGAGCCGTGGGTCGCGGGTCCACTCTTTCTTCTCAAAAGGCCTCCAGTTCCACAGTGTAGTACATGTACTGTAAGTAAGTTGAGCACGCTATCGATGTTTACGGTGAGGATCTCGGTTCAAAGGACCACGACTTGACGATTTTGACGAAGCAGCTCAACTATTCCTTCGTCTGCTCCGCAGGGCATTGATCCTTATGTCGGCTCTTGTTCTCCTGGGCGTCGTCGCACACCTGCGCGACGGCGTGCAGCCCTTTTCGGCTGCGGACGACCTCTCTGCTCGCATCAAGCACATCAACATCGATGGATCGCGCCTCATCCCGGCAGCCGTCCTCCGTGAGGCGGCCGTCGCCTCAGGCATCCACTCGGAGCAGCCTCCGGCGGACGCGCCGGTGTACATTGCCAACGCGATCAACAACTGGTACCAACGCAACGGGTACGTCTTCTCGCGTGTGGTCGCGCGAGGGTATGTTCGCGGCAGCCGCCTGCAGTTCGTCGTCAGCGAGCCGCGAGTCGCGAGCCCGTCTGTCATCATCAACTACTACGCCGCCGCTGAGGACACTCGTCGCGAGGCGCCGCCGCCCGCGGCGGTGGTGGCGCCAGCTCCTCCCGCCGCGCCAGCAGCTGCCACCATCCTCAGCCAGATGCGGCAGCGCGCCGCCGCACGCCTCGCTCTCGGTTCGGCGACATGGCGACGGCCGTCGGCCTTCGGCAGCGGCCCGTCAGCAAGCGAGTGCGTCGAGCGTCTCGAGGCATCACTGCGCACGGCGCGCGAGGCGCGCGTGTCTGCGCGCGCGTGCGAGCGCGCGGAGGCGCGCCTGCGCGCGCTGCGCCGCGACGCGGGGCTGCCCAAGCCAACGGAGCTCGAGCAGCTGCATGCATCTGGAGCGCTCGTGTCCGTAGGCGGATCGACGCGCCCGAGTGTGGTGGCCGAGGCGCTTTCGCTGCGCCCGGGGATGCCCTTTCGATGGGACGCATGCGCTTGGGACGAGCTGCGCCGATGCGGACTCTTCGAGGCCTGTGAGGCGCGCCCCCTCTTCGTGCCCGCTCCCGAGCGCCCGCTGATCGACCCTAAAAAGGGTCGCGACAATCTGTACGGTGCTGTCTTTGTGGCCAGGGATCAGGGGACAAGGGACGAGGGGGCGAAGTCACTCTCCGAACCGCCGCCTTCGCCGCCGGTGCGGCCGGTGCGGGGTCCCGGCGGGCTGAGCCGCTGGACGCGGCGCAAGGACGAGTACGTGACGCTGCACCTCTGTGTGATCGAGCGCGACTCGCGCCCGCGACGGCGCGCGCAGCACTGCCGCATCGAGCCGGGGCTCTCGTTTTCGGGCGGGCAGCTCGCGGGCGAAGTGGCCCTCTCGGACCACAACCTGCTCGGGCGCAACCAGCAGCTCAAGCTCGACCTCGCCTTCCACTCTGCTGGAGTCGAGGGCTCCGAGCTCCGGGCCTCATGGGCGGCACCGAGACTCGGCCATCGCTTCAGCGTGGGCGCGCAAGTCTTCCAGCGAGGCAGCGGGCGCGCAGGCCAAACTATCGCCCAGGCCGAGAAGGGCGGTGCTCACTACGGCGCGACGGCGTCCGCCAGTCCCCACGAGCCTAGCGCCGTCATGGGCGCCAATGGCCCGATCAGCGGGTCGCCACTTGACCTTCAGCCTGCGCGCAGCGTGCCCGTACCGGTCTCCGGCGCCGACGTGCACGTGAACGGCCGTGCCTGGCGTGGCGCCTCGATTGGCTTCGGCGCGGCTGCTCACCTCGTGCCGACGCCCAACACGGCGCCGCCTCGGGTCCGCGCCGCCCGTAGTGAGCGCAAAGAGCCTGGATGGTGGAGTCGCAGCTCGCTGCTGCCGCCCACGCCGCCCACGTACCACGAGCTGCCCGTTCAGCTGAGTGCGACGCTCAGCTGCGGCAGCATGCAGATGGGCGGAGGCGGCGGCGGCGGCGGCGGCGGCGGCGCGGCCGGCGTGCGCGCGGGCGCTCGCGTCGCTGTGGCACACTCGCTCCCTTTGCTGCCCCGAATGCCCAACTTTTGGCGCGTCAAATCCGAGGCGCGTCTTGTGGTGCCGCTCGGACTTGCGCTCCCAAAGCGAGCTCCTCGCCGCGCGCCTCCCCAGCCGCCACCGGAGGTGCATGCCACTGGAGCGATCCCCAGCTCGACTGAGCAGCCGGTGATCCGACTCGTTCACAGCAAGCCCCTTGTTCACAGGCTGAGTGAGCTCCTCTTACCTCCGGCGGTGGCCGCCACGCCCCTCGCCCAAGGCGCCGTCACGAGCGCCGGTCCGCTGGCCTCGCTGATGAGCAAGCTGCGCGCGTCGACGCTCAACGTGCGCGGCCGTGCGACGCTGGCCGCCAGCTCGCTCCCCTCGTACGAGACGGAGCTCCTTGGAGGTGAGAACGCCGTCCGGGGCTATGAGTCGTACGAGCTCGGACGCACCACCTCGAGTGTGGGCGGCACTGTCGAGGTCGTCGTGCCGCTTGGCGGCGCGCAGCCGATTGCCTTCTCTCTCTTTGGCGACGCGGGCGCCGGCACGGTGCGCCCTGGGAACGCCGGTACCAACGCGTTCAGTGCTTCTGCCAAGGGGGTGCCTACCGGCTCCTCAGCTGAGAGTCTGAGCTTGAGCGGCGGCGCTGCAGCAGGCGTGGGCCTTCGCTACGGCCCATTCCGCATCGACTACGCTTACAACCTCCAAGGCCGCTGGAAGGCGCATGTGGGGTTGGTCGAGCCGTCCTAGCCCGCTAGCCAGTACGCAGGGCAGAGGTAGCGCTGCACGACCACGGAGCCTGCGGTGTAGGCTGTGCGGCAGTGCCAAGCCTGGTGTCAGGAAGAAGAGCAACAGTGAAGCCTGGGAAGCGGAGAGGTTGCGCGTTGAAAGTCAACGGGACGACATCTATTATCTTCTTCAAAGCCGAAAGCGATACCGCGCCGTCGTATTTATTAATTCGTGCTCTTTTGGGCATTTTCCACACGTTTACCTTTACGATTTAGCTTCGCTGAGACCTTAGTGCGATTCGCTGGACTATCCCCACCCACCTGATTTTGAACTCAGTGATTGACCCAAAGGGGTTCCAAAGGGGTAGGAGGAGGACGGAGGTATTCCTATCTGGATTCACACACTATGTCACTATCCCCACCACCTGACGCACCTGATTTTTAACTCAGTGATTGCTTTCTGGATTCACACACTATCTCCACCACCTGATTTTGAAGATTTGAACTCAGTGCTGAGCACCTCCCACGACCCGCCAGCATTTCTTATCATCTCGCGTCTAAACCGACGGCGAGCACGCCCTTGAGCACGCCAGCAAAACGTGCGTATTCGAGTTGTTAGTAGCTGTTGGTCCGGGGATTTGCCTGCCTGTCCACGCCCGCCTTCATGATCTCGACGTTGCGCTCCCAGGTCGGTTTCGCCGCAGCCGTAGGCGTAGCGCACGCCCGCCTCCGCCTTTACTCCGCCTCTCAACGCCTCACTCACGTCTCGAGCTCATCGGGGGCTCCGGGCGCCGCCCCGGGCGCCGCACCGCCGGCCGGGCTACGGGCTACGCGTCTGCTGCGCGCGCCTTCATTTCGCCGAGATTTCGCCGACCGCCTTCGAGCAGTAAGAGCAGGCGCGGGGAGGCGCTCTGGGATCGGGAGGCGGCAGGGTCGGGTTCGCAGTGATCACGCAGGGGGCGGTCTCTTCTGAGTCGGCCGCGGGGAGCGGTCGTAATGCGGTCGGCTCCGGGGCTGCGGCTGTTGAGTCGGCCACGGATTCGGTCGTTGCGCTCTCGTGCGGGTGTGTACAGGTGGGTTTGGATGGTTGTGAGGTTCGTTTGTGTGATCCGTGTGGAGCCCGTGTGTGCCCGTGAACGTTAACTCGACTGTGTCCCGGCTGTCCCCCGGTGCAGTACGAATTTCTTCTTTGTGGTAAGGCTGCGAAACTGCATTCGTTCACTTCGGTCAGCGTTCGGTCACGGTCGATCAATAGATCAGCGTGGAGATATTTCGAGAATCCTAGTAGGATTCCAGTTTCTTTTTAGCGACAAGAAGAAAAAGACCTTCCTTTTCTGTGCAAAGCGGTAACTCTGCAACTTTGACCCCGTGCGCCAGATTGTACTCATCTTTTTGGTGGAACCTCGGTCACCGTTCGGTCTCGGTCGATCGTGGAGAAAGCAGAATTCAGGATCCAGGGCTCATGACCGATGAGGAACCCGCGCCCCCGGCCTCGGCGCGCAAGGGAACCCCTTTGGAAGCGGACCAGGCCGTGGTGCAGATTGTGCTCAACCTGCCCAGGTACAGCATCGTCGCGATGGAGCCGCTCATTACGGTCTTGCAGTCCGCACTGCAGCAGCATCTTGGGCAGGGCGCAGGCGCGTCATCACAAGCACCGCCCATACGCCCGTTGGCCAACAGATTCAGAAGCGACGGCGGCGGCAAGTCGAATCCTTCTTCGAAGAAGCTGCGGCTCAAGCAACGGCTACCATTGTCCAATCCTCAGAATGCGTATCATGCTGTGCCGGCGGAATCCGACAACATGGCGTCGAAGATGCTACAGCCACTGGAAACTCCGGACTCGCCAGCGGGCATGGAAAAGGATGATGCACCTAATCTCGTCAAGGGGACCCCCGACGGGGCCGCCCGCCGCATCACTTTCTCGAAAGCGCCTCTCGCAGCCGCCATGAAGGCGAGTACCGGTACGAGCGCAGAGAATCATCCTGTTGCTACGCCGCCGTCCTTTACAGGCACTGGAACCCCGCCCAACGACTTGCCGCCGTCTCGGTCGTCGCTGTCGTCCGTTCTCAAAGGTCGTTTGCGCAGCCTGAGCCAAGAGCTGAAAGAGAGCGTGGACTTCTTCGATCTCGATAAGGATTATCGGTTGCAGTCACCTGAGGCCTTGATCCTCAACTGCCAGGACGTGCGGTACATGCTCGCAGATGTGAAGAAGGAACAATCATCGTTATTGAAAAAGTACGATTTGAACATGGACGACCGGATTGATGGGAATGAGCTTGAGCTCGCACTCCGGGGCCAGCATCGGGCCGAAAAACGAGGTGCGCAGGCGCGGATGCTCAAGAGGTCAGCGACGCTTGGCAGGTCAGCGACGATTTCCTTCAAGTTGCCCGCCGCGCCGCAAACCACGGGTGCGGGCGTGCCGCAGAAGCAACAGCACCAGCGGAAGAGCGCTCGCACGCGCTGGGCGCAGTGGAAGGTGACGCGGACACGACAATGGCGTCACTACATGGGCCCGCCATGGACAGGCCGCAGGACAGAATGCAGCCCAGTTGAACAGGGCGAGGTTGGCTGCATGTACAGGCCGGATGCGCCGTGGCGGCGCCGTTGGGATATGGTCGGGTTGCTGGCCACGCTGACCACGCTAATCGTGCTGCCGATGGACTACGCCTTCTACAGAGAGCTAGAGAGAGGGGCCGGGCTGAACCTGGTCTCGCTCTCGGCAGTGGCAGACGTCTTTTTCATCCTCGATCTCTTTGTGCAGTTCCGTTCAGCCCAACTAGACCCTAGCGGCCGCTTCGACTTCAACCCGCAAAAAGCCGCGCGCAAGTACTTGCGCGGCTGGTTTGTCCCAGACTTGCTCGCGGCCATGTTTCCGATTAGCCTGATCCAAGTGCTGATCGATTTGAACGGCGGCGAAATTTCGAACACGATGCGCCCCCTTTCGCTCGTGAAGGCCGTGCGCATATACCGGCTCGTCTACGTGCGCGGCATCGCGGACGACGACACTTTCAATCCTGAGGCTCTGACGATGATCCGATACATCTGCTATATGTTGCTCTTTTGGCACTGGTCGGGTCTTCTCTGGTGGTCTATTGGAGGTGAGGGGCAAGTGGATGACGGCTTCGGCCCGTCGCCTCTCCTAGTCAACGGCACGCTCGTCCAAAAGTACATACAGTCGATCTACTGGTCGGTCGCGATCACGAGCAAGGTTCGAGAGCCGATGCCCGATCTCAGCAGGTTGTATGGCTACGGGCTCACCATATTCTCGAATGTGGTGATCGCGTGCGGTCTCATCTTCCAAGCAATGCTCACCGCTGCGGCCACCGGCCTCGTCAGGTCATTTGACTCGGCCGCCGCGGCGTACAATCGGCGCCTAACCAGCATCTCGTCGTATCTCGACTTCAAGGGCGTGCCGCGGGGCCTCAAGCAGCGTATCCAGAAGTACTACAGGTTCGTATGGTCATCGGAGGGTTCGCGAGAAGTGGAAGAGGTGATGCCCCGCCTGCCGGCGCCTTTGAAGGCACAGCTGGCAATCCACTCTACTAGGAACGTTTTCGTCTCCATCCCGGTCTTCCAAGATTGTGAGCCGCACGAGATCATGAGTATGATCCAGGGGTTAGTCTCACACCTGGCCCTGCCAAGCGACGTGCTAATACAGATCGGCTCGATGGGCCGCGGCCTCTTCTTCATCATGCGTGGCACGGTCAACATCAAGCTCAAGCAGCCCAAGCTAACCTCGGCACAGCTGGCCGAAATTAAGTTCAAGTTCGACGCGATGGATGTCAACGCCTCGGGCTCGATCGATTTCAAGGAGCTGCGCGCCGCCATCCGTTCGCTCGGCTACAACTTCCGCAGCTCCGACCTGCGCAAGCTCATGGACGGCATCGACTCAGACGGTTCGGGCTTGATAGAGTTTCCCGAGTTCTGTGAGATGCTCCTTAAGAACAAGGAGTTCCTAGCTGCAGTGTACCCGGATGCCCTGGCCGATTTCGACGATGGAGTCGACCAATCTGATGGCTTTTCGGCGAGGAGTCAACCCTCTCGAAACGTCCCTCGACGCTCAAAGTGCAGGCTGTCACGTACTGCGACTTCCTTGTTCTTCCGGTGGACCTGCTCAACTCGGTCCTCGAGAAGAATGAGAAGATGCGCGCTCTCGTTGAAGAATACGCCCTCCGAGTGCACCGGACGGGCGTGCTGCGCCCCAGGGCTGAGCAGCACGGCTTGGCTACCACGGGGGAGCGACTGGCAAGGTGCTTCTGCCAAGCGGCAAGCACCTCCCTCAAGCCTCGCAGGAGTCCTTCCCCACCACCGAGTTGCGGAGCCAACTCTCTCCTCGAGGCTTGATCGTTGATCTCTGGTCACGAGCAGCACATGTATACCTGAGCTCAAGAATACAACTCTATAACAGAATACAATCGAAATCGATACGCTGCCTGTGAGGGTCTAAGACTAAAGTGCTACCATGTCGGGTACACTACGCAGCTACGCTGAGTCGCTGACGGTACCGCATGCGGTACCGCGCTACCGCCATGACCCATGTACGTTCGCTGGCGGGAGGTTGAAGCCCTTCCGCTTTGCGAGGGCCCCTTTGGTGGCCGCTGGACATCCGCTGGGCGCGCCCGCCTTTCGGAGTGGGCACTTCATTCCTTTTAAGGACTGCTTACTGCTTCGACCTTGCAAGAACTACCAAATCGACCAACTTGAAATCGACCTGATTGCAGCGGTTTGCAGCGGTCGACTAGACGGCCGCTCTCTATAAAATGTATAAAACAGCCTCGCGCGCGGGGCTCGAATCCCACCTCGAGACATTGCGTCTTCATGTGACCTTGCGGCGTAAGCGGTGCAGGCTGTGCGGCAGTGCCAAGAGTATCAAGAAGAAGAGAGCGAGAGGTTCTCAAGGTTGAAAGTTTGAACGGGGATATCTTCAAAGCGAATCGAAAAGCGAATAACAAGGATTCAAGCCTTCAAGGAAGGTGTGGTAATGTACGGGGACAACGGTTCACACTTTGACGTGTTCCTAGGAGACGAAGTGTGGTGGGCGCGGGTGTGGCCGCGAAGCCAAGGGCACGAAGCAACTTGATTATTCTTAGGATTCCTACCGTATTCACACACGGGGAGCGGTCGGCTCCGGGCCTGCGGCTGTTCAGTCGGCCGCGGCTTCGGTCGTCGCGCTGACGTGCGGGGTGTGTGTTGCTGGTGGGTTTGGATGGTTGTGAGGTTCGTCTGTGTGGTCCGTGTGCCTTTGTGCG
>ENA-UOUZ01001215-UOUZ01001215.1-mixed-culture-metagenome-genome-assembly--contig:-NODE-1215-length-17287-cov-89.073352_pt1 | contig 17287 bp, 12 predicted proteins | sample MGYA00238154_ERZ761575 | MGnify/ENA primary metagenome ERZ761575 (study PRJEB28896, sample SAMN07631632) | mixed culture metagenome | isolation source: Freshwater growth medium | place: USA...
TCGTTATGCTGGGCCAGTAAAGCGTACGTTTAATAGCTCGTGGTTAGTCATACCGGATACAGCTCCACCTGTAAGGCGTCGTTTTGTTGGGCTAGTAACGCGTACGTTTTCCAAACACATACCCAAACTCATGCTGGGCCTGTGCAAGTGCTAGACAACGACTATTTACAATCGCTACCTGAGCGACCTCTTCTGGGACGACATGTCCGATACGGCACCATGGATGCGTGAGGCGTGAAGCCTGCCCATCGTGGGCGGCCGAGCCCGCGTGTGGAGCCGTGTCGAAGGACACTGAGCGAGCGCGGCGAGGTGCGGCGGGGCTGGGGAGAGGGTGGTGCCGATGAGCGAGTGCAGGCACTGTCTGAGTCCACCTAGTAAACCCCAACAAACAAACAAACACCCCAACAAACAGTCCAACAAACAAAAACCCCAACAAACAAACAAACACCCCAACAAACAGTCATCAATGGACAAGCTCGGCGAGTCTAGCTGAGCCGCGTGGACCGCTGTTCGGAGGATTCGCCGGGTCCTAAAAGTAACAGTGACGATATTACTTGCAGGCGAGAAGTATCGCTCGTGGGGTAATCGACTTGTTTTGTTTTGTTCCCACACGTGCCGTATTTACACTGTTCGCCCCAGATCTATTTTTAGACCATTTCGGGGATCAACGCGCGGGGGCTTCTTCATTCTTCTCGTTTGGGTGAAGTTTGCGTCGAGGGCTCATCATGCGTCGAGCGATGCGCGAGAGCCTTCAGCTCGCACCGCCCAAATTCGAAGTGGGCGCGCGGGTGACGGTCGCGCTACCTGAGACGGGGTACCGCTTTGCTGGCACGGTCAGATCCTGCCGAGCGCCACCAACCGGGGGGCGGCCGTTGTACAGCGTGGAACTCGACGGCGATGATGAACTTTTGACCGATCTTCTCGAGAGCGACCTCAAGACGGCCCCTGGAGAGCCGGGGACAGCGGCCGCGCCTCCTCTTGCCACGCGCCCATCGGCCGACCTCCTCCAGTCTACGCGCGAGCATCTCGAAAAGGCGCCGCTGCCGCCGCCACCTGCGAGCCTTGCCGAGGACCTCTGCCCCGGCGGCCGCTCGCACTGTGGCGGCGATCTGTGCTTTCCCAACCTGACTCTGGCACACGAGGCTGCGAACGGCAGATTTCGGATGCCGCTCTTCATGATGGCGCCCGGGGCCGTCGCGCTCTTTGCCGGGGCCACGCTTTGCCACTGCACCACCGGCCATCACGAAGCGGCGCAGCGCAAGCCGCACTGCGAGGCGCACGTCTCCTTTGCGGTGCAGACGCCCGCCACCGTGCTGGGCCTAGGCGGGCAGCCAGCCCAGCGCCACGAGCTGCACAATCGCCTCCTCGAGCTTGGCACCAGTGACCTGCGTGCGCGGTGGCACGACGCGGTGTGGCTGCCAGTGTGGCACTTCCGGGACAAACCTTCGCCGCGCGCGCGGCTCGACTACTCCGAATCCGAGATGTGCGTCCTACGGTGGCGGCGCATTGTGCTGTACGACGCCGAGCTCGGCCGCGACCACCCGCGAGCGGCGCTGGTGGCGTACAGCGTCGACGGCGGCCTACCGCCGGCAGCGGCGTCCCACGCGCGGTCGCACTTTGGCTTCTTGGCCAAGGAGTGGCAGTTTGTGCTCCATCGGCACAACAACGAGACTGAGCGCTCGGGCTGCCTGCACCTGGACGGGCGCGGTGAGCAGCGCATGGAAATGCTCGGGCTGCACGACCGGCGGCGCAACACGTTCCAGCCGCCGGATAAGACGCGCCCACCCAGCGTCGTGAAGGTGGCTAACAAGAGGGCGGACCTGGACGCCTACGTGGTGCACATGGACAGCCCGGCACAGTTCGGCGCCGCCGCTCTCAAGCCCACCTGGGAGAGCATCAGCGCGCGCCTGCGAGACCTGATGCCCTCGGCGATGGGCGGGCTCCAAGAAGCGCTCGAGAAGGCGCGCGTGCGCGAGCGCCTGTACACAACCCTCGCGGGAGGGGTGGTGTCGGACGACCTCCTTGTGAACAACGTGGGCGTCTCTTCTGGGTACCAGAGCCCGCCCCACTTTGATGTTGGAGACGTGGGCTGGACGGGCGCGTTTGCCGTCAAGTGCGGCGAGATCGACCACGACCACAGCGAGATCAAACAAGATCACAGCGAGATCGGCTCCTCCCATGGCGTGGACAACGATGAGTGGCTGCGCGCGGGCGCAGACGCCTCATTCGCGTCTGGGCTCACCGCCATTGGCAACCACGAGAGATGTCGCATGCCGCGGGGTCGCTCGCGCAAGCCTTCTGGAGGAGTGTGCCTCGTGGAGAGGGAGGCGTACAGTGCATGCCATCTCGCAGAGGGCTGCCTGCTCGAGGCGAAGCATGCTGGCCTGTGTGTCCTTCATTTCCTCGAGAGAGGCAAGAGGCGGAGGACCGCACAATAGACTAGCGAACGTGGGCAGCCGGCGGAGAGCTCTACATCTGCCGCGGCATCTGCGGCGGCCGAGACGCTCGGGAGACGCTGAGAAAGCAAAAGGGCGCACGCTGGCTTGCGGAGCTCGAGTGGGGTTCCTGATTCAATTCCTGAGGCTGTGTGGAGACAGTTAGATTTGAGTGTGTGCCAGCCTAACGTAAGTGTATGCCAATATTCTCGCTGGCCGTCGCAGCCGCGCTGACTGTCCTGTCACGGCACCCCAGTGGCGCCACCTCCCACTGGCGCCTGCCATCGGGCGCATTTGAGGCGCCGGCCGCCGCGCACCAACGGCTACAACTTGTCAGCAACAGTCACACCCAGCCCGCCGCCAGTCCGGCAAATTCCTCTCTTCGCTCGAAAATTGCCGAACTGTGCGTTTCGTCGTGTTGACTGCTGAGGTTGTGAAATGTGAACACTTTTCATGACCGGTCGTCGCCAGATCGCAACCGCATTACGGCCCTCTCCCTCGCCCGGAGGCCGGACAGATGGTCCCTTGCGATCGAGGCACATTTGCAGCAAGTAGCACCTCCTGAGCTTGTGCACTGCATCGACATATTTGCAGGCACCGACGCGCGAGCGCACCTGCCAGCCACCGTCGCCGCCACCATCACCGCCACCGTCGCCGCCGCCCTCGCCGCCGCCATCACCGCCACCATCACCGCCACCGTCGCCGCCGCCCTCGCCGCCGCCATCACCGCCACCATCACCGCCACCGTCGCCGCCGCCCTCGCCGCCGCCATCATCGCGACCATCACCGCCACCGTCGTCACCGCCCTCGCCTCCGCCATCACCGTCCCCATTACCACCTCCATCACCACCACCGTCGCCGCCGCCGTCGCCGCCACCGTCGCCGCCACCATCACCGCCACCCCCGCCACCGCCCTCGCCGCCGCCATCACCGCCACCTTCGCCGCCGCCATCACCGCCACCTTCGCCGCCGCCATCTCCTCCGCCGTCGCCACCACCATCGCCACCGCCCTCGCCGCCTCCGTCCCCGCCACCCTTCCCACCGCCATCTCCGCCGCCATCTCCGCCACCCTCACCGCCACCATCGCCGCCACCCTCTCCACCTCCATCGCCGCCGCCGTCGCCACCTCCATCACCTCCACCGTCGCCACCTCCATCACCTCCACCCTCGCCGCCACCATCACCGCCGCCATCCCCGCCACCTCCGTCCCCCGCCCTCGCCACCTCCGACTCGGACTCGTAGGCCGTGGGCGGCTCATCGGTACTGCTGGGCGTACCGGTACTTCTGGGCGACGCAGGCCTATGCCTCGACGATGGCGTTCAAGACGAGCCAGACGATGACGCCGACGCCGCGCTGCTCGAGCGCACCGGCCTGCCCGACGCCATGGAGCTCGACGAGCTGCTCGACCAACTGCTCTGGTGCCACCGGGGCGCGGGCCGCGAGCGGAAGGCGCCGCACTCGCTGCCGACGGCGTGCCTGAGCACGGAGCTGTCTCGGAGCGGCTGCAGGCGCTGCTTGAGGCTCACTCGTACGCACTCGTACGCGCTGGTGCGAGTGACTGCAGGTGCTCTCGAGGTGTTGCTTGAAGCCGAGGTTGGCGACGTACGCTTCTTTAGCCAGCCAACGGCGTGGGAGGCGAAGCACGCAGGCCCGGGAGGGCGGGTGGGACAGCTGCTGCTATGGTCGTGCGGCTTCACACCAGCTGGCCGAACCGCCAACAGTGGCACGTCGTCTGCGGCGGGCCCGACGCACCGTCATGGCCTCTGGTGGAGGCTACTCTTCATGATTCCTTCATTATAGTCGTGTCTTGTTCCACCATCTCTAACTCTATTTACACAGCATCTGCTATCATTTCACGAGTTATATTTTGCTCGTGCTGCTAAAGAGCTCTGCCGCGCAAGGATAACAGTACGGTACCTCGGTACCGGGTAATGGATGCGCGGTCACGATAAATTAATTTCATGATCTGCACACTCCTCTGTTTTCGAAACGTCTCTTTATCACACGGACTTTACTATTCGCGCCGCGCGCGCGCTCGCGCGCCGCGCCGCACGCGTATAGTTCAGACGTTTTTTCGGGGGTTTTCCACGTAGTGTTCATACACAAAACATCCCTGGGCTTTTTCGCAGCAATGCGGATCGGGGTGCTAAGACTGACACAGCGGGGAGTGCGCGCTGCGCGCGCCGCGCGCCGCAGCGGCCGTTGGCAGCGCATGGCGTGCGGCATGGCACTGGCAAGCTGGCGCTCGGCAAGCCGGCGATCATCAGGCAGCCGCAGCAGAGCAGCAGGTCCGACTCTTGAATAGCCAGAGCAGTGCTTGGCCCTGCTGTCGCTGCTGCCAGCGCTACCGGCGCCGGCGCTCCCGCGCCATTTCGATGTGCCCGCCAGCCTCGGCGCCGGCATCGGCAGCTCGGCCTGCCGGCACGCGCCGCTATCACCACGCCTGCTTGCTGCCGCCGCCCTCGCCGCCCTCGCCGCCGCCGCCCTCGCCATGACCCTCGCCGCCGCCTCCCTAGCCGCCATCGCCGCCGCCGCCCTCGCCGCCGCCGCCCTCGCCGCCGCCGCCCTCGCCGCCGCCGCCCTCGCCGCTGCTCGGCGCGCCGTCGGCGCCCACGCCGTTACCGCCCTCGCCGCCGCCGCCCTCGCCGCCACTGCCCACGCCGCTGCATCGCGCGCCGTCGGCGTCCTCGCCGCCGACGCCCTCGCCGCCCTCGCCGCCCTCGCCACCGCCGCCCTCGCCGCCCTCGCTGCAGACCTCGCCGCGGCCGACGCCCTCGCCATCTCCGCCCACAAACCCGACGCCACAAGGTGAGCGACCGCCCTCTCGCACACCGCACGCCCAAACCTCAAGCACGGACACTCTCCTTCGCTCTGCCGGCCGGACCTCCCCACGAACCCAGCTCAAATACCTTGCCTGCCTGCCTGCCTGACTGACTGATTTGAAGTGCTCTGACTGTCTGCGATCATGTTCTCTGCGCGGGGGTTTTGTTTTGTGCATGCATTTGCGTATGTTTGTGAATGTGCATTCCTCTCTCTCCGCGCGTGTTTTTGTCTTGCCATCCCATGTGGCCTTCCCACTGTGCGCGCGAGCCATGCCATGCTGCGTTGCGCGCGATGCTGTGCATGCGGCATGCTGTACGCATGCGCACGCGCACGATCATGCCCATGCCCATGCCCATGCTCATGCTCATGCTCTGCTGCTGCTGCTGCTGCTGCATGTGCTGCTGCTGCATGTGCTGCTGCGTGTGCTGCTGCAGCTTGACTGACGGCGTGCGCGAATGTGCATGTGCCCGCAGGTCCCGACGCCGCTGACGACGACGATGACTTTGCCCCCGATCGACCGTGCTACGCAAGAGCCTCGTCTCTTGCAGCCGCCACCGCCGCCGCATCCTCCTCCGCCGCGTCCACTGGCTCCGCACTAGACTGCAAGCGCCAGCGCCTCATCGAGGCGGCTTCCACGCCAGCCATCGCCCTCGCCGCACCCGCCACGCCGTCCACCACCGCCCTCGCCGCGCCCGTCGCCCTCGCCGCGCCTTCCGCCGCCACGTTCGCCGCCGGTGCCGCTGCGGCTGCCGATGCCGCTGCGGCTGCCGCTGCCGCCGGCGCCGCCGCCGGTGCCGCCGCCGGTGCCGCCGCCGATGCCGCCGCCGCCGACCGGGCGCACGCCTGGCGCAACTCGCCGCTCACCCTCGCGGCCATCCGCGACCCCGGGCTGCGCGGCGTTATCAGCGCCGCCGCGGAGTTCGCCGACGCCCTCGCCATCAACTTCGAGATGTGCGCCGGCAAAATCCGCCTGGAGGGGGCCCGCTCTGTGTGCGGGTGCGCCAAGTCGGAGCGCACGCCGCCGTGCCACATCCAGCTCTCGGCAGCCTTCAAGGAGGTGCTGCCGGCGGCCGCGTACGAGTTCGCCTTCCCGGCCACCTCCGGCGCGCCGGGCGGCGCCACCTTCGCGATCGGGCTGCTGGCCGCCGCCGGCTTGCAGGTGACCACAACCCAAACCAAGCTGTGCACCGGCGGGAAGACATACGGCCGTGGAGTGCTTCTCGGCTTTCGGCGCCGTGCAAGGCCGCGGCCGCTGCCGCACCTCCCGTCAGCCGCCGGCACCGCCGGCACCGGCACCGCCGGCACCGGCACCGCCGCCGCCGCCGATGCCGACGACGCGGACGACAGCGCGCACGACCGGAGCGCGCGCGAGGCGGCGGTGGCCGCCGCGCACAGCGTGTGGACGCCGGCGCGCGAGCGGACGCTGCGCGCGGCGCTCCGCACGACGCCGGCGCATCGCGCCGGCCGCCGCGTGCCCGACGACCAGTGGCAGTTCGTCGTCGCCCGCGCCCTCGCGGCCGCCGAGCCGCCCGCGTCGGGCTGGGCGCCCACTCTCGACGCCTGCAGGCAGCACTACCAGAAGCGGCTGCTGCCGCGGCTGATCGCGCAGCTGCCCGCGCCGCCTGCCGCCCCGCCCGCCCGCCCGAGCGACTGGTCGGCGCAGGCCGACGCGGAGCTGCAGGCCGCCGTCGCGCTCCTGCACGAGGAGCACGGCCTGGGCCGCGACAGCCTCGCCCACTTTTGGGTGCACGTCGAGGCGCGCTGCCCGTCGGCGCCGGCGCTGGCCGGCACGCACTTTGCCGACAACACGTACGCGCGCCGCCACGCGCCGGCGTTCACCTCGCAGCACCGAGGCGCCTACGTGGGGCGGGTGCCGTGGGCGCCGCCGGCGGACGGCTCGACGGCGCCGTCGACCGTGACGGCCGCCGTCGACGCGGTCGCGGCGCTCGGGACGCGCGGCGCGCGCATGTGCGCGCTGTACGGGATGCCCGAGCGCGCCGCCGCCGCCGGCGGCGAGGTCGCGGCCGCCGCTGCGGCTGTTGCGCGGGCCGCGGCGGACGCCGGCTGCGAGCGCGCCGCGATGGCTGCCTGGATCGGCTCCGTCAAGCTGCCGCGCGACCGCCGCGTGCTGCAGACGGCACGCGAGGCCATCGCGGCGCGGCGGCTCGACGCGCCCGAGGGCGCCGCGCTCGTGCTTCTCGGGCTCGGCGGCTGCGTGGGCAGCGGCTCCTCCTCCACCGCCGATCCCCTGCTCGCCGCGCTCGTCGCCGCCTTTGGCGTGCCCGCCTCCAGCATCTGGGCGTGGCGCCGTGCCCACCGCCTCGGGCAGAGCGAGGCGCTCGCCGAGCTCGCCGCCGACTCGGACGCGTGCGGGCCCGCCGCGCTCGCGCGCGCGCAGGGCCTCGGCACCGCCGGCCTCACCCGCCTCGCCGCCCTCGTCGTCCAGCACTGCGCGCTCGTGCACGCGCGGGACGTGCTGCACGATGCCGGCGCGGCGGACGAGGCCGCGTGCGCGATCGCGGCGCTGCTGGGCGCCGCGGAGGCAGTCGGAGCAGCGCCGGAGGGAGCGGCGGCGGAGGGAGAGGATGCGGAGGGTGAGGAGGAGGAGGAGGCGGAGGAGGCGGAGGAGGAGGGGGAGGCGGCGGCGGGGCTGCCGGCCGCGGTGGACGAGCAGCTCGCGACGGACGTGTTCGGCAGCCTGCTCCCGTGGCTGGCCGAGGCGCGCGTTGGGGACGCCGTGGCCGCGCTCGCCGAGTGGGGGCGTTCGCTTCCGGCGCCCGCGGCCATGCGCCGGGCGCCGGCGCCGAGGAGCGGGCACGTGCGCAGCGCGGTGGACGCCCTGGCGCGCCAGATGCGCGACGACGTGCTCGACGCGCACGAGGCGCGGCTCGCGAACACGGCCAGCGTCCTCGAGCTGCACACGGCGCTGCAGGACGAGCGCGCGCCGCTGCGCGCGTCGGTCCCCAACGTGCTCCGGCAGCTGAGGCTGCTGGCGGAGCGCGACGACGACGAGGCGCTCACGCACGCGAGCCGGCTGCTCGAGCTGGCCGCGTCGTCGGCGCGCGGGGTGGGGGCGGTGGTGAAAGCCGAGGCGCTGCGTCTCGCCCAGCGCCGCTTCGAGGCGGTGGCGGCGGCGCTGGCGGCGGCGGCGGCGGTGCCCGCCCACGCCCCGTGGGCGGTGGCGAGGGCCGGCTGCTTCGGGAGCATTCTGGAGCGGCTGAGCGTGGGCGGCGGCCGCGGCGCGCCGCTGCGCAAGCAGGCGCGCAGCGTGCTCTTCAACCTCCTCTCGGCGCTCGCGACGGCCGAGCTCGCGGCGCTGCCGCCGCCGCCGTGCCTCGCCCCGAGCCGCCGCATGCCGCTCGTCGACGCGGCCGCCGCCGCCGTCCTCGCCCGTCTCGGCGCCGACGCGCCGCGCTTTGGCCACTTTGTGGAGGAGGACGAGGCGCTGCGCGCGCTCGGCCGCCAGCGGCGCGAGCTCAAGCCGCAGCAGCTCGAGGCGCTCGCGGCCTGGCGTCGCGGCGCCGATTTCATCGGCCAGCTGCCCTGCGGCTTTGGCAAGACGCTGCTGTTTCAGCTGCCCGCGCTGCTGGCGCCGGGCGGCGGCGTGGCCATCTCGCCGCTGAGCGCGCTCATGCGCACGCAGGTGGAGGCCCTCCCCCCGGGCGCGGCCGCGGCCGCCGCCAAGCACGGCCTCGCGCACGCGTGGCTGCTGTACGCGGCGGGCGCGGTACAGCTCCTGTACACGGCGCCCGAGAGCGCCGCCAAGCATGCGGCGCTGCTGCGCTGGGCGTGCGCCCGGCGCGGCTGCGCCATCGTCGCCGTCGACGAGGCGCACCTCGCCCTCCCGGAGCCCGTCGGCGTGCAGGGCTTTCGCCCGGCGTACGGCGCGCTGCCGGCGGTGCTCGCCACGGCGTGCGGCTCGCTCGCGCCCGGCTCGTACGCGCGCCTGGCGCTCACGGCGACGGCGACGCGCGAGGAGATGCACCACGAGCTGGGCGTGGCGTGCGGGCTGCGCGAGCCGCACGCGATCGTGCGCGCCTCGTCGGTGCGCCCCAACCTCGTCCTGCGCACGCTCGTGGTTTCCGACGAGGGGGGGGACGGCGACGGGCCCGTGCTGCCCGCGCTCGCCGCCCTGCTGGGCGTGGGCGACCTCGCGGGCAGCGCGGTGCGGGCCGCGTGGGCCGCGCTCGTCGCCCTGCGCAGCTGGCGACGGCGCTTCGGAGCTCGCCGCGCAGCCGCGATGGCGGCTCAACACGAGGTCCAGGCGGATGAGGATGAGGGCGGCGGCGGTGGCGACGAGGGCGGCGGCGGTGGCGACGAGGGCGGCGGCGGCGGTGGAGACGAGGGCGGCGGTGGAGACGAGGGCGGCGGAGGAGATGGTGACGAACGCGGCGGTGCGGCGGCATCGAGCGACGCGGCGGCGGCGCAGTCACAGGCGCAGCAGCGCCAGCGCTGGCAGCTGCAGCGACGCGCAGTGCTGTCGGAGGCGTCATCGGCGACGTCATCGGCTGCGGCGAGCGGCGTGCTCTGGTACGTTGCCACGCGTGACGAGGCGGCGGCGGCGGCGGCGCTGTGCCGGGCATGCGGGCTGCTCGCCGTGGACTACAATGCCGAGCTGCCGGACGGCGAGCGGCGCCAGATCGAGGCCGCGTGGGTGAGCGGCCGCCTCGGCGCGGTCTGCGCCACCCGCGACTCCTTCGGGCTCGGCATCGACAAGGCCAACGTGCCGCTCGTCATCCTCGCCGAGGGCGGCGGGCTGCACGCGTGGCTGCAGCAGCTCGGCCGCGCGGGGCGCAACGGCCAGCTCGCGCTCGTGGCGACGCTCGCGGCGCCGCTCGACCGTGCGCCGCCCGCGCCGATGGTGCGGCCCTCGCTGCGCGCCAAGGCCGTGTGGGCGCTCGAAGGCGAGCGTGCGGCGGTGCGCGCGGCGGCCACGCCCGATGCCGCGAGCCGGTGGGCGCTTGCGGGCGCCACGCACGCGCACCTGTCGCCCGCGTGGGTGGCGGCCGTCGCCGAAGCCGACGGCGGCCTCGCGCGCTCGGAGGCGGGGTGGCGCACGGCCGCGCTGCTCCTGGGCGAGCCGCCCGAGGCGGCGGCGGAGGCGGCGGCTGTGGCGGCGGATGCGGCGGCGGAAGCGGATGCGCCGGCGCCCGCTCTCGAGGGGGAGGAGGTCGCCGTGGCGGCGCTGCGGCAGCTGCTGCGGCTGCAGCTCGTCGGCGCCGACACCTCTCCGGCGCACACCTCGGCCGCCGTCGAGGGCTGGGGCCGCGGCGGCGGGCGCGACTTTGGCACCACCGGGCGTGTCGAGGCGGGCCGCGGCGCGGGCGCCCTCGGCGTGCACGGCGCGCAGGGCGCGATCGTCGCGGGCGCCGCCCAGCGCGAGCTTGCGCTGGCCGGGCTCGTCGCGCGCGCGCCGCCGCCGTCGGTCGACCCGGCGGCATCGGCACAGGAGGCGCGCACGGCCGCGCAGGCCAAGATTGCGGCGGCCATCGCCGCGCGCCGAGCGGCCGGTGCCGCGCCGAGCGGCGACCGAGCGGCCGCGGCGCCGAGCCCGAAGGCGTCGCCCGAAAAGGAGCCGCCGCCGCCGCTCTTCCACAAGCTCACGCGCCTCGGAGCGGCCGTCGCCACGAGCCCCGGAGCCGCCGCCGCCGACCCGCTGCTCAGCGCCGCCGCGCGTGCGCTGCTCGGCTCGGCCGAGCTCGCGGCGGCGCGCGCGAGCCCCGAGGGGCGCTGGCTCGCGCAGACGGCGGCCGACGGCCGCGATGCGCTCGCGGCGGCGGCGGCGGCGGCTGCCGACGGTCAGGTGCCGCAGCAGGCGCGCGACACGACGCTCGAGGCCCTGCTGCTGCTGCGGTTCTGGGCGCTCCCGAAGGGCAGCGACGAGCGGCTCGTATGGGCGGCGCTCGACGGTGCGCAGCGCAAGCTGCTCGACAAGAAGGAGGAGGAGAAGCTCGAGGCGGCGCTGCGCGCGGCGGGGTCGGAGGCGGTCCGGCAGCTGGCGGAGGAGGGGAAGCGCCTCGCCGACGCGGCCGAGGCCGAGGCGCGCGCCCTCGTCGCCGCCCACGCGGAGCAGGGGCGGATGGCGGCCGCCGGCGACCCGGGCGCGCTCGCCTTTCTCGCTCGCCACCCGATCGCGCGGGCGGGCGGCTCGATCGCGGCGGCGGCCAGCGCGCTCGCGGCGCGCCACCGCGAGCAGGCCATCGTGCAGCTCGTGCTGTGCGCGACGCGCGACCTCGCGCCGGCGCTGCGCGGCGTGCGGCTCGTGCAGCCCGGCGGCCGCAGCATGGACGCCGCCGCCAGCGACGTCGCCGCGGCGCTCGGCGCGCTCGACGGCGATGATGCCGCCACGGCGGCGCGCTACGACCTCGTGGACGGCGGCGAGCTGCGGCTGCTGCCGCGGCGCGGCGGGCTGCTGGCGCAGATGCTGATCGACGCGGGCGCGGCGGCGGCGGGGGCGACGGCGCGCGTGACGACGACGGAGTCCAAGGGGTGCTTCCCTTCGGCCGCCGCCGCGAGCCCGCTCGCGCGGGCGCTGGCGAGCTCGAGCGGGCCGCAGGCGGCGCAGGCGCGCGTGGGCACGAGCGTCGCCGACCTCTTCGCCCTCGGCACGGGCGAGGACGTGCGCCGCGCGTCCGCGGCGCGGGCGGCGGGCTCCATGCTGCGCAACGTGCGCGTGGGCGTGATCGAGACCGAGCTTTACCGCCATTTCGACGTGGGCGCGTGCACGTACTTCACGTCCCAGACGGCGGACGTGCCCAGCGGGCACTTCGTCTTCGTGCGCCAGGGCAAGCACGGCGCGCTCTCGCTGGTGATCGTCGGTGGCCGCGCAGCGGGCGGCCCCCCCGAGGACGAGTTCACCATCTTGATCCGCGGCTGCTGAGATCCGAGAAACGAGTGACGTGAGACGAGAGACGAGGGGGACCGGAAGTGAGAGAGGGCAGACTGAGGCAGAGAACAGAGTCACAGTGTACGCACACATTGAGTGCGGCGTGGAGCGTTAATGATAATAATAACACGAAACAAACAGTGCTCAGTGGGCGTACAAGTCTCGCCGTATCGTCTATCGAAGTATTCGAAGTTCAGACATGACTGACAACTCGCCGGGGAGCACGCCCACGGTTTCGCCCAGACAGACACAGTGGAGCTTAATGTTCGGTTAATAATAAATAAACACAGAGATCCGCAGTCGGCAGTGCGTACACGGTCGCCGCTAGAAGCTATCTGGCTCGAGCTGCCCCACGCCGCCCCCCGTCGCGTCCTCTCCGCATATATAGAACCATTGCGCCGATGAGCGTGCGCAAAGCGGCATAGCGCATACCACACTTTCTTACTTTCATTCGGATTCGCACAGCTGTGGCTGCCCTTAACTTAACTGCTTAACGTAAACCATGACGCAAATAACAACCAACTTACATGTACCCGGGCACTGGGCATCATTGAAGCGTTGCAACCCTCGATTAAAACCCTCGACGACAACTACTTGGTACTTCAACGTACCCCCCCAAGGTCACCACGACCCACGACGCCACGAGCCGCACATTGCAGGCTGGCCAGCACGTCCCAGCGACCTTCAGCTGACGCCACCGTTGTCCGTTCCAAATGCTCTTCGAAGTGTGGAACGTTTTGAACGAACCTTTGAAAAGCGGCACACATAGTCCGAACCGCTCAGGCGCAGCGCCGTTGCCACGAGCGTCGGGGCACTCCGCGGGAATGCCGTTCTAGACCTCAAAGGCAGCATACGAGACGTAACGCACCTGTGGGGAGGCGAGGGCGTCGTGGTAAGCACATGCATGCCGGCGGCACACCCACGGCGGCACGCGAGGCGTAATGCACGTGGCACGAGCCATCGGCGTCGAGCAGCCTTGGCAATCATAGAAATCATTAGCAATCAATAGCAATCAAATCGTAACGCACGTGGCACGAGCAGTCGGCGTCGAGCAGCAAATTCCCAATCGAGCTGAGCCCGTCGTCGTCGATCGGGCTGTTCGATGCCCGTCACGTCCAAAATAGCGAGCGTCGACATGCGCGCCCTGTGAATGTACTCGAGCCCTGTGATTACTCAGCTAATTAGAGGGCAATCAGAGGGAATCGGAGGGATTACCTGTGAATGTGCTCGAGCACTGCACCCCCCTCCGTCGCGTCGCCGGGGTTGAGCTTGAGCCGTTTCACCGTCATGTTGGCGCCCAGGATGGCCCCCACGACCGCAACGGCATACCGGTGCATGGGCTGGTAAGCACGGATTCCTTCACCCCCTTCGATGGGGAATCCACAGCCTTGGACAGGTCAATGAGCTCGACCTGAGGAGAGGGGCCATCCGAGGTAATTAGAGGCCATCAGAGAACCATCAGAGGTCATCAGAGCACACGACCTTGATGCCCTCGGGCAGCAGCTTGTTGCTCGACACGTTGAGCTGGGTCAGCGTCTTGTTCGCGGCCAGTCCACGACCAAAGGCACGAATGTACCTGATGAGGGAGGCAATCAAGGGTGTCCTCAAAAGTCCATCAAGAGGCCATCAAGAGGCCATCAAGCTCCCATGCTCTCATTCGAAGTCATCAAGAGGCCATCAAGCTCCCATGCTCTCATTCGAAGTCATCAAGGAGCAATCAAGCTCCCATGCTCTCATTCGAAGTCATCAAGAGGCCACCAAGGGTCATTTGCGGCGGCAATGCGCGTACTGCTTGACCTCGTTTAAGCTATTGTTGCTCAGGTCGAGGATGACCAGAGAGGGAGAAGTGAGGAGCATGGCGATGGTGGCGGCGAGGGTGGCGGCGACGGCGGCAGGGATGGTGGCAGCGAGGGCAGAGGCGAGGGTGGCGGCGAGGGCAGAGGCGAGGGCGGCGGCGAGGGCGGCGGCGAGGGCGGAGGTGACGGAGGTGGTGAGGGTTGCGGCGAGGGAGGAGGCGAGGGCAGAGGCGAGGGTGGAGGCCAGGGCGGCGGCGAGGGCGGAGGAGAGGGAGGAGGCGATGGTGGCGGTGACGGAGGCGGTGAGGGAGGCGGCGAGGGCGGCGGCGGCAAGGGAGGCGGCGATGGAGGCGGCGATGGAGGCGGCGGCGACATGGGTGGAGGTGAGGGGGGCGGTAGTAATGGCGGGGGCGGCGAAGGCGGCGGTGGGAATGGCGGCGGCGGCAAGGGTGGTGGAGGAGAGGGGCCTGGCAGCGGCGGGGGCGAGGGTTCTGGCGAGGGCGGCGACGGTGGCGGCGGCGTCGGCGGCGGTAGTGAGGGTGGCGACGGCGAGGTTGGCGGCGTTGGCGGCGAAGGCAAAGGCGGTGGAAAGGGTGGAGGTGGCGACGGCGGCGGCGATGGGGGCGGCGGGACAGGGGGCGGCGGGACGGGGGGCGGCGAAGGCGGCGGCAATGGCGGTGGCTAGGGTGGCGGTGGTGAAAATGTTGGTGGCGAAGTCAAAGTGTAGGTCGACATCCCGTTCTTGCCCTTTTTCTTTGGGTCCACATGCGGCGAGCTGAGCAGAGGCTGGATTCGCTGCAAGATGCTCGCCGCCTTATGGTTCGTCAAGTGCTCCGTGCCGTGCGTCGATCCGTTTTCCTCGGCCAGCTGCGCGGTGGTCGTTGGCAGGCGCTCCATCAGGTTCGCCAGCCGTACCAGGTGCTCCTGTTGCTGCACGTTCTCATCCAAGGGCATCGCGAGCGAAATTGAGAGGCACATCTCGCCACGCGAGTCGCGGACTGTGTGCCGGCAGAAGAGGTTCTCAAAAGGCTCTGAGCTCTTGCGATAGTGGGTGAGGCGCACAAAAGAGTCCACGCCGTGTCGAACCTGATGGGTCAAAGTTGCGCACCAGCAGCGCGGTGGCTCCAGCCACATGCGCGCGCGGCGCAACACAGCGCAGCACAGCGCAGCACAGCGCAGCACGCCCGTCTCATTGCGAGCGAGCGCCACGTCAAAGCTGGTCCGGCCGAGCTCACCCTCGACGTTGTGCCCACAGTGTCCACTTCGCACCGCGTGATGAAGTGATGGCCCTCCGCCTCGACGAAGGTGGACAGCCCACGCACGAGCACTGCTGCGAGCGCTGCCGGCCGGCAAGTGTCACCCTCGGGCGGGCAGGCGCACTCGAGAAGTGTCCCCTTGACTACTCGTCGAGCGGTGAGACAGTTGACTACTCGACGAGCGGTGAGACGGGAGGTTACGTTGCGATCCGAAGATCATACGCGATCGGGAGGAGGTTCGCTTGTATGTCCGCAGCCGGCGTGAGCCCAATAGCGCGAGGCGCCTCCGGCATAGAAATAAGTGTTTGCGCAGCAGCAAGGGCTTCGATGGGGCCGGCGTCCATATAGTCTCCGTCATAGCCTGGATAAAGGCACCAACTCCGAAAAAGTGGGCAGGCGGCTCGGCAGGCGGCTCGGAAAGCCTTTCGGATTCGTGCTCGCATGCCGCGTCTGTCAGCGCGCGCCAACTTGTGGCGACACGCCGCCGCTTTCGTGCCATGCGAGACAACTGCAGCCACTTAGCGCGTACCTCTCTGTAGTGCGATTCGCGTCGTGGCAGCACAGTCGCACGCACAAACTGTTGAATACATATCGCCGCCTCCGTGCGTAACTTGTTCTGGCGCACTACAAGCCATCGGCGCACGTACCTTTGAACTTGTATCGAACCTAAATCTTGAGCCTGGTTCTTCAAGATGTTTAACGCCTCAACCCGCTGCCGCTCCGCTTCCACTTGCCGCCGCCGCTCCTCCTGGTCCTCGCGTATCTTTGACTCCTCTGCCGCCGCTTTCCGCGCAGCCTCCGACGCCTCCGCGCGCCGCATGTCCGCCGCCTCAGCGAGCTTAAGGCGAAGCTGGCGCTGCAAGCGCAATAGGAACCAAGCTACGAGCACGAAGAGCACGAAGAAACCGATGATGACCCCGATGTAGATCTCGATGTCCGTAGGCGGCGGGGGCGGTGGCGGGGGCGGCGGCGGCGGTGCGGGCGGCAGCGGCGTCTGTTGCGTCACCGGACGAATGGATGGTCCCTCGAGAGCATCCACCGTGAGTGCGGCCGTGGACGTGCCAGTGTACTGGGCCCCGACGACGACAGAGATGCTTTGGGCTGTCTGCGACGCGAGCACATTCATATAGCTCTGGGCGGCCGTGCGGCTGGGCGTGAAGATGATGGCGGTGGCACGCACGGAGGCAGGCTCGATCGTCAGAGTCACCGTCGGGGACGCACCGCCGGCGCTGTTGTTGAGAAGAAGAGCCGTCATACCTCGGGTGAGGAGGCGGAGCAGGCGGCGGCGAGGGCGGAGGGGAGGGCGGCGGAGGGGAGGGCGGCGGCGGCGAGGGTGGCGGCGGCGAGGGCGGAGGCGGTGAGGGCGGCGGTGGCGAGGGTGGCGGTGGCGAGGGCGGCGGCGGCGAGGGCGGTGGCGGTAACGGAGGTGGTGACGGTGGTGGCGAGGGCGGCGGCGGCGAGGGCGGTGGCGGCGAGACTTTCATCCACCATCGCTCCCTCCCTCGCCTCCTCCACCCTCACCACCGCCGCCCTCGCCGCCGCCAAAAACACCGCCACCGTCTCCTCCACCGCCGTCACCGCCACCAGTGCCACCGCCCCCGGCTTTGCCACCCTCGCCACCGCCTGCCCTCGCTGCCCCCACCACCCATGGCATGCAATGATTCGTGTGGGTCTTTCGCCAGCAACGGCGCGTGCCAGGACGGTGGGTCTGGCTCGCTTACGGCCTTGTATGGCACGCCAGCGCAGTGCGATTTGGGCACTGATTGCACCGACTGCGGACGGCGCTGGCGGTGGCGGCGAGGGCGGAGGCGGTGAGGGCGATGGCGGCGAGGGCGGTGGCGGCGAGGGCGGTGGCGGTGACGGGGGTGGCGAGGGTGGCGGCGAGGGTGGAGGCGGCGAGGGTGGAGGCGGCGAGGGTGGAGGCGGCGACGGTGGAGGTGGCCAGGGTGGGGGGGGTGAGGGCGGCGGCGGCGAGGGTGGCGGTGGCCGGGGTGGTAGTGATGGCGGTGGCGGTAATCTTGGTGGAGGCGATGGAGGAGGCGAGGGTGGCGGTGGCGAGGGCGGTGGCGAGGGTGGCGGTGGCGAGGGCGG
>ENA-UOUZ01001216-UOUZ01001216.1-mixed-culture-metagenome-genome-assembly--contig:-NODE-1216-length-17247-cov-144.008027_pt1 | contig 17247 bp, 11 predicted proteins | sample MGYA00238154_ERZ761575 | MGnify/ENA primary metagenome ERZ761575 (study PRJEB28896, sample SAMN07631632) | mixed culture metagenome | isolation source: Freshwater growth medium | place: USA...
CCGAAATTCCGGGATTTCAATTCCAAGTCCGCCCCTGCACTGTCGCCTCACCGCCATGGTGCTAGCACGCGCACGTCCAACTAACGTACGTTAGTTGGATTGTTAGCCGCGATTTCCGGCCGGCTAAAAGCTCATCTCAAATCTGCTAACAGGGACAAAAACCTAAAGCTAAACCGTAAACACTGAGTGCAAATGCCAAATCGGTCCCACGAGCCGCCCACAGTCCGGGAGTCGCGCAACCGGCGCGCAAAATGTTGAATCCCGGGACCTTCACCACGTGGGAAGCACTGTGTCGAAGTCGATGCTGCTCATTGCGGGTCGCTCCTCCGCGTGTTCACCGAAGAATGATTGACGGCGGGACGCATGGCGACCTGAGGCAGTGCCCCGCGCGAACGCGTCTGCCCTCTTTAGTTTCGTGGAGGGCGACGGCGTCCGCTGCTGCGGCTGTGGCGGCGGCGGCGGCGGCGGCTGCAGTGGCGGCGGCTGCTGCAATGGCGGCGACTGCTGCTGATGCTGCGCGGCAGCGGCGGGGGCCTGCGCTCCCTCTGCCGCCTCCGCTCGCCTCGAGAGTGCCCCGAGCCACCTCGCCGCCTCCGCCTCGGCCGCTGCGCGCAGCACGGCCTCCTCAGCCACGGCCGCCGCCTTTGCGGCGGCCGCTGTCGCCTCAGCCTCCGCCACCTGTTGCGCCTCGTATTGCGCACTCAATGGGTGAGTCTCCGAGGCCTGCATTGCCGCGGAGTGCGCCGCCGCGCCCTCCACAGCTTGCTGTCGCATGATCTCGAGCGAGATTCGCTCCAGATCGCTCATGGCTTGTTTGACCGTTGCCTTCGCTCGTGCGGTCTCTTCACCCCGCTCGCGCAGCGAGCGCTCGAGCGACGCCTCCTCAAACTCGACGCTCGCCTGCTCATCGAGGTAAGGCAGCGCCGCCGACAGCACCTCACCTAATGCCAACGCCATGTCAAGCACTCGCTTGGCACGCTTCTCATCCTCTGCGGCGGCGACACAGTGCTCACGCGTGAGGCGCTGCACTGCGCGCTCGGCGTCGGCGCATCGCTTTTGCAGCGCCGCCTCGACCACGCGCCACTCATCCGACTGTGCAGCGAGCTGCTCTGCGTTGGCTTGCCACCCAGATGGGCCGAGTTCCATTGTCAGGCCATCACGTTGCAACGCGAGCGTCTCGGTGGCCGCCTCGAGCTCCGACAGAGCCGTCTCGAGCTGCGCCGACACCTCGCGGAGGGCGAGCGCCGCCTCTTGCGCCGCCGCTTGCTCCGATCGGTAGCGCTCGAGCTTCCGGAGGTCGCGGCTGTGCTTCTTCTCGAGCGCTGCGAGTGAAGCCTGCGCATCCTTACGCTGTTGCTGCAGCTTTCGCTGCGTCTCCGAGTAGGCCAACTCGACCTCGTTGTTCTGCGCGATGGCCTTGTTCAATCCATCGAATGCGCCTGCGACGCGCGGGTCTATCGCGCCGGATTCATCGCCGCCGCGGCCCTCCTGTTGCCGCCGCCACGACGTGGCATCCTCCACCTCATCCTCCGTGTCCGGTTCATCTTGGCTCTCCGGCTCCGACTCGCCAGCAGTGTCGATCCCGCTGTCGCACGCGCTCGACGGCGGAGAGAACGCCCTCGCGCGCTCTTCAGCAGCCTCTTCAGCAGCATGAGAAGATGTTTCCATTTCTGCTCACAATCGAGCACGTGTGAAAAGACAGCACATCGCCGAACACACCTACCGTTTGGTCACCTTTGAGCTATATATAACGGCTTTCATCAAGGCTTCGAAAGCTGTGGGAGCTCGAGCCCCTCGTGGGGCAGTCAGCACAGGGGCGAAGGCGTGGAACCCTCTCTCGCAGCCATGATCGAGGAGATAGACGAGACGGACGACGCAGACCTTGCCCAAGCAGACGAGATGGACGACGCAGACCTTGCCCAAGCTCTGGCGCTCTCCATGCTGAAACCCTCGCGCCAAGCGAGCGATAAATATAGGTTGCCATCCGTGAGTGACCTCCCAGAGGCGACGCTGACCATCTTGCTAAAGGTTTTGAGCAACGTGATCGAAAAGCCCGATGAGCTCAAGTATCGCTCGCTGAATAAGACGAACAAGAATCTTAGCCAAAAACTGTTCCCACATCAAGACGCCGTCGCCTTCCTTTACGCTTGCGGCTTTGAGGAATCGAAAGAGGGTGTGCAACTGCCCGAAGGTGCAGACCTCAAGCTCGTGGATGAGGCTCTGAACAGCGTTCGCGCCGCCCTCGAGCCCGCGGAAAAGCCGACGACGACGCCACCACCACCACCTGCGGCGAAGTCGCCGACGACGCCTCGACCACCGCATCCGCTGGGTGGTGCGTGCGGTACGCCTGCAGTGGATCAGATCATGGAAGCTGTCAAGGGCGCCGGGGCATTCAGCGCGGGTGGCTCTGTGTCCGACCTGGCGCCGCCAGCGGCGGAGCTGGCTGTATGGCGTCGGCAGCAGAGTCTGGGGATCGTGGGCTTCATCTTCGAGGACGAGACGCCCCATGCGTTGCTCGAGCTCGGCACGCGCGTGCTCGACATCGGTGCAGTCGTAGACGGGGGGGCCAAAGGCACAGTCGTGGGCTGGAAGACGGCGCAGGGGCGATTCTACGACACGAGCGGCGGCATGTCATCCGACGGCTGCGTGCGCGTCTACTATGATCAGAAGCCTTCCGATCACGAAAGCAACCCGTGGAACGTGGTGGCGGCCAACCGGCTCCTGTTTCTCGATGCGGCCGCGCCCGACCCGCCCTACGACACGCTCACCCGGTGGCGGCCGCCGCAGGCAATGCGCGAGCACGGAAGTGGGACGGGCGTCGGGACGGGCGGCGGCCGCAGCGCGCCCTCGAAGCGCGACAGCGCCCCCTCGAAGCGCGAAACAACCCAGAAAGAGCACTTGCGCATTCAAAAGTCGAAGATGTTGCAGATGCTCCAGATGGCGCGCGCCTCTGCCTCGATAGATCGAGTGCCTGATAATCCCGAGCACGCGTCCATCTGGCCTCACGGTGCGCCACATCCCGATCTCCGGATCGGCGTGCGCGTACGTGACTCGCGCTCGGGCGTGTGCGGCTACGTGCTCGGCTGGGTGCACCATGGCGTACATTACGGCGACGTGTCTGGCGGCCTCGAGGAGGCACATGACGGCGGCGCGCGCGTGTGCTTCGATCGGCCATCTCAGGATATCCGCCAAAAGGAGTGGAATTTGGATGCACGCCGGCTCGAGTTCGTGACCGGCGACCTCAGCCTCAACATCTTCATGGCCGCGGCCGAGTCTGTCACGCGACTTGAGGCGCTACTCAATAGCCCCGGGTGCAACCCAGATGTGCGGGACGCTTCGGGGGCGTCGCCGCTGTGGCACGCGTGCCGTGCTGGGTCGCTCGAGTGCACTCGGCTGCTCCTTGAGCGTCGGGCCGACGTCCAAATCCAGCCAAGAGGCAAGCTGAGCCCCCTTGGTGTGGCTGCGCAGTTTGGGTTCGTTGTGTGCGTGCAGCTGCTCCTGGAGCACCGCGCAAACATGGAGGCGATGGACGACGAGCAGTTCACGCCGCTCTATGCGGCGGTCCGTGGCGCGCACAGCAGCTGCGTCGAGGCGCTCGTCAATGCGCGTGCCAACTTGGAGTGCAAGACCAAGCCGCTCGAGTGCACGCCGCTTGGTTGGCTCTGCTGCGTCGAGCCCAACCTCAACCTGCCCATCCTTGAGATGCTGCTCCAGGGCCGGGCCAACGTGGACACCCACCAATTTTCCTCCATCACGAGGTCGTTGTCACCGCTCGCCTTCGCAGTGCTCGGCGATCGTACCGATGCCGTCAAGTGGCTGCTGGCCAACGGCGCAAACGTCCACTTGACTGACGCCGATGGCGACCCACCCACCTTGCTCGCGTGCATAAGCGACCACCCCGAGTGCTGCAGGCTACTGCTCGGCGCCAAGGCCGACGCAAACGCGACGAGAAAATCCGGTACCACACTTCTCAACGCCGCGGTGCATGGCGATTCGATCGAGTGCGTCCAGCTGCTGTTGGAGCACGGCGCGGCACAGACGATCAATAAGAAGGATCAGATAGGTACGCATCCGATGCACTGGGCATGCCAGGACGCCTACCCCAAGATCCTCGAGCTGCTCTGCAAGGCCAAGGCCGACGTCGAGAATAAGAATGGCAAAGGCGGCTCGCCTCTCATGCTTGCATTTGGTTACGACGATGAAAGCCAAAAGGAAGATAAGCTCGAGTGCCTGCGCATCCTCATCGAGCACAAGGTTGACGTAAACGCCATCGATCCGCGCGATGGCGAGAGCGCAATCTGCTCTGTCTCTAAGAAGGGATGGGTCGAAGCGGCGGCGCTGCTGCTCAAGGCGGGCGCCACAGCCACCATCGGTCACATGGACAACGATGGCGCGCACCCGATGCATTGGGCGGCGCAGGACGCGAACCCTCCGCTGCTCAAGTTGCTCATTGAGGCGAAGGGGAATGTGGAGCAGCGCAATGGCAAAGGCGGCACGCCGCTGATGCTGGCCACCTGCGCAACGAGCCCGCGCAAAGTTGAGTGCCTTCGGATGTTGCTCAAGGCAAAGGCGGACCCAAACCAGCTCGATCACGATAACGATCCGGCGATCATCCGTGCTATGATGCGTGATGACGAAGCACAGTGTGCCGCGCTGCTCGAAGCAGGCGCGCGTGCCAATGCGACCGATGGCCACGGCATCCGCCTGGTGCAGCGCTTCGGCGCGCTCGCCCAGCCCAAAATGCTCCGGCTCCTCATCCAGCATGGTGCCGACGTGAGCGGCGTGCTTGACCTCTGCGAGACTGCTTTCTCCGATCAAAGACTTTCGGGGATGTTGAAGAAGCCGGTCCAGGTGCAGAATGAGGTCTTGCAGCTGCTGCGCGATGCGCCCTTGGTGCGCGCGCGCTTTCTCGAGGAGCAGCGTGTCAAGGAGCAGGCGGAGAGGAGTCAGCAGGAGGCCGAGGCCCGACGAAAGGCACAGGAAGTGGAGGCCGAGGCCCGACGAAAGGCGCAGGAGGAGGAAGAGCGCCGTCAGCGACAGGAGCAGGCAGCGGCCGAGCGACGCCGTGCGGACGACCGCAAGGTGCTCGTGGCGTGGCTGCGTGATACCTGCAGGCTGCCTGAGGACGAGTTGGTCAGCGTCGCCGACATCTTTCTAGAGGTGAAGTTCCGCACGGTCTCCCAAATCGAGGCTTTGCAGGGGCGCAACCGAGAGGATTGGCCTGAGAAGCTCTCAAAAGGGCACCGTGTCAGCATCGACGACGCGGTGCTGCGCACGCGCCAGCCGCCGACGCCACCGGCACCGCCGCACGGCGCTGGCGTTCGGCCAGACCCGCCGCCGCTCCCCACCATCTCCCCGGGCACGCAATACGACGCCTCCGCTAAGCCCAAGGTCCAACGTCAGGCTACTTCATCGTCGTCGTCGAGCATCCCAATGCTGTCCAGTCAGCCATCTCGAGTTTCGTCCGAAGCATCTACGGCGTCGTCGAGCGGCCGCGAGATGGTCGAGGTGCTGGCGCAGCGCTGTCACGAGCCCGACGCGGACGTAGAGGACGTCGTAGCCTTCTTCGAGGCGATCAAGCTGCCGCAGTACGTGCCTATGCTGCGTGAACGTGAAGTGGACGGCCGGATCTTGCTCGACCTTGTCGAGCAGGGCATGGAGTCGCTCAGGGAGCTCGTGCCCAACAATCTGGATGCAACCAAGGTGCGCTCGAAGCTGAGGCCGCGCACAACTACAACTATCATGCCCTCTACCTCGAGCACTTTGCCCCCGAAAAGTGAGAGCAAGCCGCCAAAGCAACCAGCCAATTACGATCTTGTCAAGATCCTCGGACGAGGCGCCACGGGGCTCACGGTGCTCGCCGTCGACAAGAAGACACTCCAGCGCGTCGCAATCAAGCGCGTCGAGGTGGACGATGACTCGCAGGTGAGTGCCTATGATGCGTCCGAGTGAGTCTGAGTTCATCTGAGTGCGTCTGAGTTCATCTGAGTGCGTCTGAGTGCATCTGAGTGCGTCTCATGCTCGCAACTGCGGGCCATGTGCCTCAGGCGAATCGCGTCTTCGGGGAGTACACGCGGATGCTTCAGATGCGACACGAGCTGCTCGTCAAGGGCCATTCCATCTTCATCGAGGAACTCGACTTGGGGCGGCGCCAAGTGAACATGGTGATGGAGTATTGTGAGGGAGGCGATCTCGCAGGCTTCCTCGCGCGCCAGATGCGGAGTGGCACGCCACCTAGCGAAGACGACGTGACGGGCAAGCTGACGATGGTGCGCACCCCACTCGAATCCATCCATGATGCCCTCTGACTGCGCAAGATGGCCTCTGATTCTATGTGCTTGCCCCCCCGTCATCAGCTGCTCATTGCGCTTGAGTACATTCACGGCGCGAAGATGGTGCATGGCGACATCAAGCCGGCCAATGTGCTGCTCTCTGCCGATGGCTCCATGCTGCGCCTTGCGGACTTTGGGCTCTCGCGCTTCTTGGCCGAGACGGGCGGCACGCGCATGGGCATGTCGATGCACGGCGCGAAACGGACTGTGAACCCGACGATGGGCGGCGACACGATCGTGGGGACGTTGGGGTACCTGTCCCCCGAGGGGTACGCGGGCCGCTCGCATGTCAAGGAGCCGGCCGACATCTGGGCCTTCGGCGTGATGGCATGCGAGCTCGCCTCGGGTATTGCACCACCGGACATGTGGCACAAGCCGGATTTGAGCTTCGTCGAGGAGCAGGTGGGCAAGATCCCACGCGAGTACCAGCCCGCCTTTGAAACGGCCGTTCGGGCGGCACTCGATCTGCGTGAGGCTCACCGCCCCTCCGCCACCACGACGCTGCACGCGGCACCCTTCCTCGACTTTGTGGTGATGGACCAATACAAGCGGCATCGGCCGCCCGAGAAGGCGGGCATGGCGATCAAAAATGCCGATGCGCAGCCACACACGTCGACGATGGAAACGATGAGGTCGTTGCTCGACACGATGCCGCTGCTCGAGCCGATGCGGGAGAACGGCCTAGTATGGATCAAGGAGCGCGCCGACGACGATGTGAGGCTCTGCGAATGCAACGTCGGCGGGATCGGTACGGATGCCGGTGCAAGCGCCGCCGGCGATCATGGCGATCCGAGTACCCGTGCGGCTGCCAAGCTGCTCGCGATGCTCGACCAGGCATCGAGCCACGTGTCAGCCACCAGCATCGCCACGCAACACACGGTCGACAAGGTGGTGCTGTGCAAGAGCAATTCGCGCTCGATGGCGTTCACGCTGGCCGCGAAAAAGCTCAGCCAACGCGCGGCTGACACGTCTACTTTTGGGCTTGCAAACGAGATGCGCGCGGGCGTCGGCGCGTCATCAGACACCGCGCCGGACGGCAACGAAGAGGCGCGTAAGAAGGTGCTCGAGCGTTTCCTAACTTGGCCGTCGCTCTGGTGCGACACGCGGCTAGAGCACAGCCGTGTCTTGCTCGTCTATCACACGCCCCCATCGGAGGAGATTGCCCGCAAGATCCTGCTCGGTGGCTTCGCCAACCTGGGCAAGCGGGACGTCGGCTATTACGGGAGCGGCATCTATGTGACGCTGGACCTGGACTATTGCATGGAATACGCCACGGACAAGCGCGGATCTACACCGGTCATCGTGTGCGCGTTCGTCATGGGCGTCGCCTTCCCCGTCGTCGAGTCGCCGAAGAATTCTAATGGCTTCCTCGGCAAGCCTCTCGTCAACAAGGCGGACACGCACCTCGTCGTTGTGTCGCGAAGTGATGGCGCTAGCGAGCCGATCCAGTTCGAATCCTGGGCTAGCACGCGCACTTGCACCGAGCTCGTCGCACAGAATGATTCGCAGGTGCTCCCGCTCGGTTACATGATGCTGACCAAAAAAGGGCTCGAAGTTCAGCGCCAGTCGTCTCGTGAACTTCAAGAGTGACTGACATGTGTGCGCGCTATCACGTGGGATACCCGGCCCGCAATTGCTCATCGCCAGTTGCGGCACTGGATCCAGGATTGCCAATATTGGATCCAGTGCCGATCTGAATTACATGAAGTCCATGAATCACATGTGTGTCTCGAGACGTCTCGAGGTCGATGGTTGGGGGAGAATCCCAAGCGCTTAGCCCCGTGGGGGCTGTCGGCGGCTGTATGTTTGTGTCGAGGCATGTGTCGAGGTATCAATGGTTGGGGTGGCCCTGCGGTGTGAGTCGGTAAGGGCGGGTATGGGAGGTTAACCCAGCCTGCGGATAGGTACCCGGTCGCATGGGATGCAAGGGTTCCGGCTTCCGGGAGCCTAGCCCTAGGGCTTACGCGGCTCCCCGCCGGTGGGATTCCATCGAAATTTCGAATGGTGAATGGACAATGATTCGCACAATGCGCGGTTGTTTTGTCCAGAGACCGCACAGAGGTGGGGGCCCTCGCTGCGATGTTGAGAACGGGGATTTTACGGAAGGCGATGGGAAAATGCTGTTGGAGACTCCACTACGCACGAAAAGTTCCGAACGCCGTGTTGAGCGCGCATGTCGGCCTCGCGAGTCCTTGCGTTGCTGCTGTGTCTAACAACGACGGCGGTGGCACAATTTCGCTGCCGACTCGCCGACGTGCGCAACTCAATGGATGGCACATACCAATTTCCCGGGTGCGATGAGCTCCTGCTCAATGGCGAGCGCATAGGTGATAACGGGGCCATGGAGCTAGCCAAAGCGCTCCGAAGCGACAAAAGGCTGCGGCTGGTCGACCTGTGGAGCAACGGCATCGGGCCAGCCGGTGCCAAGGCGCTCGCAGAAGCACTCTTTGTCAACGACAAGCTCGAGAAGCTCTACCTGAACGAGAATGCGATCGGCTCCGAGGGTGCAGCGGCCATCATCGCGGCGCTCGGTTGTCCTCGCAGCCAGCCTAATGCGTGCTCCAAGTCGTCCCTGCAGCACCTGTGGTTGAGTCGCAACCAGCTTGGGGACGCGGGCGCCAAAGCCCTTGCCGACGGCCTGAGCGACGGCAAGGCACGCCGGCTGCAGGCGCTCGACTTGTGGGAAAATGGCATCAGCCCTGCTGGTGGCGTGGCCCTCGCGAAGGCGTTGAAGACGAACTTCGCACTGCTGACACTCGAGCTGCGCGGCAACGCGCTCGGGGATACGGGCGCGCGCGCATTCGCTGAGCTCATGCCCAATAACCGCGCGCTCTCGACGCTCGATCTCAGCTCGAACGGCATCAGCCCCGCTGGCGCGGCTACGCTAATGGAGGGGCTCAAAGTTTCGACTGCGAACCCGTACCTCGTCCTTTTCGTGGAGCACGTGCCGCACATGCAGGCGACCTCATGGGCGCAGAAGGGCATGCCGAATGCGCCGTGAAAGATGACGATGAGCGGCTCGGTGACGCGGCATTTTCGAGTGGAGTTTCGTGCTCGCCTGCTCGCAGCGCGCTGGCTGAGCCTGGGAGCCCCGCCCTCCGAGTTGATTCGTATTCACGATTCTTCGTTAGAGATTTTCAGAGCAAACACGTGTTGCTAACTTTCGCCCCTACGGCGTGCACGTAACGCTATACGGCTACCAATCGAGTATAAAATGGCAGCGGACCCCGACGAGACGAGATGACATCACAAGCGCGTGGAGCGCCACACCTTGGTCCTTACGCCACACGTACGGACATGCGGTCATGGCTTGAGTCCGAGAGTGCGCGCGCGGTCCTTGAGGGCGACGCTCGTGCGTTTCGAATGGAAGCCACCGCCCGCAAGGATGGCCGCCCACTTGCCAAAGCCCAGTTCCGTCACGCCCCGCCGCAATGCGGTGTCCTCCGACGAGCGCCACGGCAACTTATGATGGCCGTGGCCACCGCCACCGCCGCCACCCCCACCGCCCACCGTGCTCTTGTTGTTGCCGCGTCCGCTGGGCTTGCTGATGCCATCGCGGCTGCCGAGATGAATTCTGCCGAGGTGGCTGCTGTTGAGGTGGCCTCTGTTGAGGTTGCTGCTGATGAGGAGGCTGCTGCCGAGGTGGCCGCCGCCGCCAGCGAGAGCGTCGCCAGCGCGAGGCGCGGCGCAGACGTCACGCGTGCACGCAACCGTTTGCAGCGGCGTTCCGGGGGCGCATCCAGCACCGAGAACGGGAGAGGCTGCGGCAGGGCTGGTGGCGGAGGCGGGGGCGGGAGCCGTGGTGGGAGCGACGGCGGCTGCAGTCGCTCGGGGCGGCGCCGCCGGCCACAGCCGACCACCACCAGCCATTACCGCGAAGAGACTGAAGCATCGGCGTGGAGGGTCGGTAGGGAGCGGCTCTGAGCAGGTTGCCTTGTGAGGCAGTGGCATCGACCCGGGCCCTGGCGGCAGCGTCACCCGCACGCTATAGCGCGTCCGAAGTAGCTGCACGGCAGCCACCACCGCTGGGCGGCTGCCACGGATGATGAGCTCCCGCGTGCCGCATCCGCGTGCGCGGCCGGCCAGCGAGATGCTCGCGCCGCTCTCGGCGCGAAGCTGGTTGAGCCGATTGCCTCCAGGCCCTAGAAGCTCGGCTGCGACCTCATCGACCACCTGAGCGCATGTCTCGACCAGCGCCGCGGCCATGTGGTCCTGTCCAGAACGGCCGGATCCGCTGCGAAGCCAACGCGACGCCGGTTTGGCTGGCGCGACATTTACAGCGCAATAGCGGAGGGTTTCGTCAAAGCTTTTAATTTTGGTGACCATTTACGACGCCGGCAAAGCGCAGCTCCGCGCAAGGTTAGTGTGGGACGTCCAATCTCCAAGGACGGCCGGAGCGCTTGGCCTACGGTGCTTGAGCCTCGCCGTCCCTCTTGTATCGCTCGAACAGCTTCCGGTTGTAGATGCGGCTGGACTGCAGACTAACCAGCTCTAGCCAGGCCTCCGCCAGGATCACCACAATGGTGAGAGGGTTCTTAGTCCGCACGACCAAGTCCTCGTATGCAAAGGATCGCGATCCATCGGCTGATTTGACTGTGAGCGTTTTGGTGTCTGTCTTGGGGTTCTGTTGCAGAATCTGATGCATCTGCGCCCACGCGGCTTGCTCGTCGGAGCTAAGCGGCCGCAGCCATCGCGGGATGAGGCTTGTGAACAAGAGGCTGCCGAAGCTGGGTAGCAGCCCGCACCAAGTGGCCTTGAATGGGTTCGGCACGAACCCACAGAGAGCTATGCCGACAACCTGTTCCTGCCACGAGGTTGTGGCAGCGAACGTTTTTGCCGTGGCAAAGAGCTCGTCCACGCTCTTCAGGTTGTGATGGTCCTCAAGCAGGAGCACCGTGCGCACCCAGTTGATTTTGATCCAGTTGAGCCTAAAGAATCCGACCCCGTAGCCAAAAATTGTCTTCGGATGGAACCCAAGCGTCCATGTCTTGGCCTTAAGCAAGGACCTCGCCATCCTCCAGAGCATTCCGAAACTCGCACCGGTGGTCACCGCCTCCTTGTACGATTGCAACGCCAGCTGCGCGCTGCCGCCGAAAGTCGACCTTGCGCTGCCGCCACGCATGCGAAGCGCGCTGACTCGTTGAGAACTGCTCGCGTGCCGGCCAGCGCACTGATTCGCTGTGCTCGTGCTCAGTGCCGCCGAGAAGCAGAGCACGATGCAGGCGAGGCGCATGTTGTGAGTGCGCCGACAGTCCGTTCCGTACCTGCTCTCGCCAAATCTCCCGTCCCGGCTGGGTGAGAATGCACGCGGGTTCAAGTAGAGTCAAGTCAAGTCAATACCACACCCAAACCTCTCGCGACAAAATGGACTCCACTCCCAACAGTTTGCCGACTCCGGGTGACCAACTCTGGAAATCGAGCTCAAAAAGCTGGTCTCCAGTACCGTAGATCATGCAGCGTGACGTGGCGGCCATTCCCACGCTCGCCTCCGACACGCACGCACGCTGGCAGGAAGCGACCGTTTTCATCAGCCATGTCTGGCTTCACGGCACCGCGACGTTGCTCATCCTTCCGTGCGCCGCTGTGGCGCCCATGCCAGCCTTGACTCAATGCGCTCGGCCACCGTCTCCAGGATCTCATGCATGCCAAAGCCCAAGCCGCGCGAGGAGATCTCGCATGCTGCATGCAGACGGCCGACGGCCGCGAGGCGCTCCGCGTACGCCGCACCCTCGTCGCGTCCAGGGTCGAAAGAATGGAAGACGACAATGCCCGGGCACGTGCGCGTGAGTTGCTCGTCGGACGCCAGGAGCGCCGAGACGCGCCAGTCCCAGTTGTGTGGCGGCACGTCGCGAAGAAAGTGGGTCCAGCTCCACGGGATCGAGTGCCGAGGGAGGAGGGAGTGCCACCAGCTCTTTGGCTCGCTCTGGTACTGTACGAAGGGGCCCACCATCGGGCAGATGGCCACGTGGCCATCCACATGAACGCCCGCGTGTGCGAGAGTGATCGCGATCTGGATGGCGAGATAGCCGCCCGCCGACATGCCCGCCACGAGGAAGCGGTGCCCGTGATAGGCGGGGTCGGCGAGTAGGGCTCGGGCGACATCCTCGCCGTCTTCGATGCTTGCCGGGAAAGCGTGCTCGGGCACCGTGCGATACTCGGTGCTCACCACAGTTGCATGCAAGCGATGCGCCAGGAACCGGCACAGCAAGCCCTCGCCCACGCCGCCGCCGCTGTTGCCAGGCATCCACAGGATGAGGAGGGGCGAGCGTTCGTCGGCTTGTGCAGTGACTGATTCGGACGGCACGGCGATATCCACTGGGATGTTGCGCCCGGGCTGGCGCGAGGGTACCATCGTGATCGGTGTGGCGCTGGTGCCACGCCATCTCATGGGCAGGGCAACCTGTGCGAGCATCCACGCGACATCAAAGAGCAGAGGACGCTCCTGTAGGCGCTCCATGGGCAGGAAAGATGAGAGGCGCGACCCGAAGCGAGAGGTGACGAAGCGAGAGGTGACGCACATGTAGGCACACATGACGAGGAATCGCAGCAGGGCCATCGGCAGGAGCAGCATCTTCGTCAGGCTGCCCGTGCTGGCGGCACTCAGATCGTGAGCAGGGCTCGGGCGCCTCCACCGCCCAGTCCCATCCACCGACGTCGCCCACGCGACCTTCAGCTCACCCAACGCAGATTCACGAGCGGCGGCGGCGGCCGTCTCGACGGCGGCTTGCTGCGCCCGGGCCGCCTCTGCCCGCGCCACTGCCACTGCCAACGCCACTGCATGCTCCTGCGCGGCCGTTTCCGATCGGTCGCGCATCGCCGACGTTTGCTCTAAAGCGGTTGCGTGCCCCTTGCGCTCGTCTGCCAATGCCACCACCGCAGCGTGCACCATGCGCTCGGATGCCAATGCCGCCACCGCGCGGGCCGCCTCTGCCTGAGCCCGCGCCGTCTGGGCCTTCGCGTCCTCCACCGCCGCCTTTGCCTGCGCCGCCTCCGCCTGCGCTCTCGCCGCCTCGGCCTCGGCTTGCGAGGTCGTCTTGGCCGCTACTGCCTGGGCCGTCTCCGCCTGAGCTCGCGCCACACCAAGCTCGAACTGCAGCGCCGCGCTCACCTCCGCTGCACTCGCCTCGGCGGCCTTCGCCGCCTTAGCCGCCTCCGCCTTAGCCGCCGCCGTTGCACCGGCCGTCGCCACCTTCACCGCTGCAGCCTGCGCCGCTTCAGCCTGCGCAACCAAAGCCTGCGTTTCCGAAGCTACCGAAGCTACCGAAGCTACCGAAGCTTGCTCGTGCAAGGCCTTGTCCCCATCGAGAGCCATGTCCGTAACGGCCTCGATGGTGGCCTCGACCGCCGCGGAGGGCAGGACGGGGCGCGGCGACACCAGCCTCGCGGCGACCCTCGCGGGGGAGAGAGTGACCGCTAGCTGGCGCGAGAGGCGCTTCACCTTGCCGACTTCCTCGGGCGGAGTTCTGGAGCGCGTAGATGCTGCTGACGCTGCCGAGGCCGCGGCCGCGGCCATGGCCGTGCGTGCTTCAGCTGCTTCGGTCGATTCCGCCCGGTCGGCTTCGACCTCGGCCTTCGGCTTGAAGTGATCCTCGACGACGGCAAGGTGCATGCGATTCGTAACACGGACGTAACCTTCACGTGACCGCACGGCATCCTCTGGGCTTGAAAGCCAACCCCGTGGGAGATACGGGATCCCGGAGGCTACCAGAGACGGCGCGTTCGTGGTGTCATCTTCATCGTTGCTTGGCATGCCCGTGGTCCTGTTGGAGTTGGTCTCCTTGGTAACATCCTCCTCAAGGTCATCCACAGGCGTTGGAGGAGTTCCGTTCGGATCGGCCATGGTTAATGGTACTTGTACGGCCATGGCAACGGCCGCCCTGACCAGGTCATGGTCATGGTCAGCGGAAAGACCATCATCATCATCGTCCATGTCTCGCTCCATGTTCGACCAGGTCGCGGCACGCGGGCGTGACGGGGTGTGCTCCACCTCATCAGTGACCGTCACCTCCATTTGATCAATCCACTCGCCTACGACCGACAAGGCGGACTGCAGCTCATCGCGAGTGGATTGTCGCACACGCTCGAGCTCCGCAATTGTTGCCTCGCGGAGCTGCTCCATTTCGGTGGCACGCTCTTGCTCTGCATCGTGATGCGCAAGCTCTCTCTGCAAGGCGAGCCGCTGGATCTGCGACTGAATTGCTCCGAGTTCCCGACGCAGCTCGACAATCGCCGCTTGCTCAGGGGATGGTTGCAACCTCGGCCGGTTGAGGCCAAAGCTGCTCGAACGCCGGCGGGGGTTGCGAGGAGATTCCATCGCCACTTGGAACGCTGAGAACATCAAAAGGGTGTTCAAGAATGAGCACGCAGATGCAGCCAGAAGCGCCGTGGTTTTAGGCGGCGGCGGCGGCTCGGTGGCTGCTTTTTTTCGACCCTATTTTGGCAACTTGAACAATCTTGCGCATCTTCCGCAATCTGAGCCTAGAAGTAACACAGTATCCTAAGGGTGCGTTCTCAGGGTGCGTTCTGTTGACTCTTCGCTCGACACGCACGCACGCACGCACGCACGCACGCACGAGCAGCGCATCGCACCTCAATCGATCGCTGAGCAAACGTCGCAGAGACCCCAACCCCCGGGCCTCCCCATATGCCACCTCACGGCTTGCACTCTCGGCTGGGCCTTGCAGCTCATCGATTTGTTCGCGAGAAGCCACAAGATTTCGCGAGAAACTACAAGCGAAAACTGACCACACGGCACACGCGCCCGCGCCCGCGCGCGCGCACGCAGACCACGCACCTCCAAACTGCAAACAATCCTGTACTGTGTACAATCCTCTATCCTGGAATCCGCGCATCCCCGATTTTGCATTTTCCAATTTGCAATTGCGCTTACAATTGGCATTTCGCCCCAGCGGTCGACCCTGGCCGGCTCTACGAATCACGCCTCGAGACAGTGATCTTTCGCACGTTATATCCACATCACGCATGCCTCCGCGCCGACTTCTCAACATTAGGTACTGAATACATGTACTGGTCTCTTGTTCGTGGCTCTCGCTCAGATGAGGCCCTTGAGCCGCGTCTCCCTGTGTGTCTCGTATGCTTCGAGCGTAGCGAGATAGTCGCCGGTCACGGGACACTTGTACTTGCCCATCAGCCCCGATACGGAGCAGAACTGGCGCTGCGGGTACCGCGACGGTGCGGCGGCGATCGAGGCAAAGTTGGGCACCCAGCTCGGGTACTTGTGGTACTCGGCCTCGTCGAGGATCTCCTGCAGCGACTTGCACTTCTGCATCGCGTTCCACCCCTCCTTCTTCGCCTTCTTCTTCTTGCTCTTTTTGCGCGCGTCGACCGCCACCTCGTCGCCGCTCTCGTCGTCGTCCATCGGATTGTAATCGTCGTCCTCCTCCTCTTCCTTGGCCCGTGATTCATGCCAGTTGTCCGCCTCAAGCGAATCGAGCCGCTTGCGCTTGATTTGGTTGCGCGTCTCCAAGTCAAAGGTGCGCACGCGCGACGACGCCGTGCGCTGCCGCCTCGGGCGCACTGCCTCGGCCATTTCTGGTGCCCGCGGGGGCGCGCCGCGAAAGTGCGACATCAAAGTTCAAGGCCAATGTCACCTCCATTATCCCCGCGGCGCGCGCCGGATCTCACGCTTGTCCAGGGTGTGAATCGCTTCGAAATGTGACTTGTGAAACTTTTTCCATGCTGTCGGACAATGCTGTCGCGGGCACAGCGGGCCCCATTGGAGCTTTTGTTGCCGCATTACGCCGACTTTGAGCAGCTTGCCGCGGCCATGGAAAGCATGCTTCTTGGCACGCCTGAGGGACAAGCGACGCTCTAGGCGCCTATTACCGAGGCAATCAGCACATTCGCGTCCTTGACTTTGAGCCATCGGCATCATGTACCTCGGAACAGGCAATTGATTGCGAGTGACGGCGAGTGATGGCGAGTGACGGCGAGTGATGGCGAGTGACGGCGAGTGATGGCGAGTGATGGCGAGTGACCTGACTGCCTCCTCTGCTACTGATCAGGCTGGTCGGACCGCGCCCTTACCAGCCTGCTGACTCAGGTGCGGAACTCTTTGAACGCGAACACCTGGCCCGGGGGGTGGGGCAGGCACCAGGGGACTTTGTGCGAAGGATGCATGAGGGGCTTGCCTCCTGGAGGGGCCCCGTGCTATACACCTGACCATCTTGCCCTCTTTTGCCGCAGCTAGGGCCTCCCTTTTTTACCCGAGGCACGGCAGTGGGCGCCGCTGACTGGGCTTGGACATGAAGAGCACGCCCGATCCTTTTTCAGGGTGCTTGGATCCTTCCGGTGATCAGCGTGCTCACGTTCCGAGTGATCCCGCTCTGATCTCACTCGGGCCGTCAAGGCAAGCGATCCCGTACTGATCTCGCTCTGCCGCCGAAGGTTTTTGGGGCCCCACGACCTGCACATACGTCCCGGTCTACTTTTTTTCCACCCGCAGAGGCGTGGTTTTGGACCGAGACACCGAGGCTCTGCGTGACGAGCGCTCGTTTTCTTTTTCTTTTTCTTTTTCTTTTCTGGCGGGCTGTGTGGCGGCCTTCTGTTTGTGTTCTTTGGGGCACATGCAGAGCTCCTCGGGTGATTGCCCCTTGGAGGGGAGAGCTCGAGTGGTTCCCTGTCTCGAATCCGGCTCTATGCCGGGTCGTTGGCATGCGCGAGGACGGACGGAGCATGCGTCTCTTCAGGGGGCCGCGACGTACATACTCGTTGCCCCTTGGCTCGCCCAACTGGGGGTTCACCGCCCACGTCGGCGGGCGCGCTCCCTCCCGAGTTCATACATGGGTCTCGCCGATCTTCTCTTATAGGCTGTTTCTCAGCTCTCTGCCTGCATGTGTCTCAGTTGAGGCCTGGCCTGTATTGTTTTGTTTTGTCTTCACGGCTGTCCTGCTTA
>ENA-UOUZ01001223-UOUZ01001223.1-mixed-culture-metagenome-genome-assembly--contig:-NODE-1223-length-17201-cov-106.862942_pt1 | contig 17201 bp, 17 predicted proteins | sample MGYA00238154_ERZ761575 | MGnify/ENA primary metagenome ERZ761575 (study PRJEB28896, sample SAMN07631632) | mixed culture metagenome | isolation source: Freshwater growth medium | place: USA...
GGTCTTGCTGGACCTCAGTTGAGATCAGGTGAGTTTCCCCACTTGTCTCGCGACATGTACATCTAGCATTCTCAGAGCATTCTAGCTAGACCTCAGTCTGGCATGGTCTGGGATCAGCAAATTATCCACTCAGAGTGTGCTATATAGTCGTGAGTGGAAAGAGTCTGTAAATTTGTGCGACAAAAAGTGGACGTTGCGTCAATTACGGCAAACTCCAAATGATCAATCCAAATACAGCCTTGTCTCAATACTTTTGCCGTGACTGGGAGACCGATGGACTGGCCGACGCCGTCCGTCCTCTCGTAATGCGCTCCATCATGACGAGCCTTTCTATGTTCATCATGACAGTGGCCATCAAGACAGTGTCTGCGGCGGAGTACGACCTGATCGTGGTCGGCGGTGGCATGGCGGGCCTCATGACGGCTCGTGCGGCCTCGGAGCTCTACAGAATGAGGGTGCTCGTTGTTGAGCAAGGCACCATCTGCGGTCAAGGTGCGACTGCCGCAGCAAAGCAGGGTCACGTGTACGTGCCCTCCGGCTCGATGCAGGTAGATATGAGCACGCTGTCGCTCTCAAATCGCTTACGAGCTGCCTCGCTGCGCATCTACCGTGAGATGACGGCGGCAGGATATGATGTTGGCCTGCTTGAAGCAGGCCATGCAAACATTTTGACGGGCACCCTGAACGGCTGGGACCTTGCCGGCTGGGAGATGTGGGCAGGCTTCGTATTCTTGCGGCTGTCCAATCTCTCGCCACGCCTGATCGACTCTTCGGAACTCGCCGCACACAACCTCACTGGTCGCGGCGCCCTTTGGAACGCCGGCTCGGCGATGGTGACTCCGTGCCGTGCGCTCGCGGCAGCGCGCTCTTATGTGGAGTCACGCGGTAGTGTGGTTCGTGAGGGTGCCGCTATCACGGGCGCGACGCACAATGGCACGCACCACGCTGTCACACTCGCGGATGGCACCGTCGAGCGTGCCCGGGCGCTGGTGCTCGCATTGGGCACGTACCACGACGCCTTTGTCGCCACGCACCTCAGCGTGTGCGCCGCGAGCAGCCCGCGTGTCGGCGGGGTGGCCGGCCAGATTGCAATCTACGAGGTGCCAGCGCTGCCCCCTTCTCCAGGCGTCTTCGTGTACTCACCGGGCTCCGCCATACCCATGACCTTCCCGTCCTTCCAGTCGCGCCATCTCTCCAAATGCCCGTGGGTCCCCTCGTACGTCTGATGGCCTTGACTCGCCTCTGATGACCTCTGATGGCCTCGAATTGCTCTTGATTGCCTTATATAGCCTCCCATGACCTCTGATTGACCCCCTGCTCAGGTACTTTCTCACGCAGCAGTGTCGGGAGATGGGCGGCGACCGTTTCGCCAACTACCTATACGCAAGGCAGTGGACGCGCTCCGGACAGCCCTCGCTGCTCTCTACAGGCGCCCGGCGTGAGCCTGTAAGTGACGTATCACGTTGCCACGGCGCGGCGTACATCGCACGCGATGTGCCGTACCGTGCAGACGTCGAACGCTGGGCGCTTGAGCAGGCGACCACCGTGTGGAACCTCGAGGCGTCGGACGCGACGCTGGTCGAGAACTATACTGCATGCTTCCCCGTGACGACGGACGGCAAGGTGCACGCGCGCGCGCTCGCGTGCGACGGCTTGCCAGCAGACTCCGTCTTCATTCTCAACGGCCTCGCCGGCGGTGGCATCAGCCTTGGGCCAGGCGCAGGCGAGCATGTGGCCAGGCTCGTCGGCTTCGCACTCGGTTTGGGCGACGGCCCTTTGCAAGGCGCGGTGCTTGCGAGCTTCGCGCCGCTTGGCCTCGCTGGCCTCGCTGGTCTCATCCTCCTTGGGCTCGGCTGCTGGCTCGATCACATTCGCGTCGGAGGCATCTACGGCGTGGCCCGTTGCGGCTCACGCCGACAGCACAGGTGGACGGGGAGAAAGGTGGACGTTGTCGTGGGCGCAGATGAGAAGCAGATGGCACGTGGAGCCCGTTGCTGCGCTGGCTGCTACTGATTCATGCTCACAATCGTCGTCCTCACAATCGTCGTCGCCGGGACCACGTGGGCGGGAACGTCCGCCACGCGGCAGGCATGGCCGTCCTCATGAGCGGACTCTGCACACGCGTTCCTAGTCCGACGGTTCCGGTGGGGTTCTGAGGTTACGTGTGTAGGCTCTCTGCCTGAGGACGAAGAACCTATCACTCATGATTCATGATATACACACTCACATGCGTCATGGTCATCGCCCTCATGCCCCCATGCCGAGATAACGGTGGGTGGTTGGTGGTTCTCGTGTCAGCGCGTAAACACTTCACACCACTTCTTTCACAGAATCCGAGCACGCGTCCACTGCACGTCCTGCACAAAGCGAACGCCGATGGCGTTTCCGACGACCAAGCTCTCTCACGTGACTCTCTACAAGAACGACTTCGCCTTCATCGAGCGACGTGCTCTGATTGGAGACTCCAAGGACTCCAAGCTGCGCACCTTTAAGTTGGACGTGCCTCACGAGAACCGAGCGCTAACCATGGCTACAGTGGCGGTGACCGCAGGCAATTCAGCTGGGGTGATGGTTGCCCACGACACCAAGACGGGATCCGCCGGCTCGTCATCGGTGGATAGTGTACACGATTTTGCCATCGGCTCCAAGATTGGGCTCGGTAACTTTCTCGCCTCGGTGATCGGCGCCGAGGTTGAGCTCCTCGCCGCCGATGATGGTGATGGGCCGAGGCTGAGCGCGAAAGGCCTGGTGGCGTGCGTCGACGAGCGCTCCCGCGCCATCCCCGGGACTGAAATAGTGGAGACTTACCAATCCGACGTGCAGATCCTCGATGCGTCCACCGGCAGCCTGGTGCGCATTCCACTCGCCGGCTTGTGCGCCGTCAAGCTTCTCGACCCTGCACTGCAAGCCGACCTGACAATGGCGCTCAAGGCGCAGCTGAGCAAACGCAAGCCAAGACCGAAGTCTGATAGCAGCGAGCTGCGCATCACCGTGCTCGACCCGTCCATCGATGACGCTGCCGAGCTGCAAGTGGCATACGTGGAGCCCACGAGAGAGTGGTTGTGCTCGTACCGGCTGGATGTGCCCAAGGACGACGCTCAGGACGACGCGGTGGACGCGTCGTATGATTACGTGGCGAGGGAGGGTGCGAGCACGGCCGATGTGCCCGGCCAAAGGACGCAGCTCCACCTCTTCGGCGTCGTCACCAACGTCTCACGGGAAGACTGGAACGGCATCGGACTCTCGCTCGTTGCCAACGAGCTGGCACTGAAGCACCCAGAGGCCAAGGCAGCCGCGAAGGAGGTCGCCCACAAGGGCGCGTCTGGTGGCCGGGCGTCGAACGTCGTCGGCGGTGGCGGTGGCCACCAGCAGATCTTCGTCAAGACGCTCACCGGTAAGACGCTCACGCTTGAGGTGGACGCGACGGACTCGATCGACAACGTCAAGGCCAAGATCCAGGACAAGGAGGGCATCCCGCCCGACCAGCAGCGCCTGATCTTCGCGGGCAAGCAGCTCGAGGACGGCCGCACCCTCTCAGATTACAACATTCAGAAGGATTCGACCCTGCACCTCGTACTGCGGCTGCGCGGTGGCCCCAGCCACGACGGCGATGGCGGCGGCAGTACCAACGTGGCCGTGCCTGCTCGCGAGCCCGAGTTCGAATCGCTGAGCGCCATCGAGATGTCGGGCCTGAGCGAGCATGTCATCTACCATGTGCCCGAGCCGGTCACTCTCGCGAGTGGGCAGACGGCCTCGGTCCACGTGGGCAGCTTTGGGCTGCATGGCGAGCGCGTCCTTCTGTACGACCCAAAGGCAAGCGAGACGTGCGCCAAGCGCGCCATCCATTTGCATAATACCTCGAGCACGGTGCTCGCGCCTGGCACGATCTCCGTCTCCGACGGCGGCCGGCTCGTGTCGCAGTCGGAGTTCACGCCGATGCTCCCTGGTGACGAGGCGCTCATCTGCTACGGCGAGGACGGTACACTCTCCATTCAACGCTCCGTTGAACAAGCCTCTTCGGTCAGCGCCGTCCAGCTCCTGTGGCGCATCGATGAGCGAGGCCGGCGCGTGCTCCTGGGCGCGAGTCGCAAGCACGAGGAGCACAAGGCGACCACGTACACGGTGACGAACAACGAGGCGGCTGCAACGGCTCGAGCAACGGCCACGCCGAGCGCCGTGCCGGGCGCCTCCTCGGAGGGCATCACCACAGAGGCGGCTCGCGCCCGCGCCGGCGCCGCGTTCTCAGGCCCACCGAGCGCTGTGCCGGTCGCATCGCCGCGCGCGTTACCGTTGTACATCGACCACGAGGCTGACGCTCGCCACGAGGGCTACGTGATCACGACGACGGCACACGCCATCAAGCAGACGACCGCTTTCGCGCGCTATAGGTACGTGCTCGCGCCGCAGCAGCAAGTCACGTTCACCGTCGACGAGCGCGCGTCGTACTGCGTGCGCCTCACGAGCCTGCCCCAGCTTCGGCTGCTCCTCGCCAAGACGTATGATGAGGCCATCCTGGCGGCCGCGGACCGCTCACTGCTCGAGCTGATGGTGTCCAAGTGGGAGCGAAAGGCGAGGCTCAGTCTCGTCAGTGCTTCCGAGCCGATGGGCGAGGACGTGAGCGAGACTGAGCTTCAGTCGTGGCGTGAACAGGGCGCTCTCCCAAAGGAGCTCCTGCAAACGCTCGACGCCCTCAATGCCCTCAAGGCCAAGCGAGCGGCCGGTGAGCGGCAGACGAAGGCGCGCATCGCGCAGATCAAGGAGGTCTTCACCAACCAGGACCGGCTGCGCGAGAATATCCGCTCGTTTGAAAAGTTTGGCACCAATGTCCTCACCGAGCGCTACTTGAAGGACCTCGACAAGGAAGAGGACGAGCTGATCGCCATGCGCAGGGCGATCGCCGCCCTCGAGGAGGCGGACGCCACGCTCGTCTCCGAGATCAAGGCGATGCAGCTTGTACTGGCCGCCGACGTCTCGCGCGTCAAGGAGGAGCTCGATGCCGAGATTGAAGAGGCCACGCCCATGGCCACGCTGTGCAGCCCCAATTGACACGCAGGCCGGAGGTCTTTGGGACCCTTTCAACATGCCTTTTGTCCAGGTGAGAAGAGCAGGAGGCACCTGACCTGATGGGGCGGGTAAAGAGAGCAGAGGCCGAGGATCGGTACTGCAATTTGACAGGGCCTGGGGTCTTTTCCGCGGGCCATCCCAAGTAGTTGCTTCGGTGGCGAAGTCGTAGTCAACTTGACTTCTGTCAGAGGATCTTCCATCTGTTCCGCACTATTGTCTATTCCCATCATGTTGATGTTCCGTCAGAAATTTTCGGACGAATCCGTATCTTGTACCGGAACACTGTGATCCGTGTGCTAGTGTGTCCCGTGTGTCCCGTGTGTTAGAAATCAAACAGACACACATTCACATTCACGCACACACATTTACACCATGGAGGGTACCGCGCGGGGGCGGTTTAGAAGGGCGACATGCTCATGGTGAGCTTGAAGCTCAAGTGTGAGCGTGTTAGAAGTCACACAGGCACACATTCACATTCACACATACACATTACCCGGTAACACGTGTGTGTCCCGGCTCCCCCCGGTGGGGGGACCGCGACGAAACTGACTGACTAACTGACCCCCGGTGTTTTGGTGTCAAGTCAAGTCAAGTCTATAGAAACAACAGACAACCATACGGAAGCCTATCGAATGTGCTCCGGAAGCCAGCAGGGGTCAACTTGACTTGACTTGACTTGACTTGACTTGACTTGACTGTTTTGGTGCGCTCGGTTTCTTCCGGTCTGCTTTCGCGGCTCCTCCGTTCGCGCGACGGCCTGGTCGTTGCTTGGCTGCGTTGTGTGCTATCCGCCGCCATTGCTGTCGGGGTGGTGGGGGCTCTGGGGGAGGGGGGCACCGACCCCTCCTCCCACTTGTTCATGCCCGGGCACATCGTGCATGCGCCCGTGCTCGGCGATCTCAATCCTATGCCGCTCTGGGCTCCCGTGCTGAAGGCATCCAACAAGTCCAACGTCACCTTTGGTGGCGTCGGCTCCGGTACGGTGATCGACCGCTGCGAGGTTGCGTACAACGCTGATGACGTCTTCGGCAGCAACCTGTCGGTGGTGCTCTCCATGGGCAACGGTGCTTTCGACACTTTCGCAATGGTACAACCGTGGCACAACCGTGGCACGGAGATGGACTCGAAGTTTTCTATCACTACACGGTCGCTCCCAGCCTTCTGCTCAAAGTATGACATCACGACAAAGTCGCTCCCAGCCTTCTCCTCGATGGCCGTCATTGGAGGTGGGGCGCCGGGGCACATCGGCGGCCTACTGCGCCTGCGCGAGGGCACACCCGACGAGATCGCACTCGAGGAGCTCTTCGATGCGGGCTCGATTGGGGACGCCGATATCAAGTACTCGTTCCCATACGACCAGACGAACTCGAAGGAGGACCCCGGAAGCGGCGAAAAGGGCGGGGTGCCTTTGCGGTGGGTGGAGTGCTTGGACGGCGCACTCGTGCTGTTCAGGCTCGGGTTGCTCATCTTTGCAGTTTGCTCGGAGCAGGAACGGTCCGGACCAAACAAGTGCTTTGCAATGTGGGCGAGGCGCAATCGCTCCTACCGGAACAAGTGGCGTTTCGCGATTTGGGCGAGGCACAATCGCTCCTACCGTAACAAATGGCTCAAACTGGCCTTGCTTGTGCTCTTGGTCCCACGGGTGAGTGCTATGGTGACGACGACGACGCCACCCGATGGCGATGGGACTGGTGCATATCGTCGTGATGAGGCTGGCGCGCATCAGGTAGAGTCGGGCGCGCAGATGCCGCCACTGCGACCGCCGCCGCTCACTCCATTATGCGCTGATGATGTGGACAGCGGCGCCTTCGACTCAGGCGGCGCACCCATGCCGTGCTCCTACTTCTCTGCACAGCCCTCTGCTTGCGCTTCCTATCCAATCGCGCGGGCCACTTGCCCGGTCTCGTGCGACACGTGTTCGCCTCTCCTACCATGGCTATCACACACCCGACTGCCGCCCTCGCCCCCCCCTTTGAAGGCCACACCCACTTCGTCCCTGTACCCTCCGAGCTCTGGTCGGACACTGCCTCAGTCCTCGTCACTGCCGCCATCGCCCCCATTCTTGCTGCTATCTATGCTTACGCCGCCACCTCCCGTTCGGGTGCCATCCCCTCCACCTCCATGGTCGCCACTGATGGCACTCCCGTGCACGGTGCTGCCCTGCACTGAGGCCAGCGACGTTCCCGCGTTGTACCGAGGTCTGCAGCTCGCGGTGCCCAGCCACCGCCGCGAGCTGCAGACCCAGGTGAGCACCAGCGCGGAACTGCTCAGTGCACTCGCCAACACAGCCGTCGGTCGCATTGTCCTCGCCCCCGGCACGTACATACTCAGCGCCGAGCTCAGCGTCACCAGGAGCGTCGTCCTCGAGGCGGTGGTGGCAGGCTCGGTCGTGCTGGATGCACAAGCCAGCTCCTCGAGTAAGCGCCGTGTGCTGAACATCCAGCCGGGCTCGTTGGGCGTCGTGCAACTGATTGGGCTCAACATCACGGGAGGCAACGTGAACGATGTGCGTGCTAACGCTCAAAAGTTCCCATCGCCCCGATAGGAAAATTGCTGACGCGCTTGCTTTGATTCTCGCTTGCACAACTGCAAACGACGCTTTGGTCAACTACAGGGGGTGCGTGCTGCAGAGACCTTGAAAAGTTCCCATCGCCCCGATGGGAGACTCACGTTTGGCTCGTTGTTTGCAGGGTGGTGGTATTCGTGTCGATGGAGGCTCAGTGTCAATTGTGAACTCCCAGATCTACTCCAACACAGCTGACACTGTGCGCACTCATCTTCAAAAGTTCCCATCGCCCCGATGGGAAAGTTGCTGACGAGCTTGCCTCGACTCACGTTTGGACGACTGCGGCCGACGCTCTGGTCAACTACAGAATGTATGTGCCGCAGATACCTTCAATATTTCCCATCGCCCCGATGGTAAAATTGCTGACGCACTTTTGCTCGACTCTCGCTTGCACAACTGCGACCGACGCTTCGGTCAACTACAGTCGGCACGTGCCGCAGAGTTGAAAATTTCCCATGGCCCCCATGGGAAAACTGCTGACGCGCTTGCCTCGACTCACGCTTGCACAACTGCGAACGCTTCGGTCCACAACAGTATGTAAGTGCCACACAGAGACCTTGAAAACTTCCCATTGCCCCAATGGGAAGATTGCTGACGTGCTTGCCTTGACTCTCGCTCGCTCGCAAAACTGCGAATGCTACAGGGGGTGCGTGCCTCAGAGACCTTGCAAAGTTCCCATCGCCCGATGGGAAAGTTGCTGACGTGCTTGCCCCGACTCACGTTTGCACAACTGCGGCCGACGCTCCGGTCAACTATACGAGTAGACTGTACGTGCCGCAGAGACCTTCAATATTTCCCATCGCCCCCATGGGAGACTCATGTTTTGCTCATTGTTTGCAGGGAGGCGGTGTCTACGTTTCTTCCGGCACGGTCACGATAACGTCTTCCTCAATCACCGGCAACACAGCTAACTATGATGTGCGTGCTCATGTTCAAAAGTTCCCATCGCCCCGATGTGAAACTCACGTTTGGCTCGTTGTTTGCAGGCTGGTGGTATTCGTGTCGATGGAGGCACAGTGTCAATCGTGAACTCCCAGATCTACTCAAACACAGCTGACAATGTACGTGCCAGCCACGCCTGCAAACTTCCCATCGCCCCGATGGGGAAATGCCTTGTTGACATGTGCATTTCGATTCTCATCTTTTATGATGGGTGCTGCCTCGAACTACAGTATTCAGTACGTGCCATCTGCGCCTGAAACTTCAAAAGTTCCCATTGCCCCAATGGGAAAATGACTAACGTGCTTGCCTTGACTCTTGCTTGCACAACTGCGAACGCTTCGGTCAACTACAGGGGGTACGTGCCGCAGAGACCTGCAACTATCCCATCGCCCCGATGGGAACCTTGCTGACGTGCTTACCTCGACTCTCGCTTGCACAACTGCGGCCGGCGCTTTGGTCAACTTCAGCAAGTATGTTCTGCAGAGACCTTCAATGTTTCCCATCGCCCCGGTGGGGAAATTGCTGACATGCTTGCCTCAACTCACACTTGCACAACTACGACTGACGCTCGGTCAACTACAGAATGTAGGTGCCGCAGAGACCTTCAATGTTTCCCATCTCCCTTATGTGAGACTCACGTTTGGCTTGTTGTTTGCAGGGCGGTGGTGTCGCAGTCTTCGGAGGCACAGTGACCATCTCATCGTGCACCATCAGTGGGAACACAGCTAGCGCTGTGCGCGCTCATCCCCAAAAGTGCCCAATGCCCCAATGGGAAAGTTGCTGACGTGCTTGCCCCGACTCACGCTTGCACAACTGCGAACGCTTCGGTAACTACAGGTGGTGCGTGCTGCAGAGACCTTGCAAGGTTCCCATAGCCCCGATGGGATTTGATATGTTTTGCGATTGTGCTTTCAGGGCGGCGGTGTTTATATCAACAATGGCACAGTGACCTTGTCATCATGCACCATCACTGGCAATACAGCTGGCAATGTGCGTGCCAACGCTAAAAAAATTCGCATCACCCCAAGAGATTCACGTTTTGCTCGTTGTTTGCAGGGCGGCGGTATCTACGTCTCTTCCGGCACGGTCACGATAACGTCTTCCTCGATCTACGGGAATCCAGCGAGCAATGTGCGTGATGCTCATGATCAAAAGTTCCCATTGCCCCGATGGGAAAGTTGCTGACGTGCTTGCCCCGACTCACGCTTGCACACAACTGCGGCCGACGCTCCGGTCAACTACAGGTTGTACGTGCCGCAGAGACCTTCAATGTTTCCCATCGCCCTATGGGAGACACGTTTGGCTCGTTGTTTGCAGGGCGGCGGTGTCCATGTCGTGGGTGGCACAGTGTCCATCTCATCGTGCACCATCAGTGGGAACACAGCTGCCAAAGTGCGCGCTCATGTTCAACAGTTCCCATTGCCCCGATGGGAAAAATGCTAACGCGCTTGCCTCGACTCTCGCTCGCACAACTGCGGCTGACGCTCCGGTCAACTACAGTATGTACGTGCCGCAGAGGCCTGAACTTTTCCCATCGCCCCGATGGTAACATTGCTGACGTGCTTATGCCTCGACTCTTTCTGCAAACGACGCTTTGGTCAACTACAGAACGTGCGTGTCACAGTGACCTTCAAAGGTTCCCATCGCCCCGATGGGAAAATTACTGACGTGCTTGCCTCGACTCTCGCTCGCACAACTGCGGCCGACACTCTGATAAACTATAGTCTTATGTATGTGCCGCAGAGACCTGTATTTTCCCATCGCCCCGATGCGAAAGTTGCTGACGTGCTTGCCCCGACTCACGCTTGCTAAACTGCGAATACTTCGGTCAACTACAGTATAATGTAGTACGTGCCACAGAGACCTTGAAAACTACTTGAAAACTTCCCATCGCCTCGATGGGCAAGTTGCTGACGTGCTTGCCTCGACTCTCGCTCAAACAACTGCGGCCGACGCTCCGGTCAACTACAGGCTTCTGTACGTGCCGCAGAGACTCAAAAGTTCCCATCGCCCGATGGGAAGATTGCTGACGCGCTTGCTTTGATTCTCGCTTGCACAACTGCGAGCGCTTCGGTCAACTACAGTGGGTGAGTGCTGCAGAGACCTTCCAAAGTTCCCACCGCCCTCATGGGAGCTCACATTTTGCTCGTTATTTGCAGGGAGGCGGTGTCTATGTCGAAGAAGGCACAGTTTCTATCGTGAACTCCCAAGTGTATTCCAATCGAGCTACGTTCGTGCGTGCTCATGCTCATAATCTCATGCCCTCATGTGTGGTGAAGAGATTCTCGTGCCAACCTAGCACCGAAGTGACCACTGTGACCTCGCGCTCCGTGCGCAGGGGCCCAACGTCTTTGTCGATGGCTGCTGTGGAGCCACAGTCTGCTCTTGGGCAACGACCCTCATCGGCGTTCTTGGCACAGTCTCAACTTGCCAGGCGCCGCCCTCGCCGCCCTCGCTGCCGCCCGACAAGGCCATGGACATTGGCCGTATCGCAGGAGGTGTTGGCGGCGGTCTCCTTCTCCTGGCCGGCCTCTGCGGGCTGGCGTGGAAGCTGCGCCGAATGAACGCAACTCCGAAGAGCAGTGGGCTTGACCTGCAGCAAGAGCAGGGTGTAGTGTCTCCCATCCGTCTGCTGGAAGCAGACTGAGAGGCGCGCTCTGTGAGCATCACACCATGGCGGAAGCCACAGATGTTCTTATGCAAAGTGTGTAACAGCATGGTCGAATGACTCGGCAACGAGGCGGGGGCGAGCCTCAGCCCCATTGCGACGGATGTGGGCTTGACTGGTGTGGGTGTCGTGAGCGGCGAGAATGGAGGGATGTGCTGGGAGCGAGAAAGCTAGGAGGGATTTGCTGCTGGGAACGGGGGAGCTCAGAAATGCGGAGCTCAGAAATGTGATGATGGGGAGCGCTCTGCAGCACCAGCCGGTGGGATAGGACAGGCCGTGGGTTCGGACCGCTTAGAGCGAGCAGCTGTGTGCGAGATGTGCTCTCCCGTCTGGGTCGGGTGAGCAGCACCGCGTGGCGGAAGTGTGCATCAGACACCATGTGTCACCGATCTTCAACGAGGCACGGCCACTTGAGTGCCGGGAGTGATGCATCTGTTGGAGACGCTCTTGGACGGGTGTTCGGGGGTTTGGGCCTCATAGTAGGCATGGAAGAATGAAGCCGATAAAAATATATATAATAGAGGGTAAATTCAGTGATTGAAAAAAAGTCATATGACGAGCCGAGCGGAGTATCCGTTCAGGACCCGCGTCTTTGTCTTCGAATGAGAGTCCTTGGATGTAGTGTTCTCGTGGATGAGGCCGGTGAGCGTGACTGTGTATTCTCACCCTCTCGCTGCCCTCACACAACTGTGCATTGGACGATTGGGAGGACCTCGACAATCTTGAGCAGCCTCAGAACCAACCGCACGCCGCCGCCACCGCTCGGCACGGCGCTCGCGGAGACGACTAAACTCGGCTCTCGGCTCACCGGCCGGAGGTACGTGCCCGGGGGGAAGAGGCACTCGGACTCGCCCGGGAAGGCGCTTAGGAAGCCCACGACAGCGCCCCTGTGCTGTGGCAAGTCGGGGGCGCTCAGCTTGAGCAGCAGCAGCGCACCATGGCTCGTCGCGCATGGCGTCGCGGCATGGCTGCGCGCAGCATAGCGCTCGGCCACCGCCCGCTCCGTCGAAGCGGATAAGAATCCGAGCTCGCATCCCCCGCGCTGCAGGAACTCGCCCGTGAGCGCCGTGCTGAGCGCCATGTCCCGTACCCCTCGCCACAGGGTGCGCAGCGGCGGTGGCTGCGGCGGCTGCAGCGGCACTGCAGCCGCCGAATCAGTCGCCGAGGCAGCCACCGAGGCAGCCGAAGGACTACTGATGGCCGCCGCCGCGCCAGCGGCCTTGCGCAGCTTGTTGCACGCTTGGATGAGCACAGTGACCGTCGCGGCATAAGGATGAGGAGCCTCCGGTGTGCACCTGCATGAGGGAGGCACTTCGAGGTGTCGTCAGAGGCACTCAACAGTTTCGTCAGAGGCGTATGGATGTGGAGCCTCCGGTGTGCACCCGGTGCGTAATGGCCCGTTGATGTTCAGGTGCGTCGAGCCTGCGGACGGGCCCGAGCCACGAAATTCATTAGAGCCCCTCCTCCGGGGCACTCAGATTGCAATCAGAGCTCATCAGAGGCCATCAGCACGACTCACCCGAGTACAGGCGCAGCGCGAGCACATCTGCCCGGCTCAGATTGGCCGCCTGCGCCGCCGGTGCGCTGTGGAAGTCGTCGAGGGTTCGCCCTTGATGGCCCAGATCGAGTACGCCGCAGGGCATGCCGGGGGGTAGAGGGCGTTCCGTCGCGGACTGATGGCTCACGTACTCGAGCCAATCGAGATCCGTCCACCCGAGCGCATCACGGCTGGGTGCGCCGCAGGCCGCAAATGCCGCAAATTCCGCAACGATGGCTCTCTCACCCGCCGCTGCATGCATTGCGAGCGCCTCCGCCTCCAGTCCTACCAGCCGGTGCACCCGCTGCGCAGCCTCGATGGGCTTGCCGAAGCGCAATTGGCCGACGAACCGCTCGGCCTGCCTAATTTGGTTCGTCCATGAAGCGCTGTCGTGAGCCGGCGGGCGCACCGCCGCTGTACGTGGCAAGGCGAGCGACAGGCGCGGGCGTGACGAAACAGCGTCGGCGGGACGAAGCCCGTCATAACCGACGCCGAGCACGCGCGCCTCCGCATGCAATCCGGGGAAGTCGCTTAGCAGCTGGTCGGCACGGGCGCGCACCTGATGAGGGAGGCACTCCGAGGTGTCGTCAGAGGCACTCCGAGGTTTCGTCAGAGGCACTCCGAGGTGTCGTCAGAGGCACTCCGAGGTTTCGTCAGAGGCACTCCGAGGTGACGTCAGAGGCACTCCGGGGTGTCGTCAGCGGCTCCGAGGCCACCTGCGCGAGCAGCTCACACAACTCCTCGATGGCCTCCGCCGGCCCGCGCAGCGTGCATGCAAGCGTGTGCTCGGGCGCCGCCGTCACGTGCGCCGGCGGCGCGCCGTGCATGTCGGCCTCGTTCACACCAAGCGGCTCGGGGTTCGTCAAGCCCAAAGTCCACGCCGGAGCGCCCGCCGTATGGCTGTACGCGTGGGCCACGGCCTCAGTGCTCTCAAGCTCAATCAGCAGAAGCGTCGTCCCGGGCAGACGCGTCGTCCCGGGCTGAGTCGTCCCGAGGCCGTCGTCGTCGTCGTCGTCGTCGTCGTCGTCGTCGTCGTCGTCGTCGTCGGCGTCGGCGTCGTTGTCGGCAGCAGCAGCAGCAGCATGGCGCTCACGCTCGGCGACATCCGTCACGCGCGCCTGGATCAACGCCCCCTTGCGCCAGAATTGATGGTACACGCCGAGCCCGAAGCAGGACGCCATCAAGCGTTCCGTCAAACCGGGCGGTGCTATACGGCCGAGCGCGTAGACGAGGCTCACCTGCGTGCGCCATGCCGGGCGGGACGCGCCGTCAGTGCCAATCAAGGGAGGGCGCACGCAGCGCAATCTGTGCCAATCAAGGGAGCCAATCTCAGGGTGGCAACCAGAGTTGTGAAACGCCAACGGTGGCATTCAAGCACACGTCCGCTGAGACGCTCACCTGCGCGCCGTGTCGGGCGGCGGCCCACGAAGTGTCTACGGAGGTCGGCCGACGTTCGGGCAAGCGCATGGGCATCACCTGCATGCAATTAGGGGGGCAATCAGCATGCCATTCAAGAGGAGCTCGAGAGGCCGACGTTCGGGCGAGCGCAGGGGCATCACCCAGCGCCGGCCGAGCGGCGTGAACTCGGAGAGGAAGAGAACGCCACTCTCGCTCAACATGAGGAGCACCTGCATGCAATTAGGGAGGCAATCAGCATGCACTCTCGCTCAACATCAGTAGCACCTGGGGGTCTCATTAGGACGTAATGAGTGCCATCCATCAGTTGCAATGAATCGCAATCACTCTCAAGCGCACATCGCCGAAGTCGTTCGCACGGAGCCCCAAAGCATTCACATTCACATTCACATTCACACTCACACTCACACTCAATCAAGCGCACATCGCCGTAGTCGTCCGCATGGAGCCCCACATCTTCCCACAGCATGGGCAGCAGCTCCTCCCGTAACTCCCCCGAGCCAACGAGCACCGCGGTCGCGTGCAGCAGCAGCCGAACGCCCGGTGACTCCTCGAACAGCTCGCCCGTGTGCTCGTATGCGCGCGGGATCGCCCACTCGCGGCTCACCTGCATGCAATTAGGGAGGCAATCAGCATGCAATTAGGCGCGGGATCGCCCACTCGCGGCTGGCATTCATGCAATGGTGGCACTCATCAGTGCCGATCCATCGCAATCAACAGTAATCAGTAGCAGTCATGGCTTACCCGATGGTCGACGAGCGGCTTGAGTAGCTGGGTCACGTAATCCGGATGCAAGAAGATGAGACCGCAGCTCGCGAAGAGCTCCCCTGATTAAGGAAGCCATCATTGCAATCAGGTCATCAGTGCAAGAAGATGAGTTCATAGCTCACGAAGAGACTCACCCTGATTAATCAGCAGCTGCAGCACGTCCGCGAGCACACGCGAGTCTGGAGGGACGCGCAGCGGCGGCGCCACGGCCGTGAGCCAGCACTGGAGAGCCTCCGCGTACCTGAAAGCAATCAGTGGCAATCATGTCAAACAGTGGCAATCATGGTGAGCCAGCACTGGAGAGCCTCCGCGTACCTGAAAGCAATCAGTGGCACTCCGCGGCACTCAGTGGCTCACAGTGGCACTCAGTGTAGCCAGATTGAGCAATCATGGCCATCAGGGAGCACGCACGTCATGTACGGCCGGGCGCGTGCCTCGCAGACAGCCGGCGGCGGCCGGTGGCGACCGTTCGTGCCACCCACCGCGCCGTCCCGGGCGCCGTCAAGGAGCTCGGCCACGTGGCGCGCCGTCGCGAGCGGATCTCGTCCATCACGGAGCGCCCGGAGCATGGAGCCCGCATAGGACCAGCTGCGTGGGATAGTCTGACCGATGGAGAGCAGCAGCGGCGGCGACGACGAGCAAATCTCCTCGAGCTGAGCTCGGAGGGCTTCGAGGGTCTTCTCACCGCCCGCCACTGACGAGACGCACGCGACGCGAGGTCGTATGCGCAGCCGCACGGCGCCCGCTGGCTGGCGCACCTGCATGCGACGCAATCAATCGGGATCAGGGTACGGTGGCATGCCGCACCCGCGACGCCAGGCCAATCATAGGCACGCATCGACATCAGCCGCCATCACCTGATGATTCTGCATGCAAATCCGCCTCCCTAATTGCACGCATAGCCATCAGTCGCCATCAGCCGCCATCAGCCGCAATCACCTGATGCCAGTAGATGGCACGGCGCACCCACGACCCCTGCCTGCATGCAATTAGGGAGGCAATCAGCACACCTGATGCCAGTAGATGGCACGGCGCACCCACGACGCCTGCTCCTCGACCACGCGCTCCAAATGGTGCACCTCCAGTGGCGAGACCGCCTTCGGTAGGAGCTTATCGCACTGCGTGAGCACCGGGAGCACGACGGCACCGGGTGCGCTGCTTTGCAAGTAGTCGAGCCATCGGCCGAGGACGTCAGGGTAGTGAGCGTCCTGCCACCAGAGGCACTCACAGGCGCTCAGAAGCACTCAGGGGCACTCAGTGGCCATCAAAGGCCACCAACAGCAGTCAAACGCGAGCATCCATCACAACTCATCGAGGCGCTCAGAAGCACTCAGTGGCCATCAAAGGCCACCAACAGTCAAACGCGAGCATCCATCACAACTCATCGAGGCGCTCAGAAGCACTCAGTGGTCATCAGTGGCCATCAGGGGCCATCAGAAGCGAGCATCCATCACAACTCACCGAGGCGCGCGGCGCCGCCACCGCCAAGATGTACAGAGACCCAGGCACAATGTAAGGCTGCTGCGCGGCGGCATAGGCGATCTGTCCTCCCAAATCCCACACTGACATGGTGACGTCGCGAGCGTCGTCAGTGGCCTGCCCGCTGGTGCCGCTGACGCCGTGGCTGGTGCCAACGCCGTGGCCGGTGCCATTGTAACCGCCATGGCTGCCGCCATGGCTGGCGCCATTGCTGGCGCCATTGCTGCCGACTGCGTGGCTGCTGACGCCTTTGTTGGCACTACTGCCGCCGCCCACGCCGTCACCGCTGCGCCCGCCCCCGCCCTTGGCGCCGAGTTGGGCGCCGACCTTCTCGCGTTCCACGCTCGCCCCTCCGAAGGCGCCGTGTCGGGCGCCCTCCGCGCTCGCCTTTCCTCCACCGACGCCGTGTCGGGCGCCCCCAAAGGCAGCACGCAGCGTGAGCGTCGTGATGTCGAGCTGGGTCGCACGCGAGTCGACGCGACGAAGCTCATTCGTGGGCTGGCAATCAAGTACGATCAAGTGGGCTGGCAATCAAGTACGATCAAAGGCAATCAAGGGAGATCGCACCTGGATCGTACGCGCATCGACGTGCGTGGGCTTCGGAGTGCCATAGAACAGGCCGCGCTGCAAGCTCGTCTTGCCCGCCATCCCGTCGCCGAGCAGCACAAGCCGTGCGGACCACGAGATTGTAGCTCCCGCGCGCTCAAGTTCGTCAAAGTAGCGACGCACGGCCTCGAGTCCCTGATGAGGGAGGCAATCAA
>ENA-UOUZ01001224-UOUZ01001224.1-mixed-culture-metagenome-genome-assembly--contig:-NODE-1224-length-17201-cov-101.014697_pt1 | contig 17201 bp, 13 predicted proteins | sample MGYA00238154_ERZ761575 | MGnify/ENA primary metagenome ERZ761575 (study PRJEB28896, sample SAMN07631632) | mixed culture metagenome | isolation source: Freshwater growth medium | place: USA...
CGCTGGCGTGCTGCGGATTGACGGCCCAACGCTGGCGCGCTGCGGATTGACGGCCTGACGCTGGCGCGCTGCGGATTGACGGCCGAGCGGGCACGCAGGCGCTCGAGCTCCTGGGCTTCGCGTTGGAGGTGGATTAGGAGGTGGAAGGCCTTGTGCTCGCGCACCCACGTCTCCGCCGACTGCAGGCGCGCTAAAGGCACGTCCTTCGAGTAGGGAGAGCCTGAAACACGGCTCTCCCACTCTCGAGATCCGGGTTAGATCCGGGTAGTGTGTGGTCAATGTGCCGCGGGGCCTTTTTGCTAAGGGGGCAGCCACTTCACTCGCCTCCGCCGGGGAGTTTTATAGCCACAGCCGTGGACCAGGCCGTGGATTCGTCCACTTTTCTGGCAGGTTGCCGTTTCATGAACCTGTTCGTGACGAGGAATCTGGTCCCCCAGAGTCTCCCAGGGGATTTAGGACCCTTGGTCGAGCTCCGAACGACGGACCCCGAGCTGCAACTGATCGTGCCGGCGATGCATTTTGCAGAGCATGCCCATATGAAGTTATGAACAAGTTTTTCGGGCACGATGACGTGGCTGGCATCGAGCAGGTTGTCCTTGTGCCCTTCAACGGAGGACGAGCGCTCGGACGACAGCTTCGTCGACTCCGACCTGGCGATTCTCGACGAAGTGGTCGTGCCCGATGCAAAGGCGCGGCTGCCCAAGAAGCGTCCTGCCGGTGGCTCGCTCTCAAAGCTCAACCGGAAGAAGGCCGTCTCAGCGGCAGCACAAGAGCCGCTCTAGCTCATCAGCGGCGGCGAAGCGCTGGAGGGCTGCGTGGTGGCGCGGCGCGCTCCCGCCACGGTGGATCAGGCCAAACAGCACAGCTAGTTTGTGTGTGTAGCGAGATTGTGTGGTCAATGTGCCGCGGGGCCTTTTTGCTAAGGGGGCAGCCACTTCACTCGCCGCCGCCGGGGAGTTATTTACCCTTGGAGTTTTATAGCCACAGCCGTGGACCAGGCCGTGGATTCGTCCGCTTTTCTGGCAGGTTGCCGTTTCATGAACCTGTTCGTGACGAGGAATCTGGTCCCCCAGAGTCTCCCAGGGGATTTAGGACCCTTGGTCGAGCTCCGAACGACGGACCCCGAGCTGCAACTGATCGTGCCGGCGATGCATTTTGCAGAGCATGCCCATATGAAGTTATGAACAAGTTTTTCGGGCACGATGACGTGGCTGGCATCGAGCAGGTTGTCCTTGTGCCCTTCAACTCACACACGATAGTCAGCCGTGAGCATTCATTGAGTGCAATACATGCTGATGCTCCTAGTTCTGTTCACCATTCATTGAGTGCTGCCCTGTGCCCTCGCGCGTGACAGAATCGCATCAGCATGCTCCTCAGCAGCCCTGCTTTCCATCCCGCACCTCTTCACAAAATCCCTTCTCTCCCCCCCTTCCCCCCATCACCCTTCACACCGCATGCGCTTCACACTACGTTGAGAATCTTTACAGCCCGTTCACAAGAAGGCCTTCCTAAACGAATGCACGAGCGCACGCGACGGGCCGCACGCGAGGTTGCGGCAGCAGCACGCTTCCCGCCTGGCGGCATGCCGATGGGGCCATGGCCAGGCAGCGGTGACGGCATGTTCCTCGGCGGCATGCCGTACGGCGGGGGCATGGTCCCTGGTATCCTCGGTGGCGACTTTGATCCGGGCGGTGGACTGCCGCCGCCCTCCGGTCCGAACCCCTTTGGCGGCCGCGGCGGGCCATACGGCGGTGGCGGTCTGCCATTTGGCGGCGGCGGTCTGCCCGGCGGCCCGGGGGGATTCCCTCCTCCGGGCGCCGTGCCGCCCGTCGCGCGGCACGATCTGATCTCGCCCCTCCTCGATCCAGATGGCATGAGCGGCGGTGGTGTGGGCGGTGGTATGGGCGGCAGAGGGCGTGGGCGCGGGCGAGGCGGCGGACGGGGTGGCTTCTCCCCAACCATGCCTAATGCGCAGCGGCGCGCGCCGATGGCCACGATGATCTCGTCGCCGCGCGTGCCCGCGCCGACGATGGAGCCGAACCCATCGCACCAGCCGTCGCACCCATCGCACTCGGCCGCGGCCATGTCGCGAAAGCGGGCGGACATGAACCAAGCGCTCGAGGCGGCGCGACTCGAGGCAAGCCGTCGCATGGGGCGCGCGAAATCGACTGCGCGCGCGCGAGAGCGTGAGCGGAGCACGAGTCGGCGCGCACGCTCGGGCTCCATCCGGCCACCGAGCGTCATGCCGGTTCAAGGGCGTATGCTCCACGATCCATACTCCCTGACGCTCGCGCCGTACGCACCGCCCGTAGCCGCGCCGCCGCCATTCACAGCGCCGCCGCCATTCACAGACCATGGTGTCGGCCCATGGGCGTACCGGTACTCGCATGATTGGCTGCATCGGGCGGTGCCGCAGGCCGCCCCCGTCTTGCTGCCGACGGGCGCCGTGACGGGCGCCGTCTTTGCGCCGCCGGGGCCGGGCACGGGCGCCGTGACGGGCGCCGCCTTTGCGCCAACGGGGCCGGGCATGGGCGCCGTGACGGGCGCCGCCTTTGCGCCGCCGGGGCCTGGCTTGGGCGGCAGCCTAAGCGGCGGCAGCTTCGGTACGGTCAGTCTGAGCTCGGAGGAGCGAGATCGAGTTCGCGCCGAGACGCTCGCTCTCGTGCGTCAACAGGTCGAGGCACGACTCAATGAGGTCAGCGCGTCCGAGGAGGCGCTCCTTGGCTGATTGCTGCTGATGACTCTCTGACAGCCTCTGATTGCTTTCCTCATCAGGTCAGCGCGTCCGAGGAGGCACTCCGCCGTCAACGGCAGGCTGCCGAGCTGGCGCGGCAAGAGGCGTGGCAGCGCCATCAGCAGGCGTGGCTCGCCACCGAGGCCCGTCTGCAAGAAGAGAGCGAGGCGAAGGCAAAGGAGCTCGCCCAAATACATGCGAGGACGCGAGCGGAGGAGGAGGCCTCGATTGCCGCCGCGAAGCTCGCGGTGCTTGAGGACGGCGCCGAAGCCGCACACGTCGCCGCCGAGCTTGCGATGTCTCCGCTGCGCCCGCGCCCGCCTTCGCCACAGGCCACCGCCGAGGTTATGGCGCACGCGCGCGTCGAGGCGGCCGCGGCGGAGAGTTCGCAAGCGCACCCCAATGCATGCGCGCGCGTCGAGGCGGCCGCGGCGGAGACGGCCGAGGCGCCGTTGCACGAGCGTACGGAGCGCCGTCCCGAGCACACGGCGCATGACGGGACAAGAGCGCCGACGGTGACTAGTGTGACCTTCGGCCCAGGCTCGTCGTCGGCGGCATGCACGTCCACTCCCGAAGATTACAGCCTGGCGGCCCTGTCCGCGCGCGAGGCGTTACCGGAGCGCTTTCGGGAGGAGGCGCCGCCACCAACCCCACAGCCTGCCTCGCCGCCGCCCGCGCTGCCGCCGCCCGCGCCGCAGCAGCCTGCCTCGCCGCAGCCCGCGCCGCCGCAGCCCGCGTTCGCAGCGGATGCGTCGATGGTGCAAGCCGTCGAGCGTGCTCTGGCTGCCGCCGCGGAGGCTGCCACGAGGGCGGAGCAAGCGGAGGCGCGCTCGCGCCGTCTCGAGCAGCAGATGCAACGCCTCGAGGAGCAGATGCAACTGCCGCCCCACACACACGAGCACGCTCGCGAGCACGCGCCGCCACCCACACACCAATTCACACATCAGCCGCCCATGGCAACCACCACAACGCCCCCCGTGTCGGACGCACCGCAGCCTGTGCTACAGCAGCCGCCGTCCTCACCTCCGATGGACGCCGCACTTGCTGCCGCCTTTACTGCCTTTGAAACCGAAGAGGGCTCCTTGCGGCCTTCTCCACGCGAGGCTCAGGAGCCGCCTTCTCTGGTGGCCTCCGAGCCGCCGCCGCAGCCAGCGCCGACGCAGCCAGCACCGACGCAGCCGGCGCCCGAGCCGCTGCGGCCGCCTGCCATCTCGTTGTCCTCACGATCACGAGCGGACCGCCCCCTAGAAGGGGCAGCCGAGCGGGCGGCGGCGCGCGCCGAAGCCGCCGAGCGGGCGGCGCAGGCAGTGGAGGCCGCCGCCGCTCAAGCGGAGACCGAGGCAGCAAGGGCTAAAGAGCAGTCTGACGCCGTGGCGGCGGTGGGCGCCAACGTCTTCGACTCGCCCGGCGTCGGTATGGCAGCAGTGGAGGCGGCGGAGGCGGCCAGGAAGACAGCTGCAGCGGAGCGGGTGGCTGCGGAGAGGGTCAAGTTTGCTGCGTACTCGGCACTGCTCTCTGCACGCTCTCTGCAGAAGGCGGCGGAGGAGCAGGCGGCGGCGGCGGAGAGAAAGGTGGCGGAGGAGAAGGCAGCAGCGGAGGTGAAGGCGGCGGAGGCGAAGGCGGCGGCGGCGGAGTTGAAAGCAGCGGCGGAGAGGGCAGCGGAAGAAAGGTTGGCGGCGGAGAGGGCCGCTGTAGCGGCGGAAGCGAAAGCGGCGGCGGAGCTGAAGGCGGCGGCCGAGAGTTTGGCAGCAGCAAAGGCGGCATCGGAGAAGGCGGCGGCACTCAGGGAAGAGGCGGCAACGGCTGTTGTGGCTCGGGCGAGGGCGGCGAGGGCCGACGGCGTCATGTTGCTCGACTTCAAGGGCGAGGGCGGTGGCGAGATCGATTCCATTGCCAAAGGCGCGCCAGTGTGGCAGATCGACCCGAACGCGTTCCGCGTGGGCGGCTGGGTGCAGGTGGTGACGGCCGAGGGCGAAGGCGGCTTTGTGCCTGAGGAATTCGTCGCATGGGCCGAGCGTGATGCGACGAAAGAGGCGCCGCCCGCCGCTCTGCTCAGCCCTCAAAGGTTGAAGCCCAAGTCCGCGTACCTCGAGGGGCTCGGCCGTGAAGAACGGGCGGCGGTGCTCATCGCCTCGGCTTCGCGCGGCATGCTCGGACGCAGCGAGTCGTTCTATCGGCGCATGGAGCTGCAGCAGGAGGAGGGGCTTGAGACAGAGGAGGAGGAGCCGCTGCCGCTGCCGCAGGCTCCCCCCGGGACTGCGTCTGACGGGTCGGCCATGCGCGTCCTCGTGGCGCTGGCCGAGTATACGGGCCAGCCCGACTCTGAGGAGGTCTCGCTCACGACTGGCATGCGTCTTCTGCAGCTCGAGCCGCCGGACGCCAACGGCTGGGTCGGAGTCGCGCCCATCACGGCGCCCGTGGGAGCAGTCAGCCCGCGACGCATGGCCGCGGGCTTCGCGCCTGCAACCTACCTGACGGTGCTCGAGCCCGACGGCGTGATGCTCCTCGACTTTGAGCTCGAGGGAGATAGCGAGCTCCTCCAGATCGCCAAAGGCACGCCTGTGTGGATTGGGCAGATCGACCCGAACGCGTTCCGCGTGGGCGGCTGGGTGCAGGTGGTGACGGCCGAGGGCGAAGGCGGCTTTGTGCCTGAGGAATTCGTCGCATGGGCCGAGCGTGATGCGACGAAAGAGGCGCCGCCGGCCGCTCTGCTCAGCCCTCAAAGGTTGAAGCCCAAGTCCGCGTACCTCGAGAGGCTCGGCCGTGAAGAACGGGCGGCGGTGCTCATCGCCTCGGCCTCGCGCGGCATGCTCGCACGCAGCGAGTCGTTCTATCGGCGCATGGAGCTGCAGCAGGAGGAGGGACTCGAGACAGAGGAGCCCCACGACTCCGCCGACGTGCTCGAGAGTGGACATCCCACAGGCTACGAGCCCAGATCGGTGCTCGAGAAGCAGCGGGTACTCTTCGCCGAGCACCCTGTCCACAAGACGGGGGCCATGAGTGGGTTTGGCGCCTTTGAGCAGACCATGGTCGTTCAAGAGAGCAGTTCGCGCCCGCCCCGAGCCCTCGAGACTCTAGTGGCGGAGGCGCCGGCCGAGCGCGCTTCCCTCCATGCCTCTGTCCAGCCGCCGAGCAGGCGTGGCTCGCTCGTAACGTGCGGTGAGGACGAGCAATCGTGGGAAGACTATCTCGAACAAGCGGCAGAGGATGCGGAAGCATGGACGTAGGTCTCGAAGGACGTAGGAGAGAGCGACGAGGTCGATACTAGGTCTAGGATGAGAGGTCAGCACACACAGAACGACCACAGTGGACTTCAAGGGAGTAGGGAGCTAGGGACCGAACGGCGATGGATGCCACATCGATGGATGCACCGCGACCGCCCGCCCCGGCGCCCGGGCGAAGCGTGCCAAGCGAGGGTACCGTAGAGCCCTAGAGAGTAGCGAGTGCGTTCGAAACCATCCGGCGCATCATGGTTGCTTCGAAATCATGTGTTCCGGAAATCGACGTGCTCGCCCCCGAAACGATCGCGCTCGCTTGATGTTCCTTACCCCTGTAGCCTGTTGAGGGTCAGGGTCGGTACCGAACCGACGACACACACGCAGCAGCTCCACGGCACCGCGACCCAAATAGGCACCTCCAAAGGCGCCTCGCGCTTGCTCATACCCCACCTCTCCCTCCCAGCCTCCCTAAACCAACCCGTACCCGACCTGAAGGGGCCGCTCAACATGCTATTGAAGGTTCAAGTTCAAGCAAGCTAATAAGGATTGTGCATGCTTGCTTGCTTGTTCAAGTTCTGGTAAAGTTCTACAGTAGAAGAAACTTGTCATGTGAGACGTAACGGCGTTTTGGATGTGATGACGACGAGCACGCAAAGGCGTGCGCGATCTTGAGACCCGTGCGGAGGGGGCGACGCCCGTGTGGGGCGGGGCGACTTTCCACGGCACGGCGGCACTCATGGAAGTGCTTCCCGAGGCGCATGGGGACCGCTTCGTCGTGCCGCGCGCGATCACAATCGAGCAGCTGGAGGGATGCAAGCGCCGAGCGCGCGTGCTGCTCCCCAAAGGCGTCCGGTACAAAGATTTCTACCCCTCCATTGTTCTGTCGTACGCATCGGGTCGCCGTACCAAACGCAAAGACGCTGCAGACGACTGCGAAGGCTCCGGGCCCGGCGTGATGTACGCCATGGGGCTGATGGAGTTCCTCCACGAGCGCGGCCTGCAGTGCTTCTCCGGGCTGCAAGTGCCCCCGGGCGTGGACTGGGAGACCTTTATGCTGCGCCTGACTGGCGAGAATGGGAAGCGTGAGAAGCCGAAGGTGCTCATCATCATCCTCACCGCGGGACTGTATCAGTCCAAGCCGTGCTTGAAAGAGATCAGCACTGCCATCGAGAACAAGATCGCTCTCCTACCGGTGCGCTTTGAGGACAATTTGCCTGCCAAAGAGGAGCAGTGGACGAACCTCGACGACCCGGATTGGGAGATGATGAAATTTCACGTACAAGCCAAACTTAACAAGCTCAATAACATCCCCAACCCCGGCACGGTGCTCACGAGAGCCTCTGCTCTGGATGACGTCATGGCGGAGATCGAAAAATATCTGCCGACGTCAGATGCGCCGGTCGAGGCGCCGATCGAGGCGCGCCCTGCCTCGGCGGCCGCCGCTGCCGCCGAGGTGGATGCAGTGGTCGGGTGGTCCACTCCACAGCTAAAGGAGTTCCTCGTGCAGCACGGCGTGGTCATGGGCGGATTCGTAGAGAAGAGAGAGCTCATCGACGAGGTGCAACGACTGAAGCGGGAAGCGATCGAGGCGCGCCCTGCTAAGCACACGGCGCAGCCGCCGACCCCCATACCCTTGGGCGGCGCCACACCGTCGACGCGCTTCCCCGTCGGCTACAAGATTCACGTTGAAGACGTTGAACACGTGAGTCAGCTCCGTCAGCTGCCCCCCGGCCAGATCGGCAAGCTGCCCAAAAATCTATCGCTGCATGACAAGCTCATTCTCGAAGTGCCCTCCCATGTGGTGCGCGTCGACGGTGTGGCGCCGGCAGCCATCGCCGCGATGAGCTGCGACGAGGCTGCCACTTGGACAGGCCTGCAGATTCTGCATATGACGAGAGAACAGCTCATGGCCATCACGGAGCAGCAGGTAGACAGCCTACCTCGGAGCACGTTGACTTACGTCAAGAACAACTTCAAGTACACGGAAGGCAAGATACTCGGGAGCCAAATCGCAAAATCGAAAAGATTCGAAAAACAGGCAATACCTTATTTTTCTTCCCCTTGCAGGGGAGAAGACAAAGTCAAAGACTTCCTACCTACAATTGGCGAGTCGCCGGATGAATTCGTTGCACGTGCTGAAGTTGCTCTCAGGGTACCCCAGCAAGATTATATGACGCCAAAGTTTCACGATCAATTCACCTTCGAATACGGCGAGCTTGTGCTCGTGCGGCGCAGCAGCGGCGCGCTGAACTATGCCCAGGTAGTGAGCAACGCGAGCGGGCTGCACGTCCTCGAGTGGTCAGTGGAAGAAGTTGCCGATTGGGCAGCATCGTGCTCTGTCAAGGCCGCAGTCAAGGAGATCGGTGATGGCCACACGCTGATGCATGTCACTCAGAGGTGGCTCCGTGAAGGCGAGACCCACGTCATCAAGGACCTGCAGGAGCTCGGCGTCCCAGCTATTCACGGGAAGAATCTGTTGATAAAGGCTATGGCGCTGCGGTTGCCCACATGCCTGTTCAACCGTAGGCCATCGACCCAAGCTGTCATCTGCTCAAAGCGTAAGCAACCCATGGACATCGAGCGTGTGACCATTGAGCAGATGAAAGCCGCCGGCTTCAGTCCGTCATCGTGCAAGTGGGCGGGCTTCACGCTTGCGGATTTGGTGAGCGCACAGCATCTATCACCCGATGTATGTTCGGCGCGGGAGGCGAGGGATGCGGGTGCGACACCTGAGCAGATGAAGGCCTACGGATTCAGTCCGTGCGCGTGCAAAAAGGCGGGCTTCACGCTTGCAGAATTGGTGAGCGCACAGCATCTATCACCCGATGTATGTTCGGCACAGGAGGCGAGGGATGCGGGTGCGACAAAGGAGCAGATGAAGGCCGCCGGTCTCTTGCAGAAGGCGACGCGCGAGTTGTTCGAGGCTGCAAAGGCTGGTAAGAACGACGAGCTCAAGACGCTCATCGACGTGGGTGGCGACGTCTGTTGGAAGAATCCTTCCGAGGACGGGATGACTGCGCTGCACTGTGCCGCTTTAGAAGGGCATTTGGCCTGTGTCAAGACGCTGCTCCACGCCAAGGTGCGTCTAGTGGACATCTTGACCTCCACCAAAGGGGCGACGGCACTCCATTCCGCCGCAGCCGGAGGGCATGTGAACTGCATCGAGGCGCTGCTTCGCGCCAAGGTGCGATTGGACGCCACGACGTCCGACGGGGACACGGCGCTCCACATAGCCGCCCGCCTCAGCAAGTTGGACGCCGTGAAGCGGCTGCTCGCCGCTGGCGCCAGAACGGCGATTCGAAACAAGGCTGGCCAGGCAGCGCTCGACATCGCACGGTGGAGGGCCAAGATGGCGGAGAAGGCGGAGACTGCGGAGAAGGCGGAGGGCCACATCTTGGGCATCGCGCTGCACCTTGAGGCAGCGGAGAAGGCGGAGGACGTTTTGGGCGGCGGCAGTGCTGCCGCCAGCGGCAGCGCCGGCGGCTCGGCGACTGTGAATCCGAGATGCGCGCCCTGCTGCTGCTGCTGCTTGGAACGCGCGCTCGTAGGAACTGCCGCCAGGCTCGGCTGGGCCCTCGCTGGCCGGCCGAGCCACGACCCACGAGCGACCGCCGACGGCGCCCGCGGCCGGCGAGAGCTCCCGGTGGCGGTCGGCCGGAGAGCTCCCGGCGACTCAGGGCAAAAGAGATACCGCGAGTATAAAGGGTATCTCTTCGTGCCTTGCCTTTAAAAGCAGCTAAAAAACAGCGGGCAGTATTGAGTATATGCGCAACGTCGCGACTTAAAGATCGCACAACGGCGCCGCAAGACGGACGAGAACCGTACGCGGGACGGTCGGTGCTCGGTCGCGGGCTCCGCTTTCAAAGGACAAATAGCGGCTCGTAAGGGGCGGCGTAAGGCGGGGTTCGACCCGACCTTTCCTCGTCGGTCGGTACGGAGTCACGTCGGTTCATGAGTCGAGAGTCCGCGACCGCGTACCGTACCGGTCTGACCCGAATTATGTCCCTCTCCCTGTGCTGAGCTTGCCGCACATTTCACATACGTTTGATTATTCGACTCAAATATAGAATTAACAATGGGCGCATTTCATTGGACATGAGCGTCAGCCGTCACCGGAGACGCAGGGCGAGCGACGCAGGGCGGGCGGCCAGAGCCAACCAGGCCGCCACCCTCGTCGAAACGCTCACGAGCCCCGGTGCCGGCCTCGTCTGGACGCGCCACGGTGCGAGCCGCATCCGTCATCGCTCCGAGGCAGCTCCGTGGTGTGAATAGCTCCGTGCTGGCATTATGCGGACCTGGGTGAGGGTGGGTTCGATTCGGCGCGGGAGAGACGAGAGAGGAAGTCTAAGTTGCCGCCCAGACCAGGCACCACCTGGCTGGCCGCAGGGCGCGCAATCGGCGCTGGTCGCCCATGGCTGCCGCTCGCAAGCTTCTCGAAGAGCTGACGCGACTTCTCGTTCACGGCCGCCTCGACAGCAGCGCTCACCTCCGCCTGGGAGCTCGTGAGCTTGTCCGGCTTACCGGCCGCACCAGCCGCCAGCGGGGCGGCTGTGGGTGGGCGGCCGAGCGGCGGCCGGGCAGCTGACCATTTCTCCTTGTGCGGAGGTGAGGCACCAGTCGGCTCCGAAAAGGAGGCATCGGAAGCGGTGGAGCGAGCGGAGTCGTTTGACGAGACCCCGAGGGAGGAGGGGGGCGAGATGAGTGGCGCAGAGGAGGCCTCGCTCTCCTCCTCCTCCTCCTCCTCCTCCTCCTCCTCCTCCTCCTCCTCCCCGTCCTCCTCTTCCTCCTCCTCCTCCTCCTCCTCCTCCTCCTCCTTCTCCTCGTCCTCCTTCACCTCGTCCCCGTCCTCGTCCTCGTCCTCGTCCTCGTCCTCGCCCACGCCCCCGTTGTCCTCGCCCTCGATGTCCTCGCCCTCGATGTCCTCGCCCCCGATGTCCTCGCCCTCGGAATCCGTGCCCTCCTCCTCCTCCTCCTCCTCCTCCTCCTCCTCCTCCGCCTCCTGAAGTGACTCGATTGGATCTCTCTCGACGTCCACCGGCGCCGGCCGAGGCGCCGAAGCCACTCGCAGCACACTGCTGCTGCTGCTGCTGCTGCTGGCGGCGGTGGCGGCGGTAGCCGCGGGGCCGTCGACCGCACCCGACCACCCCGTGGGCCGCGGGAGGCCCGCCGCGCCGGTCGTCATCGCGGGCACTGTCGCGTGCAGCTGCGCAAGGTGGTGCGGCGGCGACACTGGCGACACTGGCAGCGGGCGACCCGCACGCAGCGCAGCAATCTCCCTATCGCGCTGCGCAAGCAGCTGCAGGAGCTCGGCCTCGCGCTCGTGGTGGCGCTGGCGCTCGGCACGAAGCTCCGCGGCGGCCGCCTTTGCGGTCGCCTCGGCCGCCTCGAGCCTCTGCCTCGCCAGCGGCTCCGCGCCCGTCGCGTAAACCTGCGCTAATAGCAACTCGACCCCGTTGCGCGAGGCGTGCGACGCGCGCAGCTCCTCGCACTTGGCGCTGAAAGCCTTGACTAGCTCCTTGTGCTCGCGCTCGAGCCGCGTCGCGCCGCCCTCACCCCCGTGATGCCGGCTGCTTCCGCCACCGCGCTTCGCCTTCACCACTTCATCGAGGGCGATACCTTCCGACGACGAGAAGATTGGCCCGCCGTCCTTGTATGCGGCGATCGCCTGCGCTGCTGAGGCCGTGTAGGCCTCGCGGCGCGACACTTCGCTCTTGGGGCTCGGCAGCGGGCTCACCGGCTCCGAGTTGCTGCTCCCCAGCGCGTCGCTGCTCTGCCCCTTGCTCAGCTTGAGTTTTGATGAGTCACGCGGGCTCGTGGGCCGCCCCTTGGACGGGGCCTGCGGGGGCGGGCTTTCGGAGCGCTTGCCCTTTCCCGTGAGGTTGGCCTCCGTGCCGGCCCGCTTCATCGGCGACGGCTGCCGCTGCATGCCCGTAGTGGTCTCTGCAGGACTCGCAACCTGTCCGAACTCGAAAAATCGAACGCAGCCGAAAACTCAAGTTGGAAAGTTGACGAAATGCTGCTGTTCAACACAACGCGACGAATCACATTCGACTTTCCTCAGCATACAAACACCCGCAAAGCGCAATGGCCAACATGCAATATGAATTTCAGATAATTTCCAGCGCGTTTATAACCGTACCACACGACATGAAGTCTACTGTCGTGACAACCGGACGCTGGCCGATTGGTACTGTTTCAGACACTCAAGACACGTAGGACGTACTACTTTTAGACACATGCTTGCCCCCACAGCAGGAGTTGGCAACTGAGTGCAGACCTGCAGTGTTTGGCACAGCATCCGCCCCTCCGCTGTTGCCGCACTCCGACGAGGACGGCGCGTTCAGCGCTTCATCTGGCTCAGGATGCTCGACGCGAGAGCTGCCACGTCGACCGGAGCCGCCGAGACCGGCTGCGGCTGCCAGCCCATCCCGGCAGGCGCCGAGTTGAGCATGGGCTGCGGCTCGTGGAGAGGCGCGAGGGCGCCCTGCTCCGCGAGGGAGGGGATGTGGCCCGCCCCATCGGGTACGTGCTCGGTCGGCTCAAGCACGCCCCCCCCAAACTGCATGCTCAGGGAATGACTCTTCGTCTTCATCGAGAGGCTGAGGACGATGATGAGTTGGCGCGAGCGCGGCGGGAGCACATCCTGGCAGAAGAGGGCCCCCCGCGAGGAGGTGAAGCCACGCGTGCGCTCGGAGGCATCGACCTCGACCCGCACGCGGAACTGGGTCGGATTCTCGGCGACGAGAGCGTAGCCCGCCTCGTCGTCCACCGTGTACAGGTTGAGCATCGGGCCAAGCATCGGGTGGTTGAGCAGCGTCTGCTTCTCGCCGTGGTGGAGCGCGATCTCGATCATCGAGGTTGCGAGCTGCGCCGGAGGCAGCTCGACGGTCTCAATCGACAGCGGCTGGTTGGAGAGGGCGGCGGCGACGAACTTGCGTGGCTCGGGAGAGTTCAAATGTCCGAAACACAACGGGACCACGAGAAAGCGCGACGAGTAGCCGTCGAGCTCGAGGGGCGTGTCGATCGACACGGACGAGAAGACCCCCCGTTCAGCGCGCGTGACTAGCGTGAGAGCCTCCGCGGCGCCTGATCCGCCCGCGCGGCCCGCGGCCGCGGCCGCGGCGCCACCGCCCGCGACGGGGGACGTCGAGCCGCTGCCGCCCACCTTCATGACGGCGACGCCAAGGTCGACTAGGGTCGCGATCGCGCTCTCGCCACGGTGTGAATGCGCCTGGTAGAGGGAGAGGCGAGTGCCACTCGGTGCCACTCCAGTCGTGATCAGTCGCAATCAGTCACCATCAATCGCCATCAGTCGCACTCAGCCATCAATCGCCATCAGTCGCAATCCGTCGCCATCGCCATGGCCATAGGAGGCAGATTCGTCAGATTCGTCAGATTCGTCATGGCCCTCGGAGGCAGATTCGTCAGATTCGTCAGATTCGTCAGATTCGCCATGGTCCTCGGAGGCAGATTCGTCAGATTCGTCAGATTCGCCATGGCCCTCGGAGGCAGATTCGTCAGATTCGTCAGATTCGTCATGGCCCTCGGAGGCAGATTCGTCAGATTCGTCACCTCCTGATAAATGGAGAGCTCGAGCTGCGTGCGCGCGTACACCTCGATGAGGATCCCCTGGCCGCAGCCGAACACGGACGGGAGCCACCCGCCCTGACGCGCGTCCACGTAGTCGGGGCGCAGCCGGCAGATGGTCACCTCGGCGAAAAGACGCAGGAAGTTGTCCCAGCTCATCCAGAAGACGCCCGCGTCCTCGTGGTCGATGCGGAGCGCCTGCCGAGATCATGCCGAGCTCATGGACGGTCAGTGGCACTCGAGTCGGCACTCCGGGGGCACTCCGGGGGCACTCAGTGGGGATTCCAGCGGGCACTTCCAGCCTGACTGTTCAGCGGCACTTGCAGCGGCACTCACCTGCTTCGCCTCGTACGTCCACTTGGACGAGGCGCGAGACCACTCGCCTCGCCAGCCCGCGTGGCCGTTGGGGTTCCGAAGCTTGACGAGCTGCTCGCCGTCGCCGTGGGGACTCTCCTTCATATCGAGCAGGCAGTACGCGTGCGGCACCTGGATGCCCGTCGCGCGCGCCTCGTTGATCTCCTCCTCCTTCGTGAAGAAGGTGGAGCACCCGATGACGAACCCCGCCTCCTTGTACGAGAACAGCTTGAAGTACAGCTCGTCGGTGTCGTACCCCTTTGCCTTCCAGCGCTCGAGATGGCGCGCATGCATCACGCGCTCCTCGGCGCTCGCAGTGGGCGGCGCGGCCGCCGGCTCCTTGAAGCGACGCAGGTCGACGCGCTGTACCGGGCAGCCCGAGAGCATCCCAAACGCCTCGGCGAAGGTGCCGCCATTGAGTGCCTCATATGAGCCCTGCTCCAGGCCGGTTGGGAAGGGAGCCCCGTAAATAGAGGCCATCAGAGGTCATTAGAGGTCATCAGAGGCCATCAGAGGCGATCACCTCTAATTTGGCTGCGGCATCAATCAGAGGTAATTAGAGGTCATCAGAGGTCATCAGAGGCGATCACCTCTAATTTGGCTGCGGCATCAATCAGAGGTAATTAGAGGTCATCAGAGGTCATCAGAGGCGATCACCTCTAATTTGGCTGCGGCCTTCTCGATGAGGCACGGCCAGAGCGAGCGTCGCGCCGCCTTGAGGTACGCGAGGCACGAGAGACCGTTGATCGGCAGCACGTCGTCGATCACCACGCAGTGCCACACGCCACTCCGGCACAAGCGCACCTGGTACACTCCAGCGTGATTGAGCTCCTTGGTCACAAGGATGCGGTCGATGTTCGCGCGGTCCTCGGCGAGTGCGGACATGGCGCACACGAACCAGCAGTTGCCCACGTGCCCCTGCCGAATGTCGTCCGGGCGCGGCTCGGCGCGCACCAGCACCCATGGCACCGTCGAGAATTGGAACGTAACGTCATCCCGTAGCTCGTGCGGACGTCCCCAGCCGGCCGGGCGGAGCGCGCACCTGAGCCCACACGCATCAAGCGGCCATCAAGCGGCAATCAAGCGGCAATCAAGCGGCAATCAAGAGGGCGCAGCGCGCACTCGAGCATCGACGTCTCGTGAGCGCAGAGGGGGCACTTGATGAGCCGGCCCGCGGCGTTCGGGTCCGTCATCAGGCGCAGCAGCTGCTGCTCGTCCGGGCGCGGCGGCAGCTGATTGCGCTTCGAGCACGCCTTGCACTGCCAGGTCGTCGCACTCTCGTCGCTCAGATAGAGAGCTCGATTGGTAGGCGGGAAGGAGGGGTCCACCTGAGAAGAGGGGACCGCCCGCTGTGGTGAGCACTTGCATGCAAGGCAGCTCATCCGTGGCAATCAACATACGAACGTTACGCCCTCCTCCTTGTAGAGCGCATTGATCGCATCCACCTGTGCCTGCGCCACCTTCTCCACCTCCTCCCAGCGCTCAAACGTCTGCTCCGCCGACTCGCTTGGCTGCGTCGCGAGCGGCGGCGGCCACGCAGCGGCTGCCCCAGACGGCGCGGGCGCGCCGCCGCCTGCTGCGGACCGATCGGAGCGGGGCGGGGAGGTCGGTCCGCCGGCGCGAGCCGAGCGCGCCTGCGCCGCCGCGGCGAGCTGCTCCTTTTGAGCCTGCGCTAGCGCGGTGGCCGCCGCCGCGTTGGCATCCTGGCCTTTGGCTTTGGCCGCCTCGAAGAGCTCCTTGACGCGCGTCGAGAAGCCTTCGCGGCTGAGCAGGTCGTGCTTGGAGCTCGCGGCGGCGGCCGCGCGCTGATCCAGCTGCGCCTTCTGCTCATTTTGGGCCTGCGCTAGCGCAGAAGCGGCGGCCGCGTTCGGCTCCTGGCCCTTGGCCTTGGCCTCCTCGAAGAGCTCCTTGAGTCTCGCAGAGAAGCCCTCCCGCTCGAGCAGGTCGTGCTTCGACGGCGCGGGCGCAGGTGTCGGCTCCATCGACATGGCCAACGCTTTGGCCATGTCATCGTCATCATCCGCGGTCGCAACAGGCTCCGAATCCATCGACATCGCAAGCGCTTTGGACATGGAATCGTCCCCATCTGCATCGTCGGCGGCTGGGGCGGTGCCCTGCGGCAACCGGGCGGCCTCCAATGACATGGCCAGTGCACGCTGCATGTCATCGTCATCGTCGACGTCCATGTAGTACGGGTGGCTGCCTGCTGGGTAGTGGTGGAAGAGGCGGCGGGAGAAGCGCGCGCGGCCGCCTTCGTCTTCCTCACCTTTTCACGCGGCGAGCGAGTCAGCATTTCCCCACATGCGTTTCGGGACAACTCGACTTGTACGGGCGGGTTGGGACCCCTTGGCAAACGAATGAAAGATGCGAAGGTCCCCTGTGACGCCTGCATGTGTCGCATGCAGTTGCTAATGAATCGACTGCGCGGAATACATTCAAGGGAAAAAGCTATTGACTAAACGTCGGTTCATGTTATTGATCATATTCGCGATTGCCAGGCTCAATCCTCATCGCTCTCGTCCACAGGCATCGGCATGACCAGCTCCTCATCGTCGCGAAAGCCGCGCTCCTTGGCCTCTTCAGGCGTGAGCATCAAAAAGGGCGAATCTCCGGCTTTCTTTGCAGCGCACGCCCACTCCTCGGCAGCAGCCACCTGCGGCGCGTCCATGAACCTCTCTTCCTCTTCGCTCGCCGCCGCCGCCGCCGTCTGCGCCTCGTCCTCCTCGCCCTCGTCCTCCTCGCCATCCTCGGCGCAAGCGCCTCGCGGAGCCTCCGGCGAGTTCGTCTCGAGGTACGCTTGCAGACGCTGCCTCATGCGGCGCTCCACCTTGCGACGAGCGGCCATGAGCTGCTCGGCCCACGGGCGCGCCGGCTGCCAGGGGCGCGCGAGTGGTGCGACAGCGGTCTCAAAGTTGATGCCAATGGAGATGCGCGGCGTCGCGGGCTCGGGCACGCCTTCCGGCAGCACCGTGTGCATAACCGTGTGCGGCACCGAGCCCGGGAAGAGCCACAGGGTACCAGGCGTGGGCGGCACTGCAAAGTAGCTGCTTCGTGGCTCACCTGATGAGGGGTGCAATCGGTGGTCATCAGCGGCCATTAGCGGCCATCAGCGGTCATCAGGACTCTCGCGTAGCTCACCTGATGAGGGGTGCCATCAGAGGTCATCAGAGGCCATCGGCGGCCATCAAGAGAGGCACTCAAGAGCTCCACGGCTGATGAGGAGTGCCATCAGAGGTCATCAGAGGCCATCAGAGGCCATCAAGAGAGGCACTCAAGAGCTCCACGGCTGATGAGGAGTGCCATCAGAG
>ENA-UOUZ01001244-UOUZ01001244.1-mixed-culture-metagenome-genome-assembly--contig:-NODE-1244-length-17028-cov-105.217875_pt1 | contig 17028 bp, 8 predicted proteins | sample MGYA00238154_ERZ761575 | MGnify/ENA primary metagenome ERZ761575 (study PRJEB28896, sample SAMN07631632) | mixed culture metagenome | isolation source: Freshwater growth medium | place: USA...
GTATCCTGATAACAAACCCCCCCAAACTCGATAACAAACCCCCCCTGACCCCCCCATGTACACCATGAGCGGACTACCTTAAAATGCAGCTTAATGCGTGAGCATGCAGCAAATCAGAAATGCATCAAAATAGAATGCAATGAAATTTTGTTGAATGCATTGAAATGCACAAGAATGCAACAAAATGCGGTGAGTAATAAACTACACCGATTTGAGTAATAAACTACACTAAACCCGCACCGGAAGAAGGTCGCGCCTCGGCGAAGGCGAGCGCGTCGCTCGTCAGCCGAGCGAACCACGTCTGCTGGTGGAGGTGGGCGCATCTGGGACCTCACTTTTGAGCGAGCCCAGTGTGCGGTGCCGCTCGACATGACGCTCCCAATCGAGACGCACCTCAACCTGGAGTTCCTTAACCGGCGGCTGGCCACCTACCCCGACCAGAACATGTTGTCGCACCTGCTGGAAGGCGTTCGCTTCGAGAGGCCGACGTCGAGCTGCAAACCGTGCTCGTGCCGCACTTGATCTCGCTGCCCAAAGGCTTCGCCTTGGTGCGCAATGAGCTGTACCGCCTGCAGACGCTTGGTTGGTACCTCAGCATGCCGTTCTCGCCGACGTACGAGCCCCCGAAGAAGAGCATGCGCGCGTGCGCCGCGTCGCAGTCCAGCAGGGCCGCGAGGAAGGTCGCCTGCGCATGCGGCAAGAGCGCGTCGACTTCGAGCTCGCCTTGCTTGCGGATCCATTTGAGATACGAGAGCTGCCGCTGGAAGAGCCCGTGAAGCGTGTAGCCGCCCTTGGACTCCGCCGCCCAGCCCGCCGCGATCATTGTGGAGCGCACAAAGGGAATGAGCTCTTCGATGACGGTCTCGACGATGTAGAGCTGGCCAGCGGGGCAGTCCTCGAAAGGCTCCGATGCGTCGAGGTTGAGGAGCGCGAGCGCACCGAAAGGGCGTGGGAACCACGACATCGACGAGAGCTGGCCTCGAAAGAGCTTGTCGCACTGGTCCTGGTGGAAGAGCCAGTTTGCGCGAAGCTCAGAGATCTCACCCGTTGCCGGGTCGGCGGCTTGCGCCCGCCCCAGGTAAGCAGGCATCGCACTCAGGCAGAGCGTCAGCGCGGCAAAGACCGGGTGCTTCGTCGTGAGGCAGCTCGGGTTGGCGAAGAAGCGCTGAAAGATCGACAGGCCCGAGAGCAAGGCAGCCTCGAGCGCGCCCAGGCGCCCCTCCGTAGTATCGAGATCGAAGCCCTCGATCTCGTCCGCGACCTGTAGAAAGTCGTCGCTCTCGAGGATGGCCCGACGCAGAGCCGCGTCGGTCACCCCCTTCAGGGAGACGGAATTGCGGCTGACGGCCCGGCGCGGCGCCATCGCCCGCCGACTCGCCTGCGTCGGCAGCGTCCTTCCACTCTGCGGCCTCAAGCTTGAAGCTCGTGGAGCTGGTGTGCGTCTACCGCCCTGCAACTCCGCTTGCCCTGGAAGACAACTAATCTAGCGCCATGTCTAGCGCTTAAACGCTAGAAACCACCGAGCCATGAGCGGACGGGATCAACGGACGGGACCGTACACACCACATTTGTTCGGCCTCGGGGCTCGGGGGGTGCATGTGTTTTCCCTTTCTTTTCGCGATAGGCGCAGAGAGGAAGGCGAGAAAAAGTCATAGTGGCCTGCGGAGAATCCCAATGGTTCCGGCGGCACCGGCATGCATGGACAGATCGTGGCACAGATCGTGGCACCGACCCGCATAATCCATGCTCAAGACGCCATGGGCCCCGCCTGCCTCAAAATTGCAGCTCGCATGCCAAGTCCTTCCTCCTGCTCCGCGTCCGCCGGCTCCCCGTGCATGACGCTTAACGTCCCGGCCTCAGCGAGGCAGCCACCATTCGGCAGTGTCGCGGTACGGGCGGAGCGTCGAGGCAAGGGCGCGAGCAGCATGGACACGTGGCGACCCCCCTTGCGCGACCTCAGTTGCTTGTTGACGGTGACGCCTTCGTTGGATGTATTCTGGATGATGTCAACGCACGAGGGCGTGCAATCGGGCAGACGCTGGTCGAGATGCGCCAAGCCGTGCCACGCCACACAGGCGCCCGAGAACGAGGGGTGTAAAGTGTACTTGTACTCACGCATCAGCAGTCCGGTGGCCTTGTCCGGGCTGTCGATGGAGCTGTACAGCGCATTCACGTCCAAAAGGCCGACGTCAAGGGCCGCCGCCACCCTCCGCACACGCCCGGCCGCACGCGGCGCGACGTACTTGCACACGGCCGAAAGATGGCCACCACACGAAAAATCAGCCTGCAGCAGCAGTCGGTCCCATGTGCCATTGTGTACGTGTATGCTGCGGCTGTCACCCTCGCCCTGCCGCTCATCGGGAGCCATGCGGAGACGGTCCCGTACATTCTTTGCCACTGACGTCCAATTGCGTTCATACTCATCGAGCCACTCCGTCCAGCCCTGCCTCTCGTTGGCGCCAATCTGGAGCGACCTCAGATTGCTATGGAGAATTTGTGCACGGCCGATGTCCCAGACAAGGGACGAGAGGACGACGATTAGCGGCTGCATCCGAGTCGCAATCCGGAAGCGATCGAACGCGCGAAGCATTTGCGAAGTGGAATCATAGCTCTCGTTGTCGAAGTCATTCTGGGCATGCCACGTGCCAGCGTTACGTTGATAAGGGGGTTGAGAGCTGAGGCCATAGTGCACGTAGTAGCCGACGAAAGAGAGCGCGGACGCATCGCTGCACACAAAGCCACCGCCACTGCGCCAGTTGGCCATGCCGTCGAGGGCTTGCACGAGTGGCACGTCGCGCACAGAGAAGCTGCACCGCGGCGCGCCTAGGTAGCGGAAACAGCGTAGCATCGGGTCACAAATCTGCTGGGCTTGCCACAACAACAACCATCTCGTGCGTGAATCGCCGAGGAACAGAAGCGCCGGTCGTGGTTCTCTGTCCATGGAAATAACCTGCGTGCGCGATGATGTCTGGATGATGTTCGCTTTTTTTGGACCTTTGCGGGAAGATGCATGCGCGTTGACTTTGCGTCAACACCCGGCGCCTACAACGAGGGTTATCGAGGTGTGCCAAACCGTTTACATGTACAGCTGATCTAAACAAGAGCGCCTGGGCTAGAGGGCTAGTTGAGTAGGCGCGGAGACCGGAGTCGGAAATATGCTGCATCCGGGTTCCGGGCAGACGCTGGGCACCACAAAAAGAAGTCTGACAATTTTGAGCTAGAACTCGACGGGATACAGTGTTGCCACGGGCTCGAGTTTCGTCCAAAATGCGGCACGTTAGGATCCTCGCAAGCATGCCATCTTGAATTACTTTTCCCGTTTCCCCCAAAAACGACTTTTGACGGGAAAAGCGATTTACAAATGTCGACTCCTCAAATCATCCCCATGCCCGACGGCATCGGCTGGTGGTATTACGAAGACGAGGGGACGAGTGGAGAGGTGCTGGAGCACGAGGGGACCTCACGCGACACGGATGACGACGACGCTCCTGAATGGCTGCAAGACGCTGCCGCACGAGCGGCAGGTGTAAAGGACGCAAATGCTCTTGCAGAGACCTGGTCTCCAGCAAAGGCTCGCCGAGTTCATGACAGCCTGGCGGCGGCCGTAGAGCAGGTTGAGGCTGCCACGGCGGCCAAGAGGGCTGCGGCCGAGGCACAGGCGCTCGCTGAGCTCGAGGTAAAGGAGGCGGCCATGGCACGAGCGCAGGCGGCAGCTGCTAACGAGGCCCGCGACGCGTCCGACAGGCGAGCGGCGCAGGCCGAGAAGATGGCCATGCAGGCCGCGGCCGCTCTCGAGCTCACCGAGCAGAAGCTCAAAGCGACACAATTAGCCGCCACCACCCTGCGGGAGGAAGCAGCCCAAGCACTCGAGGTACGTGACGAGGCGCGGCGCGCAGTGGCGGCGGCCGAGGTGGCCGCGCGGGACGCCGAGACGCAGGCACATCGGGCGGCTCGCGAGAAGGCGGAAGCGGTGGAGGCGGCTCAGGCGAGGGTGAGGGCGGCGCAGCAGCAGGCTGCGAAGGCGCAGGAGGAGCGAGATATGGCGGCCCTCGTAACGGCCCTTGAGCTCCGCGGAGGAGCCGAGCTGGACGCAGAGCGGCTTGCGAAGGTGCGGGAGGCGTCCCTCGTCGCTCAGCAGGCGGCGCAGACGCTGGCCACGCGGGAACAAACGGCTCGCGAGCGGGCGCAAACGCAGCAAGCAGCGCAGGCGACGCAGGCGACGCAGGCGATGAGGGCGGCGCAGGGGGCGCAGGTGGCGGCGCAGGCGGCGCAGGTGGCGGCGGGGCGTGACCCGGCCGCGGCCGCGGCCGCGGCCAGGCACGCCCAGGCTGCGGCCATCGAACAGGCGTCGGCTGGAGCGAGCGCCTCATCCAGGGCGCGCAGGGCGGCCGAGGAAAAGGAAGAGGCCATACGTCGAACAGAGCAGCAGCAGGTGGCGGCACGAACAGAGCAGCACCAGCCTCAGGATACGCTCTCATTCTTCCACGGATGGTGGCCGGTTCCTCCTCCGAAGATCGAAGACCTCGGTGATACCGCGGCGACACCGCCGAGAATGTCGCCGACCTCGGCGACAACCTCGGTGGGATCTCCCTCTGGCCTGAGCGGCACTGCAACAGGAATCAATGTAGAGACGCCCGTCTTACCGTTCTCGGCGGTATCGCCGCGGAGAGAGACGGGAGAGATGGTCGTCTTCGGCCTCACCGCGGCCCGAACACAACTACTACCAGGCCTGCGCCCCTCGAGCGGTTACTCGAGCGGCGGCAGCCTCGAGAGGCCATCTGTGGCTCACTTTCACGGCGGATCAGCGCAGACACCGGCGACATCACCACCGGTTGATCTGAAGATAAAGCTACGGCCGATGGCCGTGCAGGAGCCAGCGCCAGCACCTGCGACAACACCACCGGTTGATCTGAAGGCGAAGCTGCGGCCGGCAGCGAGCATAGAGACAAGGCCGCTCGCGGACTTGAGCAGGCGGCACATCGACATGACTTTCGATGGCTTCCGTCGGCTGGAGCCGACTTTCGATCTGGCGGCACCTGCAGCAGCCCCCGCACATAGCATGCCGCCGGCCCCACTGCTGCCTCCCATGCCGACAGAGGCGCCCCCCCAGCCTCTCGTTCAGCTGTCCTCTACAGGTTCATCAGTGGATGCAAGCATCCACAGATGGTTCTCATCTCTGGATACAAGCGCTGCGGAGACACCAGCGAAAGCAGAAGCGGTGAATGCAGAGGCGGGGAAGGCAGAGGCGGTGAAGGCAGAGGCGGCAAAGGCTGAAGCGGTGAACGCAGAAGCGGTGAAGGCAGAGGCGGCGAAGGCAGAGGCGGGGAAGGCAGAGGCGGCGAAGGCAGAGGCGGTGAAGGCAGAGGCGGCGAAGGCAGAGGCGGCGAAGGCAGAGGCGGGGAAGGCAGAGGCGGCGAAGGCAGAGGCGGTGAAGGCAGAGGGGGCAAAGGCTGAAGCGGTGAACGCAGAAGCGGTGAAGGCAGAGGCGGCGAAGGCAGAGGCGGGGAAGGCAGAGGCGGCGAAGGCAGAGGCGGTGAAGGCAGAGGCGGCGAAGGATGAGGCGATGAAGGCAGAAGCGGCCATGGCTGCCGCGGCAGCCGAAGTCAAGGCGGCCAGGGCGGAGGCGGCGGCTAAGAAAGAGAGAGTAGCGGCCTTGGCCGCTGCTGCAGAAGCCGAGAGCAAGCTGGCAAGAGCAGAGGTGTCGGCCAAGGCTGCCGCGGCTCTCGAGGCCGCTATAAAGGCGGAGGCAGAAGCGGCACAGGCAGCAGCGACAGCGACAAAAGCAGCAGCAGCGGAAGCAACGGCGTCAAAAGGAACAGCGGCAAGAGCAGCAGCGTCGGAGGCTGCACACGCAGCGGCAAGAGCGGCAGCGGCGGATGCCGCAGCGGCGAGGGCAGCAGCGGCGGCGGCGGAAGCACCGGCAACGAGCACCGAGGCTCCGAACCCCGTGCTCGGCTTCCTCGACAGCCTCTTCAACTCGAATACGAGTCCCACGAAGCCCAAGAGTGAAGTCGATGGCTCGCACTGGCCACCACCGAAGCAGGTGCCGAAGAAAACCCCGGAAGAAGCAGCGTCGCAAGGAACGGCGGCAAAGGCGGCAGCGGCGGAGGCCGCAGAGGCGAGGGCAGCAGCGGCGAAGGTAGCTGCGGCGAAGGTAGCTGCGGCACAGGGAGCAGCAGCCGAGGCAGCAGCGGCGAGGGCAGCATCGGCGAAGGCAGAAGCGGCAAGGGCCGCAGCAGCTATTGTAGCAGCGGGAAGGGCACAACGGGTAGCTCGTGAGAAGCAGGAAGCAGAAGCAGAGGCGGCAAGGGCGGTGGCGGCGTCAGTGGCGTCGGAGGCACAATCTGCTGCATCAGATGAGAGTGTCCTCGATCGTGCGCGGCTTCTTCTCTACGGCACGCCGGCGGAGGCAGTAGCGCTTGAAGCAGCAGCGGCGCAAGCAGAAGCATCGGATGACATTGACGCAGCGTGGCGGTTGACGTCGGCGGAGGGTGCAGCGCTTCGACGCGCGCAACGTCTGCTGGAAGCCGTCCGTCTCGAGCCCGTGATGACGCCGGTGATGTACTCCACGCCTCCACGACGAGCCGGTGACGATGCCGAACCGGCCCACCCTGTGGAAAAAGAGACGACCCTAGTGGAGGCCGTCGAGATGGCACGATGGCGCCTCGAGAACGGCATCCTCGAGGCGAAGAGCGCCGAACGCTCTGGGACGCAGGCTTCGCTGCAGATCAAGCAGATGACCCACGAGTTGAGCGTCTTCATGGAGCGCTTCGAGGGTCTGTCCGTGATGCAGCTCACGCCGCTCTCAAAGTCAGCGCGAGAGGCGGCCAAGCTGACCCGGTCTCCGACGAAGCAAGCCGAGCAATGGTACGGAGCTGGGATCGATGCGAACGAGGAGGGTGACACGGAGCGTGCTCTGGACTACTTCATGCAGGCCCTCTCGGTTGAGCCTGAGCGCCCAAGCTTCCTGCTGAGCGCTGGCAATATGCATCTGAAGCTGGGAGCACCCGCCGAGGCGCTCAGGCTGTACAAGCACTGCGAGAAGTGGCTGACGACACTTCCAGCTCCACAGGCTGCGATGCTCGACGAGAAGACGAAGCTTGCACACGACGCACTGTTGGCAGCCCGGAGGGCATCTGAGCTGTCAGCCGAGCAGCGAGAGACACGGCGCCAGCTCAACAAGATTCACAAGGAGAACCCTATCAGGATGCTGTCCCTTCCGCCCGACAGCGACACCCTCCCGATCGGGGCGCTTCATTCCAAAGTGGAGGTGCGCGAGAAGACGCGTGATCTCGGCTCCACTATCAGCAAGCTGATTTCGGCCAACAGCCCCGAGGACTACGAGCACACCGCCACCCCACTGGGAGAGCACACCGCCACCCCACTGGGAAAGTCTCGCCCGAGTCAAGCGCCGAGCCGGCCACAACTGAAGAACAGCCCCGACGAACTCCAGCTCCGGACCATGACGAATCATGCACTTGATTCAAGAGGTGCACTTGGCGCCACCCATCCAGAGAGGGAGGAGTTGCGCTCATGCTCCCCCACGTTGCTGCTGCCCGTGCCCCGGCTCAACTTTGGGGAGGAGCAGCTGCCAAGTCTTGGGACGTTATTTCCTCCCATGTCCTATTCGCACTGTATCCCTCCACCGCCCCCCCCTCGGAGGCGCAGCCTATCAAGGCACCCAAGCACACCAGCGCTAGCCACGGCTCGCACTCAGTTCGTGGCCGACGCACGCGCTGAGCCTCGTGAGCCTCGTGAGCTCTTGACTCTCCTGGCGTCGTCTTTGCAGCCGCACCACCTGCTGCTGCTATTGATGCTGCTGCTGCTTCTAATGCTGTCGCTGTTGCCCGACTGGGGCGTGGGCATGCTCGACGCGCGCCTGGGTGCGTCGGTGGCACCGCCGCCCCGGGCACCGCTCTCAAAATGGAGGCCATCTCATGATGTGACGGAGGCCGTGGCTCTTGCACGCGCGGCCACCCGCAAAGCCCAAGGGGAGATCACGCGCAACCTCGGCGTGAAGTGGGGCCCATTTTGATACCCTGTTCTCTGTTGAGCGAGCGAGCCATCTCCATTCGCCTTGTGTCCATTCAGCATGAGTGCGCGCGCGCGGGCCGATTCGACATGGTCGCGAGGTGAGCGCGCACTTCTAGCTGCGGTTCGGTTGCATGCTGTGTGCGGAGGTCGGGTACGGGGGTCTGCGGTTCGACGACGCATCGCGACCGTGGGCGGCGCGTCGGGGGCGGGGAGATGAACGTGTGTCCGGTGTGTCCGTCGCGTGGTCACTTTCACCGTGAGGTCTCGTGAGCGGTGTTGTGGAGTCTGAGAAGCGGGGAACCATGTACACGATGTACGTGTCACGCGGCGGACGCGGGCCGGGTTTGTGCTGAGTGTCTCGGTGTTTACCGGGCGCGGTGCGGTGTGGAAAAGCGTATACGCACAAAACTCATAATAAACCGAACGGCACTTCCGCACATGATATCGACAATAACATCGTTTCGACCAGGACACAGCCGACTGCGTCGCAGTTCAGTGATTACTAATCGTTCTAACATCCTCTCAGGCACTCGATCAGGCACGGACCTTTGCACCCGGGCTGTTGGGCGGCCCGCTCATTCACTCCCGACTCCGCAGAACGGCTCAGGAAAACCCGTGCGCCACGTCGCGTATGGCGCTGCCAAACATCACCTTGGGGTCGAGCGGGTAGCCGATAATGTCACCGTCCTGCGTGCCGACAACGAGGTCGTTCTCGCTCACGCACGCACACGCAATCGCGGAGCCCGCGTTTGCAAAGATGGCCGCGGGTTGACCAGTGTCGAGGCGCCACGCGTTCAGGTCGCCTCTCATGCCGCCCGCGAGGAGCAAGCTGCCATCGGGGGAGAGCAGGGCGCAGCGCACTCCTCCCCCGAGCTCGCACGTATACATCTTCACGCCCGAGAGCGTGAATGCATGCAGCGTCGACGTGCCCGCGGCAGTGGAGCCAACGATGAGGCGGCAGTGGAGCGAGGACAGGAGCAGGTGACCAACGGGCAATCTGTCCGGGTGCACGATCGAGCGAAGTAGAGAGCCGTCCCGCGTCGTGTGCAGCAGGATGCACCCGTCGGCCGCACCAGATGCCGCCAGGCCGAGGTCTGCAGCGAGGGCGACCGCGGTGAGCTCCCGCACATGGCCACGCAGCGCACGGACCGGGACGGGCCGAATCTCGCGCTGGCCGGTGCTCTCGACTCGCAAGTACCACAGGATGACCGTTGTGTCGGCGGCTCCCGTGAGCAGCCAGTCGGCTCGCCCTGGTGAGAGCGCGAGGCACGTGATCGTGCGCGAGTGCTTGATGTCGATGACGCGTGTGCGCCCGCTCTCATCGGCCACACAGAGCGCACCGTCAAAGTGGCCGCCCGAGAGGACGTGCATCGCGCGCGGGTTGTCGGGCGCGGGCACGATCGCAAGGCACGACGTCTTGGAGGCGTCCGACGCGGGCAGCTGCGTCAAGCAGTGCCGGCGCGCCGAGGCCACCTGCGGCGCCCGCCCATACGGCGGTGGCCATCGGAACGAGTGCACCGCTGAGTTGGCGTCGACGGCGACAACACGACGGTCGGACGGATCGGCGCTGACTGCAATGCTCGAGAGGCCCACGCTCGTTTTCGCGCCGAAGAGCGCGAAACGCGCCGTCCGCTCAAAGGGCTGGATGATCGCGGCCATGGCTGGCGTCTTGAGCCCACGCGCGTTGAGGCCCGCCGTCGTGGGCGGCGCGATGAGCGGCCGTGGAGTATAGCCCGAGGGCTCATTGGGGCTCTCCTTGGAGGGAGGCGGTGGCGGGGGGGTCCAGTGCACCGGGCGCACCATCGGCATCGGGGGGCGGCGTGCCGGGTGCGGAGCCGTAAAGAGAATCGGCGGCGTCTGGCCGAAGCATGCCACTTGCTGCTGGATGGCCTCGCGCTCGATTGGGTCGGCGACGGCCTCGAGGTCGACCGTCCCTTCGTACGTCAGGTAGAAGAAGATGTTGGCCGCCTCGACGGCCGCGGGGCCCTGCTGCTTGGAGCCCCAGATTAAGTCGATCCAGTGGTGCAGATTGGCCGAGACCACCTCGGACTCGAGCGCGCGCCGGTGGTACGCGATGAAGGTCTCGGGCGTCTTCGCCCATGGCGGGAGCACCACGTCATCGACGCGCTTGTCGTCCTGACGAACCCCGAGCTCGAAGCGCGACGCATTGCGCAAAAAGTCGGGCATGTAGAAGAACTCCGGGATGAGCTCCTTGACGTCTGCGATGTTGGTGTTACACGAGAGCCACGCCTCGCGAAGCGAATAGAAGAGACGATCGGCGTGGTCGAACTTGCCGCTCTGCAGCTCGACCGCGAAGCTTGTGTACGGCTCGAGCCGGAGCAGCCAGAAGAGGGTCGCCGCGGCCGACGAGTAGTGCGAGCCATAGTGGAAGCGCGGCATCTCGCCGTCCTCATCCATCCCATTGTATCGCTCCACAAAGGTCTGCAGCCTCGCCTCGTTCAGAGCCCCGACGGGCTTCGAGAGGTCCCGGTACGAGGCCGGGTCGCTCAGGTCGAGGGAGTACGACGTGTAGTCTGCAAGCACCCACGGCATGACCGGGTACTGGTTGAGGTCGTTATACGTGCGCCCAGAGAGCGTGTTGAGCTCCATCAGATAGTCAAAGTTGGAGATCTCGCGACGGTGCCACGCGTCCTGTAGGGCCTGCTTGGCGAGGCGCCAGGAGCGCTCAGGCACGCCCACGCGCTGCAGCGCCCTCTTGAGGCGCTCGCGCTGCTTCTTGGTGTACAGGTGCAAGAAGAGAGGGATGCTCGGGAAGCTGGCGGCAGGCGGCAGCCCGTAAGCCGGGTGGGCTGCCGGCTGAGCTGTGAAGATCTCGAGGGCCGTGTGAGTGAGTAGAAAGCGCCGCCGCTGCATCTGCTTGAGCTCGGCTACCATCCACGTACGCGCACCCTCGGCCACCGGGTTGCCCGTCACCGCCTCGCAAACCTTGACCTCCGCATCGCTCGCTTTGCCCTCCGCCTCGCCAACCTTATTTGGGTCAGCTTCAAAGGTGAGAGAGGTACGCGTGAGGGTCACGATGCCCACCACCACGCCGCCGCGCCACACGAGGTCGCACGGGCCATTGAAGAGCCAATCGTCCGAGGTTTCGTCAGAAGCCCTCTCGGTGTCGTCAGCCGCCGCGTCAGCCGCCGCCGCCGTCAGGGGCGCCGCTGTGTCGCTCGCGGGCGCGCTGGCCGCGCCGGCGACGACGCTCGCCGTGCGACTGAGAGACTCCTCGTCGGCCTCGCCCTCCTCGCCCTCGCCCTCCTCGCCACCCTTGCCAATGGAGGAGCCACCCGTCGCCTGCCGCGCCATTGAGGCCACACGGCGCAGCGCCGCCACAGAGCCTTCGTTCACAGAGCCTTCGGGCCCGTCGGCCGTCGAGGACGGGTCGTCGGCGGCGGGGGCACTGATCGGCCACGCGCGCGAGCCGCCACTCTTCTGCTGCGTCAGGGAAGCCTGCTTATGGTCGGTGCCCAGAGGATTAGGCACGACCAGTGGGCGGCGCCTGCCAGGGCCCGTGTCCTCAACCTCGAGGTGCTCCCAGAAGCGAGCGCCGCCCGAGCTTCCTGGCTCCTCCCACGCCGCCTGCTCGCGCAGCAGCGTACGCTGCACCGCCTCCCACATATGCGCGGCATGCGCTGCCTCAGCCTTCTCCTTGGCGTCCGCCGCGGCCGCGCGCTTGCTCTCGACTTGGCGCAGCCGTGAGAGCGCGCCGTCGGCTTGGGCCACAGCCTGTGCTGCGAGACTCTCCTCCTCCGCTGCCGCCTGCATCCAGCCGGAGAGTGCAGCGTCCGCCCACGCATTGGCCGACAGCACTGCATGTAGCACGTCCGTGCGTTGCCTCGCGCGCCGTGCGCGTGCGGCGGCAGCGAGCGGCAGCGCATCGAGCAGCGGCGTCCACTGCGCCAGCGCAGTGCTCAGGAAGGCGCTCGGCTCAACCTCCGGCAGCATCCAGGCGGGTGTCTCCTGTCCACCCAGCTGCCCCACAAGCACCGTCAGCTGGCCATAGCCGGTGCTGCCGTCGGCGCCCAGCGCGTAGTCGCGAAGCTTGCTTGCCGCGTAGTCGTCATAGTCGGCCGGCGGCTGCTTCGCGTAGTCGGACTCCTTCGTCGTCTTGGTCAGGTCGTATGCGATGAAGTACCGGAAGGTGCGCATCACCCCCTGCAGCAGCGGCACGAGCGTCTCGGCGAGCGCTGCATGGTATGTGGCAGTGCCTGCGCGCAGCGCGCACGCGTGTTCACGCAGCGGCATGCCGAGCGACACGACGAGCTCGAAGACGTGTGCGCGGCGCGCCTGCCAAACCTGGTCGTCGCTCTTCTGACTCGTGAGCGCCTGCACTGCCTGCTGGCTCGGCAGGTGCGCCCACGTGCACCCTTGCTCGAGATCTCGCCAGAGGATCTCGCGCAGCCGCTGCGCCGTCGCCGCACGCGCCTTGGCAGCCTGTGGCTGGCCGAGGGTCGCTGCGCGCGCCGAGACGAGCAGAAGCAGCAGCTCGAGCAGCACGTCAAAGACGCTCATCGGCTGCACCATCAGCGCGTCGAGCGCGTCGGGGGCCTTGTGCGGCGGCGGTGCGGGGATGAAGGCAGGGGCGGAAGGGTCGGCGGACGCTGCCTCGATAGCCAGCAGTGCTTGCTGGGAGGCTTGCGACGACATGCGCGCGATTTTGGGCGCGGGCGCGACGCCGTGATCCTGCCGTACCACCCAGCCCGAGCCGGGCGGGAAGGCCGATTCGCCGGGCGCCATGTACCGATGGTGGCCGTCGTACCCGATTCCCCAGCAGCCGATGCCCGCGGGATACCCGTGACGGCGTGTCCAGTCGGTGTCACTCCAATTGATGTGGGCGCCGTTGGCGTTGCGGAAGAGGGGCTTGCCGTTGGCGAGGGCTGCGAGCTCGGCCGACTGCTCTTCCTTGGGTACGATCCCGTAGAAGCCATTACACACGTCCAAGCCCGCGCCCGAAACGACAAGATCCCGAAGCACGCCGAGCTTTGCGAGGTTCTCGGTGACGCCGCCGCCGCCGCCGTCGCTGCTGCTCGCCGTCTCGGGGGGCGGGGGCGGGGGCACGGGCGCGGCGCTCGAAGCGGCGCTCGAGGAAGCCCCGCGCAGCCGGCCGGCGATGCCCTGCTTAAAGGAGCTCAGCCTGCCCACGACTTCGTCGCGTCGGGCGTTGAGGGAGTCGAGAACCTCGTCGCGCTTTCGGAGCACTTCGTCGCGTCGTGCGACCGCCTTATCGAGCAGCATTTGCGGCGTCGTCGGCGTGCTCGGCGCAACAATCTGACCACCCACGCCAAGCCCAAAGGTGGCGGCGGACGTGCGCTTACGCATGGCGGCGTCGGCAGCGTCGTCCATCATCGCGCGCACGGTGAGCGCGTCGAAGGTCTCCAGAAGCTGCAGCAGCAGCTCCGCGTCGCCGTGTACCACTGCCTCGCCACCACGCGTGCGCAGAGCGTCCCAGCGCTGCTCCGACGACAACGCCGCCGCATCGTATGGGGGGCGTGTCGCCAGGCTCAGTCGCACTGCCGCGGCCCCTCCGAGGAGGTGCTCGGTGCGAGCGCGCAGGCCAGTGAGGATCTCGACGCGAGGCACGCCTGCGGCGACCATCGAGGCCTCTTCCGGGTACCGCGCGAGCAGCTCCTCGTCGGTGAGCCTCGCGGGCGCGTCGCGCACGATCTCGAGGCGAGCTGCCACTGGCGGGGGCGGCGGCGGCGGCGTGTACAGATGCGCGCGCACGACGACACAGAGCCGCAGAAGTTTGGGGGCTGCGGCGGCCGCCGCCTCGCCGAAGCGCGGCCCGAGTCGTACCATCGACTCGAGGAGCCGTTGCAGCACCATGCGGCGCGCTCGCTGCACCTGCGCCGCGTCGCCGCAGCCCTGCGCCACCACCAGGATCACGTCGAGCGCGCGCCACGAGCCACCTGTGCCCAGAGCGCCGCTGCCGCTCGGCTCGCGGACGAGCAGCGGCTGCACCCCGGCACCGCCGCTGCTAATGCCGAGTTCCGCGGCGAGTGTCTCGATCGAATACGTGCACAGCAGCTCGACGAGGAGGGTGCCGCAGAGTGTCGCGACGGGCGCCACCGCTTTCTCGTCGAGGGCGGCAGCGAGCATCGCCGCCGCATGGGGCTGCCAGAGCGAGGCTGTGGCGGTGAGCGCGCCGCAATTGTCGGGGCACAGCCGCAGCCAGAGCGCAAACGTCTCGAGCTGACGAGCCTGCAACTCCAGCGGCGCGCGCGCGCACGCCGCGAAGAAGGCGGGCACGAGGGACGGCGTGTAGATTCGAGGGCAGGTCGATTCGGCAGCCTCTTCGGGGGTGCAGCGTAGCAGGACTGCAATGAGACCGCTGAAGAGGTTTTCATCCGCAGGCAGCGCGTTGAGGCTCAGGCGCACGACGGCGAGCCCGCCTGCCGTCATCCACTTGCACCACTGGCCCGCGAGGCCATCGGCCGCCACGCGCACCGAGAGGGGCGCACAGAGCAAGCGCGCGCACACGAGCGCTGTCCTGGGCGGCGGGCGCTGATGGAGCGTGTCCACGAGAGCCAGGAGGCCACCGCCGGCGGCCAGAGGCTCGAGGATCAGGGGACCATGCGCCTCGGTCAGCCGGAGCAGCAGCGTGAGGGTGGTGACCTGCGCAATGGTAATCAGGGGTCATCAATGGTATTCAGTGGTCATCCATGGCAATCAGCCTCTGTCAGCCGGGCTGGGGGTGGTTACCTGCGCCTCTAGCTCGGCGCCGCTCGGCCGGTACCCAAAGTGGAGGGCGTGTGCCAGCAGCGGCAGTGCGCCCTGGCATGCGAGTCGGTCAGAGCCGAGCAGCGCTGCGGTGGAAAGACACTGCGCGTGCACTGCCTCGGGAGTGACCACCACCTCGCGGCCCTGAGTGCGAGCCGCGGCCGTCGTGTTGGGCGTTTTGATGTCCGCCCCCAGCATCGTCCCCAGCAAGCGATGCACGGCCACCTCCTCGGACACGCCGTCGACGGCCTCGCGGAAGACGACTGGAGATGCTGGCTGCACCGCGCGCTGTCGGCTAGGTGGAAGCGTGACCGGTCGCACAAAGTAACGGCGCGCTGCATCGAGCATCCGCTGCGGCAGCGCGACGGCGTGCGTGGCGCCCTCGTCAGAGGAGGAGAGCCCGTTGAGGAGGGCAAGCAGTGAACCGAGCACCACCGTGTCGAGCCGACGCCACGCGTCCATGCGTAGCAGCACGCGCTGCAGGAACTCCTTGTAGAGCTCGGGGAGCTCGCGGCACGTCGAGGCGAGGGCGGCGAGCGCACTGATGGTCGCCTCGCCCATGTGTGCCGGCCGGATCGTGCTCACCAGGTGGCCGAGCAGCGTCATGCCATCGGAGCGTAGCAGCTCGATCTGGTTGCGCAGATGGCCGCGCAGCAGTCCAGACAGCAAGCGCAGGGTCGCGGCGAGAAGAGCGTCGCCACACGGGTGGCCTTTGCGTCGGAGTGCGAGCAGCGGAAGCAGCAGGTTGAGCATCCCTCCTGCCGAGTCCTTGGCGCGTATCTGTGGGGAGAGGAGGGGGCGCCGTGGTGAGCACTTGCATGCAAGTTGAGCATCCCTCCTGCCGAGTCCCTGGCACGCACCATCTCGATGACCGAGATGGCCTCTGAGCGCGGGCGCGCCGCCCACGGCCCTTCAGCCGTCGCCGCGATGCACGTGCCGGCGAGCTCTCTCGAGGACGCGTCGTTGTGCGCGTCGGTCAGCAGCGGATGCCAGCCGGCCATGACTTGCGGCCACTCGAAGAGCGTTCGACCCACGCGCGCCGCGTCGAAGCACGCCTCGAGCTCCGCGACGCTCAGGGCGCTCTGGAAGAGCATAAATGGACCGAGCTGCCCGCGGAGGGCCGCCGCGGGCGAACGTGTCGCGGCGGGCGCGCCGACGGCGGCGCGTCCTTGCGACGACTGTTCGGTGACCCATGCGGGATACCTGAAGCCGTTGGCCCGCGCCGCACGCGAGCCATCGACGCACAGGAGCGCCTCGTCGCGGCCGGCGCTCCCGAAGCCGAGAAGGGCGCCTCGCCGGCACGAGAGCGTGAGAAGGTGCCACGCGCCGCAGCGCACCACCATGTCTCCATCGAAGGTGACGATGGAGGTTTCGAAGCTGACGTTACCGCCGAGTGCGGCCGCGCTCTGGCGCGCTGCCGCGCCGGGGAGGCGCGCAAGCAGCTTCGAGCCGGGGTTGGCACTGCGCTGGGGCTCGGTCACGAGCAACTCCGCACGTGCGAGGCCAGCACCCGCACGCGACAGCTGGAGCTGCACGCCCGCACCGACGGCGTCGGTCACACCGAAGACGGCGATCGGCTGGGTGTTGAGCGCGTCCAGCCGCAGCCAGCACGAGATGGCGAACGCGCCCTTGCTCGCGAGCAGCACGAGCCTGTCGGCCGGCAGGTCGAACCCCGTGGCGCCCATCACGCCGACGCCCATGTCCCAGTACGCCGACAGATCCGGCCCTGTACTCGCGCCGAGCACGTCGCCCACGAGTTGGAGTAGCTCGAGTGCAGCGCTGCCTGCACTCGCGCCCGCGTACCCACCTGACGCGTGAGCCGCCTCGGAGAGGGCGACGGACGCGAGGAGGTACCGCATGTTGTGCACGGTGAAGCGGTGGCTGCCCATGTGGCGAATGATGCGGAGTGCTGCAGCGCGGCGCTCCGCGTCCTCGATGCGAGGTAACTGCGCCAGAGCAAGATTCAGAAGATCTCCGCCAGTGGAGAGCTGACGATTATGCGGCGAAGCGGCCAGAATCGCCTCGAGTGCCTCGAGCTCCGGCAAGTCCAGTTTGTGCAGTGTCTCTACAAACTTTCCAGAAAGCGGGCGGAGGAGGCGGCCCGAAGGAGCCAGTGCCGATACGGTTGGCGCAGCCTTGAGTACCGCGGGCGACACCGAGACCATGTCGAGGTAGGCGGACATGATGCTTCTCGGCGATTGCGGTCTGCACACGCGTGAACGTTAACACGACAGACGCGACAGCCGGTGCTACGGCACTGTTACT
>ENA-UOUZ01001246-UOUZ01001246.1-mixed-culture-metagenome-genome-assembly--contig:-NODE-1246-length-17019-cov-150.518215_pt1 | contig 17019 bp, 8 predicted proteins | sample MGYA00238154_ERZ761575 | MGnify/ENA primary metagenome ERZ761575 (study PRJEB28896, sample SAMN07631632) | mixed culture metagenome | isolation source: Freshwater growth medium | place: USA...
GGCCCACTGCTTCCAGCGGCTGGTGGCCGCCGCCTTTGCTGCCTCTTCCTCTAGCGATTCTTTCGCTTTTGCTGCAGCCTTTGCTGCGGCTGCTGCGGCGCGACCACCCTTCTCCTGCCAGTAGCAGGCAGGCAGGCCAGCCTTGCTGCGGTCACCGCCATGGCCACCCTTGCGGATGTATGTCCTCACCATTGAGACGGAGAGAGGGGCGGCAGCCAAGGTGCTGGGTCGCACCGGAAGCGAAGGTGTGCGCGAGGGGTTTCGTGAACAAAGTTGGAAAGGCCGTTTGTAGGCTTCGTTTTGATAATTCTGAGCGGATTATTGCGGATCTGGGGCCTACGTGCCGAGATCTGTCGATTGGTACCCTTGCATTATGTGCATTATTTGACTGCCTTGCTGCTGCCTAGTTCGTAATCAAGTTGCCCCACGAGGGGACGCGCCCCCCCGTCGGTCCGCGACTAGTGGTGCCGACCCATTGCTGATTTCTGGAAAATGGACGAGAGGCGAGATCGATCGCGCACACGGACGTCGCTCGCACGCACGCTCGCTCGCTCGCCGCGCGCGCGCGCGCCCGTTCACCGCGCGATGCGCGCTCGCAGGTGCGGCGAGCGCCATGCCGGTATAAAGGACAAGTACCGGTACATTACCGGTACAGTACCGGTAAAAAGACACCGGGGGGAGCCGGGACACACACGGGACACGCGGACGCACAAAGGCAAACGGACCGCACAGACGAACCTCACAGTACCGGTACTGTCCCGGCTCCCCCGGTGCACCGATAAGGTGAATAAAGTAGGTGCGATTTTTTCAACGGATTCCGTTTCCGATAAGTCGACGCGTGTTCCCGGCTATCTCGCGCGCCCGAGGCCGGCGAGGGTGAACATGGGCACGGGGTAGTGTTCCTTGAAGAAAAAGCCCTAAAGTAACACCCCGGAGAGAAGGCGAGGTAAATGACCCATGCCCTAAATTACCCATGCAGCCCTGAGACCGATGAGCCTGGCGCGAATGACCCCAGATCACAGATGCAAGGTGCGCCCCACAATTGGCAGCACAGCAGTGAAGAAGCCACCCGCGTCTCGCAAAGCGAAGAGACCTGCGATCAAGCCCCTACTCGCCCCCTTCAAGAGAGGCCCACGACGCGTGGCTTGTCGGGCTCGCTCAGGTCGAGATCGATCTTATAGTAGGCAGGCTTGATAGGCAACCCTGGGATGAAGGAGATTGCGCCGAGGGAGACGACGGTGAAACCAGCGCCTGCGGAGACGTAGACATCCTTGACGGTCACCTCGAAGCCCTTGGGTGCGCCCAGCTTGGTCGCGTCGTCCGAGAGCGAGTACTGCGTCTTGCTCATACACACGGGGAGCACCTTGAACGCCGGGTTGGCCTCGATTGTCGCGATGCGTGCCTCAGCCTCGGGCGTATACTGCACGCCCGCACCGCCATAGACCTTCTGGACGACCGCCAGGATCTTGTCCTTGAGGCCGCTATTGCGCGCGTCGTAGGCGTGCTTGAAGCTTGCGACGTCCGCGGCGGCACATGCACGCACAACCGCCTTGCCGAGCTCCACGGCCCCCGCCCCGCCGTGGGCATAATGCGTGGCGACGCATGCGTCAAAGGCGCCGTTGGCCTTGGCGACGCGCTGGATGACGGCAATCTCCTTGTCCGTGTCGGTCGTGAACCGGTTGATGCATACGACCGCCTGCACGCCGTGTGCGCGCACGTTGGCGATGTGGGCGATCAGGTTGCAGCAGCCGGCCTCGACCAGTTCGAGGTTCTCCTCGCGATACTCCTTCGCGAGCGCGGCGCCTGCGACGACCTTGGGCGCCTTGCACGAGTGCAGCTTAAGGGCGCGCACGGTGCACACGATGACCGCGCACTTGGGGCGCAGCCCCGAATAGTAGCACTTGATGTTGAAGAACTTCTCTCCGCCCATGTCGGAGCCGAAGCCAGCCTCGGTGAGGACGTACCCGTTCGGACCGACCATCTTAAGGCCGAGCTTGTCGGCGACGATGGACGAGTTGCCGTGCGCGATGTTCGCAAAGGGGCCCGCGTGCACGAGCGTGGGAGTGCCCTCGAGCGTCTGCATCATCGTCGGCTGCAGAGCGTCCATCATGAGAACGGTCAGGGCGCCCGTGATCCCGAAGTCGTCCGCGGTGATCGCTACGCCCGCTCGCGAATAGCAGGCAATCATACGCCCGAGGCGTGCGCGCAGGTCACCGAGATCGGTGGCGAGCGCGAGCACGGCCATGATCTCCGAGGCCACCGTGATCGCAAACCCCGTCATTCGATTCAGCTGTTCGCCGTCCTTGGTCTTCTCATCCTTCCCTTTGCCGATGTCGACCGCGCGCAGGAAGCGGTCGTTCGTATCCGTGACCCGCTTCCACGTGATCGTGGACGGATCGATGTCAAGCAGGCAAAAGCGGCGCTTCTCATCCTCGGTGAGCTTGGACGGGTCGCGTGTCTGAATTCCGAGCTTCTCGAGCCGCGCAACCATCGAGTTCTCGAAGACACGCTTACCGTCCTTATCTTCCGGGCAGAGCTTGTCAAACATGGTCTTGAGGCCCGAGGTGCGCTCGTGAAAGATGCGCGCATCGATGGCGGCGGCGAAGAGGTTGTTGGCGGCCGTGATCGCATGGATGTCGCCCGTCATATGAAGGTTGAACTCCTCCATCGGCACAACTTGCGAGTACCCGCCGCCCGCCGCGCCGCCCTTGACGCCAAACGTCGGCCCCATGCTGGGCTGGCGGATGCAAGTGAGCACCGGATGCTTGAGGTGGGCGCCAATCGCCTGAGAGAGCCCGACCGTCGTCGTGCTCTTGCCCTCGCCGAGTGGGGTCGGGTTTATCCCGCAGACGACGACGTAGTTGCCATCCGGTTTGTCTTTCAGACGGTCGTACAATGCGAGGCTGAGCTTTCCCTTGAATGGGCCATACGAGTACATTTCTGACTCCTTCAGGCCGAACTCGCGCCCGAAGAGCTCACTCACGGGCGTGAGCTGGATCGACTGTGCAACCTCAATGTCCTCTGGCGTTGGGGTCAAGATATGAAGCACGTTGCGGCCGCGGGTTTTGAGGAACGTGGAGAGCATGCGGATGCCCTTGGTGGTGGTCCATACACCAAAGGCGGCCACCGCTGCCTTGCCCATCACGCGCCACGTTGAGTCCGTGATGGCGTGCGACATTCGCGTTCCGACGACATTCTCGCGTTCCGACGAAAACCTCCTAGAAAAGACGCCTGCCGTGAAAGACTAACGGAAACCTCTTTGATCACACTGACCAAGCGCGTCAATAGCGCAGCGCACCGCGGTCAATACGCAGTGGAGTCGCCTCGATCGCGACACCCACGGAACCTCCGATCCGACGGAGTACACACAACTTACAAGTTTGGGAGAGACACGGCCTGCGTTGTTAGCGGCCTCGTCACTCGCACTTGCCTCTGCAAGTGCCCCCATGTTCACACCACTGTGCGGTTGCACTTTCCCTTACACGGCTGCGCTCTGCCCCGCTTGTGTGCCTCGGGCAAATATGCCGCCGCCACGCTCCGACCGCCGCTCCTATCGCGACTATGACGACCCTCGCGAGGAGGAGGACCGTGGCGACTGGGTCTGGCGGGGTGGCGATCCGCGCCGCGTGGACGATCGGCGTCCCGATCCAGCCCAAGCCCGACGCCGCTCGCCGTCGCCGCCGATGTTTTTGCCACCTCCGGCCGACAAACCCTATCCGTGCCCGACCTGCAACAAGCGCTTCTCGACGCCCAAAATCCTCACGCTCCACCGTAAGGCCGTGCACGGCGAGGAGGATCCGGCGGCTGCGTCCGCGGCCAACTCGATGTCCTCCGACGAGGCGACGGCCGCTGGATGGACGACGCTCCTCGATCCGACCACGAATGCCTACTACTATTTCAACACACAGACGCAGCACTCATCCTGGACGTGGCCGCCGACGTCGAGTGACGCGCCTACGGAGGAACCGAGGCCGGCCACGTCCGTCCTCGAGACCATAGGGGATGCCCTCTACGCCAGCGGGCCGGCGATGTGGAAAGCCATGACGGGCGAGGCGAAGCCAGCCGTGGCCGCCGCCTCCGCCTCCGCCGCCGCCGCCGCCGCCGCGACCGCCTCTGCCGTGTCACCGGCCGCAGCCGCCGCAGCCGCAGCCACCGCAGTCGCCGCTGCCGCTGCCGCCGCCGCCGCCGCCGCCGCCGCCTCAGCGCCAGGCACCAACCCGGTAGGCTTCTATCCAGGGCTGGCGAACTACTGCTACCCAGGGCCGGCTAGCCACGACTACCCGGGGCAGGTGATCACTATGGATACTTGGAATCCCTTTGGACCGATCTACGGGTGCCCCGGCCCAACAGCCACGCATGCAGCCACGCATGCAGCCACGCATGCCTACAATGAGGCCTCCGCTGCTGCCGCCGCTCCCCCGCCCGACCCATCTGCCACTCGCGCCGCCCCACCCCGCGCCGTATCGAGCGCCGCACTGCCCGCCGAAGATGGGATGGAGGAATCTCGTCTGGGTGGCAAGGAATCTCGTCTGGGAGGCGAGGAATCTCGTCTGGGAGGCGAGGAATCTCGTCTGGGAGGCGAGGAATCTCGTCTGGGAGGCAAGGAATCTCGTCTGGGAGGCAAGGAATCTCGTCTGGGTGGCGAGGAATCTCGTCTGGGAGGCGCGCCGCCGCCACCTAAGCACGCGGACCGCGACGGCGGCGATGGTGAGCGTGGCGACGGCGATGAGCGTGGCGATCAGCCTTCGAGTCGGCCGTACCGGTACGAAGCTGAAAGGCGGGACTTGCCTAATATGGATCAGCCTTCGAGTCGGCCGTACCGGTACGAGGGTGGCCGGCGAGAAGACCTTCGTGCCCCGCTGTCAAGTCAAGTCAAGCCAAGCCAACCGCCGCCGCAGCCGCCACCAGTCGGCATGAGCGAGCGCCGTATCGAGCGGCGGAGAGAGCCGCCATCACCAACCTTGCCTAATATGGACCGTGGCCGACGGGAGGAGATGCGGCGCGACGAAGATGAAAGGCAGGACTTGCCTAATATGGACCGTGGCCGACGGGAGGAGATGCGGCGCGACGACCGGCGCCGTGAGGACTACCGTGACGAACCTCGGGATGACCGGCGCCGTGAGGACTACCGTGACGAACCACATTTGCGCCCGGGAAGACCCTCGACTGACAGGCGAGACGACCGACACGACGAGCGGCACGACGAGCGGCGCGCTTGCAGATATGATGATCGACGCGACGAGCGGCGCGATGATGGTGACCGATATGATGATCGCGGTGGCGATCGGGCGGGTGGCGATCGAGGTGGCAATCGAGGTGGCAATCGAGGTGGCGACCGGGGTGGCGATCGGGGTGGCGACCGTAGGCGCGACGAGCGATACGATGACCACCGCGACGAGAGGCGCGACGACGGGCGTGACTATCGGCGCGATGAGAGGCGGAACTTGCCTAACATGGACAGGCGGGATGACCCGTACCGGTACGAGGACCGTTACGATGAGCGGCGCGAGGAGCGGCGCGATGAAGATGAGAGGCGGGACTTGCCTAATATGGACAGGCGGGATGACCCGCGTCTGACGAAACCGCCGCCACCGCCGCCTCCACCGGCGCCACCAAAGGGACCGCAGGCCAAGGCAGCCACGGGGGCTGCGTCGACTGCGCCACGGGCGGCCGCAGAAACGTCTCGGTCGGTACCGGTCTACCGGTCGGCTGTCGAGTCGCACTACGACGCCCAGGCCAACCTGAGCGTCCCGCGCGGCGCCCACATTCAGCAGCGCAAGGATGGGCCGCTCATCAAGTACAAGGAGTTCGCCAACAGTGTGAAGCGGCGCATGTTCGCAGAGTACGCACGAGGCGTGCGCTCACTCGTAGACCTTGGCTGCGGGCGCGGCGGTGACATTAGCAAATGGCGCGACGCGGGCGCCCAGCACGTACTCGCCATGGACCTGTCAGCCTCGCAGCTCGAGGACGCCCGTCGTCGCGAGAAGTCGGGACACGGCGGTGACAAGGGCGGCGGCAAGGGTGGTGGCGGCGGCAAGGGTGGCGGCGGCAAGGGTGGCGGCAAAGGCAGCGCGGGCGCCGGCGGCGATGACGAAGCCACCAAGATCGTCTGGGTTCAGGGCTCGCTCCTCGACGCACAGCTCGAAGTCAAGCTGCGCCCTATGCTGCCCGACCCTACGGCTGGCGCCGACGCCGTTGCGATCATGTTCGCGGTGCAGTTCGCCTTCGACTCCCGTGAGCATGCTGACGCCCTGCTGCGTACTATCTCGCAACTGCTCCGTCCCGGCGGCGTCTTCTTTGGCACCGCGCCCGATGGCGACGCCATCCGTGCTCAACTCGGCGCGAGCGACGAGTTCCATCTCACGCCTCCGGAGCATCCGTTTGCATTGCTGCTCCGCATGCTCCCTAAGCCAGCGCCGCCCGATGGCAGCGGCGGCGGCGGCGGCGGCGGCGGCGGCGGCGGCGACGGCGGCGGCGGCGACGGCGGCGGCGGTGGCGGCGGCGGCGACGGCGGCGACGGCGGCGGCGGTGGCGGCGGCGGCGACGGCGATGGCGGTGGCGGTGAGAGCGCGGGCTCAGCCGTCGAGTCCCTCGGTGTGAAGGGCAGGGGTGAGAAGGGCTCAGCCGTCGAGTTTGGGCAGCCTCTGATCTTTTCTCTCGAGGATACAGTCACAAACGGCACGGACGCGAGCGGCTGCATCGAGTTCCTCTGCCATCGCGCGGCGCTCACGCAGCTCGCCGCAGCTCACGATCTCCACCCGATCGAGATGTGCTCTCTGGCTGACGCGCGCAAGGCGCGTGGGCACCCTAGTGAGGCACTCTCTGAGGCAGAGCGGCAGGTGGCCTCTCTCTACTATGCCTTCGCCTATCGGAAGGGCAGCGGCAATGGACTCACCTCTGCCCTTCACACCTCTGCCCTTCACACCTCTGCCCTTCACACCTCTGCCCTTCACACCGAGGGGCTCACGTGTCTTGCCGCACCCTCGGCCGTCGCTGACGGCGCTGCCGATGGCACCAGCGCCGTGTCGGGCACCAGCGCCGTGTCGGCGGCGGCGATCGAGCGCTCGGGGTTCGTCACTCTCAAGGCTTCGGTTGACGCCGCCTCGGACGCAGCCAAAGCGATTCGCGCGGCACGCTTCGGAGGCGCGCCGTCACGAGCGCCGTCAGCTGACACGAGTGCGGCCCCCGCCGCGGCAGCGCCACGAGGTGGTGCCACGACGGCGCGAAACGCCACTACGGCGCGAAACGCCATTACGGCGCGCAGTGCCACGACGGCGCGAAGTGCCACCTCGGCCGCAGCTGGAGCGAGCCTCGCGGCTGCGCTCGCTGATGAGGGGTCCGAGCTCGCCAGTGCGAGATCGGGCCGAGATCGGGGCGAGATCGCCAGTGCGGTGACGGCGGATGAGCCCGAGGACGACGAGGAGACCCGCGAGCGTCGTGCCGAGCGTCTCATCTCCATTCGCTCCGCTGGAGGCGACGCCCGGGACGACGCCCATACGGCCAACCGCAAGCGTGCTCGCGCGCCAGGCGACGAGGGCGGCGGCGGCGGCGCCCAGCAAAGCGCGCGAGGCGACGAGGGCGGCGGCGGCGACGACGTCGTCGGCGACCTGCGGCAGAAGCTCACCGGTCGAGGTGGAAGAGGTCGTGGCGGCGGAGGCGGCGCTGGCACTGGCGCTGGCACTGGCGCTGGCAAGGACAGCAGCGGCGCCGGCGCTCCCGACCTGCGGCAGATGATCGCAAGCAAGCGGAGCAGCCACTAAGGCGCCCACGATCAACGCCCACCACAGCGCGCGAGCGGAGCAGCTAATGAGGCGCCCACCACAGCGCGCGAGCGGAGCAGCCTATAAGGCGCGGCTGAACGGCCACGATGGCAACGCCCGGGGCAACGATGGCAACGGGGAGGCAACGTACACACTCCCTCTGAGATCATCCCGAGATCGACTCGGCGACGGGGAGGCAACGTAACACATCTCCCTCTGAGATCATCCCGAGATTCGCCTCTCGGTTCGGTCAGAGCCCAGCTCTGGAGCCCAGTCCTGTTGAGAGAGCGAGTACTTCGATTCACGCGTGCGCAGGTTGTCCATCGACTCGAGCGGGCTGGACCATGGCATGGCGTGCACGCGTCGCGCGATCTCGCACCCCTCGGTTGCAGCGAGGGTGGACTCAGGTTCCACAGGGTCTCTCACGTCCGGGCCGCACTGCCAAGCCTGCGGCACGGCGGTCGGCTCCTGGTGCTCCCAGCGAGCGCTCATGCCTCATCTGAGATCTGTCAGCCTGTGCTCAAGAGAAGACTATTTTTGTCTCGCTCAGAATCTTAGGTGAAAAAAGAGGTGGAAGTGTGAAGGTGCACATCACACACATCCGCGCCGACGGTACGTCCAAGTCTGACCCATCACGACGAGCAGTGCATGCCCAGGTGGACCCAAAAGAAAATTCGTTCCTTCATCGGCTGTGTGCTATCGAGAGAGAAGTGTCACTTGCCGCGGAGGCGTCGCACCGCTCAGTAGTGGAGGGCGGGCTTGGTCATCGGGCCCGACAGGTGGTGGCGCGCGCCGAGCTGCAGCCGCTGCGCGAACTGGGTGATCGCCGACGCCTCGCGGCCGTGCCACATATCGGGATGCTGGAGCTTGCCGCACGCGGCCTTGTAGGCCTTGAGATCGAGGCCCCAGCCGATATCGGACATGACGGTGGGCGGGAGCACGTACTTCTCCTCCGGGTGGTACTGCGAGCGGGAGTGTTTGTGGTGCGCCTCGCGCAGCTGATTCGCCGATCGGAACGACGCCGAGCGCGATGGGTGGATCGAGTCGTATGGCGACCAGATGGGTAGGAAGTGGTTCTCACATTGGGAGGCGCGGTGCGAGCCGTCGAGCGTCGCGTCGCGGAGCGTCGGGACGCGCTCAAGCAGGTCGAGGGGCTCGACCGGCAAGTTGAGGCTCGCGCCGATTTTGGTGGACGAGACTTCCAGGGACCTCGGGTCATACCCGAGCGCGATGGTGGTGCCCTCCTGATCGGGTGCTACGCCCACGTGCGCGTACTTTTTGGCGATAAAGTCGGCGGCAGGGGAGTTGTAGCTGCGGGCCTCGCGGGCCATGCGCGTCTGCGTCTCAATCGCGTCCAGGTACGCCGCGCGGGTCTCCGACTTGGACTTTTGGTACGAGGAGTCCAGCGGCGTCGAGGCGACTGGAAGGTAGTCGGGCTTGGGGCCCATCTGCGCGGCGATCCAGTTGGAGGTCTGCATCACCGCCTTGCGCGCCTCGCGGTCCTTGTACATCTCACCCGGCGTCTTCAGGCCATCCATGCCAGCCGTGTACGGCATGGGAAAAACTCACGCGCAACAGACGCTTTGAGTTTTTTTCACAGACTCAACTTCGAGCCGCTGTGAGTTGTTTCGGAATCTCGAATATTAGGAGCTCCCAGCGTCCAGCCTCTGCAGAAATCATCCTTCAAGTTGAAGCTCTACATGTACAAGTTCTTGATTACCCTCGTCATTTGTGTCGAGGCTATTAAATGGCCGCTATGTCTAGTCAAGTGGTCGCGCGCTCGCTGGTGATGGCCGATGCTCGAGCCCACAGCGCTTAGACACCTGTCGGCCTTGCTCCCTCGTCACTCATACGTCTCGTGATCTCGAATCCTACCGTCGTAGGGCGTGATGTTCGAGCCGCCCACGCTGACGCTCGTCTACTCTGTGGACGGCAAGCTGCGCAAGCGGACCATGCCTGTGCGCAAGCTGCATGGCGACTCCGATCCTGTGAAAATCGCGACCGCTCTCGCAGCGGCGCATCCGAGCCTTCTCGCGCCGCACATAGTCTCGGCCGCGCAGCTCGAGCGCCTCGTTCGACGGCTGATCGAGCACCGGCGCAAGCAGGTCCAGGAAGAGGACGAGCGCGAGCGCGAGCGGCAGCGCGAGCAGATGCCGCCGCAGTTCAGCGGCAACGGCAGCAGCGGCGGCGGCACGAATCGCACCATCGCCGCCGTCGATGACGCCGATGCTCCGGCGCCGTCGGCCTCGACGGCGGCAGCGGAGCCGCCAACGGCCAAGCCGCCAACGGCCAGTATGGCTGCTGGTACCTCGGACTCTGGCGACACGCCATCGGCTGCGCCGGCCGCCTCCGAGACCCCCCGCCCGCTGCAGTCGCTCTCCAAGCCCGGCTCCGCGCCGCTGCCACGGCTGCAGCCGCTCGCCGTGCCGCAGCCGCAGCCGCCGCCGCAGCCGCCGCCGCCGCCGCCGCCGCAGCCGCAGCCGCCGCTGTCGTCGGGCTTCGATGAGGCGGAGGAGTTGGAGGAGGTTGAGGACTTTGAGGATGACTTTGAGGAAGAGACATCCCCCGCGTCCTCGCCGCCCAGCCGAAGCGCCGTGTCGAGCAGTGCCAAGCCGCCGCCCATCTCGGGTAGCGCCGTCTTGAGCAGCGCCAAGCCGCCGTCCACCCTCTCAAGTGGGCCGCCTCCCGAACGAGCTTCGTTCGGCACGAAATCATTCGGGACTGCCGCCGCGACGGCTGCCTCTGCCGCCGCGACGGCTGCCTTGAGTCCGTCGGCGCGAAAGGTGACGACCGTGACGCCGCCCAGCCCACAAAGCTCGCTCAAGTCGACGCTGCAGGCGTACGAGGAGGACCTCTCCTCGTCTGCAGGCGAGGGTTCCCCACAGGAGGAGACCAGAGCCGCGTGCATGCAAGGCGCGTCCGCGGCCGCCACTGGCAGTCTCGGGCGGCCTCTCGGGCGGCCGGGCGCGACGGCGGCGGCGGCGGCGGCGGCGACCGATGACGTCGACGACATGGACGACGTGGACGACGACGACGTGGACGCGCTGCTGGATGACTTGATGGATGAGAGCGACAATGTGAAGCCCAAGCCCAAGCCGAGCAGCACGCAGCCGGTGGTGGCATCAGGTTCGTCAAATTCGTCAGGTTCGTCAGCGCCGCCGGTGGTTACGTCGCGCATCCCGCGCCTTGATGCGGCGGCGAACGGGCACCGCACAGTGCCGCCGCCGGCGGCGCCCAACACGACGCCTCCCAGCAGCAGCGGCGGCGGCGCCACGGGCGCTGCGGCAGACGAGCCGACGGCCGTTGCCAAAGTAGGCGCCCTTCTCGCGCAGCTGGGCGGCGACGGCGGCGACCTGCAGTCCGTGAGCGAAGAGGCGCTACTAAGGGCGAAGCAGGCGATGGAGGCGACCTTTGAATCGAATCGGCTCCGACCGGGCGACCCTGGCTACGTGCACGACAAGCGGGTGCGTGTTATTCTCTCGCTTTCCCTCACCCCCCACCTGCCTCTGCCCTTCTTCTCCCTCTCATCGCCTTCCTTTATTTGGCAGGTCGAGCCTCCCACAGAGGTGGAGGCGAACGCTTGGGACGACGAGCTTGAGGACTTTGAGTCGGAGGAGGAGGACGACCCATTTAAGGCCGCACTGCTCGGGCTGTGAACCGCGAGGTGTGAGCGCCTCTCCTCTTGACAAAGACGTGCCAGTTGGTTGTTCATGTTCATGCGCTGTGTGTGCGAGAGAGATGCCCATGCCCATGCGCAATGGCCCGTGCGGCATTGCCAAAGGCCATTGCCAAAGGCCATTGCCGCCGCATGAGGATGAGCATATTGCCGCCGAATGGGCAATTGGGCAAATGTGATCCCAGTTGCATCCCTTAGATCGCGCGCCGCGGGGTGCCGGGGGCTGGGGGGGGGATGCTGCGCCGATCGAGCTCGCAACGTGCAACGGATTGTCTCCGGCGGCCAAGTGACTCCACCGTCTCCACAGTTGTCAGCGCAGTTGAACTTCGGAGTTTCGCGACGAGAGGCGGCGCTGCTTAGGTAGATCATACCGATGAATGCTGTACTAGTTCGGTTCCGTGCGGGGATGCGGGATCCGGGGAATCCGCGAGTGCGACGGGAATGCGCAATGCCAGAGCAAGTCTTTCAAAGAGAGTCATCGCGGCGCGCGGTCATACACATATTTCGGCTCGCTCATAACGGCACCGCGGTGCACATACACGATAACTGTGTAGTAAGTCAACACCGCCGAGTCGCAAACCTTTTACGTTTAACGTCTCACCGGTTGCAAGCTCTCTCAGGCCGGCCCGCATCAGCGCACAGCACCAGGGGCGCACGCCACCGCCTGTGCAGGGAGAGCACAGCGCATCAAGCCGACCGCCGCGCGGATGCTCGCTTCGCGCCATTTCTCAGCGCCGCCGCTCGCGCTTGCTGGCCCCTCGAGGTGCGCCAGGAGCGACGCGGCGAGTGCGGCGATGATCGGCGGGCAGACCGCATTCCCGATCATGCGATACGCCGCACGCCGTCGTGCCGCCTCACTGACGAAACTTGGCGGCGGAGGGAAAGCGGTGCCTTCATCGGCGCGCGGCCCTCTGAGAGGGTCAGCCGGCGGGAGCGTGGAGTCAGCCGGCGGGAGCGTGAAGTCAGCCGGCGGGAGCGTGAATGCCTCGGGGAAGGCCATGATCCGAAGGCATTCTCGGACCGTGAGGAGCCGTGGGAGGCGAGGAGCAGTTTGGGGTCGCAGCTGAGAAGCGCCTGCACTCACGTCGTGCCCATAATGAGAGACAATCGGGGCTGCCTTTTGGTCATCCCAGAGGAGGACGGAATGCAGACCGCGCTTGCTACACGCGGAGCGAAGCCCCTCAAATTGGCGCGACGAGAGTGTGCCTGCCTCCATATCTGACTCCGACACGTCCCCGAAGACGACATTCAGCTCGGGCAGTCGAGGGAACTCGAAGCCATCGAACACAAAGTCATCCGTCGCAGCCTCCGGCGTCGTGTTGGGCGACGGTCCCATCGCGTGCTCAAGATGGCGCTGCTCACGGATGCCCACAAAATAGAGTCGCCGCCGACGCTGCGGTGTGACGGGCGCCGAACTCACCACCTCCCATCGGACGGCGTAACCGACGGCACGCAGCGCGCTCACCACCGCCGTCAGGCTGCTCCCTCCTTCGCTAGTGAGCAGGCCTGGAACATTCTCGAGCAGAAAGGCGCGGGGGCGCGCCTCGCGCAGGAAGCGCTCGATCTGACGAAAGAGCTGCCCCTTGGGATCGGCCAGCCCCGGCTGCAGACCCAGCGCGGAGAAGGGCTGGCATGGGAAGCCTCCGACCAATAGGTCAACGCCTTGAAATGGAGCGAAGTCGAGCTGGTGCACATCTCCGGCGATGAGATTGGCGTCCTCGCCAAAGTTGTGCACGTACGCCTGGCAGCACGCGGGGTCCCACTCGCTGGCGAGGACGCACCGCCCACCAATGGCTTCCAATCCGATGCGAAAGCCGCCGATGCCAGCGAAGAGCTCGCAAAAGGAGAACTGTTGCTCGTCGCCCACGCCGGCAAGGTGACGGACGTGCTCGAGCGCCGCAGCTAGCGTCCTGCACGCGCTCACAGGTAGCGGCGCAAGCGCGTGCGAGGAGCTGAACGGTCGCTCCGGCTGCGGATGCATGCAGCGACGCACTCTATTCGCATCGCATGAGCACAGACTGTGCATAAGCGCGCAGCGTTCCGATCTGTGCTCATTGGACTTGAGTGCAGAGGCACCATTTTGAGTGAGCCAGATCAAGCGTGTGTCCTTCGAGTCACTGCGCCAAACCACGGAGCCAAGCCTGTTCCCTCGGTGCCAGCGCCGTGGCGTCCACGAGTGAGCGGCAAGAAACTCCAAGACTTGCTGCACTGAACCGCATGGCACTTCAAGAACCCATTGCAGTCCATCATGCAGCGATTCTACGTCCGCTATCTCATCAAGGGAAGCGTGCTTGCCCATCGCGTCTCTAGCGGTGCCAGCGTCGGCGGCAGCTAACGTCCGAGGCCGGAGAGATGATCCGGCTGTCAGACCGCTTATGACGGCAGGCAGGCGCTCTTGGGACCTGACATCGTTTGTTCGGATCATTTCGGATCGTGTGAAATTGCATGTTCGGCTCGTGAAGACCGAGACGACTCTCATTCGTCCGTCAATTCACAACACACCAACACGTACGAACGAAATCGCGCACACGTGAAGAACAACACCTCGTATGTGCGCACACTGACCGCTAGCACAAGTCGCCACACACCGGGTCAACCCCGGGGGTCTGCGACCCGTGCAACCACCTCGCCTGGTTGGCGTGTGGACCGTGCCGGACACACATACAACACACGTACAGGTGCAACGTGACCTGGCCTGGCAACCGTTTCACACATAAAGGTGTGAAACTACAGAAGAACAGAACCCAACTGCAGAGCGTCGGCTACAGCCAGGAGACCACGCCGCTGCTGTGCCATCGACCATCGACCCGGCCGCTGCTATCCAAGCCATCGCTCCTGCCGTGTTCAGAAGTTGTACTGGCAGGTACTGGCATGCGCTGAGTTGCCGACCGCCCGGATGCCGCCCGGCCCATTGTAGTCGGCTAAGCAGAGCCAGCAGAACTCCGCGCCGCAGCCTCCCGCCTCCTTGCGGCACGTGATGTGGTCGCACCCTCCGCTCTTCTCGATGCCGTGCTGGCACTTGGGGCATCGTTTCACCGCCGACGAGTTGACATACTGAAGCAGCCCCACTTCTTCCGACTCTCTGGCCGCGGCATCGTACTCTTCGCAGGACTGGCCCTCGTGGAGCGGGCAGTTGTGGTGTAGGCACGTCTGGTGGCGGCATGAGGAGCAACGCATCCACATGCCGCGCAGCCCGCCTGGCACAGCCTTGCCAGCTCCGGCGCCCGGAGTCTCCTGCCCGGAGCCGCATTCAGGATGGGCGCACCACATGAAGTCTGGCATCTGCTGAAGGCAGCGCCGCATCGCCTGCATGCGTAGCATGCGTCGCACGTGAGGAGCACGAAGAAGGGAACGGAGTTGCATGCAGGCGGACAGGGCGGGGGGCATGCAGGGCATGCGGGGTGCGCAGATGCGGGGTGTGCGGGGGAGAGGAGTCGGCAGCGCACCAGCAGGTCGAAGCGTTCGAAGTGCTCCGATGTCGCGAAGTGCTGGATGTCCGCGTGGGTGAGCAAGGCCGCGCACTCATTGTGCGGGCAGCGGATCTCAGAGTTGCCCTTCTGGTTCACTTCGGCTTCTATGTGGCGTCGCGTGCATGAAAAGCAAATGCGGCGCGGGTGCTTGCAGCCCGGAGTGATGGATCGAGCGCGCCACTCAGTGCGCATATGCACGTCTGCATCCTCAGCGCAGATTTCGCAGGTCGCGCCGTCACTCGTCGCAGCTAGGATGTCAACCATCCGATGGAGCTTCATCCGACGCGCCAAGTCGAGGGCCGTGCCTCGGTACTCACCACTCCGTCCGACAATGCTCACGTCGGCGCCCTTGGAGATGAGGATTTGGACGCACTCCACATTACCGCTTTTGACGGCCTTCATGAGCGGCGTGCTGCCGTCCTCGTCCTTCACGTCGACGTCCTCCTTGGAGAACGCGCGGTTCGCGAGGAGCTTCTCAAGCTCATCCTTGTCACCGGAGAGAGCCACTGAGTGGATGCCACTAGGGATGCCATTAGAAACCCGCACCTCCTGCCATGCGAAACTCTGATCCCACCCGTCGGGCTTCACCTTCAGCGGCTCTACGGAGACCACTGTGCCGACCTTCCAGTCCTCGCCGTGGTCGCGGCACTCGACGCGCTCATCGAGCTTGAACACTCCCGGCATGGTCTGAGGATATTCCGAGCGAGTTCGAGCACTGAGCTCGCTTTCTTTTTATAGAGCGTGAACGTTTCATTTCCGCGGAGGCAGGACGGGCGTGGTTTCTTTCTAACAAGCCTCTTAGAGCAAAAACACACAACAAAGCAGCGGGTGTGCAAACACCCTGATGATCGTAGAGGGCAACGGAGCGACATTTACTTCGCCATGCGCTGCTTGCGGAGCTCGTCGTCGATCATCGCGCGCTTGACCTTCGCACGCTTCATAGTCCCTGCGAACGAGGCCGGGTCAGGGGACGGTCAGCGTCGAGCCAGACGAAGGATGCCTACAACAGTCGTGCGGTCTCGCAGCAGTTGCATGAATCGTGAGGCCGGCGATCTGATCCAGACGGTCGTTCCAGACACGCACGCACAGCGAGCAAAGCGCTCGATGCCGCTTGTTCGGTGTAGCCGTCCGGATGGGGACGCCGCCACCTCCTCCTCCGCACGCCGCCGACGTACGCACGCCGCCGACGTGACGCTCGCCGTCTGCATCCCGTCTGCACAATACCGGCGGCCTGGTCGTCGCCGCAATCGCGTCCATCGCCTTGCATTGGCGTCGCGAGCTGGCGTACCGTCTACGTGCCGCGAGCACGCCCGTGGCTCCGAGAGCCCGCGGCGCGCAGGGGCAGGGAGGCGCGCGAATGGGGATGAGGCACGCACCAAGCTTGTGTTTCAGCAGCTTCATCGCGCGCTTGTCCCTTCCGACCTTCATCAACTCCATGCACCGCTTCTCATACGGCGAGAAGCCCACCACCTCCCGAACGACCTCCTTCACGAAGGCCACGCGCTTGTTCAGCTTGCCCTTGCGGTACGACGGCTTCGGCTTCATGATCAGCTTTGTGGTAATCTTACCGCGGTTCGCGTTCTCAGCGACCATGCCAAATGCGATGCCGGTCTTGGTGTCCGTCTTGGCGGACTTGCCCGGGTGGCCGGTGGTGCCAGCAAAGCGCGTGGGAGCCGACATGGCTGCTGCGAACGGACAGGGCAGGCAGGACGAGGTGAGTCCACGCTCGGAAATGGCAACCTCAGAGCATTTGGCCTGTGCCGACGGTAGCCGAGGTCCTCAGCGGCCTGACTTGGCCGGCCAGAGCAGTACAGGCTAGCCGCACTGCAGACCATGCCGTTAGGCGTGTTCTCCTGCCATCTCACAGGGCGCATGGCAGGCGGCCAAGCGCGACATTGCACAGCATCCAAGACTCACTCTGTGTTCAGGCAGTCGACGTCGTGCCCCTTGGCGAGCCTACAAGTTTTTCCCCACAGCACGCATAGCACTTTACGGGAACGTGCGTTGTCCTGGGCGGGGGCACGATATCGTGAAATCCCACGATATCGTGGGCGCGCCCACGATATCGTGCCGGCACGATATCGTGAGCCCGCCCACGATATTGCTACGCGAG
>ENA-UOUZ01001249-UOUZ01001249.1-mixed-culture-metagenome-genome-assembly--contig:-NODE-1249-length-16988-cov-138.780842_pt1 | contig 16988 bp, 20 predicted proteins | sample MGYA00238154_ERZ761575 | MGnify/ENA primary metagenome ERZ761575 (study PRJEB28896, sample SAMN07631632) | mixed culture metagenome | isolation source: Freshwater growth medium | place: USA...
CTCCGCTTGCCCTGGAAGACAACTAATCTAGCGCTTACGCGCTAGAAACCACCGGAGCCTTTATCCATAGGGCTGTGAACCGCGTGCGCACAGAAGAATTTTTCGCTTTTTGGCTAACCTGTCGTGGGCCGTGCCTCACACCGCACGGAATTTCAGAGACAGAGTGTCTCCGATACAAGTACTCGTCCTTAACTCGTCCTAAGTATATACACCGGTCGACGACAGGACGTACATCGTCAGCATGCAGTGCTCGGACACTCCCACATGGACACGACTCCCAACGTACGTGGCTCAGAACGAGATTTAGAGCGAGCGAGGCAAGCATCAGATGAGAGATGTGCACATGTACAGTACGGTGTGGGGATCAAGGGCACGACGCATGCGGTCGAGCCGCCACGCGGGCGCTCACAAACCATGCGACCGCCTGTCATCGTCGTCGTCGTCGTCGACCGCCGACGCGAGGCGCGGCGCGCTCGCTCCCAGGTCGTCTAAGCCCAAGCCGTCGTCCTCTTCTGCTTGGCCGTACGGCGTGTACTTCTTCCCGCTCGCGATCTGCATCTGACGGCGCTGGCGCCGCAGGTAGCAGCAGCAGACCATGGCGGCCACGGCACCGACGAGCCCGACGAGCATCCCGAGCATGAGGGCGCGCTGCACGAAGCCTCCCTGATCCGCAATGAGCTCTGCGAGCTTCATCGACTTCACGGCGTCCGCCGTGCCCGCTACGCCGTCGAGGCCGATCTCGAGCATATGCTGCAGCAGGTCGCCGCAATCGCCCTCGTCCCACAGGCACGTGGCCGAGTTGCACCCTAGCTCGTCGTCGCACCTGCCGTTGTGCCCGAGGCCGGTGCACACGTGTGGGCAAGGGGCGGGAGGTGGGTGCTCCGGCGAGGGCGAGGGCGGCGGGGGCGGCGGGGGCGGCGGCCCGTGCGGCACTGGCGGCGAGGGCGACGGCGGCGGCGGCGCGTAGCACGAGCGCTCGCTCGGCTCGCCAACTTCACAAGCTTCTCTGCGCACGTTGTCGTCCGTCGTATAGCACCAGGCGCCCTCTTGCCCGTCAGGATTGCGGCAGTAGTTGTGGCCGCCCAGGCCGGCGCGCGGATAGCGCGCATGCGTCTCCGTGTGCTGGTGCGGCACCTGGTCGCTCCAGTGTTGACAGGTGCGCCCGCTGCGCGTGCGCTGGACCATGCCGCGGTAGTCGGCCGCATCCGACCGCTGGAAGCACTCGGTGTGCCCACGGAAGCAATCGGCGCCGTCGAAGCCGCAGCTCTCTGTGTTGCATGCCTCGTCGCACTCGCCGTCGTCGATGAGCGAGGGCATGCAGTAGTCGGCGCACGCCGTCTGCCCCCTGTCGAGGCAGTCGCGCTTATCCCAGTGGCATTTGGCGTTGAAGCAATCGCTATCGCAGTAGCCGTCGCCGATCCAGGATGGCTTGCAGTCGGCCCGGCAGCCAGTCGCGTCATGGGCACAGTCGTCGCGGTCGTCGTAGCACGTGGCGGTGCGGCACTGCGGGTTGCACACGCCGTCGCCGATGCTCTGCCACTCGCACCCGAGCGCACATAGCAGCGACGCGTTGCGCGTACCCGATCGGAAAGTGGACTCAGTGGCCGTGAGCACGCCGATCTCGAAATCGCTCGTCTCTTCAGCGAGCACACCAAAGTGGACGGTGCAGCTCGCGTGCGTGCCGGCCGCGCCGCAGAAGAAGTCGGAGTAGCGCCCGATCTCGAAGACGTGCACTCCCACCTCGTCGAGCGCAAACGTGTAGTTGGCGCCACTAGGCAGGCGCACGTCGAAGGAGACGAAGAGGTCTGGATCGCCCGTGAGCGGTACCACCACTGCTTTGAGGAAGTACACGTCTGCCGGCACCGGCGCCTCGAAAAAGGCCATCCGCGACTCTTGCACAAAGGAGCGAACGAATGTGTTGAGCGGCAGCGCCGTCACGTTCGGATGCATCGGCTGGGGCGGCGTGCTGTTACACGGGCGCGTCGAGGGCGGCGGCACATCGCAGTACTCCCAGATCGGATCATCGGCCATCGTGTAGCACCACGGGCCCACGTCGCCGTCGGGGTTGCGGCACGACTTGTGGCCGCCGAGGCCCGCCGACGGGTAATAGTTGTGCGTCTTCGAGTGCTGATGCGGGAACTGGTGAGACCAGAGCTGGCACGGCAGGCCACTGCGCGTGGTCTGCACCGTGCCGCGATAGTCGCGGCCCGTAGTGTCCACGTAGCACTCGCCGAAGTCGGCAAAGCAGTCGCCGTCGTCAAAGTTGCACTCGCGCACGTTGCAAGTTTCATCGCACTCGCCATCGCCACGCCACGGCGTGTCACACCCAGGACTGCAGCCTTCGAGCGCAAACTTGCCAAACGTGTCCTCGTAGCTGTAGCCCTTTGACGTGTTGGTTGCGCTCAAGGAATCTCGCATCGAAGTCTCGCCCGATTGTGCCCGCGCCAACTTCAAGCAGGCGATCATGGCGAGGCGCCGCATGAGAGAGGGTCGATTGCGAGCGCCATCAAGCGAAAAAGGGCGACAATCGTAAGGGGTTAAGGAGGCCCTCCAGCAGTATACTAATCTCGTTATTCTCTAAACTACATGTATCGTCTCACACATGAAAGCATGAGTTCGATCGTCTCACAGATGAAAGGAGCAGTTCAAATCGTCTCACACCCGAAGTTCTCTCTTTGGAGAAAACATGTGGTGCGTTGCAAATGAATTCGAACACACCTCCTCTCTCAGCTGATGGGCAAGCTCGCCCGCTACGAAGATGACTTCCCGCGCTCCAAGGGCGTCAAGGGAGTGCGCGCCGACTCGATGAGCATGCAGTTGCCCGAGCACGCCCTGCATGCAGCCGGTGTGACAGACACGGTGGCCGGCCTCATCAAGGCCGGCCCCGATAAGAAGCGCGCGATGGATTCGTGGACGCCTTCGAGGCAGATCTGCGTGTGGCAGGTGGTCGAGGGCCTCGCGCGGCACGTGCCACAGGCGTCACTCCTCTTCGTCGAGATGAAAGCAGACGTCGCCGTCAAGAATGAACTCCTCGAGCACCTCGGCGGCGGCCGCGCCAAGCAAGCATGGAAACGCCCCAAAACGCGACTGGTCGCTCAACTCATCGCAACGGTCGAGGCTCTCGGGCGCCACTCGACCGTGGCGCGGCGCACGCTGTTCGCTCTGCCACCGTCGTACGGGAACGTCCTCGGGGATGAGTACTCAAGTATGACGAGGAGAAGTGCGCGCTGCTGCTGCACGTGCTGCCCCTTATCAACGGTAACGACCGGCTCGATGCGGTGATGCTCACGGAGTGCCTGCACCTGCTCGGCTCGCTCGTCCTCACGGGCAACGGGTTCATGCTCAACGCGCTCTATAAGATCCTCTTCGAGAAGGTGAGAGCAGCCCAGAAGCCTGAGGCGGCGGACGAAACCTGATTCCCAATGGATTCCCACTGACGAACCCTTGGTCCCGCGGACGAAACCTGATTCCCACTGGATTCCCAATGACGAACCCTTGGTCCCGCGGACGAAACCTGATTCCCACTGCTACCCACTCATGGTCGACGCTCGGCTTCGCGCAGGGCATGCTGATGCTCCGGCTCGCGCAGCCCTCGTCCCAGGGCGGAGTGCTCGATAAGGTTGCGGCGCGGGCGGCCCAGTGGGCGTTGGCCACCAAGTGCGAGCGCGGCTCCGCCACCGAGGAGGAGCGCATGGCTCACGACGAGCTCGTCCGAGATTTGGAGCTCGGTCTATCTCGCCAGCACTGCGGCATGAGCGTTGAGACGGTCGATGACGGCGCCGTGCTTCAGATGCTCCGAGCTCTCGTGCGCGTGATGACCGCATTCGCCCAGCGCGCGAGGACTACCAGCAGTCCAAGGACCGTTACCTGCGCGGCGAGGGAGCTCAACCAGACGACCGCCTTGAGATCGCATCTCGCGTGACCGAGCTCTTCGACGAGAACTCGCGCGACAAGATCATCTTTGGGATGCTGAGCAACACGAATGACGCGCTGTGCATCGAGGCGATGCAGTGCCTTGCGACGGTGCCAACTGAGAGCCTCGAGGCTGACGAAGTTCAGGTGCTCGTCGAGTTCGTGCACGAGAAGATGCAAACTCACCAGATGTACGTGGGACGCAATGAGGAGATGCTGATGCATGCCTTCGGCTGCTTTGCGCGCGTCGTGCGCGTGCCCGACATCAAGGACGTGGACAAGAAGGGCAAGAAGGGCAAAGTGGCCAAATCGACAGGCACGGCTTTCCGAGAGAAGAATGGCGATCTCGTGCAAGTCGCGATCTCGCTCCTCGTGGACAATACTAAACGCGAGATTCCACAGTCGGCCAGTGCCGAGCGCGCCCAAAAGGCACTGCTCTCGACGGCGATCACACACATTTTGCAGCCGTGCTCGGGCCCGATCAAGGCGCGGCTGCTCAACAGGCTTGCTGAGCTGCTCGAGCCGGCAGGGGGCGTGGGCGATGCCGCGAGCGAACAGCTCTTTTCGTCGGAGACAGAGGAGCCGACGGCAGGGCGCCCAGAGAGTGCGGAGGCGAAGCGCAAGCGCATGCAAGGCCACGTGTCCTTCTTGCGCCGGAACGGCGTCGATCTCGTGCTCACGCAGCTCGAGAAAACCGGGGGTCGGGCGACGCGTTTGCGGGCGGCGACGCCGATGGCTTCGGATCGGACGAGCTGCTGCCACCGGACGCCTCCTCCGATCGCACGCAGCGCTCGAGTTGCGCGTTGCTCAGCTTCGTGCAGTTTGAAAACAATTGGAAAGAGGCTGGGCTCGCCGACGTGGAGAAAGAGGACGACATTGTCCCCACCAAGGAGCAGCAGCGGAAGGACATCGAGGCGGGCGTCGACTGGCACAACGTGGGCATCGGCTCCCTCTTCACTGAGAAACTGCATCTGATGGCCGACCAAGGCGAGGACACCGGTGCCAGCGCAAATTCCTTTGGCGGTAGCAAGGGTGGCGTCCTCACCGTCAAGAGCCTTAGCGGCATGGAGAGTGACAATGAGAGGCTCGGGGCCGAGCAGCAGAAGAATGTCGAGGATTCCATCTCGGCAACCTTTCGCGTGCTCAGTGCATGCGTGCGCTACGGCTCACCCGAGACCAAATTAGGGTTCCTCAAGCGCTTTTCGCAGCTGTCGATGCAGCAAGACGTGCTCAAGCTCGCGGGCTATGCGTCCATCTTCACACCTAAATCACGGAGCTCCGCGACCGCCGGTGTGAAGGAGACGGACGTGGCGCTGCGCTTCGTCACGATGTGGAACGCGGTGTTGCATGCGATGGATGAGGAGCACATGATCACGGTCGAGCAGCTGCCGTTGCTCGAGACGCTTGCGGCGCTGCTCCCTCGACTGCTCGACCCACTGGCCGTCAAGATGGGCAGCCTGCTCGACCTGTGGCGCCGTACCGGTAAGCACGACGGGTTCTCCGCGGCCAACCAGGAGCTGCTCAACAAGACGATGCTCTCGACCGAGCCCCCGTCGTACACCAAGATGCTCAGCGCCTTGCACGGCGTCTCTGGCCTGTACTCACGCATGTTGAGGCGCTCAACTTCTCGAAGTAGCATATGGTCGCGAAGGAGCTCGCTCTCCGCAGCTTGCTCCCCCTCTCGCATGCCGACAGCCAGAGGCTGTGCGAATACTCCGTCGACGACGGCGTACCCAATGGCGGCCGGAACGGCCACGGCCACACCGACGAGCACGGCGGCCACGGGCGCCAGCCGAGCAGCCCGGCAGCTGCGGCGATGGCCAAGGGAGCCCAGGGCTCGGCTCTGCTCGCCTTCCTCTCCGCTCTCTTCTTCGATGTGGTGCTGCGCCTCGCGGAGGGATGGCACGCGGGGGGGAGCAGCGTCGGCCGGTCGGACGTTGATAAGCTGACGCGGCAGGACGCGATGAACTCCATCAAGGTACTGCTCGCCGCCTTTTGCGTCATTGATGAGGAGCGCCGTTTTGAGCTCGGCTGGAGGCGCGATTGGGGCTTCACGCTGCCCCCGCGCTCATGTCGGCGATCAAGTCCATCACGGCCGAGGAGCTCTACAAGCGCGCCCTCTTTCCGTTCCTCACGAAGACCGCGTTTGTGCTCGAGCCCGACGGCGAGAGGATCCTCGAGGCCACCTGGATGGTGCAAGAGCTGCCGCGGCGCATGCGCGCGCCCTCGGTGTTGCTGGTTGGTCAGGGCTTGCTGGTAGTCACCAACCGCGCCATCTACTTGCTCGAGCCGACCACCGCGGCCGTGTGCAACGTGTGCGAGCCCTGGAAGCTGTGCCCGGCCGGGCCAAGGCTCATGCTGCGCGTGCCCTTTTACAGGCTCAAGAAGATCGTGCTCGACTTTGCGACCAAGTACCAGTGTGGCCAACGCATGAAGCTCGTGTGCATGCAGGCGGCCGACGAGGCACGAGCGCGCACTCCGGCCGCGACCGATGGCGGCTTCTTCGGCTTCTGTCGCTCGTGCATGGGCGGGCCGCTGCCGCCCGAATCTCCGGGTGGATCTCCGGATGGCAGCCCCAAAAAGCCGTTACGGCCCAAACCAGCCAACGTCGAGCTGCAGTTCTCGACGCTGCACGTGGGGGTCGTCGAGCGGCTCACGCGCACCATCCGCCGAATGATGGAGTCGCGCCCGATCGAGGTGGTGCGCGACATGAGCCAGCTGCGCGCGCTCGAAGGCCTTTGATACCACACGAAGGACTTTGAGGCCGAGACGGGAGGCGAGGACGGCAAGGATGGTGACTCGTCGTCGTTGCCATCATCGCGCAGTGGCAGCACGACCGCCTCGGCCGCGCGTCAGGACTCGGCGGCACTCGAGGGTGACCATGTCATCCTCAGAAAGCACACTCAGATCACCTACGACCAAGCACACTCTGATCACCTACGACCAAGGCGCCGACACGCCTATGCTTCACCAATCCCTCTCGCTCCTCCCCACAAACCCTTTGCGCCTCGAAGAGCTCAGCGTGCCCGAGCTGCATGCCCTGCTCGCTCAGCTGCTCCTGGGCTCGTCTGCAGCCGGGTTCGTCACCTCCGCAGTTGCCGGGTTCGTCAGCTCGTCAGCAGCCGGGTTCGTCAGCTCCGTATCCGATGCGTACTCAAATCCCTTCGCGTCACTCGCTCGCTTCACGGGCGCGGCTGGCTACCTCGAGGGGTTGCTTTTGCTCGAGGCTGCTGGCGCCTCTGAGCGCCTCTGATGGCACGCCTCTGAGTGCACCACTGAGTGCCTCCGATTGCATCCCATGGCCCTCTGCTCTCTGCTCTGCTCTCTGCTCTCTGGCTCTCCTCGCGGCTCATGCTCGCGCTCTCTACTGACCGGTCGTCGGAGAGTTCATTTTGTCGAATCGGTCTTTGCACCAGGCCAATTGCGCAGCTGCGGTCTTTTGTCTATCGAATCCTATCCGGCACACTTGATTGCTGCGCGGCTTTTCGGTCCGTGTACTTATGCATCCGCCGGGGCAGAGACTCTCTTCAGAATGCCGAGCACGGCCAGTCCGATCTCTGCCGTGAATTGCCCGGTTCTTTCGGAGATCCTCTCCTGTGCATCGGCTGCAACGAGCATTCAGACGACAACCGGTTGTCGCCCCTGGGCAATGGTCGCGCAGCCGTGCTTCCGGCAACACGCGGCAGCGTTTGCACATCCTACCGAAGCTTCCCAAAGGCCCGAGGCAAGAGGGGAAAGCGTGCGCGGCAGCTTGCACACAGCGTAGGCGCTCGCGCGCTGCGTGGGCGTAGCGCTCGCCGGCCGCCATCTGCTCCCGCACCAGGGCGCCGGCGCTCGGCATCTCGCCGCCTTGGCCAAACCACCAGAAGCTGTGCGAGGTGACCTTGGACGCGCGCTCCTCCCACTGCGACGCCCAGGTCGGCGGCATCTCGCCGTCGAGCATGACTCCTCCCTCCTCGAAGATGGGCTTGAGCTTCAGGTAACAGAAGGCCATCTGCGGGCGGGGCTTGTCCAACAACAACCAGCGCACCAGCTCCATCACCGCCGCGTTCGGACGCGCGGTCGATGTGCTCTGCGTGCCCAGGAGGAAGCGCTCCTCCTTGCACATCTTCGCCGCGAGCTGCGCGTCGCCGGACGCGTCGGGTGGCACGAGCGCGAGGGCGGTTGGGCGTCGCCGCCGCGCCACGTCCAGCCACTTCCGAAATGTCTCCGGTTGAGTGGCTTCTAACCACGCGATCGGCACCTCGGAGGCGAAGAGCTTCTCGGCGTCTCTCATCCATTCGACGAGGGTCTCTTGCGGGACCTGGAGGACGCAGGCTGCCGCAAGCGCTGCCCCGCCCGACCTCGCCTTGGGACAGTCTTTGAGGACCGTCTCTTGGCAGAAAATTAGGACCTCCAAGCCATGTGGCGTCATCTCTGGCTGGATCATCCGGCAGAACTGGCGGATTCTGCGATCAGGATCTGCCTCCATCCATGGAGCTGGCGCCAATGATGACCCGCTGGCCCAGGGGATGGAGAACATTGTCCCGGTAGCCTCCTCATCGCAATCGAACGTGATTGCCGCTTCCCAGCTCGATCCCGCCGTCATCTTTTTGCTGCTGCTGCTGCTGAGCGCCACCGCCGACCCGCCCTCGACACCGCCGTCATGCGACGGTGTCGAGGGCAGTTTTGCGTCCCCTGGTGGGGGCGACGCGCCATTCGGCGCGTCGGTGTCCAGGTCGACGACGTCGTCGCAGAGGGCGAGCGGCCCACCTGTTGGGGCGAGCGGCGGCGCAACGGCAGCGCCGGCCACGCCGCCGAGCGCGGCGGCGCACGGCACGCCAAAAGGCAAGGCGATGGCGGAGGAGGATACGTCGGCCTCGGCGGCGAGACCTGAGGACGAGCGGGCGAGACGTGCGGTCAATTGGGCTTGCAACGGTCAGCAGAAGCAGGTGCAGCAGGAGCAGCATGTGCATGAGCGTGCTGCGCTCTACACCGTCGTCACGCGACGGTGTCGAGCGCGTTTTTTGCGTTCCCCGAGGGGGGCGCGCCGTCCGGCGCGTCGGACACGTCCCCAGAGAGGAGCCTTCATTCGGTACCGATGCGGAGCGTCGTCCTGAGCATACGAATGATGAGAGTGGAAGCGGCGGCGGCGGCCCCGATGGGGTGCGTCGTCCTGTGCCCACACGGACCCTCGGCACTCAGACGATGGGCGCTCGCCTTTTTCGAATGGGCGACTCGGGCGCGGACACGTGGGCGGCGCAAGAGGCGCCAGCGTGGGCGACGCAGGAGGCGCCGGCGCCTGGCGCCGTCGTGGGCGCCGATGGGGGCGCCGTCGTGGGCGCGGTCGAGGGCGTGCGAGCTCCGGCGAGAAGCAATCTCGATGTGGTCGAGAGTGCGATCTCGTCGCTCCGTCGGGCGGATGATGCCGCCTTCACACCGGATGCCTTCACACCGGATGCCTTCACACGCGGACAGGCTGCGGTCCAGGCCTCGAACAGCAACGGTGGTGTGAACAGCAGCGGCGGTGTAAACAGCAGCGGCGGTGTTGAGGGCGGCGGCAGCGGCGGAGAAGGAAGCGGCGGTGGCGGCGGTGGCGGCGGTCGCTGCGCGAGGATCTCGCCACCGAGCATCGATGATCTCGTGGGCGAGATGGAGGTGCGCGCGGCGCGGGTCGAGCTCGAGATGCGATCTCCCCCTGCATGCAAGTGCTCACTACGGCGCCCTGCGCTTCCCCACAGGTGCGCGCGGCGCGGGTCGAGCTCGAGATGCGATCTCGCGCCGCCTTGCTCGAGGTCACCCTCCAGGTGAGTGTCGTTAATTGCCACTGATTGCCACTGAGTGCCGCCTTGCTCGAGGTCACCCTCCAGGTGAGTGTCGTTAATTGCCACTGATTGCCACTGAGTGCCGCCTTGCTCGAGGTCACCCTCCAGGTGAGTGTCGTTAATTGCCACTGATTGCCACTGAGTGCCGCCTTGCTCGAGGTCACCCTCATCAGGCTCGCATCAACGAGGCTGCGCTTCTGATGGCCGCCGAGATGGGCGCGGAGATCGCCTCGCTTGTGAGCGAAGGACGCGGCTTCACACCGAGCGATCAGGCAATCGCCAAGACGCGTACCGAGCGCATCATCGGCCGTTACATGGGAGACAAGCGTACCATGTGCGCGGATGGCCCTTGAGTGCCCCCGCCGGATTGCCTCCCTCATCATCGGCCGTTACATGGAGGACAAGCGTACCATGTGCGCGGATCGCCTATCTGGTGGCCTATCTGAAGGCCTATCTGATGGCCTCCCTGATGGCCTCCTTGATGACCTCCTTGATGACCTCCTTGATGGCCTCCTGAGTGACCTCCCTGATGGCCTCCTTCATCAGGTACGCCCGCGACGCCGAGAGCCGCATGGCGCTCAACATGGCGCTGGTGCACGGGGCCGACGAGCGCCGTGCTGAGCGCTCCTCCCGCGGGGGCTCGCCGCCGCCGCCGGCGCCGTCGTGGGCGCAATCGCACGCCGTCGTGGGCGCAATCGCAGCCTCCGGCGCCGTCGTGGGCGCAGCCCGAGCGCTTGCCCTCGTCGCAGCCGCCTTCCTGTGGGGCGCCGTCGTGGGCGCCTTCCTGTGGGGCAGGCCGCGAGGCCTACCTCGCGCATGCGGCCGCGCGGGCCGTCTCGGGCGACGTTCCTAATTTGGGATCGAACCGCGCCGTGTCGGGCGTATCCGGATCGGCCGGTGGCGCTGGGCCCGCAATGGTGCCCGGGGCAGCGCCGTCTTCCAAGCTGCGGATGGGAGAGGCTGTGGCTGACGAGAACGACGCCTCTGTGACGAACCCGCTGCCCCGAAACGGAACGACCGGCGGCGGCGGCGGCGGCGGCGCTGCTGGAGGCGGCGGCGGCGGCGGCGGCGGCGCTGGGGGCGGCCGGAAGGAGCGCTCAGCGCACACGCAACGCTCAGGCGCACGCGCCGCGGCAGAGGCGCTGCGTGAGCTTGCATGCGCCGATCTCGCGTGTGCCAACAGCCCGGCGGCGGCCGCGGGGCTCTCGGCCGAGATGTTCGACCCGAGTCTCTTTTTGATGGGAGAGGATGATCTCGATCTCGAGGATCCGGAGGTTGGGGCGGTGTGGGCGCCGCCGCCGTCGCCCCAATCGGACCATCCGATGACGAAGCCGCCGCCCCCATCGGAGCATCCGATGACGAAACGGCTGCAGCGCGAGATGGCCGCGCAGATCGAGATGCAATCTCGGGACGAGCGCTCGTCGCCGCAGCAGCGCCTCCAACACGGGGACACATCGTCCTTGGGGCTGCGACCCTCGCCGCCCCCAGATCACCCAGGTCATCATCTGCATCGCATCTCGGCCGACGAGGCGTATGGAGATCGCCTCTCGGCCGACGAGGCGTATGGAGATCGCATCTCGGCCGACGAGGCGTATGGAGATCGCATCTCGGCCGACGAGGCGTATGGAGGCATCGGCCGCGGCGGCCGCACCGGCGGCGGCGGCGGCGGCGGCGGCGAGCAGGGGGGCGCCGTGTCGGGCGAGCGGCCTTCCACAGCGGGCGCCACCCACGGGCGCCCGGCACGGCGCCCGACCGAGCCGACGAGCGTCTCGCGCCGGAACAAGGCGTACCAACGGCAAGTCAAGTGGGCGGCCATGCAAGGGCTGCAGCCGACTGGGACCGTCTTTGAGCCGATACTGGGGCTGCGCGGCCCCACGCCGCTGATGATTCCGCAGTTCCCGATGCCGCCTTCGTCGGCGGCCGAGCGGACGCCGCGTGGGCCCTCGCGCATCGCCGAGTACCTCGCCGCGTGCCAGGAGGTGATTCACATGCACACCGAGCGGCGTGCGCAATGGCAGGCGGCGAGGGAGGCAGAGGGCGCAGGCGGAGGCGTCGTCATGAGCGGAAGCGCCGTCATGGGCGGAGGCGTTGGGAACGTCTCTCTCGAGCGTGATGCCCCCTCGACCATATTAGGAAGGCCCCTCTCCTATGGCGCCGCCGCCGCCGCCGCCGCCAGCCAGTACCACCCCCCACCTACCGGTGAGAGACGAGCATTACCGGTATCATTGCTCGATGAGTTTGCGAGCGCCGCGGCGGCAGCCGTCCTAAGTGAGCTCGAGGAGCTCAGGCGCACCTTCCGCATCGACGCGCCGGGCGCCGTGTCGGGCGCGACCGCGGGTGCTGCGCTGGGGGCGGGGGCGCCGATGCCGATGCCGGCGGCGACTGCGGCCACGTCACGGAGGTACCCCCAGCCACCTGCCCCCGGGCTTGCGGTGCACAGGGTGGCGCCGGAGCTCGGGCTTCGTCCCGTCGTCAACGGCTCGCGCCCCGCCCCCGCTGTGCCGGGCACCATCGTGCTCGCCTCCGAGAACGTCGCCGGCGCGTACCCGTGCGCGCTCGGGACGGCGCCTCCGGGCTACGGCAAGGGGATCTCGATCTCCCCCCCCCGAGCTCGGCCCAACTCCCCCGCGAGTGATGCGCCGCCGCCGTCCCTGCCGGCGCCGCTCGCTGGCGTCTTCACAGTGGCGACCCGCTCGGTTCACACCCTGAAGCAGGCTGTGAACGAGGCCGCCGCCGCGCGCAGCATGCAGCTCGGCTGGAAATGGAAACTCCTCGTGCTCCGCGCGCAGGGCGCCGTCCTGAGCGCCTTCTTTGACGCCTTTGTCCGTTTCTTCGAGGGGCTCTCAAGTTCCACAACGGGCGCCACCGGCGCTATCGCGGGCGCCACCGGCGCCGTCGCGGGCGCCCCGAGCGTCGCGGCCGCACTAGAGGTCGGCGGCGAGGCGGCCGAAGGCGGCGGCGGTGAGTTCGGCGGCCAGGCGGCCGAAGGCGGCGTCGGCGAGGTCGGTCTGGCCGTCTCTACACTGCGTCCGGCGGCCACCGCGCAGACGCCCCAGCAGTTACTGGCCGTTACAATGGGCGCCATGCTTCCGAAGCTTCGTGCCACGTCGGTGTCCATATCTCGCTGGGCGCGAGATCGAATGGAGCGGCGCGTGCTTCGAGGGGAGTGCGCGTGGCGTCATGCTGCGACCGAAGCTCGAGACGTACACGTAGCGCCCCGTCCGCCCGCGGTTGCTCTCCGCTGAGCAGCAGCGTGTGCAGCGCCTCCGTCATAAACGTGCGCCCGCGGCCTGTGCGCCCGCCGCGGCGCTCGACGCCCATCTCGGCGCTCGTGCCTCCGGCCGCCATCTTCGCCCATCTCGTCGCGATTGCCCATCTCGGCGCGGTCGCCCATCTCGGCGCCGTTGGGCGGCGCGGCCTAGCGGAGTGCCCGCAGTTTGAGTGAACAGTGTGCGTGTTCGAGTGTGCGTGTTTGAGTGTGCGAGCATGAGAGCATGAGCGTGCGAGTGCGAGTGTGCGAGTATGACTCGACTATGAGCAGCTCACCTTTTTCATCACCACGTTGGCGCTTGCGGATGGGACGCTCGTCATCGTCCAAAACAAAAAACGTGAAGACGTGCCCCTCAGGATTATTGACGTCCAAGCTGATCATGGTGCCGTCCGCGATCACTTTGTGCTGATCCTTGAGCAGCCACGTCCAAGGAGTCGCGTAGTTCTCACGTACTCCCGTTGGACGCCTGCCCATCGAGGTGACAGTGCCGAAGCCGTCGTTTCCGACTGTGATGGTGCACTGCTCATTCGAGACGGTCTTTGGCATTCTCATCGGCAAATCCGAGCGACCCAAGACCTGCTGCTCGCCGTTGCGTACGTTGTAGCGTTTTGTCATGTCGCCAGAGCACACGTACCATGCCGCCATGCTGCGCCAAGAGTGCGATGGTCACAGGGTCCGAGGATTGCCGCCGAAAAATCGAGGGACGGAGAGGGAAGGAGGGACGAGTTCGTGCCGAAACCCAGCCCCCCAATTCCCTGCAGGAAAGGCGACACGAATCCGCAATTCGTTTCATTGAAATGTTCACATCGCGAGTCGGTACACGGGTCCCGGTAACAGTCGGAACAAGGCGCCGTCTTAACCTCCACAAGGGAGGGGAAGGAATTACCGAGGGAGTAAAGGCGGAGTATTCCAGAAGACCGGCGCGAATGGCCGCCCGTTGCTCCTCGCTGCGCGGCTCGTCTTGCCTTCGAGCACTGCTCCGGCTTCATAGTCGAGACGATCAACGAGCGACATCGGTCGTGTTGCGTCGCTCGTCGAGCTGCCTGTTCGACGGGCGCAAATGCCGACGAAAGGGCATGCCTTCGACAAGTGGAAGGTGAACGAGATCTACAAGGATGACAAGCGGAAACAGGCCGTTGTGGCCGAGGCCGCTGCGAGCGCTGCGGCCAGCAAAGACGACCTCTACAAGCAGCTCTCCGACGAGGTCGCAAAATCGGCTATGGATGCCGATCGTAAAGAGCACGCGTTCAAGGTGATTGGCATCGCGTGCAAGCGACTGCGTGACGGGCAGAATCCTCTGGAAGGCTTGCGTCCGCCCGCATCTTGCGAGGCATGCCGAGGCAATTCTCACCGCACCCACCACTTCTTGTGCATGAACCGCACGCTCGAACCGGGCATTGTGGAGAGGAATGTGCGCACGAGCGTCATGGCGAAGCTGGGCAAAGCTTGGCGAGTGCATCAATACGAAGCTAAGGTTACGACTGCAATGATCGAACGCGACGCGCGCGCACACATCAGCCGCCACTGCCTTTACCACTGCCTCGGCGGCCATCGCCTCGGTACACATCAGCCGCCATCACTTCGACTGCCATCGCCTCGGGCACGGCCGCTGCCGCCTGAGCCGTGGCCTGCGCAGCCGTGGCGCGCAGCCGTGGCTGCCTCGGCCGCCGCCACCTCGCCGCCGCCGCCGCCTCGCCACCGCCGCCGCCTCGCCACCGCCGCCGCCTCGCCGCCGCCGCCGCCTCGCCGCCGCCGCTGCCTTGCAGCCTTCTCAGCCGCGGCCGCCTCAGCCTTGGCCACCTCAGCCGCGATCACTCTCCTTGTTTGGGTTACCATCGGACACCTGACTAAACATGTCGGGCCGCTCGGCGGAGGAGAACCGCGGATGGAGCCGCCTCGGCCCGGCGGCCGCGGCAGTGACCGCTTCGGCCGCCGCTGCTGCCTCGGCCGCCTCTGTTGCAGCCGCCTCCGCCACAGCAACCGTTTTCACTAATGATCAACCGTGTGCTCTTCTGTGCAGGCAAGTAATGATGCAAGCAACGGTGGCACCTCCTCCGCCTCTGCCCTACCTCTGTCCCCACCTACCCTGCTGCTGTCGCGCCCTCCTCCGCCTCCGCCGCCACCACTGCCGCCGCCGCCGCCGCCGCCCCTGCCTCCTCCGCCTCCGCCGCCCCCGCCACAACCGCCTCCGCCAACATCGCCTCCGCCGCCCCCGCCTCGGCCACGCATGGCCGCCGCTGCCACAGCCACCGCCACAGCCGGCGGCCAGGGCGACAGCGGCCAGAGCGAGCGCCGATGCCGCCGCCGCGACCGCCCCTGCCAAAGCAGCGCTATCGCGAACACAGGCGGCCAAGGGCGCAGCGGCGGAGGCGGCGGCGGAGACATCGAAGCACGTGGACGATCTCGCAAGGCTGAGATCCGATCTGCGCGAGGCGAACGCGCTCGAGACGGCGCTGGTTTCGTCACACGTGGGCGCGAGGGCGACGCAGGCGCGCGGCGAGGCTCGCGAGCGCCGTCGCAAGCGCCCACGAGCACGCGCGCCAAGCCGTCGCGCAGGCACAACGACAAGCTGCAGACGAAGCGGCGCTCACGACGGCGCTGGTTTCGCCACGAGCTGCGGACGAGGTGGTGCTCGTGCGAGCTCAAGCCCGCGAAGCAGTCGCGCAGTCGTTGATCGAGCAACCGTAGGCGACGCAGGCGGCCGAGCGACAGAGCATGCGCCAGCTGCAGCAGGCGGAGGAGACGCGGCGCTTGATGACAGAGCAGCTCGACGCCGCCGCGGCCGAGGCGGCGCTCGAGACAGCGCTACAAAATAGGCAGGTGGAGCTCGAGGACGCGCGCGCCGAGTTGGGCGCAGTGAGCTCCGAGGCGCAGATCGCGAGCTCGCTGCTCGCGGCCGAGCTCGGGGGCCTTGAGGTGCAGTGTGTACACAAGGTTCGTCAATCGCGCGAGCAAGCGATGAGCTGGCGGCGCGAGTGTGACGAAGCCGAGGCCGCGGCGGCGCTCGGGATGGCGCTCGCAAAGGAGGTGGCGCGTGAGGCCGATGCGGCGCTCGGGACGGCGCGTGTCGAGGCCGAGGCGACGCTCAGGACGGCGCTCGGGCGCGTGCGCCAGGCGGCGAGCCAGCGCTAGATCTCGACGAGATGACGATCTCGCGGCTCGAGAACCAATTAACGGCAGCAGTCGGAGCGAGGGGACGGCGCTGTTACGGGCGCAGCTCGAGCTCGAGTGGAGATCGCACCTCGCGCATGAGATCTCGGTGCGCGAGATCGCGGCGCAGGCGGCCCTCGAGCATGCCGTCGGAGAGTCGGGTACGGCGTCGCTCATGGCCGAGCGCGAGCTGCGAGAGACTCTCTCCCTCAAGTACTGGGCGGAGCTCGAGAAGGCGCGGCGCGAGGCGGAGCCAGCGCTCAGCACGGCGCGCGAAGAGGCAGAGGCGCTGCTCGCGGCGGCAAAGGCGCAGGCGCAGCAGGAGGCAGCGCACGTGCAGGCGCTGTTGCGGGCGGCGCAGGCGGCAGCGCACGCACAGGCGCTGTCGCGGGCGGCCGACGTGACGGCCGACGTGACGGCCATGCGATCTTGAATGCCCTTGAGTGCCCTTGAATTCCTTTGATTGTCCTTGAGTGCCCTTGAGTGCCATTGATTGCCCAGAACTTAGGCCTTGACAATGACCGAGCGATGTGCGCCGCCGGGGAGCGCGTGTCAACTGGCCATGATCGTGAGCGCTGGCTTTAGGTCACGAGCTTGACGTGGTGAGCACATGCACCATAGTGAGCGAGGGCGCCGCTGCGTGATGAACACCATCAGAGTGCATGGCACATGCGGGAAGGAGTCCACAGTCCAGAGGGGAGGGGGGAGGGGAGGGGAGGAGAGGGGAGGTAGGGAGGGGAAGGGGGAACTAGGGGAGGGGAAGGGGGATCTAGGGGAGGGGAAGGGGGAACTCTTCAGGGAGCGGAGCCGTCCGTCGAGACGGTGGTGGAGTGAGCGTGGGGGGACCGCGA
>ENA-UOUZ01001261-UOUZ01001261.1-mixed-culture-metagenome-genome-assembly--contig:-NODE-1261-length-16873-cov-101.638661_pt1 | contig 16873 bp, 11 predicted proteins | sample MGYA00238154_ERZ761575 | MGnify/ENA primary metagenome ERZ761575 (study PRJEB28896, sample SAMN07631632) | mixed culture metagenome | isolation source: Freshwater growth medium | place: USA...
TAAGGGAAAAGAGGAAAGGAGAGGAAGAGAATAGGGAAGAGGGAAATGGGAGAAGAGGGGGAAATGAAGAGGGATAAGGGAAAAGAGGAAAGGAGAGGAAGGGAATAGGGAAGAGGGAATTGGAGAAGAGGGGGAAATGAAGAGGGAAAAGGGAAAAGAGGAAAGGGAGGGGGAAATGAAGAGGGATAAGGGAAAAGAGGAAAGGAGAGGAAGAGAATAGGGAAGAGGGAATTTGGAGAAGAGGGGGAAATGCCCGGGGTGTCGACGGCCTCTTGGGAGGTGACGGGGGTGCTCTATAGAGGGGGGGTCTCAAAACCCAGGGGTCTGGGGCGGTAGCCCCAGGCGGGGTCTGGGGCGGCAGCCCCAGGCCGGGTGCGGGGCCGTCCGTGGCGCCGGCACGCCAGTGCAACGCTGATCCTGCCCGCTGAAGAAGGTGGCGGCGTCGCTTACAAGCGCACGATCATCGCCGAGCTCAACAAGCTCCGCCCCGGACAGCACCGCCTGTCGACTGATCGGCTGGCAAAAGTGCGACAGGCTGCAAAGCTGATGGCAGCGTCTCGGGAGCGGCCGGTGGCGGCGGCGGCACCGGCAGCAGCTGACGTACTAGCAGATGTGTCCACGAGCGCAGGCGCCAAGCCGACGGACGAATCGGCGCCGGCGCCAGGGCAGGCCACCGACGATGATGGCAGGCTACGCATCGGCTCCGACTTCGGAATGGCCTTCAAGGAGGGGACAGGCAAGAATGCGCGTTGGGTCTACTGGCTCGGCCGTGTTCGCAAGCTGTACAAGAAGCAGAAGCGCTCGAAGGTGGAGGTCAAGCGGCCGCTCGACGTCGAGGAGCTCTTTGGCGGTGGCTTTCAAGTTGTGGCATCGTGGTATACGAGCACACCCCAGCGCGGCTCATACCGGTTCAACGTCGTGGGTGACCCTAAGCCCTATGACCTGGACCACTTTATTGGCCTCGTGCGCCTAGACCTCGACATGGCAACGGATCGATATGTATACATCTGACTAATATCTGATTATTAGGGATGAGAGGAAACCGATGAAAATAATGTAGATAATATTCAATGGAAAATAGCCAATTAACGAATCAACCTGTACAGTAGCCTCTTGCGCGTCCTCAGCAACCTCAAGAAAGGGATAGGTAGTTTGAATAGGGAAGAGGGGTTAAGTTTTCTCCATACGGGATCGAACCGTAGACCTCGCGGTTAACAGCCGCACGCTCTAGCCAACTGAGCTATAGAGAATGTTTTTCATACCTGACGCTGACGACTGTGCTACATAATATATTTTAATCGATATGCGCAATATGCGTACGCGTGAGCGTGCTTGCGCGCTGCGCTGCGCGCATGAATGGCCTCTTCGCATGCGCTCGCCCATCTATGAAGAGTAAATCCTTTATTTCCCCTCTTTTCCCACTCTTTTCACTAGATCATTCCACCCAAAGCCTCGCCCGAAACTGAAGTTCCGTGGCTCAGGCCGTCGCGCTCTTGACCTCAATCGAGGCGCCTGTTGCCGCGCAGAATTATCGCGTGCACGACACCCGTCGTCCACTGCATCGACCAGTGCAAGGACAAGCACCAGCTCGTCGACGCCGAGGCGGAGGCAGCATGGGGCAGTGGAGGTAGGTGGCAGGTTGTGCGTCTGCGTCAGTGCGCCGCCCGTCGTCGAGGCCGTCGTACCGTGAGTGGCGTGTACTCCATCAACGGAGGTCTGGACGGGCTCGGCCTTCGTGCGGCGTCGCTGCTTGCGACGCGCGGCGCGATCCCTCTTTCTCTCATCGCGGAGTGGGCGCGTGTCTCGTGGCAGGCAAGGGCTGTTGGCGCAGCTGTACGAGCTTGTGGTGGGCGCGAAGCTGATCGCGTGTCATAGCGCCGATCTTCTTGACATGGCAGCGCTCCAAGCGGCGCATCCCCAAGTCAGCGCGTGCAGCAGGGCCAGGCAGCCGAGGGCTCCTGACCGAGCTGGAAGCGTCCCGCGTGCGCTGGATGCTTGCGCCCAAGGCGACCGGTGCGTGGTATGCGCATTACGTGTTCGAGATCACGCAACTTGACGTGCATGTCCTCTTCTCCAGCGTGGGCTCGGGGCTCGGTAAGGTTGGGCAAGCCAACTACGCGGCGGGGAACAGTTGCCTTCCTCATCGCCTACGGCCGCCGCCCTCGCCGCCGCCCGCCGCAACCGAGCCCGCCGCCATCACCTTCTCCCTTCGCCGCCGCCGCCAGCACCGCCACCTCCATCGCCACCGCCATCGCCACCGCCATCGCCTCCGCCGCCCTCGCCGTCGCCGCCTCCGCCCTTGCAACATTCGCCCTCGCCCCCGCCGCCCTCGCCCTCGCCGCCCTCGCCCCCGCCGCCCGCGCCCCCGCCGCCCTCGCCCCCGCCGCCCTCGCCCCCGCCGCCCTCGCCACCGCCGCCCTCGCCCCCGCCACCCTCGCCCCCACCGCCAACGCCATCGCCATCGCCTCTACCGCCCTCCCCGCCGCCGCCCTCGCCCCTGCCGCCAACGGCACCACCGCCGTTGCCAACGCCGCCACAGCCATCGCCTCCGCTGCCAACGCCGCCTCCGCCTTCGCCCCCGTCGCCAACGCCGCCGCCGCCATCGCCCCTGCCGCCAACGCCACCACCGCCGTTGCCAACGCCACCACGGTCATCGCCTCCGCCGCCAAAGCCGTCGCCGCCTCCGCCACTGCCCCCTCCGCCCTCGCCACTACTGCCGTCACCAACCGCCATCGCCACCACCGCCCTCGCCACCATAGCATGAGATGACCTCTGATGACCTCTGATGACCACTGATGACCTCTGATGACCTCTGATGACATCTGATGACACCCTTACCCCCACCCTGACCCCCCTCCCATCACGCCCTCGATCACTCTCTCCAATCACAGGCACATGGTCTTCAAGCACCTCCAGCACGAGAAGCAGCTGGCGGACGCCGCCGAGGCTGCCGCCGAGGCCGCCAAAGCCAAGAGCTGCAAGGAGGCCGAACCGCCTTCTACGGCGGCTGGCAGGCGCAAAGCGGGGGATTCACTCCTGAGCCTACGGCACGTGAGCCGAATGAGAGCGCTCGCCCCCACTGCGGCAAGTGCCGCCGAGGCCGCGCGCCCGCCGCACCGACGGCGATGCCCTCTCAACTACTCGCGTGACTTAAAGTGAGTTCAGTGAGCGTAATTGGAGTCAGATTTCATATTATTAAAGTCCGCGGTGACCGCGGTCGGGCGTGCGTGCCCGCGACTCGTGGAGAATGGAGTTTGGACCGGTACGTGCGTAAGTACCGGCGCGGCTTAAGTCGCCCCCTCCAGGCTTAAGGCACGACCTGCAGATCCCAGACTAAAGCCACCACGCGTGTCCCCGGACCGGGACTGCCGCCGGCCCAGACGAGAACCTAGACGCTCATCCTCAAGCCTCATGTTGCAAGTCATGCAACTTGAACTTCCGGCCGACCGAAGGCCACACACCGGCCCAAAGCAACGCACGCGTGAGCGCGTGAACTTACTCCCCCTCCCCAATACGAAGTATAGTGTTACTAGGTGTGGTGAACGCGGGTGGACCGCGACGAAACTGCTCATTGACTGGCCCAAAACAGCGCCGTTCGTTTCGGTGAAACGTTTACTTTTCGTTTTTTGCAGCGCGGAAAAACGCAATGCGTTGGCTAACCTCGGCCTGAGGCGGTTGCGAACGCCGGCCGCCCGCCTGGCCACCACTGCTTTCCTCGCGGCCGCTATTCGAGTCCGCCACAAGGATGTGGCGCACGTGTGCCCCTCTCGACGCAGAAGGCAGCTGCTGAGATAGCGGCGGCCGAGAAGGCCGTCGGCCGAGAAGGCGGCGGCTGAGAAGGCAGCCGCTGAGATAGCGGCGGCTGAGAAGGCAGCTGCCGAGACGGCGGCGGCCGAGAAGGCGGCAGCCGAGGATGCGGCGGCCGAGAAGGCCGCTGCAATCGAGAATGCCCCTGCAGTCCCAAAAAGGTCGCTGTCGAAAAGGCAGCGGCCGAGAAGGCGGCGGCCGAGAAGGCCTCTGCAATCAAGATTGCCCCTGCAGTCCAGAAAGGCCGCTGTCGAAAAGGCAGCGGCCGAGAAGGCGGCGGCCGAGAAGGTCGCGGCCGAGAAGGCGGCAGCCGAGAAGGCAGCCGCAGCCACTTAGAAGGCGGCGGCCGAGAAGGCAGCCGTCGAGAAGGCAGCCGCAGCCGCTGAGAAGGCGGCGGCCGAGAAGGTGGCGGCCGAGACAGTCACTGACGAGAAGGCCGCAGCCAAGAATGAGGCGGACGAGAAGGTCGCAGCAGCGGCGGCGGCGGAGGGGCGGTGGCGCTTCGTCGTGAGATGGAAGCCGTGCGTGCCGCCGTCGAGATGGCGGCGGCTGGGGCGAAGGCAGCGGCCGAAAAGGCGGCGGCCGAGGCCAGTGGCGGCGGCCAAGTAGGCGGCCGACGTGAAGGACGCAGCCGAGAAGGCGGCGGCCGAGAAGGCGGCGGCGGAGAAGGCGGCGGCCGAGCAGCGGCCGGGAAATTGGCAGCCGAGGCCAAGGAGGCGGACGAGGAGCTCACACGGCGGCCACTGTCAAGGTGACGGCCGAGAAGTTGGCGGCCAAAGCCTCAACAGCACAAGCTGTACGCGATCGAGCTGAGTTCGCCGACCATCCGACGCTCGATTGCGCAGTTCATCTTTATCTCCGACCCCGGGTTTGCGCTCTCGGCGTTCGCACGTGACGACCAGCTCGTCGCACGCTTTGGGCGCATCCTCGGGCCGAGCGGGCGCATCCTCGACTTTTGGATCGACTCCTCCGATGCAGAAGCCATCTACGACACGGCGCAGCGAAACGAGCGCGCCGCCGAAGTGGTTGGCATGTACCTCAACCCAACTCAGGCCAATCTGAAGCAGCTCGACGCGCTCGCCTATCTGCAGCAGGAGGCGGAGGCCAACTTCGATCGCCCCCGCCGCCATTGCCGCCGCCATCGCCGCCGCCATCTCCTTCGCCCTCTCCACCACCTCCCTCGCCGCTACCTCCCTCACCACCGCCGTCGCCACCAACATCTCCACCACCATCGCTTCTGCCATCGCCTCCGACTTCCCCGCCGCCCTCACTGCCATTGCCCTCCCCTCCACCCTTGCCACCGCCGCCCTCGCCGCCGCCCTCGCCGCCACGGCCCTCGCCGTCTCCTCCCTCGCCGCCTCCTCTCGCCACACCGCCACTGTCGCCGTCGCCAAATCCGCCGCCACCCTCGCTGCCAACCTCGCCTCCTCCGCCTTCGCCACACCCTCACCGTCACCTCCCTCACCACCGCCGTCACCGCCGCCGCCCTCATCGCCACCATCGCCTTCACCGCCTTCGCCTCCTTCTCCTAGTCCTAGCCCACCTCCGTCGGCGACGCTACCATCGCCACCGCCTTCGCCATCACCATCTCCACCGCCATCTCCAACTCTTTCTCCGCCGCCGCCACCATCACCGCCGTCGCCTCCGCCGCCGTCACCACCACCGTCGCCACCGCCCTCTCCACCACCTCCCTCTCCACCGCCCTCTCCTCCGCCTCCCTCGCCGCCGCCCTCGCCACCTCAACCATCTGCACCCCCATCGCCCCCACCCTCTCCTCCGCCTCCCTCGCCTCTGCCATCATCGCCACCTCCCTCGCCAGAACCCTCACCGCCAACCCGAACAAAGAACGTTAACCCCGCATACCTTCGCCGCCGCCACCCTCTCCTCTACCACCCTCGCCATCACCACCTATTCCGCCACCACCCGCATCGTGGACTTCTACCCCGGTCTCAAGGCGCCCGCGATGAACCACCCGCTCGTTGAGTCCGCCGTCAAGAAGGCCGTGGCGCCACCGATGTGATCTCGACCTCAGGAGATGCGATCTGACGGTATCTCCTCCGCCGTCACCACCCTTATCGCCGCCGCCGTCACCGCGGCCGCCGTCGCCTCCCCCCTTGCCGCTGCCGCCTTCCCCTCCGCCCTCACCGCCACCGCCCTCCCCTCCGTCCGTAGCCGCCCCCACCTTCTCCACCACCGCCCTCACCGCCACCGCCCGTCTCCTCCTCCTCCTCCTCCTCCTCCGCCGCCGTCGCCGCCGCCGCCGCCGCCGCCGCCCTACCTGTCTGATTCTCCGCCGCCCCCGTCGCCGCCGCCGTCACCACCTCCACACTCTCCGCCACCTTCACCGCCGCCACCCTCTCCGCCACCTTCACCGCCGCCACCGTCGCCGCTGCCTTCGCCGCCACCACCATCGCAACCGCCCTCGCCACCTGCACCCTCGCCGCCGCCCTCACCTCCACCCCCGAGCCCTCCGCCATCGCCGCCTACACCATCACCACCACCGGTTCCGCCGCCTCCGAGCCATCTACCATCGCCACCACCTCTGAGACTAACACCCTCGCCGTTACAATTTTGGCTCTTGCTGGATCACCCGACGGGCTGCCCGTGCTCGGCTGGCAGCGGTCGTCACGCTGCGAACAGCAGCGCGTACTACCCATCGTATCGATGGAACCGTGACGTTTAAGACAAGAGCAACCTCAACACGCTTGTGGGCTGCACGTCGCGCGCAACAACTAAGAACAACTGATGCGGCACGACCGTAGCCGTAACCCATCTCCGTACCCGTAACGATGTTCCGTACCCGTCTCCGTCACGACCTCCATCCGTAACGATGTTCCGTACCCGTCTCCGTCACGACCTCCATCGCAGCGCATTCCTCGCCGCATCCGACCTCGCCCTCGCCGCCTTCACCCTTGCCCTCGCAGCCACCGACTGTGCCACCCTCGTGTCCGCCGCAATCTGCGCCACCGCCAATCAGCAGCCGCGGATCAAGATGGTGAACTCGTCCTCGGGGGGGCCGCCCTCTGAGCGGCCGCCGACGATCACCAAAGAGAGGGCGCCATACTTACCTTGGCGCACGAAGACGAGGTGTCCGCTGGACACCCCCTTCGTCTGGGACGAATGATAGTCACTCGAGGTGACGTCCCAGACACGGTACAACTCCGTCTCGATTACGCGGCGCTCGCCCTCCTGCCCGCCGCCCGCGCCGCCCGCGCTGCCGCCGCCGCCGCCGCCGCCGCCGCCGCCGCCGCCGCCGCCGCCGCCGCCCACGCCCACGCCCACGCGCACGTTGCGCAGGAGCGAGCCCGCGGCCCGCGCCGCGGACGCGCTGCGTGCGTCCTCGCCCGTGCCGAGGGCGAAGAGGTCGGCGGCGCTCGTGCCCACGCGCGCCTGCGCCGCCTGCGGCGGGCTCGAGCTCTTCGATGCTTTAACGAGGTCGCACGCCTTTGAATCCACCTTGGCCGTGACGCGCGCCGTCGCCGTCGCCGCCGCCGCGCCCGCGTCGCGCAGCACCTGCGCCAGCGTCACGCCGCGCCGCGGCAGCAGCCGCAGCTCGCCGCCGACGAGGTCGTAGCGCACCGACGTGGCGGCATCATCGCCGTCGAGCGCGCCGAGCGCCGCGGCCACGTCGCTGGCGCCATTGTCCATGCGGCGGCCGCCGGGCTGCACGAGCGGTACACCGCACAGCGCCGGCGCGAGCGCGCGCGTCGTGCACAGCACGAGCTGCACGATCGCCTGCTCGCGGTGGCGCGCCGCGAGCGCGCGGGCCGCTGCGATCGTGCCGCCCGCCCGCGCGATCGGGTGGCCGGTGGCGCGATCGAGAAAGGCGAGCGCGCCCGCGTCGCCATCGGCCGCCTTCCGCTCCTGCTCCGCGTACGCGGCGACGTACGCGAGCGCCTCGGCCTCGGCCGCGTCGACGAGGCGCTCCTGCTCCGCCGCCAGCTGATCGACCGCCGCCGCCCCCGCCTCGCACAGCGCCGCCTCGAGCTCCTCCTTCTCGTCCGCGTCGAGCTCCTGGCGCCGCGCATCGTCGAGCGCCGCCCAGAGGAGCCGCTCGTGGCTCAGGCGAGGGAGCTCTGCGAACCGCAGCAGCAGCAGCGCCTCGAGCGCCGTGTCGCGCTGCTGCTGCGGTGGTGGGCCACTGGTCGCCGCCGCCGCCGCCCTCGCATCGCGGCACTCGGCCACCGTCTGCGCGAGCCAGCGCCCCGCGGGGCTCGCGCGCGCCGCCGCGAGCTCGGCCGAGCCGAGGAGCGAGCGGGCGGCACGGCGGAGGCGGCGAGCGAGCTCCTGCTGGGTGAGCCGCTGCGAGCTGGTGGCGCCTCCGCCGCCGGCGAGCACGCTGGCGGCCTCGGGCGTCAGCCCGAGGAAGAGCATCGGCCGAGCGGTGGCCGCGGCGGCGCTCGCGGCGGGCGCCGGCGCACGAGGGCGCGGCAGCGGCGCCGCCCCCGCCGCGGCAGCACCACGGCGCGCCTCGATGATCTCGCCGATTCGCTGCGCCCGTCTGGCCATTGCCCCCTGCCACTCGACGCGCGCGTCCACGGCGGGCGGCGGCGCACGCGCGACGAGCCGCTCGAGCCCGAGCGCCCGATGGACGGCGCGCGCAAACGCCGTGGCCGCGGCCGTCTGCGTGTGCACGCCAAACGCCCTCGCGGCGCCGGCGCCCGCCTCGACCGTCGCCTCGCTCAGGCCGAGGGCCTTGGCGTCGAGGTCGCGCCGGCCGCCGCGCACCCAGAGGAGCAGCAGGGCGGCGGCGGCGGCGGCGCTGCCGCCCGCTCGCCCGAGGAGCCGCAGCACGGAGCGCAGCGCCTCGACGCACGCCGTCTCGACCTCGGTGGGGGTGGTGCTCGCGTCGGCGCCTTCCGCCTCCATGCCAACCAACGCCTCCGCCTCCGCCTCCGCCTCCGCCTCCGCCTCCTCCTCGCCCATCAGCACGGCCGCCAAACGCCAACCCTCTCCGGAGCGCCGCCGGCCGTCCGCGGCCTCGCTGAGCAGCCGCACCCACTGCGCACACCAGCCTCGGCCGTCAGCGGCGGTCAGCGCGGCGCCGGCGTACACCCACTCGCAGCGGCTCGCAGCGGCGGCGGGTTCGGGGGGCACGGCCGTCAGCCCCGCCATGGCGTGCTCGCCCTCGGCGCACCAGCGGCGCTTGGCCTCGAGCGGCGCGCTCGGCAGCGCGGGCTGGCGCGGCGGCGGATCGGCGAGCGATGGTGCGCAGAGGACGACGAGCGCCGGCTGGCCATCGCGCCCGCCGCGCCCCGCCTGCTGCAGCGCGCCGTGCAGGCCGGCGCCGGTCACGAGCAGCACGAGCCGCACGTACGGCTGGTCGATGCCCAGGCCAAACGAGTCGCGCGTGGCGCACACCAGGTCGAGCTCGCCTCCAAGGTAGGCGGCCTCGATGGCGCGCCGCTTGCCGTCGGGCAGGTCGGCGTGGTAGCCTTCGGCGCGCAGGCCGCCCGCCCGCGCAAGCGCCGCAAACGCCATCGCCGTCGCGCGATTGCCGACATATATCAGAGCGACGCCGCCGCCGCCGCCGCCGCGGCGGCGGAGACTGCTTTCGCCATCGCCATCGCTGTCGCCGAGGCGGCCGCGGCGGCCGTCGCCGCCGATGCCGCCGATGCCGCCGATGCCGCCGCCGTCGCCACCGATGTTGCCATCGCCATCGCCATCGCCGTCGCCAACGCCATCGCCGCCGCCGAGCTCGCCATCGCCATCGCCATCGCCATCGCCATCGCCGCCGCCGAGCTCGCCGCCATCGCCGAGCTCGCCGCCGCCGCCGAGCAGCCGCCAGCCCCTTGTCTCCGCGAGGCAGCGCCACGCCGCCCGCACGGCCGCTCTGGTCGGGTCGATGCGCAGGAGCGCGGCAATCTGCTCGAGCTTGGGGGCGACGAGCGTGCGCATGACGAGGTCGCGGCGCACGACGCTCGCGTGCACGATTGCGTGGTCGGGGCGCAGCCCGAGCGCCTCGGGCAGCTCGCGCGTCCTCTCCTCGCGCGTCGCGGTGGCCGTGAGCGCCATCAGCGGCATCAGCGGTGCGGCGCCGCGGAGGCGCGCCAGCACGGTGCGCAGCTCGCCATAGTCGGGCCGGAAGAGCAGGTTGCCCACGGGCTCGGGCAGCGCGCAGTGCGCTTCGTCGACGGCGACGCACGCGCAGCCCCGCTTGGCGCACGCCCAGCGCAGCAGCGCCGCATGCTTGGCGGCGCTCTCGGGCGCCGTGTACAGGAGCTGTACCGCGCCCGCCGCGTACAGCAGCCACGCGTGCGCGAGGCCGTGCTTGGCGGCGGCCGCGGCCGCGCCCGGGGGGAGGGCCTCCACCTGCGTGCGCATGAGCGCGCTCAGCGGCGAGATGGCCACGCCGCCGCCCGGCGCCAGCAGCGCGGGCAGCTGAAACAGCAGCGTCTTGCCAAAGCCGCAGGGCAGCTGGCCGATGAAATCGGCGCCGCGACGCCAGGCCGCGAGCGCCTCGAGCTGCTGCGGCTTGAGCTCGCGCCGCTGGCGGCCGAGCGCGCGCAGCGCCTCGTCCTCCTCCACAAAGTGGCCAAAGCGCGGCGCGGCGGCGCCGAGACGGGCGAGGGCGGCGGCGGCGGCCGCGTCGACGAGCGGCATGCGGCTCAGGGCGAGGGCCTCGCCACTAGCGGGCCGGGGCGACGACAACGTTGCCAGCTCGGCCGTCGCGAGCGCCGATAGGAGGCGGAACAGCACGTCGCGCGCCTGCTTGCGCAGCGGCTCGCCGCGGCCGCCCACGCGCAGCCGCTCGAGGATGTTGCCAAGGTAGCCAGCCGTCGCCACCGCCTCGGCTGTGGGTGCCGCAGCCAGCGCTGCCGCCGACGCCGTGAAGCAGCGCTGTGCCAGACGGAGCGCCTCGGCTCTCACCACCGCGCCCACCCCGCGAGCAGGAGACGCGGCCAGATCGAAGAGCTGGCTGGTGCGTGTGAGCGCGCCATGAAGCCCTCCATTGGCATCGTCAGCGTGCTCCGTCAGCAGCCTCAGCTGACGGAGCACGTTGGCGACGGACGCGCGCAGCGGCTTGCGCTCGTTCTCGAGCGCGCTGCGCAGCTCGAGGACGCTGGCCGTGCGCACGAGCCGCGCCTCGTGCGCCTCGTGCACGTCGTCGCGCATCTGCCGCGCCAAGGCGTCCATCGCGCTGGGCACGTGCCCGCCCTTTGGCGCCAAGCAGCGGCGTATGGCCGCAGGCGCCGGAAGCGCACGCCGCCCCCACTCGGTGAGCTCGGCCACAGCGTCCGCGACACGCGCCCCGGCCAGCCAATGGAGCAGGCTGCCAAACAAGTCGGTGGCAAGCTGCTCGTCAACCACGGCCGGCAGCCCCGCCTCCTCCTCCTCCTCCTCCTCCACCTCCTCCTCCGCTCCCTCCCCCTCCGCACCCTCCTGCGCACCGACCTCCTCCGCGGCGCCAAGCAGCGCCGCGATCGCGATCGCGGCCTCGTCCGCCGCGCCTGCATCGCCCAGAATATGCCGTGCGTGCTCGAGCGTGCTGTGCTGGACGAGGAGGGCGGCGAGGCGTGCGAGGCCGGCGGTGCCGAGGCCCAGTTCGCGCGCGAGCGCGGCGGGCCCGCACGCGTCCGAGTCGGCGGCGAGCCGGGCCAGCGCCGCGCTCTGCCCGAGGCTGTGGGCGCGGCGCCACGCCCAGATGCTCGACGCGGGCACGCCGAAGGCGGCGACGAGCGCGGCGAGCAGGGGATCGGCGGCGGAGGTGCGGCCACTGCCCACACAGCCGCCGAGCCCGAGAAGCACGAGGGCGGCGCCCTCGGGCGCGTCGAGCCGCCGCGCCGTGACGGCCGCACGCGCCCGCTGCAGCACACCGCGATCGCGCGGCAGCTTCACGCAGCCAATCCAGACCGCCATCGCCTCGCGCTCGCACCCGGCGTCCGCTGCAGCCCACGCGACAGCCGCAGCAGCGGCCGCGACCGCACCGCCGGTGGCAGCGGCTCGCTCGGGCATCCCGTACAGCGCGCACGTGCGCTCGGCGCGCGTGCCGAGCGCAGCGACCGCGTCGACGGCAGCCGAAACGGCCGGCAGCGCCGTCGAGACGTCAGCAGGCGGCACCCACGGCACCCGCCCCACGTAGGCGCCGCGTGGTGTGGAGAAGGCCGGCGCGTGGCGGCGCGCGTACGAATTGTCGGCGAAATGCGTACCGACCAGAGCCGGCGCCGACGGGCAGCGCTCCTCGACGAGCCGCCAGAACTCGATGCTCGCGCGGCCGAGACCGTGCACCTCGTGGAGTAAGTGCACGGCGGCTTGGAGCTCCCCGTCGCCCTGAGCTGACCAGATGCTCGGGCGGGGCCCAGCAGCGGCGGCGGGCGGCGCGGGCAGCTTTGACAGCAGGCGCGGCAGCAGGCTTCGCTTATAGTGCTCTACGACGGCAAGGCCAGTGGGCGCCCAGCACGAGGTCGGCGGCTCGGCGGCCGCGAGGGCGAGGGCGATGGAGTGCCACTGGTCCTCAGGCACACGACGTCCGGCGCGATGCGACGGCACCGTGCGGAGCGCCGCCCGAAGCCTCTGCTCGCGCGCCTCTGACCACACGCTGCGCCTTGCCGCCTCTGCCGCCTCACGTGCGCGGCGGTCGCTCGCGCTGTCGTCGTCGTCGTCGTCAACGTGTGCGGCGGTGGCGGCAGCACATGGAGAGGCAAATATGGACAACGGCAGCGGGGCAAGCGGCTGGGGCGATGGCAGAGGGGTCGACCGTCGCTGCCAGCCCAGCAGCAAGAAGCGGGGGTACGTCTTCCGCTCCTTGCTGAGCTTGACGCTCTTCTCCGTCACGACTTCTTCAGCCGCGGTCAGGAGCGCTGCGACGTGCGTCGCGCCGCCAGCCACGCCGCCGGTGGTGGACGGGAACGCCCACTTGAAGGCCGCTGGCTCGAGGATCTCCTGAAAGGAAGCATAGAGCGTCACGTGGCACGGCGGAGCATCCTCTGCCTTCAGGCAGCCGCACGACGAGCGGGCGCCATTCAGTTTGATCGGGCCGACGCACTTCTGAAAGTTCATGACGAGTGCGTCAAGGAGCGCCGCGGCGGCGCGCCGCTCGCCGTTCAGCCCGACTTTGCGGATGGCCGCGAGGGGTTTTGGCGACAAGCGCCAAACGAGTGCACGGTCGTCGGCGGCATCATCGGCGGCATCGGCGGGGGCGGCGGCGGCATCAGCGGCACCGGCAACACCAGCAACACCAGCGGAATCGGCAGCACCAGCGACACTAGCGATCGCGGCGATGTCGATGGTGGCGATCGCGGCGGAAGGCGCGGCGATGGCGGCGGGCGCGGCGAGGCCGGTGGATGACGCGGCGAGAGCGGCGAGGGTGGTCGATGGCGTGGAAGCAGCGACAGTGGGCGCCGTGAGACGCTGGCGCTTGCTGGATGCGACGACGGCGGCAGCGGCGGTGGAGGATGCACCGGCGCAGGAAGGAGGCGCGGTGACGAAGTCTTCGTCGGGGGCGTCGGGACAGAACCGCGCACGCACGAGTCTTGCATCCTTTATAGGCAGAGGCGCGTTTTCTGGATATGGCCGAAGCTGCTGACGCTTGCGCGCATCGATGCGCGCGGGTGAGATTGTCGGCCGCTGCTGCTTCCGCGCGGCTTTGTCGGCAGGGCAATTTGAAGCCCAACAATCGTCGCAGTCGTCGTCGTCGTCGTCCTCGTGCTCGCCTGGGCTGTTATCTGGGTCCGTCGCGACCCGTCTTGCACGGGGCTCTCCAAGGAGGCCCTGTGGCAGGCCCACGCGCCCAGTCGGCATTGCGAACGCGGCTTCCTCGTTTGTTTTAAACGCGGAATCGTACCGGCGCGAAAAAAGTTCGTTCCAGGTCCCTCGCGTGGACTCGATGACTTTTTGTTGCTCTTTAGCCGGCACACCTGTATCCGGATACGAAGATTCGAGCCGAAACATTTCTTCGCTGGGGAACAGTTTTCCTTTTGTCTCGCCGCGAATCGTTTGGGCGCGAGCGCTCGTGCCGACAGGTCGGTGCGCAAGAACGTCCACACTGCGGCGCAATCCAAGGACGCGATTGCACACATCATGGACGCTGCCCCCCGCAGCGCCGAGGATGTGCTCGTGGAGGAGGGCGGCGGCAGCGAAGCGACGGTGGTGTCGTTTGATGAGTGGCCAGACGCCAATGTCGTCGAAGAGACGATCGAGTCCTGGCTAGCGCGCTTGCGGCCCTCGCCGTCCGACTTGGCCGCCGGTGCCGCCATGATCGCAAGCCAGGAGCTGTACGAGCACCGACGCATGCTGCGGTATGTTGGCGAAAGGAGCGCCAGCAGGATGCTGGGGGAGAAGGTTGGTGTGCCACCTGGGAGAGACCCGTCGGTCGATGCGGCATGGCTATACCTCGCCGACCCTGACCGACGCCCAGAGTACGAGAGACGGGCTGAGCAGGCGGGTCGAGCCGTGCCCCCTGAGCGCAGGGCGGACGTGATGCGTTGGATTGCCGAGCTTCTCACCCCGCGAGGGCTGCGACGTCTGCGCGCGTTGGCGCAGGAGCTGTGGGTCCATGCAGGGTCACCATGCTCGTCAGCAACGGGCCAGCCCATCACGGCGGCCAACGTCAACTGGTCCGCTTGCTGGGCATGGTGCGTCGCTCCTCCCTCGCCGACTCGTTTTTCACGAACGCGCCCGGACGGTCACGATGCTCTCACCTTACTGTATGCAAACTCTCGACCGTGCTCAGGGATTGCCACATCATGGCCATCCCCGCCAGCGAGGTGCACGTCGCTGGCTGTTTGCTGTTCATTCTCGTCAGGAGTATGATCGATAAAAAGGTCGTGCCCCCATCGCCAGCAATGTGCCCCATTACCCTGGAGATGGCCGACAAGAGCGACTTCCGCGCCGGAATCCGTTCCCGCCAGTGGTCCAGCATCCATCCGTGCATGCACTGGTGTGGGCGTGAGGTCCTGGTGCGTTGGACGGCGGACCCGAAGAACTACAGGTGTCCCGTGTGCCGAACCGAGATCCTATTCATGCTCGGCACTCATATCAGAAAATCACGCGAGTGCGCGTGATGTGCGGCAGCGGTGGCCACTGGTACATGTTGAGTACCTTGAAGATTGCGAGTGGTGCAGCATCCATCACGGTGTGCAGGCCGAGCATCTTGCTTTCAGGCCTGGTTATGCAAAATAACGGGCTCAGGGGGGGCCTTAATCGACGCGTCTGAGGAGTGAGGACTGAGCTTGCCGCCTACGGCGGCGCTGCGCGCCGCCAGGCGGCACCTGCGGCGCCGGTTGGCGCCGCTGCGCGGCGCAATATTGTTGCGCGCTGCGCGCGCAAAATATCTCTACGAGTATCGAAAAGTCGCCAAGTTTTCGGCGCCGGCGGTTACTTTTTCCCCGAAACCGAGATCGACGAAAGCGACCCGCTCCACAAGCCCGAGCACCGTCGTACAGGCTCCTCGGACTCGCCTTGGTAAGAGGCATTTCGACCACCACCTACGACCACACGAGCTCCCAGGATCCGTGCCCAGCTGTTTCCCCAAACGACGCACTGCTTCCTCGCTCGCTGCACAATGGCCCCTCCCTCCTACCGCAACTGTCCCTTTTGCAGTCAGCTCTTCGGGTCGGCATCGCTCCCCATCCACATTCGACGCTGCCGCGACCGAACGTGCATCGCCCTCGATGCCTGTGGCCTCGTTGAGCCCAGCTCGCCGACTGCAAGCAACCCTTCCTCGCCGTCGTCGCCTTCCGCTCCAGTGCTGCTCGACGAGGCCGAAGCCCTAGCGCACGCTCAAACGCTGAAACCTTGCTGCAAATGCGGCCGCACCTTTGCGCCGGACCGGCTCGCGGTGCATGAGCGCGTGTGCCTCGCTGGTCGACGCAGCCGCAAGGCTTCATCTCCTACACCACGCACCCCACGCTCGAGGGCGTGGGAGCGGCCGCGACCAGCAAGCAAGTGGCGGCAGCAGCACGAAGAGCTGCAGGCGATCGCCCGGGCTCACCGACGACGACGGCCGTCGACGACTGCGCGCGTTGGCTCCCGACAGCGCATGCTCTGGCAGCACATGCAGCAGTCCATGCGAACCACCGGCGCGGCGCCGTGGTCCGTGCTGAGCCCCAGCCGGCCTGCATCGCAGAGTGCCGAGCTCTCTTGCCCTCGCAGTGGCAGCCCGACGAGGCGGCTGAGTGCGGCGGAGCGCCATGCCATCGAGTACTCCAGGACAGCGGAGCAGCACGAGCAGCAGCCACAGCACCACCACCACCACCACGACCAGCACCAGCGCGGCGATCATCATCATCATCATCATCATCATCATCATCAGCAGCCGCAGCAGTCGCAGCAGCAGCAGCAGACCGCACGCCAGCAATATGCCGCACACACGGCGCAGCTGCACCTTGCGCAGGCCAAGCAGGCCAAGCAGGCCAACCAGCAGCAGCAGCAGCAGCAGCAGCAGCAACAGCGTCGGCAGCGGCAGCAGCAGCAGCAGCTGGAACCCTTGCCGCAGCGGCCGACGACGTCTCCGGGGCTGCCCTCGCTCACTCGACCGTTTCGGACAGAGGCGAGCGCCAGCGCCTCGATGCCAACGTCGCCCTTGCGTGCTGCCCTCGATCGGATCGCCCGCCACGACGCCCGCCATGCGTCGCCTCCGCAGTGGCAATCACCCCTTGGCACCGCGCCGCAGCTCACACAGCCGGCAGCGCGCGCTGTCGCGACAACTCCATCCGCCATCCCCGCGCCAGCCTGCGCGGCGCCTCAGCTCGCGCGATCTCCGAGCCGCTCGACGACTGCATATCACCATTGCCTGGGCAGTACGACCACCTTCCAAGGTGCCTTCTACCAGCGTGAGGTCGTTAGGTGATGGATGCGCGACACTGACCGCCGCGGGTGTGGTCAGCGATCAGCGTCAGGTGTGCGGCCAGTCCGGGGCAGTGTGCGGCCCGTGGTGCCGGTGCGTGGAGGCTGCTGCGTGCTGGATTCGGGTCGGACGCGGTGTGGAAGCTTGTAGCTTCGGATCCCTACAGGTACTCCCCAAACCCTCCTAACGATTGTCGAAGAAAAAGTAAAAGAATCTAGACATTGATTAAGGTAGTCCGCTCGCACTCATTAGGGTAATTTTGGAAATCAGCCCTACATA
>ENA-UOUZ01001262-UOUZ01001262.1-mixed-culture-metagenome-genome-assembly--contig:-NODE-1262-length-16868-cov-93.983822_pt1 | contig 16868 bp, 17 predicted proteins | sample MGYA00238154_ERZ761575 | MGnify/ENA primary metagenome ERZ761575 (study PRJEB28896, sample SAMN07631632) | mixed culture metagenome | isolation source: Freshwater growth medium | place: USA...
ATCAGAGGTCATCAGAGGTCATCAGAGGTCATCAGAGGTCATCAGAGGTCATTAGCACTCACCTGCAGCAAGTCATCAACGGCCGAAATCTCGCGGATCTCCTCAAACATCTCTTGCAAGGTGCCCACGCGATGGCCGCGTTGCACGGCGAGCCAAACCACCGCCCGCCGCTGTGCGATCACTTGCTCTCGCCTACCCGCCCATGTGAGGAACGCCCGCTTCGGCGCCGCGTTCAGCAGGGCGCGCGCGGCGAACTCCAACTGGTGTACTTGCTGCGCGTGCATGCTGAGCCGCTCGATCACCTTGAGCATGCTCCGCATCACCTGGTGTGGGAGGCCATCAGAGGCCATCAGAGGCCACCAGAGGCCACCAGAGGCCACCAGAGGCCACCAGAGGTCATCAGGTGTCATCAAGGGTCACTCAGAGGGCACTCAGAGGCCATCAGAGGCCATCAAAGGCCATCAGAGGGCACTCAGAGGTCATCAAGAGGCCGTCAGAGGTCACCAGAGGCCGTCAGAGGCCATCGGAGGTCACTCAGAGGCCATCGGAGGTCACTCGGAGGTCACACAAAGGCCATCAGGAGGCCATCAGCATGCACACCGGGTCGAGGCGCACGAGTACTCAGAGGTCATCAAAGGTCATCAGAGGTCATCAGGAGGTCATCAGCATGCACACCGGGTCGAGGCGCACGAGTCATCAGAGGTCATCAAAGGTCATCAGAGGTCATCAGGAGGTCATCAGCATGCACACCGGGTCGAGGCGCACGAGTAATCAGGAGGCCATCAGCATGCACACCGGGTCGAGGCGCACGAGTACCCGCCGAATCTTCTCCGCGGTTCGCTTGTTGTCCTCCGCCAGCTCGTGCCACGCATTGTACGCTCGGAACAGCTGGCTGTTCAAGAGCGCCATCGCAGCCTTGCGGAACAGCAGCGCTTTGGCGTGCATCGCACGCAAGATATCAAGCACCTTCAACTTCGCCTGCCCTTCGGGGGAGACGCGTGACATCAGGCTCTTGAGCCGCTGGCGCGCGGCCTTGTCCTCCCTGTAGATGAAGACCCAGTGATTGATGGCGCGGCTCTCGTTGTTATGCTTAAACCGCGCCAAGGCTTTCTGAGCGCGCAACTTCGCCTCGCCACGGGCCATCGCCTCGTCGTGCCAGCACTCAATGCACGCTCGCTGCTTGGCAAACATGAAGCCGAGCACGCACTTCCGTATCACGCGCATGTTTTCAGCCCGCTGGCGCATAGAGTCGACCCACGTGCTCCACGCCCTGACCTCCTGCGAGTGCCGGAGCGCACTCGCCGCTCGCTGAAATATGCGCTTCTTGTACTCTTCCCTCGTCTCCTTGGTAAAAAGGTCAGATATCTTGGTAAATACGCCCTGAAAAACCTCGCCAACGGTGACATTCCCGTCGCCGTCCTTGTCGAATTCTTTGAACATCTCGCCAGTCCGTGGCCAAGCGCCCAGCCTGTAGCACGGGGCGACACCGCGATAGTCTGGACGCTTCCACACAGGTGAGTCCAAATCGAGCCAATAAGTTTCATGACTTGTTTTTCGAATTGACGAATGAGCCCGAATCTTTCATTTATGCACTGGGAGGAGGTCTGTTTCCACACCGTATCCCGGAGGCAAAAAACGCATCTCGTGGTGTGTTTTCCGCTATCTTCCGTCCGCCCTGGGTTTCGCCTAGAGCTGAATGGCGTCGATATTACGCCGTTCGAGGCTCAGCGGCACACTCTTCTGCCAGTTTCTTATGCTCGCTCACGGCTATAGGTCGAAGTTCCTCCCGTATGGATCACAGTATGCGCCGACATCTGCCGCAGGCTCTGCCAAGAGGGCTGACGCTGCTTTTGAGACGGCAGCGCTTCCAGAAGCGTTTCTCTCATCTCTCAAAGCAGCACGGGAGGTTGAAATAGTAGCGAGCACACCGACTGCCACGCTCATCAGGGCGCCCGAGGATGTCATCATTCGTCTTGCAGCAGCGTGCGGTGCCCGTGCGCACCCATTGGACGCCGGACCGTTTGCTTCTCGTGATGCAGCAGCCGAGTTGCTGCATCGTTGGATCACAGAGTACTGGGAGTGCAAACGCCTAGAGACTGGCGGGAACTCCTGCTTTGAGTTTGGCGGCTGCCACAAGCGCTGCTGGTGGCGTGGCGCTATAGGACAAGTGGTTCTGGCTGAGCTGCACGAGGAGCTGCAGGGCGACGAGGGCTTGGAGTCCCAAGGCCCTGCCTACTCCGCCCTCATAGACCGACTCGCCAAGGACCGGGCTCTACCACAGGAAGAGCTGGGCGCCGCACTTCGTCTGAATGGCGTCCTCATCAGCATCGATGGCCAGCACCACTACTGTGGCCTCAGTCCGAGTTGATCTAGTTGGCATTGGCGCCTGGTACTGGAGTGCAAACGCACATTGGCGCACGCACGCGAGCGAGGCCGCGCGCCCCCGGCCACATACACAGAATACACATACACTAACATCGACGTGAGATCTCGAGGCGCTTCGTCGCACTCGCCACCACCGCCTACGCCCATGTTGCCTCGACCCGTCCGGATTCCACCCGCACCGCCTCCACGCTGCACCACCGCCTCCACCACCGCCTCCACGCTGCACCACTGGCTCCGCTCGGTCCTGAGCCGTCACTGCCACCGCCCTGGTCACCGCCTCCACCGTCACCCCCGCCGCCGCTGCCGCCGGCACCATGGATGCTACTAATGCCACGAATGAGCTTCGTCATCATGATCCGTCACCATGGATGCCTCTAATGCCAATACAAATCAAGCGGCAAAATCCTCGCGGAGGAGCCGGTGGCGTCGCTGTCAAGATGACATCGCCGATCCGCGTGCTCGCTCAGCATGCATGTGCTCACCACGGCGCCCTCTCCCCACAGGTACTGCACATCGCCGATCCGCGTGCTCGCTCAGCATGCATGTGCTCACCACGGCGCCATTTCCCCACAGGTACTGCACATCGCCGATCCGCGTGCTCGCGCGACTATCGCGGAGACTCACAGTCACAGGTTCAGGCGAGAAGACTCTCTCAGAGGCGCGGCGTGGTCCCCGCGGCGGCTCGCAGAGTTGGTTTGCCGTCGGCGTCGCTAGCCGCTGGACCGCGGTACCGGCCGGGCCGGCTTGCAGCCGATGCCCGAGATTTCGATTGTGGTTAAAGGCTTCAAGAAAAATTACCATACCATTTCGTGGCCTTCGGCGGCAAACCCACCCACCCTCTCACCCACCCTATGCGGGTGATGAGACCGGAGCCAGAACCTCGAACACGAGAACGCGAAACGCAGCTGCGCGCGCGCGGCGCGACCGAGCCGCTGCCGCGGACTTCCCGTCGCCCGTGCGCTTTCTCAAACGTGCCTCGCGGCAGCCGTATCTGCGGTCACACATTTGGATTCACTCAGTGGTCGTGGATTCATCATGCCTCGCGAAGCCATTGTTATGATTTCCGCACGCTCCGCACTCTCCTGCTCTGAGTCTGCAAATGAGCAGCCAACGCCAAAGGTGGCGAAGCCCTCAGCCGGCGCGCCGCCCGTTTGGCTTGTGGTGCGCCTTCGACGAGCGTCAGAACGGCGATAGCTCTCCCACGCGGTCTGCAGCACCGCCATGCGTGTGGCTGCGTCCGCATCCAAGCAGTGGTCTGGGTGCGTGCGCAGCGCCGCCTCCAGGTATCGCCGTCGCACCTCGCTGCGCGGCGTGTCGGCCGGCAACCCAAGGTGCTCAAAGATGCAGGAGCTGCTACCGCTGACTCGTGCATGTAAACCGCGGTGGCGGCAAATTGGTATCAGGACCGAGGGGGTACGCCGCATCAAGGAGATGTTCGGCAACTCAACAAAATTCGGTGTGAATACAGACTCTCGACCGACTCCGTACAAGTAAGTACACACCCGCTGGGGTTCAAAGCGCAAGGGTGATGTCTCGCAGTTTCGCAGACCGGGAGGCACGCTGGAGGCTGGTACATGTCTCATGTGGCCAATGCATGTAGCGGCAGCCGTGCTGCTGCGGCGCCGCGCCTAGCGCGATGCGGAGCGTCGATGCGGCGGTTGGCTTCGACAGACTCTCGACTGTCGTGTTCCGCGGCACGACCCAAAAGTTTTTTGCCGACGGCGCTTCCGATTCCCGTATCGAACGCGCGAAAGAAACGCCCCTCTGATAAAACTTATCGGCCGGATCCACGTGAGGCGGCAAGATCAGTCCTTCCAGTTCATGTCGATGGTGACGACCATCGATCTGTCGGCAGCCAAAGCCCCGGATCTCGAGCTCGTTGGCGCCGGCCTGCCGTCGCCAGCTAGCTCGTTCTCGGAACCGGCTGCTGGCGCGGCGATGGACGTCAGGCACGAGGACTCCAGCCCTCAGTCTGCCGTGGAGTCTGCGTACGAGCAGAATGCGGTCGCCGCGCTGCTGGGTCTGCACACCGCGTGCGTGGAGGTCTCATCGCCTGACGAAGACTCTCGCGAGGAGGACGATGCGGCGCCGACGGGCGCCGACCTTGGGGGGATGGGACGCTGGGGCGACCACGATGCGAAGCGATGGCCACATCTGAGCGGTGTAGGGTACTCCTCGCCGAGCGACGGGTCGCCAAAGACCTTCCGGCCGCTCGACTACGATACGCCCGGACAAAGCTCGCCCAAGCGGCAGCGAAATCCCAAGGACGGTGCGCGGCCGCCCTCACCCAGCCGCGCCATTCCTACTGGGAGTCGGCCACTGATCCCCCAAGTTCGCATACATGTCCCTTTGGCGATTCCCTCGCCTGACCGAGCGCGCGCGCGCCTGTCCCAACGCGCAGGCGCACCGCCTCCCGGGACGAGCCGCTTCCGCTGCCGGTTCCCCGGCTGCAAAAAGCTCTACGCGTCGACCGACGCCGTGAGGAAGCACTGCAGGAAGCGTCACTTGGAGTGGCTGCGCCGCATCGACCTCGTCTCGGCGCATGAGCGTGGCCTGCCCAAGCCGGCGCTCTATTGCGTGTGGGGCGACGAGGAGGACGAGATGTGAGCACCCCACGGTGCCCCAGCACGGCGCAGATCCCCGTCGACTTGAGGTATGGCAAGGGGTCGACATGATGAGACATCAGTGACTCCCGTCATCATCATCCTGTCCCTTCTGTGGACTTTGCCCCGGGGGGGGATCATTATTCTCTTTGCCCCCCCGGGGGGGGGTCATTATTCTCTCCCGAGCCAGCGGCGGAGAGGGGTGTTTGGCATGCAGGGCTGAATTCGCAGACCACAACGCACGCGGGCGATGTGGTCGGCGACGCGTGGATGTTCACAGCCAGTGATGCGTGGGTGTTCACAGCCAGTGATGCGTGGGTGGCCCAACGGGCGTGTGGGTTTCTGACTGTCGAGGGGGGACTGTCGAGGGGGGGACGCTGGCTACATACGACCATGGCAGCCAGATGCGGAGGGTCGATGCGTCATGTTGAGCGCCTCTTCTCGGCCTCTTCACGGGGCGGCGAGTACGTACTGAAACTTTGTGCCCTCCTGATCGACTTGTGCTGTGTGTCATCTCATCCATTGCCCCCATCCGATCATGTGCGTGTGCCGTGCGCGTGGATCCGAGCCCGAGCCCATGACCCGTGCCTGCGTGAAGCAGGCGTTGAGGATGTGCCGTTCGCTCGTGCCTCCGCGCCAAAGGCGCAAAGGCGCAAATGGGCGGGGGAGGACAGCGGGAGGGGTGTCCAGAGAGTTAACAGTTGAATAGCGCCTGTTTGCTGTGTGTGGCTCGATATGGTGTCTGTTCTGGACGCTCATCCCATGGCGCCCATCCCATGGCGACCATGCCGCAATGCGGGGCCCGCGCCCCCGCGCGCAACAGGTTCGAGGTTGACGTCTTGACGCCATGCTTGACGCGCGGTCAGCGCGTCAGCCGACGCGCGACGCCACCGCGGTACGGCGCGTCTACCCGTACCCCGACCGAGTCGGCACGCACGGAGGTCGGAGCGACCGACCCGCCGAGACCCGCAACGCCGACCGACGCCGCGCGCGACGCACGGGTCGTACCGCCGGCCGGGCGCGCCGCGTACCATTGTGCGCTGTGGCCGCTGCCCCCCGGCCCCCTCGACCCGCATGCACGCATGCACCCCCCGGGCTCTCCCCTCCACAAACACGATGTCTATTTTATGCTACCCCACGCGCGGTGCGCCGCGAGATCAAGCGAGATCTTGCGGCCCGCCCCCGGAGGATTCGGTGTGAACGTTACTGTGATCCGGGCTCGCCCCTCCGCGTCCCCCTCTCGTCGTCCACCGCATGGCTCCTAGCCGCTTGCACCCGTCCCACCTCCCACGCGGTGCCCTCTCTCACTCGATCTCGGCCGGCTTCGGGGCGACCGGTGCTCCCGTCGCCTCCGCCTCCTCCTCTGCCGCGGGCTGAACTGGCGCAGCCGCCTGCGTGGGCGCCGGCGTCGCCCCCCCCTCCGGCGCCGCCCCCCCCTCCGGCGTCGCCCCCCCCGGTTCGCGTGCATCGGAGGACGGGGCCCGAGGCGTCATCTCCACCGACCGGGGCGTCGCCCCGCCGTACATCTTCTCTCGCAGCTGGATGGCCTTGCTCATGCCTTCACAGGAGACGCGAGAGATGAAGTGGTTGGCGTTCGCGTAGGCGGTGAACGCGTTGCGGTGAAGCAACTGCACAGGGACTGCGCGCTTGTCGAGCCGCCCCTCCGTGCACAGCCAGTGCATCATCTCGAGCCCCTTCTCCTCCGCGATCATCAACGGGGTGCGACCTTTATTGTCCACGGCCGCCAGCATTGCATCAGACTGGGCATGCTGAAGCAGCCAACGCACCGTCGGTTCCTGGTTACGGCCGACGGCCAGGTGCAGCGCGGTCGCACCGTGCTTGTCCTGCGTGAGCGGCGTCAGGCCAAACTCGCACAGCAGCGTCACACATGCGAGTGACCCCTTGTAGCTCGCCCAGTGCAGAGCCGTGTCGCCGTCGCGGTCGACGGCCCGGAGGGTGTCAGGCGCGCGCTGGTTGAGCCAAAAGACGAGGCGCGGCCAATTGTGCTGCGCCGCGAGCATGAGCGGCGTCGCACCCGTCCCGTCGCACGAGTCCGCCGAGCACCCCGCGACCTCGACCAGGAACATCGCCACCTGCAGGTGCCCCTGATTGCAGGCCCAGTGGAGCGGTGTCATACCCGTGTTGTTCGCTCGCCCGTCCATGCGCCCGTCGCGCGCGAAGAGTTCCTCGAGTATGCTCACATAGCCCTCGTATGCCGCCCAATGCGCCGGCGTTGCCCCTTGGTGCGGGTCGACTGCGCTGTGCAAACCGGCCCGCTCGTCGAGCAGCTTTATAAAGGTCAACTTATCGTTGCGGCGGAGCGCCAGGAGCGCCACATCGTCGAAGATCGGCTTGGGCGTCTGTGCCGCATCCGCGGCAATAGACTGCGTTTCCTCCAGGGTCGCAGATGTCAGCCCCTTGGATTCGGACGGTGAAACCGAGCTAATGGTGCCAAGGCTCATTGCGGGCTGCGCTCGCACGCTTCGTACTCATGATTTTCCCACGGAGGTTTCCTGCGGTGGAATGAATCGATCGATCGAGTGCGAGTACGAGCCAAATGCAGTTACAAGTCTGCGTGTGCGCGAAAAGGAGGCGGCGAGACACCTTACATTCTTCGGCATCTAATTTTGGTAGGCCACATCGCGTCGCATCCAAAAACGCGAAACCGCTTGTGCGACACTCTTTTTTTCAGCGCAGCGAAGGAGAGGCTCACCCGACCAGTCCACTCCCGCGAGCAGGCCCAGGAGCGCGAGCCAGAAGGGCGATGGCGCCGCGCTCCGACGCCTCACCACTACTGCCGACGAGCGTGGAGCGCAGTGACCGGCGGCTGTCCAAGGGGAAATCGCTGCTGACCCTGGACAAGCCGGCCGACTACCTGAAAGAGCAAGCCAGCCAGAAGCGGCAGAGCACAAGCTGGTGGTCAGGAGCGGGGTCCGGAGCCGTCGGAGGTTTGCTGATCGGCATCGTGCTCACTCAAGCTGTTCAGCATTACGTCTACGGACCCATCATACCCGCCAGCCAGTGCTGCTCGTGCACGCCGCTGCCGCCTCCATCGCCGCCATTCGCTCCACCGCCACCGCCCAGCCCGGAACCGCCGCCACTACCCCCGTCACCTCCTCCTCCTCCGCCGCCGCCGCCGCCGCAGCCGTCACCTCCACCACCGAGGCCATCTCCGTCTCCACCACCACCGCTTCCGCCACCTCCATCATCGCCACCGCCTTCACCTCCAGCGCCACCTTCCCCTCCGCCGCCGCCGTCGCCGCATCCACCGCCAGACCCACCGCCACCTCCATCGCCTCCATCACCACCACCGCCGCCTTTGCCACATCCACCGCCAGACCCGCCGCCGCCGCCGCCGTCGCCGCTTCCACCTCCAAAGCCGCCGCTGCCGAGCCCGCCGCCACCACCGCGGCAGCCGCCGATGCCACCAAGGCCTCCACCTCCGCCGCCGCCGCAGCCGAGCCCGCCGTCACCACCGCGGCCGCCGCCGATGCCACCAAGGCCGCCACCTTCACCACCGCGCGCTCCCACCATTCTGCAAACGTGGTACGCGAATCATGCAGACAGTTACTTCTTAGGCTTCAGTTCCGTCATAATGTTGCTCGCCCTCGTGTGCCTCTGCCTGCACGGTCGCCTTGTCTGGTGGCTCCTGCAGCGAGAGGGCCCGCCACGTTTGCGCTGGCTCTACGACGAGCTCTCGCGCGAACTCCCTCACGAGCTCCTTTGGCGCTCGGCGATGAAGCTCCCCAGCACTGTCACAGACGGCGCGCTCACCGCCTCTGGTGCCGCCACTGGTGCCATGCTGCGCTGGTACAACGCTATCTTCGCGCCGCCGCCGCCGCCGCCGCCGCCGCCGCCGCCGCCGCCGCCGCCGCCGCCGCCTGTGGAGTTCGAGCAGTCACAAGCACCTGCGCCCGCGCCTGAGCCTGCTCCTGCAACCGCGCCCACGAGTGAACCGGCTCCAGCGCCGGCGCCGGAGCGCGAGCCCGCCGCACCGCCCAAGCACAAGCCCGCTCCCAAGACGGCGCCCGTTTTCAAGGCGGTCGCAGCGGTCGCGCCACCGCCGAAAGCCATCGGGCCGCCTCAGCCGTCGTCTTCGAAAAAGAAGAAGGAGAAGCCCAAGTCGCCGTTCGAGCGGCAGCAAGAGGAGAAGCAGAAGAAAGCAGAGGAGAAGCAGAAGGCAGACAACGAGAGGCTGAAGAAACAGGAGGAGGCCAACGCGGCACTCGAGGCGGTGACGGCGTCATGTGAGACGTTAGAGGATACTTACGAGGGGATAGAAGCAGCTCTCAACACGCTGAGACGCGGGATGGACGAATATGCGTCCTTGGCGAGTGCAAAGGCGCTCGAGAATGCGAAGCAGAAAGAGGAGCAGTTGGCAGCACGCGAAGAGGAGCACAGGCAGAAAGCAGAGGTGGAGTCCGACGCGGCTCTCGAGGCGTGCATGGCAGCATGTGATGCGGCCATGATTGCCTGCAAAGGGGTTGTTGAAGCTCTCAGAGAGCTGAGGAGCCTGCTCGACAAGTTTGCACTCTCGGCGAGCCCAGAGATGATCTCGAAGGGTTTGAAGAAACTCGAGGATATGTCTTCGCTCGAAAAGTTGCTAAAGGAGGAAGAGGCAGACTTGAAGAGGTACCTCATGGAAAGGCCTGAATTGGCAGATGATAGAATCATCCCAGAAGGCCATCAGCCCATGTCAGGCTGGCTCGAGCAGGCCATTAAGAAGCGGAAGGCAGCGGAGGCCTCGAAGGCCGCCGCGGCTGCAGCGGCTCCTGCTATCGCTGCCCACGTGCCAGCACCAGCAAATGAATCATTGCCGCCAGGTTACGTGCAAGCAATTGCCGAGGCCAAAACAAGCAGTAATGCTGCCAAGGCCAAGTTGCCGAAGTCGGCCGGGTCTCCTGCGCCTGCGTCTGCTGCCCCGTGGCGGTCCGAGTCCCCCGCGGCCACTCGGCCCCCCGTCATCTCTGCGGCTCAACGATATGAAGCCGTCCTTTCTCTAGAAACCACAGCTGTGCCAGCGGCGCTAGCGGCTGCTATCCCCGCGGCAGCGCCCCCCGCGGCTGCAGCCCCTTTGGCTGCATCCCCCGCGACTGTACAGACCGTGGCTGACGCGTCGATCAAGAAAACGTTCGCCCCTGATGCGATGCCGTCTGTGGACAATCCCAAGCAGCAGCCCTCGCCAGCTGCCTTGGCCGTGCCGACCCCAGCCGCGGAACCTGCCTCTTCGGCCATCTTTGTTCCGCGACCCGGCGAAAGCCCCATGGAGGCGTATCGGCGCAAGGTGCGCGAGGCAAATCAGCGCGTAGAGGTGGTTGAGCCGAAGGCGGCGACCGAGGGCAAAAGAGACGGCACACCCCCCGGCGCGCGTAGCAGCAGCCAGAGCAGCAGCCCCCTCGGCATGCGGCCCAACACCGCGGTGGGCAATCCTGGGGATTATTCTGCAGGGGAGGACGACGACGCGTTTTCGGAGGGCGAGGGTGAGGAGCAAAAGGAGGGTGAGCCCAACATCTTCTTCCAGAACGCGCGCTTCTCGGGTCGGGCGCCCTCGCCCGAGCGGCTGCCCGCCTACCAGCGACTGCCCTCGACCATCTACTTCTTCGTGCGGGTCTCTGACCAGGACGGACAGGTCTCGCTGGTCAAGCCGCTGAGCGAGCGGATCAAGGAGAAGATGCACAAGGCCACCGCACTGCCCGGGCATGAGTCCGCCGGCCCGACGTCCTACCTTGAATTCAACGAGAAGACCGTCATCGGGCTCGATCTGAACAAGAACCGGCTAGGTGCGGTCAAGTTGGACCACTCCCTCCAGCTCGTCATTGAGGTGCCCTCGTGCGAGGCCTTCCCGAAGCAGAACCCGCGCGTTGAGCCCACGTCCATCAAGTTCCAGCCTTACCAGTCCACGTCACGCCATGGCGACTGGCTGCCACGCATCAATGTCCCCATCCGCTGCGGACCCGAACGTGTCAAGCAGCTCAAGCTAGCCCGCTCCAGTTTGCCGCCGACGGGCAAGATGCTCCTGCCAGTGCACAGCGACGGCGAATGCAGTGACTCGGACGACGTGCACGTACAGTCGCAAGCCTCGTCTACGTCTTCGGAGCATCCCCAAGGTGGGATCCTCGGCAACCCTTACGCCTCGGCGACGCCCGCGGAAGGCATCATCATGTCCAGTCGAGCGGCGCTCGCCTCGGAGCGTCGGCTCATTGCGAGTAATAAGCGGCTCTCCTCCTCGCGCCTCATGATAAACGAGCACGGTGACCTCAAGCTGCCCAATTACAATTATGGCAGCAGCACAGCACGCTCGACGGTCTCGGCCCGCTCGACGACAAGCTCCAGCCCGAGCCAAATGCGTGGGGGGAGCACCTCCGCGCGCTCGCCTGGTTCACCCCCGCAAGATCGATCGCCGCAACGCGATGTCTTCTGGCCACGGGAGCTTGCGACCAATGAGATGTTCGCTGAGCGGCTGCGCAAGGGCACAGACAAGCGCAAGGAGGAGCGCGATAGCAAGGAGAGAGCCAAGCGCGAGGCAGAGGAGAAGATCAAGGCTGAGCAGAAGCACCAAGCATACGCCGATACGGGTGCAAATATGTGCAGTTCGAGCGGCGAGGACAGCTTCTCGATGGGCGGAGCCCCTGCCGCACCATCTGCCGCGCAATCGGCCGGGCTGATGAAACCTGGCACCTCGTTCAAGGCGAAGCTACGAGAGCGAAGCTTGAGCGCGGAGCTCGAAGCCTTGAAGAATAAGATCAAGCCCAGCGAGCGTGCTGGCGTGTCTGCCGGCGGCTTCGGAACAATTGGCGCAACAGTGCTCGGTTCTGTGCTTTTCAAGGGTCTCCCGAGCATCAGCGAGCCCGCTCCGAATTTTGAAGCATGAACTCCAGAAAGTACCCGGCAGCTAGGCCGAAAAGCGGGAAGGTTTGTCGTAGAATCGGCCGGTGCACATACGTCGAACGATCGTGTTTTTCACGACACCATTTTGTATCGTTTCCGATTAATTCATGTACGTCTTTGGTTCAACGATATTAGCGATGAAAGATTCAAACCAAAGACGAAAGACGTACAAACCATAGAGGTAGAGGCACAGTCGACTGTGAGCACAGTGGCACACGCGTTTCGCGTTCGGGAGGAGGGAGGCCGGTGTGCGCGGCTCCCGACGCCTAATCCCCCCTGGGCCGACGTCGTGCCGCGCCGTGCTAGGTATCACGTCAAAGGTATGTGTCGGTTCAAAGTCAACCCTTTCTATGTGACTTCCTATGTTCACGTTTAATACACGTTTAAGGTCCCGGGGCACATCGGCATAATACACGTGCTCTTCGTGTTCGGTTGCATAATAGACCATTGGACCAGAAGGCACGAAATGTACCAAGGCCATGTTCAAAAGGGCAGCATTTGTCCCGTCTTGAGGGCCTTCCGCGCACGAGCGATGGAGAGCGCCGCCTCCTCGGCCGCCAGGAAGGAGGTGCCCAGCACACGAGCCTTGCGCTTCAGCCGTCCAGTGATCCAGGTGATCGTGGCCGTATACCGCAGCGCGTCGCCCGCACCGCGTGCCCGCACCCCGAGCAACCCAGTGGGGCCCTTGCGGTCTGGTTCGAAGGCTAAGCCCTCCATGAGCGCGTCCCGTTTCGCTCGCTCCGCTGCCGCGATCGACTCTGGCGACGCGACGGGCCGTTCGACGCTCAGGACGGCGCTCAGGGCCCGATGATGGCGGCCTCCTCCTCCTCCGCCGTCCCTGCCGCTCGCACCGCCGCTCGCACCACCATTCGTGCTTGTCGAGCTCCTGCCTTGCACCTGATGAGGGATGCAATCATGGATCATCAGAGGTCATCAGTCGACGAGCTCCCGCCTCGCACCCGATGAGGGATGCAATCAAGTGTCATCAAGTGTCATCAAGGATCATCAGAGGTCATCAGTCGACGAGCTCCCGCCTTGCACCTCGTCTACCAGATTCGAAAAGAGTCGTTGGCGCAATGCCGCGTCACCCGTCGCTGCCGTCGACGTCGCCCTAGGCTGGCGCCGCCGTTCCATGGGTTGGGCGGGCGCACTGCTGGTGGCGCCGCCTTGTGCATGTTTGCATGCATGCATGGGCTGGGTGGGCGCACTGCTGGTGGCGCCGCCAGGTGCCGGCGGCCCCATGCATGCATGCACGGGCTCGAGGGCCCCGCCGCGAAGGTACGCGCGCACCCTCCCCTCGATGAATCTCTCCACCTTGGGCCTGCCATGCGTGTGCCCGTACCAGTTCTGGTTCAGCCACTGGGACAGGTAGGCGGGGTTCACACCAAGCGCGATGGCGAAGGCAGTCTGCGTCTTGCCCGACTCGGTCAAGGCGCCGCGCACCGCCCGGCGTAGCTCCGGCCCGCGCATCTGCCCGACCACTTCGGCCGAGTACGGACCGATGGACGAGCCGCCCTGGTCGTCGTCGTCGTCGTCTACCTTGGTCGATGTGACCTCCACCTTGGTCGATGTGACCTCCACCTGGGGCCCACTTCCAGCGTCCCCTGCCTCGGCCATGTCTGCCTCGGCCTCGGCCATGTCTGCGTCCTCCGTGGCCGCGCCATGGCCTCCGTCGCGAACGTCCGTCGCCGTCGCAAGATCGGCATCGGGATCATCCGATGGCTCGCCTATGGCGCGCGCGACGGCGATCGCGGCCTCCATCTTCGTCGGAAAGATGCCAATGTATTTTTGTTTGCCACCGACGCGCACTTGAGCCTGGTAGCGTCCCGCAGACTCGAACACGCCCTTGTAACCGCTCACTGAATGCGCGGAGAGGTGCAGACGCGTGCCATCCGGCGCGGTGGCATCGATCATCGCGACTCTCTGGCACGCACGCAACGCAGCGCTCATTGACGCGTGCGGATGACTCCTGCCACGGTTTCGGAGGGTCTGCTTACTTTCAGTTGCAGGCGAGCGATCGCGCGCATACCCTTTCCCTAAGTCCCATCGTTGCAAGACAACTGCTTTCACAGCCCTGTTCATGAATGGACGCTGGCGGTTCGGGTTTCTGCGCCATGAGCACGGAGTTGAAGCCGGAGCCCGAGCCGGAGGTGGCGTTGAGGGCGCTGAACGCGGAGGCGACGAAGCTGCGCAAGCGGCACGATGAGATCACTGCCGAGTGCATCACGCTGCGGCAAAAGCTCCACCAGATGGTCGAGCGTACCAGCGGCTTCACAAAGTCGGCAGACTTGTCGGCTGGCGCCAACGAGGACGCGGCGGAGGTCGCGGAGCTCGAGGCGGAGCTCGCGGACGTCGAGGCGGAGATTGATGTGGCCAACCACGACCATAGCACCTACGGGCTGATGATCGAGCGCATCCGCAGCGAGGAGAAGACCTACCGGCGCGACCTGAACGAGATCGACTTCCAATCGAGCGCGAAGCAGGCGGACGCGAAGAAGCTGTACCTGATGCTCAAGGACGCGACGGACGTGCGCAACGCGGCCGAGGCAGAGCTCTTCCGTCAGGATAAGACACTCTCGTTCGAGCTCGCCGCGCAGGCGGAGAAGCTACAGGCCAAGCGCGACAAGCTGCAGGCCCGGCAGCAGGCCGCGGCGGATCACGCGACACGCACGGCGGAGAAGCTGCGTGCTCTGGAGGCGGAGCGGCTGGACGCGCTCTCTCGCAACGAGCACCTCACATCCGTCGGCTCGCTCGACGATGAGCGAGATCGCATCGCCAAGCTCCAGCTCATCTTCGACTCGATAGCGGAGGTGCGCTGAGGGCGCGTGAGGGCGCGTGAGGGCGCGTGATGGCGCGTGATGACTCGTGATGGCTCTTGATTGCGGAGGTGCGCTGAGGGTGGCTGAGGGCGCGCAGAGTGCTTTCTGAGTGCCACGGATGACCTCTGATGACCTCTGATGATCTCTGAGTGCCTCGGATGACCTCTGAGTGCCTCGGATGACCTCTGAGTACCCATTGGATGACGACTAATAAGAAGTGTGCGCCCTTCTTCGCGCCAGGTGATGGGCACCTCGGAAGCTGACCTGATCGTTGAGAAGTTCAAGGCGCAGGAGGAGACCTTCGCTCTGCTAGCCAACCTCCATCGACAGGCGACCAGGTCGATCGAGCTGCTCTCCAAGGAGTACGCTGATGGACCTCTGATGGACCTCTGAAGGACCGCTGATGGACCTCTGATGGACCTCTGATGGACCTCTGATGAGCTTCTGATTGCTCTCCAAGGAGTGCGCTGATGGACCTCTGATTGCCGCCGAGGAGCTCTGATCGCGCGCCGTATCGGGCGCCCGTCCTCAGGTTTCACGAGCGCAAGAAGAAGCTGCTGCAGCTCCGTTACACGTCCGATAACCGCGCCGGCTCGCCGCCGATCCCCACAGGGCGCCCCCAATCCCCACAGGGCCAGGTACGTTGATTGCCACTGATGTTACCTGCCCTGCATGCAAGCGCTCACCACAGCGCGCGCCCAATCCCCACAGGGCCAGGGCGAGGAGTCTCGCCTCGAGCAGCAGCGCCAGCTGCGCGCGGCTCGTTCACGAGCGAAGCGCACGGCGGCCATCATGCAGCACGCCCACGCCGCTGTAGCGCAGCTCAGCCGCATGCTCCACACTGCCAAGGGGCTCCGCGGCGCCGCGCCGCTCGCGGGCGCCGTCTCGGGCACTGAGGGCAAAGGGACGGGCGTCTGGCGTAAGGGCGGTCGGCAGCAGCACGCCAGCGATCTCGCGCTGGGGCTCATGATCCTGCATCCGCCCTCAGTCCCGCCTCCGACGGGGCTGCTCAAGGCGGGAGATTTGAGTGGCGAAACCGCCGCCGTGCTCGACTCCCGTGCTGACCTGATGCTGCCCGAGGCCTCGCCCTCTCCAGGCAAGGTGAAGGCGAAGCGCTCCGCCGAGAGCGCGGTGCAGCAGGCCTTCGGCACGCCCGGGACGACGCCCGCGAAGGAGGGCTCGACGCCCACGACGGCGCAGATGGCCCTCAAGGGCGCTCGACACGGCGCCCGACCCGGCGCCGTCCCGGGCGCGCTGGAGGCGGAGAGGAGCCAGGACCACTTGACCGTCGAGGCGCTCGAGGAGAGCCTCGGGCTGCTCCGCGAGCTCATCGGGAAGGCGGCGCTGCCGGCGCACAGGACGGCGCTGCCGGCGAACGCGACGGCGACGGCGACGGTGGCGGAGGCGGAGGCGGCGGAGGAGGAGGAGGAGGCGGCGGTGGCGGCGGTGGCGGCGGCGGTGGCGGCGGCGGCGCTGTCCAATGCCGCCGACGAGGCGGCTGGCAGTTCCGAAGCGGCAGAGGGCAGTGCCAGACCGGCCGACGCCGAAGGCGCCGTCCCGGGCGACGCCGACGGTGAAGAGGCTGAGGGCGGACTGGCGGTGGTGACGGAGCCGCCTGCGCCCAGTACGGCGCCTGATGAGAGGTCCCCCTTCTCGCCCAGTACGGCGCCTGGGGCACCCTCGCCAGTGATGACGGGAGAGGAGTACCGTATGAGCTTGGTCGCCGCTCTCAAGGGGCGGGGACTGGTGGCCCGCGATGGGATGGAGTCGGCGGAGGCGCTCGCTCCGCTGCTGATGGCGGCGGGCGCGTCTGCGAAGGAGTTCAAGGTGCCCGGGGACGAGGACGACGAGGAGGAAGGCGACGAGGGCGAGGAGGGCGACGAGGAGGGAGCTGCCGATGACCCGCTGAACCAGGTGCTCGATCGCGAGGCGCTCAAGAAGAGGGCGATGAAGATCTTCATCAACAAGGGCGCCAAAGGCAAGGAGACGAAGCGCAAGAAGAAGCGATGATCATGACGCGGCGATGATGACGAAATCCAAGGCGTAGGCGCAAAGGGACAGGCGCATGACGGGCGCTGTGACGGGCGCGGGCACGAACACAGGTCCTCCCAGCGCTCAAAGGTGTGAACACAGGTCCTCCCAGCGCTCCAAGGTGTGAACACAGGTCCTCCCA